>JAAUYK010105000.1_pt1 | contig 12744 bp, 8 predicted proteins | sample 7278021 | NCBI WGS metagenome assembly JAAUYK01 (sample SAMN14350223, study PRJNA611818) | marine sediment metagenome | isolation source: surface marine sediment (1.8m) | place: French Polynesia: Moorea | collected 2018-08
ACGAAGCCCGAGCACTTCGCGAAGATCGGCTGGAAGAACCACAAGCACTCGGTCAACAACCCCTACTCCCAGTTCCAGGACGAGTACTCGCTGGAAGACATCCTGAACTCCCCGATGGTCCACGAGCCGCTCACCAAGCTGCAGTGCTGCCCCACCTCCGACGGCGCCGGCGCAGCCATCCTCGCCAGCGAGCGATTCGTGCGCGAGAACGGACTCCAGGCCAGGGCCGTGGAGATCCTCGGCATGGCCATGACCACGGACTTCCGCAGCACCTTCGAGGAGGAGAGCTCGATCAAGCTGGTGGGCTACGACATGACCCGCAGCGCGGCCCAGAAGGTGTACGAGCAGGCCGGGATCGGCCCCGAGGACGTGGACGTGATCGAGCTCCACGACTGCTTCTCCGCCAACGAGCTCATCACCTACGAGGCCCTGGGCCTGTGTCCGGAGGGCGAGGCCGGGGAGTTCGTCGACTCGGGCGCCAACACCTACGGAGGCCGGGTGGTCGTCAATCCCTCGGGCGGGCTGATCTCGAAGGGCCATCCGCTGGGCGCCACCGGGCTCGCGCAGTGCTCCGAGCTCAACTGGCAGCTCCGCGGCGAGGCGGACCGGCGGCAGGTGGAGGGTGCGAAGATCGCCCTGCAGCACAACCTGGGCCTGGGCGGCGCCGCCGTGGTCGCCGCCTATCGCAAGGCGGAGATCAGGTAGCGGCCGGCGCGATCTGGCGTCGGGTGCGCTCGAAGCGCTCGACTGCGTGGACGATCGAGCGGGCCATCGACGTGCCCGTCTGCTGCTGCTTCACCAGGTAGTCCTGGGCTCCGGCGCAGACGGCCATGCGGGCGCGCTCCGCATCCTCGTGGGCGGTCAGGATCACCACGGGCATGGCGGCGGCCAGGCTGCACACGTCCTTGACCATCCCCATGCCGTCACCGTCGGGAAGCTCGAGGTCGAGCACCATCACGTCGAAGTCGTCCCGACCGAGCTGCGACAGGGCCGACTCCAGATCCTCGACGTGGACCACGTCGAAGCTCGCACCGGGATAGGTCTCGAGCTTGCGCTGGACGTAGCGCGCCGAATCGTTCTCGTCCTCGACGAGAAGGACGCGCAGCCGAGGCGCCTCGGGTTTCGTAGCGACCAAAGGGGTCGACGTGACCGACATCACAAAGCCCTCCTGCGGGGGCGGTCCTGCATGCCCCAGCTCATCGAGTCGAGCCTTCCGCAACTTGAGGATCGACACGCGAGGCACCGCTCGGGAATGTCGGCTGCCCGACTATCGGCCACCGCGCGCGTGAGCACGCAACATGGCGCGAAGGTCGTGCTCGAGTCAGGGAGATCCGGTCGCAACTGCACCCGGATCGGGCCTCAGGCCACCTCGACCCGATCCAGGAAATCCTCGAGCTCCCTGGTCCTTTTCACCGCCTCGGACCGAGCCAGGGACTTGCCCGCCTGCTCCAGCGCAGCCCCGATCTCCGAGATCTGGTCGAAGCCGTAGTTGCGGCCCACGCCCTTCATGTTGTGGCCGAGCACCCGAACCGTCTCGAAGTCGCCGGCCTCGATGGACTCGGAGAGACGGCGGACGTCCCTGTGGCGGTTCTCGAGAAAGCCGTCCACCAGGTCCCGGATGTCCTCGTCCACCTCGACGCAGATGGGGGCGCGCTCGACCGGCCCATCGGCCCCCGCGGTCCGGCTCTCGGACGAGAGCTGCGCGACGCCTCGGTCGGCGGCCTCTTTCCCCTCTCCCCTCGTGCCTTCGTCGGCAGGGGCCGACGGCGCATGGGCCGCCAGGGCCTCGAGCAACAGCCGCTTGCGGATGGGCTTGGTCAGATGGGCGACGCAGCCCACCTCGAAGCTGCGGGCGCGCTCCTCGGGGAACGCATAGGCGGTGAGGGCGAGGATGGGCGTGGGGACCCGCCCGTGCTCCCGCTCCCAGCGCCGGATCGCCCGACAGCTGCTGTAGCCGTCCATGGCGGGCATCTGCATGTCCATCAGGACCAGGTCGAAGGAACGCGCCCGGAACCGCTCGAAGGCGAGCTGGCCGTCCTCGACCGCCTCCACCGTATGGGGCTGATCCCGCAGGTAGGCGAGGATCAGCGCACGGTTGTCCGCCGAGTCGTCGGCCAGCAGGATGCGGAGGGGTCGCGGAGCCCGCTCGAAGGGCGATTCGATCTCGCCCTGTCCGCGCTGCCGCGCCGCACCGTTCTCGAGCTCGGCGAGCAGGTCGTGGATCTGGGTGGCTTTGAGGGGCTTGAGGAGGAATCCGCGCAGGCCCAGCCGCTCGCATTCCGAGACGTCGCCGGGATGGTGGTCGGAGGTCAGCATCATGAAGCTGTGGTCCACCGCGGTTCCGGACGCGCGTAGCGCGCGCACGACCTCGAAGCCCCCGGACTCGGGCATGCGGCAATCGATGAAGATCGCATCGAAGCCCACGGAGAGGCTCGCGTTGCGATCCAGCTCTGCCACCGCCTCACTCCCGGTCGAGACCTCGTGGACCGCGTAGCCACGGCGGACGAGGATGTTCCGCAGGATCCGGCGCTCGGTCGCGCTGTCGTCGGCCACGAGGGCGCGCCGCAGCGGCTGCGCGCCCGGGGTGTCGGGCGCCAGGGGGCGTTCCGGCTCGCGGCGATTCGGCAATCCGAACTTCGCGGTGAAGTAGAAGGTGCTTCCCTGCCCGGCCTCGCTCTCCACGCGGATGCGCCCGCCCATCAGATGAGCGAGGCCCATGGAGAGGTTGAGCCCGAGACCGGAGCCGCCGTAGCGGCGCCGCACCGACCCATCGCCCTGCCGGAAACGCTCGAAGATGTAGGAGAGCTGCTCGCGGGGAATCCCGATTCCCGTGTCCGTGATGGCGAACTGGAGATGGCCCGGCTCGTCGCTTCCGGGCGCGCGTCCCACGCTGACCACGACCTCGCCCTGCTCGGTGAACTTGATCGCGTTCCCGACCAGGTTCACCAGGATCTGCCTGGTCATGGCCGGATCGCCTTCGACACACACAGGTGTCCCGGGAAGGATCTCGCAGGCCAGGGTGAGACGCTTCTTGTGCGCGGGGTACGCGAGGATCTCCATCGTGGCCTCGAGCAGCCCCTGCAGATCGAATTCCTCCGGCTCGAGCTGCAGGGCTCCCGACTCCAGCTTGGAGATGTCGAGCACGCCGTTGATGAGCTCCAGCAGTGCCTCGCCGGCGCGTCGGAACACCGTGACGTAGCTCTGCTGCTCCTCGGAGAGGCCCGTCTCCATCAGCAGGTCGGCCATGCCCAGGATCGAGTTCATCGGCGTGCGGATCTCGTGGCTCATGGAGGAGAGGAACTCGGTCTTGGCGCGGGCCGCGTCGAGCGCGGCCACGCGGGCCGCGCGCAGCTCGGTCTCGGTGCGGTGCCGCTCGACCGCGTGGCGCAGGGCGCGCAGCAGCACGCCTCCCTCGATCTGGGACTTGATCAGGTAGTCCTGGGCGCCCATCTGGACCATGCGGGCGCCGAAATCGTGATCGTCGAGCCCCGTCATGATCACGATCGGAACGCCTTCGACCTCGCCGCACAGGGCCTGGAAGCCCTCCGTGTCATCCCCATCGGGGAAGGTGAGGTCGGCGAGGACGACGTCGATGTGGCCGTCCTCGAGCCGCTCCAGCCCCTCGGCCACGCTGAAGGCCTGGACGAGCTCGAACGCACCCCCGCCCTCTCGGGCGAGCACGTCGGCGACGTGCATCGAGTCCGCGACGCTCTTCCCGATGTGGAGAATGCGCCAGCAGGCCCTCTCCCGATCCATGGGACTACTCCCCGTGGAAACGGAGCCGACCACCACCCTGGTCGAGCGCCGCCTGGTGCGCCGCTGCGGCGCTCTCGACGAGGGTTTCGAGATCCGTACCGTCCTCGGGGTAGAGTGCGATGCCCATGCTCGCGCGGATTCCCGCGATCTGGAGACCGCTGTCGTCGCGCATGGACTCTCCCGCCAGGGCGTCGAGCATCTGCGAGCCGAGCCGGGCGACGCTGTCGCGCGAGGCCGGATCCTCAACGACGGCGGCGAAGGTCTGCTCCCCGACCCGCGTCAGGGTGTCGCAGCGGCGCACCAGCGGTCTCAGGGCGCGGGCGGAGCTGCGCAGCAGCTGCCGCGAGAGCTCGTCACCGAAGAGCGTCTCGAAGACCAGGAAGTCGTCGTGCCGCAGGAGCATCAGGGCCAGCGATCCGCGGGTCCGCTCGGCGCGTGCGATCGCCTGGGTGAGACGATCCGAGAAGATCACCTCGCTCACCAGTCCCGTGACGGGATCCCTGGGTATGCCCTCGACCAGCCCTCCAGCGAGGGCCGCGGCCCCTCGGCTCATCCCGCCGTGCCGGCCCAGCCGGCGATGTCGCTCGATCGCCCGCAGGATCGTGCCCGCCAGCGAGCGCCGGTCGATGCGGTCCTTGACGAGGTAGTCCTGGGCACCGGAGCGGACCGCGGCCAGCGACAGCTCCTCGTCGTCGTTTCCGGTCAGGACGAGCACCGGGAGGTGGTTCGCCACGACGCAGGCGGAGCCGAGCGTGAAGGCGCCGTAGCCGTCCGGCAGCCCCAGATCGACCAGCATGACGTCGTAGTCGCGCTGCTCGATTCGCCCGAGGGCGGCATCGAGCCGCTCCGTGTGCTCGACCTCGAACGGGCCGCCGAGCGAGCGGTCCAGGGTCCGCTCGACCATGCGCGCGTACTCCGCGTTGTCCTCGACGAGCAGCACGCGGACCGCGTCGGGAAGACCCGAGCGAGATTGCCCCTCGGGGGAGGCGACGGGGGGCTGGGCGGGCGACATGGAACCGGGACCTCCTGCTTCTCGGGAGAGACGGGTCTTCGAGAGTGTGGTCGGAAAGCCCCGATTTCGACTTGAGCCCGACCTGCTCTGTTGATTCCGGCTCGGTCCGAGCCCGGCAGAGCCACGAACGACCGGTGGGGGTCCGAGAGGGGGTTCGCAGCCGCTCGGGAGGGGTGCAGGCGAGGAGGAATCCGGGCGACGGCAGTACGCTCTCGCGATGGCGCCGATTCCGCCCGATCCGTCCTCGCGCCTCACCCCCGGCACCAAGACCCTGTTCGGCCTGGGCGACCACACGGTCAACCTGGTCCTGTCCGCGGCCTCGTTCTTCTACCTGTACTTCCTCACCGAGTACGCGGGACTGCGCCCGGCCCTCGCCGGGCTGGTGCTGTGGGTGGCGCGCGCCGTGGACGCCTTCACCGATCCGGCCATGGGGCGCATCTCGGACCTCACCCGTTGGAGGTGGGGGCGGCGGCGGCCCTACTTCCTGCTGGGTGCGCTTCCGTTCGGAATCTGCTTCGCCCTGATGTGGACCACGCCTGCGCTCGAGAGCCAGGCGGCCCGCTTCGTCTACTACGCGGCCATCTACATCGGCGTGAGCTGCAGCATGACGGTGCTCTCCGTCCCCTACCTGGCCCTGATTCCCGAGATGGCCACCGACTACGACGAGCGCACCTCGCTCAACACGTACCGCGCCGCGCTGGCGGTGCTCGGCACCTTCGCCGCGGTGGGGATGAAGACGCTGTCGGACGCGCTGGGGGGCGACGCGGACGCCTGGTGGCAGGCGGGTCTCGTGGCGTCGGTTTGGCTGGTGCTGCCGTGGATCGCCGTGCACCGGGTCAGCTTCGAGCGGCCGGAGTTCCGTCGGGAAGTGGCGCTGCGCTTCTCGGAGGGCGCCCGGCTCCTGGTGGCACACCGGGCCTACCGCAGCCTGTGCGGGCTCTACATCCTGGGCCGCATCGCCATGGACCTGATCGGGGCCATGTTCCTGCTCTACTTCAGCTACTGGATCGGGCGACCGGAGGACTTCGACCCGATCCTGATGGTCTTCCTGCTGGTCAGCGTGGCGTCCCTGCCCGTCTGGCTGCGGATCTCACGACATTCGGACAAGCGCGACATCTTCATGGTCGGCGCCGGCTGGTGGATCGTGGGACAGCTCGTGATGTTCGTGGCCGATGCGGACTGGCCGGGCTGGACGCTCTACGCGGTCGCGACCTTTGCAGCGATCGGCTACGCGGTCGCGGACCTGATGCCCTGGGCGATGGTGGGCGAGGTCATCGACGAGGACGAGCTCGTGACGGGCGAGCGTCGCGAGGGCGTGTACGTGGGCTTCTTCATGTTCCTCCGCAAGCTGGGAGGCGCGTCGGCCGTCCTGCTGGTCGGGGTGGCCCTCGACCTGGGAGGCTACGTGGGGGGCATGCCGCGGGAAGAGCAGAGCGAGCTCGCGATCCAGTCGATCCGCGCCCTGACCTCCCTCGCGCCGGCCCTGTTCCTGGTGCTGGCGATCGTCGCGTCCCGCGACTACCCGCTGACCCGGGCCGCCCACCAGGAGGTGCTGCGGCGGCTCGGCCAGGGGCGGATCGAACGCTGAGCGGAGTCGACCTCCGGCGCGTCAGCTGGCCAGGCCCGACTCGCGCAGCGCCTCGCGCAGCATGCGCCGCACGTGGGCGTGGGCAGTGAAGGTGAGGTGCGCGCCCTGGTACCACTCGATGCGGGGGCGGCCCCAGTGACGCCACAGGTCGCGCACCTGGTCGGCGGGCACCAGCCGATCGGCCACCGCGGCGAAGATGTAGCGGCGCTCGTGGGGCACCCGGGGCGGCAGATGGAGCGGGGACACGACCCGCAGGATCTCCGCCATGTGCTCCTCCTCGATGCCGTTCAGCTCGGCCTCGAGCACGTGGAGCGCGGGTCCGTGGCGGAAGAACAGGCGCGAGAAGTCCGAGGCCGGAATTCCCGCGACCACGCAGGCGAGCGACTCCTCGAGGCAGGCCAGCAGCGAGACGTTGTAGCCGCCCAGGGAGAGGCCGTAGGCGCCCACGCCCGAAGCGCCCTGGGCCCGCACCCAGGAGAGCAGGCGACGGATGTCCCACATGGCCTGGGCCTCGGCGTGGATGGTGTCGAGCACCTCTCCCCCGAGGAACCCGTCGCCGCTGCGCCGTCCGATGGTGCGCGGTCCGTGGAGCGGGAGGACGGGCAGCAGCAGGTTGATGCCGAGCTTCTGGTGGAACCAGTCGGGGCGGAAGGCGCGCAGATCGATCAGGGGCTTCCCCATCTGATAGCCGTGGATGCAGACCATCCAGGGCCGCGGCGTCTCGTCCCGGTGGCGCAACACCCAGGCGTGGGCGGTTCGATTCGGCAGATAGCCGAGCCAGCGATCGCGCCCCGGCTCGTCCGGATGCGGCTCGTAACCGCTCTCGAAGCGGAGGTGCTCGTACACGATGCCGCGACTCGTCTTCGTACGCAGGTCCGGCTGCTCGAGGGGCGGGGGCGCCTGGTGGTAGTCGGCGGGCTTCTCGAGCCAGCCGGCCGCGTCGTACTGCTCCCGCGCGACCTCGATCTCGCGGCGGATCCGCATCAGGGCGTCGCTTCCGGGCATGGTGGTGGCGAGGGTCATGGTCGAGAGGATGGCCTCGTCCGCACCGACCTGGGCCGCGAGCTTGAGGGAGGGAACGGGAAGCGGAACCTCCTCCGGGTGCGGCTCTAGACGCAGGGTGTGGTAGCCGGAGGCCAGGAAGGCCACGACGGAGATGGCGACGAGGGTGAGGCCGTACGCGATCCCGACGACGACGAAGGCCGGCAGCGCGAACACCACGCCGAGCACCCCGCCCAGCGAGGCGAACTGCGAGATGCGCAGGTCGCCCGGCATCAGCAGCATGGCGAGCCCCGAGCCCAGCAGCAGCGCACCGGGCACCACCGAGAACAGGAAGCCCACGAAGCCGTGGTCCGGGGCGTTCCAGAGCCAGAAGAGCCCCGCGGCCAGGGGGATCCAGGCCTCTCGGGGCCAGCGCTTGAATCGGTCCACGGACTCCTCCAGCTCGATGAATGGCGATGAATGGCGATGAATGCCGATGAATACCGACGAATGGCGACATCGGCGCGGCCCTGCCCGGCTCCGGGGAGGCCGCGATCCTTCACCATACCCCGCAGCGTCGGAGCCCGAAACCGCGACGGGTTCGCTGCGCGCTCGTCGCTTCGCGGCGAGAGCTTCCGCGGCGTCAGCGGACCCGTCTCGGGGCGTCCTTCCAGACCTCGTCGGCCGGCGGCCGAGCGGCCGCGAGCGCGCTCACGAGCATCCAGGCGACGAGCGTGAAGTAGTTGCCGAAGGCCTGGGGGCTGGCGACGAACGTGACGAGCAGGACGGGGAAGCAGGTCCCAGAGCGGGCTTCGCAAGGCGGACCTCTTCGAAGCTTGCGGTCGTTGCGCGGCGGAAGGGGCGCAAGGGTATCGAAGCCGGGCCGCGCACCGCGCTGGGACGTGGCTCTGTTAGCATCCGAGCGTGGACGCCGAGCCCGCGGAGGCCAGAGGCGCGCCCGCCTGGACGGAGCGCCCTTCGTTCGCGTCGGGGCTCGTCGTCGCGGCCGCGCTGCTCGTCGCGTCGCCGATCCTCTTCGTCCGCTATCTGCCGATGACGGATCTGCCCCAGCACCTGGCGCTGGCCGCGATCCTCGAGCATCTCGACGACCGCGCCTACGGGTTCTCGGACTACTACGAGCCGGCAGCCGATCCGGGCCGCCGGACGCTCCCCTACGCGCTGCAGTTCGTCCTGGTGCGCGGGCTCGCGGGCTTCGTGCCGCTCGATCTGGCGATGCACGGCTTCGTGTTCCTGGCCGCGGTCTCCCTACCCCTCGGCGTCCTGGCCGTGCTGCGAGCGCAGGGCAAGCCTTCGTGGCTCGCGCTGCTCGCGCTCCCGTTCGTCTACAACCGGGCCTGGTTCTGGGGCTTCGCGAGCTTCCAGCTCTCCATCGGGCTCGGGCTGGCTGCCATCGCTCTGCTGGTGCGGGAGCGCTTCGGCGTCCTCTCCGCGCTCGGCGTGGCGGGCCTGTCCGTCGCCGTCGTCTTCACCCACGTCTACGGCATCGCATTCCTGCTGGGATACCTGGTGCTCTGGCCCCTGGCCGGGGATCGCCGCACGTGGAGGAGGCGCGCTCCGGCTGCGGCGATTCCCGCCGTGCTCGGCGGCGCGGCCTGGGCCGCGACCGGCGCGGGGGCGCCCGGATTCGGGACCACCTGGTTTCCGCCGGTCATGCAGCGCCTGACCGGGCTGCCGAATGCGATCCTCGGCGGCTACCGGGATCCCTCGGAGCCGCTGCTCCTGCTCGCAACAGGCGCGCTGTTCGTCCTGCTCGCCTACCGCTCCCTCCCGCTGAGCCGCGGACGCCTCGCCGTGCTCGCGCCCTCGGAGCGCGTGCTGTGGGGCTACCTGCTGCTCAACCTGGCGCTCTACTTCGCGCTCCCCCAGCACACCCCCTCCGCGAAGTTCGTGCACTTCCGCCACGCGGTACTCGCCGCCGTGCTGGCTCCGCTGCTGCTCCCCCGCGACGCGCTGCGCGACTGGCCGCGCCTGGCGCCGTTCGGGCTCGCCGCGATCGCGGCGGCGGCGATCGCCAGTGCCTGGATCCACCTGCTGCTCTTCGATCGCGAGGCGCGCAGCTTCGACGACGTGCTGGCCGCGCTGCCGGAGCGTCCGCGCGTCGTGGCCCTCACCTTCGAGCGAAACGGGCGCTACACGCGCACCGTCCCCTACGTGCACTTCGCCGCCTACGCGCAGGCGAGGCGGGGCGGCCTGCTGGCCACCAGCTTCCCGGGCTTCTTCTGGAACCTGCCGCTGCGGCTCCGCGAGGATGCCGGCATCCCCCCGACCCCGGTCTCGCTGGAGATGCATCCGCGGCGGTTCGATTTCGCATCGTTCGGCCACTACTACGATCACGTGGTGGTGCGCGGCGAGACCCGCGACGGCGGCCCCCACCCGCGGACGCCCGGCTTCCCGTACGAGCTCGTCTACGAGGCCCCGCCGTGGCGGCTGTTCCGTGCAGCGGATCCCTGAGAGCCGCTGCGGTGCCGCGCTCAGCCGAACAGCGCCAGCACGGCCGCTGCGGTCTCCGGCACGGCGTCCCACAGGACCAGCGCCAGGAACGCGGGCACGGCCAGGCGAAGCAGGGTCCTCCACAGGAAGAACCAGCGCACGCCCTCCGCTCCCGCCCGGACCTCCCCCACCGGATCCGGCATGGCCCAGCCGACGAAGAGCGAGAGCGCGAATCCGCCGCCCAGCAGGAACAGGTTGTTCGCCACCTGGTCCACGACCCCGAGCACGTCGGTGCTCCAGGCCGAGGGAGCACCCAGCAGGGCGATGGCGGCGCCGAAGAGCCAGGCGGCCCGGGTTCGCGTCCAGCCCAGACCGTCGATCGCCGACGAGACGACCACCTCGAGCAGGGAGATCGCCGAGGTGAGAGCCCCCACCACCAGCGCCACGAAGAAGAGCACTCCGACCAGGCGCCCCACGCCGCCCATCTCCGCGAAGGCCGACGGCAGGGTGATGAACAGCGCTCCCACGGTGCTGCCCCCCACCTGCTGCTGGAGACCGAGCGCGAAGATCAGCGGGAAGACGACCAGCCCGGCGATGAACGCGATGCCGATGTCCGCCCCCGCGATCGTGAGCGACTCGTTGGGCAGGTGCTGGTCGCGGCCCAGGTAGCTCGCAAAGGTGAGCATCGCTCCCATTCCCAGGCTCAGGCTGAAGAAGGCCTGGCCCGCGGCGTCCTTCAGGACGTCGAACGAGAGCAGCTTGTCGAAGTCCGGACTCAAATAGTAGGCGTAGCCGGCCGGGGCCCCGTCGAGGGTGGCGGCGTAGAACGCCAGCCCGACCACGATGGCGAAGAGCGCGGGCATCAGCACCATGGCGGTGCGCTCGATGCCGCCCTTCACACCGTGGCCCACGATGGCGATGGTTCCGATCATGAACAGCGCGTGGAACCCGAAGGCGTCCCAGCCCCGCGAGATGTCGTCGAAGCGGTTCGCGATGTCGGAGCCGAACCCCTCGGTGAGCACGATCAGCGCGTAGCGGACCGTCCACCCGGCGATGACGCCGTAGTAGGAGAGGATCAGGAAGCCCGCCGTCACGAACACCACCCCGAGCCAGCTCCAGGCCGGCCCGCCGAAGTGACCGAGGGCGCGTACCGGGCTGCGCTGTGCCCCGCGCCCCACCACGAGCTCCGCCAGCAGCACGGGCAGGCCCACCACCAGGGTGATGGCGAGGTAGAAGATCACGAAGGCGGCACCGCCGTTCTCCGCCGCCAGGTAGGAGAAGCGCCACATGTTGCCGAGCCCCACCGCGGACCCCACGGCGGCCAGCACGAATCCCATGCGGCTCGACCACTGCTCTCTCGCTGCGTTGGCCATGCCTTGCCTCGGACCGATGCGCTCGGGCACGCGGGGCCGGAGACCCGTTCGGGGGAGGCGGGGGATCGGCGGCGGAGCATACCCGCCGCGGGGCCGGGTCGCACTCACCGCGCAAACGCGGCAACGTCCGCCGCATGGAGATCTCGCGCAGCGGCAGGAAGGCGCTCGTCACGGGCGGCTCACGGGGCATCGGAAGGGGCATCGCGATCGCGTTCGCCGAGGCGGGCGCCGACGTCGCCATCGGCTACCGGCGCGACGAGGCGTCGGCGACGTCGGCGGTCGAGGAGATCGAGAAGCGCGGGCGCCGCGGGCTGGCCTTTGCGGCCGACGTGCGCGACGCGGAGGCGGTGCGCGAGATGGTGCGCGGCGCCGCCGAGTCCCTGGGCGGACTCGACATCGTGGTGGCCAACGCCGGGGTGCCGACCCGCTTCCAGCCGCTCGAAGAGGTGGAGATCGGCTACTGGCAGCGCGTCCTCGACATCGACCTGAACGGCGTCTTCTACACCCTGCACGCCGCCCTGCCCCTGCTCCAGGAGCAGGGGGGCGGGGTCATCCTCACGGTCTCCTCGATCGCCGCGGACCTCTACGGTGCGCGCGGCGGCCCCTACGTGGCCGCGAAGGCGGCGGTCAACGCGCTCTCGAAGGTGGTGGCGCGGGAGAACGCCGCGAAGAACATCCGCTGCAACGTGATCGCTCCCGGCCTCGTCGCCACCGACATCGCGGACGACATGGTGTCCTACCACGGCGACGCGATCGTGAAGTCGATCCCCATGGGCCGGATGGGCGCCGCGGAGGAGGTGGCGAGCCTCGCCGTCTTCCTGGCCTCGGACCAGGCGGCCTGGATCACCGGCAAGGTCTACCGCCTCGACGGCGGGCAGTGCATCTAGTGTCCTGAGTCCGAAGCTCGCTGCATTCGGCTGCGGGGCGGGCACTTCGCAGCCGTGTCTCGGGGCTCGAAGCGCCCGGTCCACGCCGAGCGCCACGTCGCATCGGGCCGGTGGTAGGATACGCGCTTCGAACCCGCTGGAGATCCCGATGCCGAACCCCCGCTTCTGCCGCATCGACCCCGTGCTGCCCGACGGCGACGCCATGCTGCGTCTCGCCGAGCGCTTCGGCCGCTACGGCACCTACGCCGAGGAATCCATCCAGGACGACTTCGGCCAGGGCCTGGCGCAGCGACACGACGCCGCGATGAACTTCATCCGCACCGGCGGCCGCTTCGGGCGCCGGGAGGAGCCGGCCACACTCGCCGCGCGAACCAACTACTTCCGGGAGAGCTACGCGTACGACACGCCCCTCGTCGAGGGGATCGAGCCCTTCCTGTCCCACGAGGGCTTCGTGGCGGCGGCGCGCGAGATCCACGGACGACCCATCGTGCGACCCAACATCGTCTACGCCAATGTGCTGGTGCCCGGTCAGGAGCTGGCGGTGCATACGGACGTCCCGGAGTTCCGCGGGATCAACCGCACCAAGGATCCCCAGTGGCTGATCGTCGCCATGCACCACTCGCGGCTCTTCGACGCCTGGCGCATGCCGATCGCGACCGCGGTGTCCTGGTTCGGGTGCGTCCGCGGCGGAGGCGA
>JAAUYK010120466.1_pt1 | contig 12741 bp, 14 predicted proteins | sample 7278021 | NCBI WGS metagenome assembly JAAUYK01 (sample SAMN14350223, study PRJNA611818) | marine sediment metagenome | isolation source: surface marine sediment (1.8m) | place: French Polynesia: Moorea | collected 2018-08
CTTCCGAGAGACGGTCTGGCCCGTGCTCCGGGCGGGCCGCATGAGCGCCCTCGACACCGCGAAGATCCCCGGCCCGGGCGGCCGCGGCGTGCCGCTGCTCTTCGACCGGACGAACGCCGTCCACATCGCGGTGGATGGACAGGGGGTCGTCGGCAACCTGCTGAGCGTGACCGACGCGGGTTCCGGCGGCGTGGACGTCGGCCTCGAGAAGAAGACGACACCCTTCCACGTGAGGTAGCGGAATGGCGGATGTCCACGAGGTGCGGCTCGAGCTGGTCCGACCCGGGCCGCCGCACAACCAGCTACTCTCGCCGCTGACGCCCTACATCGCGCTGTGCGGCGACGGGTCGCCGATCACCTTCCACATCGACCTCGAGCACCGGCAGCTCCTCAACCGCATCGAGCGCCTCCGCTACTTGACGCCGGACGGACGAGGCGGGTACGAGGCGGTTCCGGACCGGCTCCGCGAGGATGCGGTGCGCGAGCTGGGCGAGGAGATGGGCAAGGTGCTGGCCCGGATCCCGAGCCTCAATGCGGAGCTCTTGCGGGCGTGCTCCTCCTCCGCACGGGACGGAGAGCCGGAGTTCGTTCACGTGCGCCTGATCCTGTCGGGATCGGAGCTCTCGGTCATTCCCTTCGAACTCGCTCGGTCTCCGCAGTCCTTTCCCGGCGAGGGTCTCGACTTGTGCCTTCAGGGAAGTCTGCCGGTCGTCGTCACGCGCGAGATCCGTCGCAGTCGTTCGCTCCCGGTCTCCTGGGGCGCCGACCGGGAGCCGAAAGTGCTCTTCGTCTCTGCGGAGCCGGGCGGTCTGAAGGTGCCGAAGATCGAGCACCTGCGATCCCTACGGCGGCATCTGGAGCCGTGGATCGGGTGGCCGAAGGACGAAACCCTGGACAGAGATCTGCTCGCCCTGGAGAAGCGGCGGCTGCCTCTCGTCAAGGAGCGCCTGCGGGTCCTCGCCGACGCGAGCATCGAGGCCATCTACGAGATGTGTGCGGCGGAGGCCTTCACCCACGTTCACATTCTGGCCCACGGGGACCGCTACGAAGAAGGGGGCGAGCAGCGCTTCGGGGTGGCCCTGTGCAGGCAGCGCCGCCCGGAGGAAAAAGAGGTGGTGAGCGGGGAGCAGCTCGCCAAGGCGCTCCGGGCAGAAGACGCCAGGGGCGCCAGCCGCTCTGAACCCCTCGTTGTGACGCTCGCGACCTGCGACGCCGGGCAGCAGGGCTCCGTACTGGTTCCGGGCGGGAGCATCGCCCACGACCTGCACGCGGCAGGGATCCCTTGGGTCTTCGCATCCCAGTTCCCGCTGACCAAGGGAGGATCGGTACGAATCGTCGAGTTCCTGTATCCGCGACTGCTGCGGGGTGACGACCCGCGTCAAGTCCTCTACGAGCTGAGGCGACGCCTGTCCATGTCGGGGTCCCGAGATCACGACTGGGCCAGCCTGGTCACGTACACCTCCCTCGAGCCCAATTTCGATGAAGAGGTGGCGACGTTCTTCGAGCGCCAGACGAAGAAGGCGATCGACGTGCAGATGGCGCGGGCGGACAACCTGATCCGGCCCGACGGGGATACCGCGCGGGAGGCGAGGGTGTCGGTCGACCAGGCCCTGCGGACGGCACGCGACCGTTTGCGGGATTGGGCAGAGCGATTGCCGACGGGCAAGACGATGGAGGAACGAAAGACGCGAGCCAGCTGCTTTGGCATTACGGGAGCCACCTACAAGCGGATGGGGCTCCTGCACGCGGCCCTCGGCGAAAACGACGAGGCCAAGGCAGAGCTCAGAATGTCCCACGCAGCCTACCGCAAGGCCATGGAAGAGTGGGTCACCGAGGACGCCCGCTTCAACTGGACGGCCAGCCAGTATCTCGCCCTGAGTGCAGTGCTGGGCAGCGAGAAGGACCCGGGAACCTACACGGTCTGCCGTCAGGTCGCGGAGCGCGATCTGTCGGACCCCGATCGGGAGCTCCAGGCCTGGGCCCACGGCACGCTCGCCGAGCTCGAGCTGATCGGCCTCTTCCACCAGGGAGATCGCGTTCCGGACGAAGCAAAGGCCGAGGTCGTCCGCCACTGTCGAGCGATGGTCCAGCTAATGGGGCTCGACTCCTTCCACGTGCAGTCCACCCGCCGCCAGTTTCAGCGCTATGCCGAGGGCTGGCGGCTCGAGGGTGAGCAGCGCCCCGCCGGCTGGACGGAGATCGCGCAAGCCGCGGTGAAGGCCCTGACGCCCAACGGCTCTGAGGATACCGCGCCCGAATGATTCGAGACCCCCGGCGCGTCGAGGCTGTCGGGGGCTCTTTCCTCACATGCGGTACGCCACTCCTGGGAGCCCTCGCTGGGCTCTTCAACGGGAGACGACAGTGCAGGAACGTTCCGGGCGTTCCCATATTGACCGAAGCCGCTCGCATGCCGGAGAAGGAGACTTCGGCAGCGCCCCCAGCCGGCGCATCGCCGATCGAGGTGTGGGCGCGCTCCGATGCCTGCGGTTCTGGTCGGGATTCCGTCGTCCGGCAGGCTGAATCTACGCCTGCGGGAGGCCTACGCAGTGAGGACGAGCAAGGCTGGCACCCCTACGCCGGCTCCATACGCTCCGGAGAGGGATCGACGGACATTCTCTGAGGCGACTCTCACTCGCCGACTCGCGCCACGTTGATACCGTATACCCGGGATTCCGAGACCATCCGCTGCAGGTGGGTTGCGAGTACCGCGCGGGCCAAAGCCGCGAATCCGAGCAATGGAAACAGTCAATGAAGATCCCCAACGCGTACTGCGAAGCGCTCGGAATCGAAGTGCCCCGCCTGGAGATGGCCAGCCAGAGCCCGGATGCGAACTACTACTCGCTCCTCATCGTCGCCCTCCTCGAGAGAGGGGAGCCCCTCACGCTCGAGGAGGCAGCGAAGCGGCTCGAAGAAGCCGGAGTCGCCCCCGCGGGCCGTGCACTCGCTTCGCTCAAGCGCTGCAGGCCGGCGAGAGCTCCCCTCTATCGCGATGGCGATGTCTACGCTCTGGATCCCCACGACCACGAGGCCGATCTCTGGGCATTCCGGCTCGGCCTCCGGCCGCCGAAGGTGCCTCGGCTCCAGGTAGTCCGGCCGGAGCCCGGTCCGCTTCCATCGGCGGAGGAGCCGTTGACTGCCCCGGTTCTCGACGAGGTGTGGCGCGATGGGATTCCGAACGACTGGTCGGCGCAGCGCGTCGCGATCTGCGTGCTCGATGCCCATGGGATGGCCATGCGGCCGGATGACGTCGTGGCCTTCGCCCGAGCGCGCGGCCGGGGGAGCCGGCTCTTGGTCGATGCGGCCAGCTACTGGCGCCGGGGATCTCCGGTCCGGGCTCGGGAAGACGGCCTCTGGGAGCTCGACCGCGAGCATGATGCGGTTCGGTCGGCGCGGCGGGCCGTTCTCGAGCGGATCGCCACGGCCCGTCGCTGGGCCGAGAGACGACCCGAACCGGCCGTGATGGAAGCGAATCGCAAGCACTTCGAGCGAGAGCGCAAGGCCAACGCCGAGCGCCTGGCTCGAATGCGGCGAGTCCTGCTGCACGCGTTCCCCGCCCGGCGGCCGGAAGCAGTGGTGCTCCTGGACGTGGGACGGCGTGAGATTGCCACCTACATGAGCGCGGAGCTCGCCGAGGCCAGGGAGAAGCTTGCCGACTACGACATCATCGGAGCGGTCGAGGTGCGAAAGCTCTTGCGAGCCCTTGGTTTCGATCCTGGCGAGCGTCGCCTGGCGGAGCTCGGACCTCCACAGAAGACGAGACAGCTCAACCGGCGTGGCCGCAAGCTCCAGGTCACGACGAGCCTGCTCGTCCAGGGCTCATGCGGCATCAGCCGCCCCTTTGGGGATGAGGAAGTCCTGCGAAGGTACCTGCGCAAGGGGCAGTCCACGAAGCTGCGCCGTCGGCTCGAGGCGGACGCAAAGTCTCTCCATGCGCTCTACCAGTATGGCCGTCTCCACGGGGCTGTTCGCCTCCGCTGGGGATTTCTCGACGAGAGCATCCCCGCACCATGGGTCCATCGCGACGAAGCGACGCTCTACCACCTGGAGAGGCGCGCTCTCGGGCTGCAGGTACCGCTCGAGGTCGTCGTCGGCAGCGCGCCCGGCTGGGCGGCCCCGTGGTCCCGGGCGCAACGAGCCTACGTCGAAGAGGAAGAGCAGGGGTGGCGATCCTGGCTGGTCGACGAGGAGGGCCTCGTGATCGATCGAGACGAAGTCCAGCTCGCGAGGCTTGCCGGAGAGGATCGAGAGACGAGATGAGATACCGACGGCGCTCTCAACCAGACCTCGGGCCGTTCTCGTGGCCCCACCTCGAGAGCGCTCTCGATTCCATGACTGCCGAGGAGCTGCGTTCCTTCGTTCGTGACGCACTGAAGCATCTGGACGATGGGCTGCGTCGAGAGCTCGCGGACACCTTGCTCGTGCGGGCGGCAAAGGGAAGCTCCGGCTGGAAGGCACCCTCTGCGTCCCGGCGGATCGTCGCCGAGGTTCGGCGCTTTGCAGAGGCTGCACGCCGTGTCGGCTATGCAGATCCTCACGAAGTCGACCACTGCCTCCGGCAGGGAATGCGAGCATTCCTCGCGGGTGATCATGCCATCGCGTGCGCGGTCTTCGAGGCTCTCCTGCCCGCCGTCGGAGACGGGGAGATCTATCTCGGCTACCACGAGATGATCGATGAGGTGCTCACGGTCGACGTACAGGAGTGCGCGGCCCAGTTCGCCGTGAGCGTCTACATGACCACACCCTTTGAAGAGCGACCTCGCGCGTTGGCGGAGGCGATGGACGCCGTAGGTGGGGTCGCCTTCTTCCGGCAGCCCATCGAGCAGATGGAGCATGCGGCGACATGTCTTCTTCCCGACCTGGACGTCTTCCTCCCCCGCTGGGTAGAGCTGCTGGAAGGCCAGCAGTCCTCTGAGGACGGCTGGGAAGTGACCCGCAGTATGTGGCTTCGGGAAGCAGTGATGCGATTGGAGGGCGTGCAAGGCCTCGAGCGGGTTGCTCGCGAGACGAAGAGGCCCGAGGCGTTTCGCGCGTGGTGCGAGGCTCTGGTCGAGCGGGGCGATTGGGTTGGCGCCCTCCACGCGTACGACGACGCGACGAGGTTGGTCGACGAACCGCTCTGGCGGGCCGACTTCCGCGACGGATCGGCGCTCGCAGCTCAGCAGCTGGGTCGGAGGGATTGCACCAAGCGCCTCGAGGCCGCATGGCTCGGCGCTCCAACCCTCCTGCGCCTGCTGCGTTGGCTCGGAGCCGGAAACCCCTCTGCCACCACACTTGTGAAGAGAGCAAGGAAAGCAACCCACCATTGCTCCGGAAGGGCGGGCCGAGAGCTGGGACTGCTCCAACTCGTGATCGGCGACGTGCGTCCCGCCGCAAAGCTGCTGGCGCAGGCGCCCGGTCTGGGCTGGTCGAGTGAGGACCACCCAGGCCACGTCCTCTTTCCCGCCTTCGCGGGACTACTCGCCGAGGGCACCGAAGCGGAGCTCGCTTCAGAGCTCTTCGCGAGCCTCGCGGAGGCTCCAGACGATCCACTGATCATGGACTGGGACGACGGCAACAGGTCCGAGGCGAGACCGAGGCTCAGCACGCCATCGATCGCAGAGCTGATCGCGAAGGCCAGCCCCAGCGCTCGCATCGATTCCAGGAGCCGCGGGGCGATGCTCGAGGCGATGCGAGCCGCCGCCGAGGAACGGGCGATCGGCATCCTGGGCAACAAGCGGCGGCGCCACTACGGCCACCTGGCGACACTGGTCGCCTGCTGCCTAGAGCTCGCGCCAACCGTGGAGAGGCAGCGGAAGATCGAAGACTGGGTCGACGATCTGCGCAAGCGCTACTCGCGCTTCTACGCATTCCAGAAGGAGCTGAAGCGTACGCTGGCCTCGATCTCGAATTCGCTGTGAGCTCTTGCGCCCGGACCCTTCCGGCCCGTTCACACGCAAGGCGCTGCGCGACCGTTCAGCGCTTTCCCTTCTTGCGAGCGCGACCGATCGTTCGCGTGAGAAAGGGTTCCCACTCCGGCACTGCGTCCAAGAGGAACTTGCGCATCGCCGCGAGCTCGCGCGTGCCGGGTCCCGATCCGGCCCTGGCCTTGCGGCCCTTCTTCCAGACCGTGACGGCGCTCGCTGCGGCTTCTTCGAGAGTGTCTGGCGCGTGGCCATCGAGGAACTCACGTTCCCCTTGCGAGCATCGGTAGAGACCGAGGAGGATTCCTCGACAGAGCGCGGTGGCCTCCTCTCTTCGGCCCAGCTCGATGCGCCGGGTGAGGTCTGCGAGAAAGGGGGCGAGCGGCTCCTCGACCACCTCCCAGGCGGCCTCGCCGGGCTCCATGTAGCTGCCGTCGGACTGGGTGCCGGCTCGCTCCCAGATGTCCTCGACTGACAGGCATTCGAGCGCAAAGGCGACGTCCTCCGCCACGTCCTCTGCGGTCACTGCACCGAGCCTTGCCTCGGCGAGGCCTGCAACCTCACCGAGGAGCTCGGGGTGGACATCGAGGAGCGCGGCCAGCAGCCGCTTCGCCTCCGCCCCGTCGAGTGCGTCCACCAGCACTCGGCGGGCGCGGTCTCTCTTCACGGCGCTCGGCGAGTCACGTCGCGGCACCGAAATCCTCCTGACGCGGCCGGGCAATCGCTGGCGTATTCGGCGGCACGACGATTGACGAGATCGCCGCAGTGGTGTCAGAACCTCTGATTCCCCGTGCGACGGGGGCATGGATGTCGCAAGCGCCGTAGCGGCGAGCTCCAGACGAGATGCGGGAGCGGGTGGGGCCCCTGCTTCCGAAGTATCGGTCGTCGCGCGCCAGAGGGCGCCCGCGCGTCGATCGGCGCCGCGTGCTCGAGGGGATCCTATACGTGCTGCGGACCGGCTGCCAATGGAAGGCGGCCCTCGCGGAGCCCCCCCGTGCCAGTCGTCGAATCGTTCCGGAGGATAGTAGGGCCGACCCTTGGAAGCGCCGATCTCGGGGGATTCCCCTGCATCTTCATTGCAGATCAGGGAGCTGGACTCCCAGAGACGGGTTCGTGATCGACTGCATCCTCCGCACAGAAAGGCTACGCCGCGCGCAGCTGCTCCCTCAGCCAGTCCGTGAGCTGCGCGCGTGTCATCTGACCGGCTGCCAAGGCCAGAACGACTCGAAGCTCTGACGCGGCTGTGCGAGCGCGGACTCGAGGAGTCCAAGGTCGCGTGAGCCAATCCCGCCGCCGGACCGTTCGGCGATGCGTTCGTGGAGCGCTGACAGGTGGACCCCGTCCCGATTCACTGTCAGGTGGTCGGCTTCGCCGTCACGGAAGGGGCCGACATCGTCGTGGGCAACCGCGCCCAGCTGCGAGCAGGGCGTCCAAGCGGCCTTTGGCGGAGAGGCGGGAATGCGCAAACCGCCGCGCGGGAGTGCTTTGGGTCGTCGGTCGTCCAGGAGTCCCGGCCGCGTTTGTCTCCGTTGCCGAGTTCGGCGGTCCGGATTCGCTCTCGATTCGCCCGCATCGACATCCAGCTCATCGAGACCAGTCCTCGACGACCAGGTCCTTGAACCTCCGAAAATCCCTTGGGTTCGCAGTCACGAGGATCAAGTCATGGACGCGGGCGATCGCCGCGATCTGCCCGTCCGCCGCGGAAGGAGGCCGACCGCGTCTACTGAGGCGCACGCGTTCGAGCGCGTGCCAGCTTGCTGCCTCCCGGTCATAGGGAAGGATCGGCAGGGTGCTTCCAACCACCTCCTCGAGATACGCCTCGATGGCTCTACGCTTCCTCGAGGCGGTCAGCCGAGCCGCTCCGAAGCACAACTCGTGCCACACGACCGAACAGGTCGCGAGCTCCCCTTCATGTTCCGAAAGGGACTCGAGAGTATGCGCGTCAGGCTCCGACTTGATTGGCTCGGACAGAACATTCGTATCGAGCAGGTAGCGAATACTCACAGAGGAATCTCTCGGCCCGGCGACTCCTCGCGCAGTCCCTCGAACTCCGCATCCCCAATTCCCAGACGGTCGACGCCGAGGCGCTCGCGGACCTGACTCATTGCGTCGATGAATGAGGCACGCCCCCCCGTGATCGCCGAGTACTCAGCGGCCGAGAGCAGGACCGCTACCGGTTCACCACGGCGCGTGATCTCGATCGTCTTGCCCTGCTGTGCCCGCGTGATGAGGCGAGCAAACTGCCGACGCGCTTCGGCTACGGAGACCTTAGTGGCTGCCATGGGTTGCCTCGCGACGAGAGTTTGAATGTACAGATAGATGTACATTTTATCGTCGTCACCGGACTACGCCACCTGGCCCTCGACCCTACCAGGGGTCGATCCGCCCGGTCGGCCGGCGCTACGCTCCTGGGTCTACCCCACCAGACGACGAGGAGCCCGCGTGGCGTTGGCCGCTCTACGAACCAGGATCCCGGGATCGACGGTGTTCATCTGCGCGCTTGGCCTCCTTGCAGCAGGGAGCTGGGTGCCCCGGCGAGCTGACGCCGAGACCGAGAACTTCGCCCAGCTCGCGCTGCTACACCCGGTACAGGCGTTCCCGGCGGAGAGCTCGGTCACGGGAGTTCGCCTGAGCCTGCTGCTCGCGGTGAACCACGACGTTACCGGTGTCGACATCGGCGTCGCTGCGAACCGCACCCTGGGCGACCAGGCAGGCTTCCAGGTGGCTCTCTACAACGAGGTCTCCGGCGACCTGCGCGGCACGGAATTCGGTGTCTTCCTCAACGACGTGGACGGTGAGCTCACCGGCCTGCAGCTCTGCGGCGGTGCCAACCTGGCCGCGGGCGGGCGCGGTGCGCAGCTCAGCGTTTTCTACAACCAGGCCAAGGAGCTTCGCGGACTGCAGCTCGGCCTGGTCAACGTCGCCGAAGAGCTGGATGGGCTGCAGATCGGCTTGCTCAACATCAACCGCAACGGTTTCCTGCCCTTCTTCCCTCTGTTCAACTACGGCTTCTGACGCCGGTCGCCCCACTCGGTCCAGGAAGCTGCGCCGCTCGACCCTGCCAATGACCGACGGTCAGCTCGCCTCTCGACGGACGGAGACTTCCTTGGCGAGGCGTCCGCGCAGTCGTCCCTTCTCGATCTCGAGGTCGTAGTGCGTCTGGAGGTTCATCCAGAAGCGGTCCGTCGTTCCGAAGTATCGTGCGAGCCGAAGCGCGGTGTCCGCGGTGATTCCGCGCTTTCCGTGCACGATCTCGTTGATCCTTCGCGCGGGCACGCTGATGTCCTCGGCGAGCCGGTACTGGCTCAGCTCCATCGGCTCGAGGAACTCCTCGAGCAGGACCTCACCCGGATGAATCGGAGGATGCGCGCTCCTGGCCATGGCCATTCCCTGTTCAGTGGCAGTCGGTGATCTCAACGTCATGAGCGTCGCCCCCGGCCCATAGGAAGCAGATTCGCCGCTGGTCGTTGATACGAATGCTGTGCTGCCCCGCACGATCTCCCTTCAACCGTTCCAATCGGTTCCCGGGAGGTATTCTGAGATCATCGACCCCCTCCGCGGCGTGCACGAGCAGCAGCTTGCGATGCGCCCGGCGCACACGTGGCGAGTGCGCCCACGCGGGGCAATCCGAAGACTCGGGCGCCGCCCGAAGGCCTGACCTCGGCAGCGCGCCCAGTCGGCGCATCTCTCGGAGCTTCGCCTCCCACCGTGAGAATCCCTGCTCTCCGACAGGATTTCCCTGTTCCGGGATGCAGGGAGAACCTCGGATCGGACGCCGAGACGCCGCCGGATCGGGTTCGCTCGGCCAGCCCAAAGCCGCGGTGCCGGTGGAGTTCCCTGTATCGTCCCTACGGATCAGGGAACTCACTCCAGAGACGAACTCGCGCTCGCCTGCTTCCTCCGCCATTCAGTCTGCGGTTGCGGAGAAGCGGCGCCCCCCCCCCAGTGCGCGCCGCCGCGAGATCTAACGCCAACCCGCGGGGTCTTGGCGGGGACGCCGCACCGAATCCGACACAGAGACACCGCTTTCCGGGCCGATCAGGGACAGCCGGCCGCAATTGTCTCCGTCCCCGATCTCGGCAGTTCGAACTCGCTTACGATTCGCCGCTAGGCGTAGACGGCGAGCTCCACGGCCTCCCGATCCAAGAGGCTCCGGGTTACCGCCAGGATGCTTCGAAGGATCGCCCAGAGCAGCATCTGGTGAAAGCTCTCGTCGCTCACGAACGAGTCAGGCCGTGCCGTCCCGGCCACGAGAAAGACGGGAGCCGCGATGCAGTGCAGGGCGCAAGTCGCTGAGCCCAGGATGCCGATCCCGTCCGCGAAGGATCGGAGACCGACCGGTCTGGTTCTCTCCATGCCTGCTCGCTCTTCCGTATCGTGGAGCCACACCATGGTGCCGACCACATCCATCGAGTTCCCGAAAGATGCCAATCAGCGCGAGTTCCAAGGAGTCGGAACTCCGGCACTCCCGCAGGCACTCCAATCCAGAATGCGGTGTCTCTCCAGACTCGGCCGATTGCGCAAGCACGCCTGAAGAGAGATGCCGCCTGCCCGTCCGCCGCACACTTCCTGCACCAAGCCACCGGCGGGTTCCGGCTCGTTCGGCAGAGCGCCGCGTGGTGATGGCGGTCGGCGCCGCGCCAAGGAGCGGGACCCGTCACGTCGTTCTGAATCGGGTGGTCGGGCGTGATGGGTGGCGAATCGAGGCGCATATCGAGCAAGCACGCCGAAGGCCTCGGCGCGAGTGCTCATCCCGATCCCTCCCTGGGCGTGCACTTGCTCGCTGGCCTGCCGACCGAGGCGGTCCGATGGGGCTTCGAGCAGGCGTGTGACACGATACCGGTCGTACCGCTGGACGCCCTCGCCGACGTCGTCGGCGGGGATGCGACCCGGATCGGCGTTCTGCTTCCGCCCTTCGTCGAGCCATCCCTGGTCGTCGAGAGCTGGGAGGACTGCGGCTTCCTGCCGTATCGCTTCGGTCGCCCCGCGCACATCGCGGGAGTCTGGACCTTCGTCGACGTCGATCGGGTGGTCGATCACCTGGCCTCGGCCGCCCCGCTCTCGGGGCACGGCTGGGGGCGGGGCGATCTCGACCGACGAAGCGTCGCAGACATCCTGGTCGGGCAGATCGAGTCAGCGACGCACCTCGTGCTCGTAGGCGCGACTCCCGTCTCTGGCTCCTTCGCCCGCCGTCTCACCGTGCTCAATCCGGGAGCCTCCCGCATCCCGCTCCGAACCGGCTCGCGCCTCGATCTGACGGGACTCGCGGCTGCGCTGGGTTCGGACGAGCGCGGTGACCAGGGGCGAGGCGGAGAGCCCGGTCGAGGGTACTGCCCGGGTCCCACCCGGTCGGAGACGCAGGCGGCTCGGTCCGCTCGAGTCGTGCCGCCGTGGCTGGAGGTTCTGCAGGGTGGGGGCGATCCGGCGCCGAGGTCGGACCTCCTCGTCTACCGTCGTGCACGTCCCTTCGATCCGACTCACCTGTGCGACTGGCTCGCGAATCCACCAGGAGGGCTCGTACGGGGCAAGGGCCATGTCTGGCTCGCCAGCGAGCCAGATCGGAGCTTCGGCTACTCCTGCGCGGGATCCGTTCATCGCCTCTTTCCGGCGGGTCGGTGGTGGGCGAGCCACGGAGACGGTGTGTGGCCGAGTTGCACCGCGCAGCGCGAACGGCTGCTCGAGCGGTGGCATCCGCGCTTCGGCGATCGCCGCCAGGAGCTCGTGTTCGCCGGTGTCGACCTCGACGCCGATCGCCTGTTTGCGGGTCTCGACGGTTGCCTCCTGAAAGAGGGCGCGATCGACGGCGCGTTGCATTCCTCGCGGGCTGAAGGCCCAGGGGCACCGGCGATGCGGAGAGCGAGGCTCAACTGATGCTCGAGTGGCTCGTGATCGGAGGAGGACCACACGGCGTCCACACGGCACTGCGTCTGATCGGGGAAGGGGACGTACCGCGCGACGCCGTCCGCATCCTCGACGACGAGCAGCGCTTGCTGGCGCGATGGCGCAGGTCGACCCGCAACACGGGGATGGAGTTTCTGCGCTCGCCCAGCGTCCACCACATCGGTCTGTCCTCGGCATCGCTCAGCCACTTCGCCAAGCGCCGGCGTCGAAGGGTGGACAAGCCCTTCACGCGTCCCTACTCCCGACCCGCGCTCGAACTCTTCGATCTCCATTGCGACGATGTGATCGAGCGATACCAGCTCCAGGCCCTGCACGTATGGGGGCGCGTGAACCGTCTCGATCTCACGACCGCGGGCGCGCGGGTGGGTTTCGAGGACCTGGCCCATGACGGGCGAACTGGAGAGATCGATGCGCGCCACGTGATCCTGGCGATCGGTGCGCCGCGAGAGCCGGAGTGGCCGGATTGGGCGCGCCGCGCGGCCGATTCCGCGGCCGGAGCGTGCGGAGCGGAATCCAGCGGGCGCATCCGTCACCTCTTCGATTCCGGCTTCGAGCTCGAGGACGACGCGAACGACGCGGTCGTCGCCGTGGTCGGGGCGGGCATCTCGGGGGCTCAAGTCGCGCTGCGACTGGCTCGTGAGGGCCGCCGCGTCGTTCTGATCTCCCGGCACGCTCTTCGGGTCGAGCAGTTCGACAGCGATCCGGGCTGGCAGGGGCCGATGAAGATGGCTGGCTTCGAGCGGCTCGGAGATCCGGACGAGCGCCGCGGCCGGATTCGTGAGGCGCGGCACCGCGGTTCGATGCCGCCCGAGGTCCACGCGGCCTTGCGGGTCGCTCGCGCCGAGGGAACGATCGAGGTCGTCGAGGAGGCCGAAGTCTCGTCGGCGCGCATCTCGGGCAGCCAAGTTTCGCTCGAGCTCGGCGACCGCACGATCCGCGC
>JAAUYK010174317.1_pt1 | contig 12740 bp, 18 predicted proteins | sample 7278021 | NCBI WGS metagenome assembly JAAUYK01 (sample SAMN14350223, study PRJNA611818) | marine sediment metagenome | isolation source: surface marine sediment (1.8m) | place: French Polynesia: Moorea | collected 2018-08
CTCCGAAATCACTAAGAGGATATATTTCGTGAAGGGAATTACAGAGAAAATACAGTACCTTACTTTACTTTGAGAACGTACGCGGCGTAGTTATACGTTACCGAGTCTCAGACGATTTGATTTTGCATCAATTCAATCAATTAAGAAGTTCTGCTTGTCTTCAGTGTTCCTTTGAAGTCGCTTCAGTCATATTCATAGTCTGCCGTCCTCTCGTAGACCGCAATCCGCTTTCGCAGCTTGTGTGCAAGAACAATCTAAGTAGGGAAGGAAACCGTGAGCGGATTAACTAAACAGGGGCAACATGAAGGGAAGATTGGCCATATGTATCCCAGCAACCTATTGGCCATTATACCGGTAACTGACGCTACAGTTGATCTGTTCGATACCAAATCACGTGCCTGTACGATGTGCAGTATGAGGAAGGCTACGCAGATGGCCCCCAGGGTGGCCGACCAGGGCTCCAGCCACCAGGCGAGCTGCTGGGAGCAGCCGTACCAGAACTCTCCGCCGGTGACCATGTCGCGGCACTCGACCGGCACCGGCTTCATCGCGTAGATATAGTCCTCGGCGCCGTTCGCGCCGCAGCACTCAACCTGAACGGACGGAAGGGGAAAGGAAAGGATGCGTAGTAAAAATTCAATTTCGGATTAGCCATGTTGGAAATGGGTTTTTCACGGTCTGTCGGCCAGCCGAGCGAGGCGCTGGCTAAGCCCTTTCTGGTTGAGGCGAGCGTGTATCCGATGCTCAAACTACTAGCAGTAATCCTCTTACTTACATATTCCTGGACCTGCTTGAGGACGGCGTTCGCCACAGGGTCGTAGTCCATGGCGTAGATCATCCTGAAGAAGACCTCCTTCAGCTCCTCCGTCAGGGTTCGGCTTTCCTCCACACCGTACACGAGCATCACGGTGGCGCCGACAAAATCCTGAGTTGCGGAGGGCATAATTAGACCGAATGAATCACACTGCTTGCTTCTAACTTAGTATATTACTGGAAAAATATTTATGTGACATAATCTCTGTCTCTATAATCGTGAAGAAAATTGTCGCGTCTCTAACAGACGCTGCGTCCATTCTGTTGGCAGGACAATTGCGCTTTTTTCGTGAAACTGTCGGTTGTCAGCCGCAACTGCGCCGTACTACACGTATAATACACCAGACTGACCAGAACCCAGGCGAAGGCGAAGAGCACCATGGACGCCAGGAGCATGCCTCTGAAAATAGCCAGATTGTACGTATATGTATCTGCCACCACTCGAGAAAACTGCGCCGAACGTAATACATATATACCTGGACTCCTTCGCAGCGCCGTAGGTCTGCAGGATAGTGGTGAAGAGGATGAGCGACATCGCGATGATCACGACGTACATGCAGTACCAGTATGTATACCTGGAATGTGGAAGTCAGGTTATATGTTATTAATCGCGCCTACGTAAACATACGCGTACGTAGGACTTAAAAAGGTGAGATAGATATGTACTACACACGCATTTTAAGGGAACGATGACTAGTTGGTGTCAAGAAAATTGGATTCCCTAAAAACGTGTGCCCAACATACGTATACTATACATGTACGTACATACACGGTTTCGGCTCATTGTTCCTTAAGTGACGTACATTAAGTTAAAGTTAAATTCTTTATACTGTTCACGGTTTGTGTTATACTTATACTACAAGGTGGCTTCATGGCAAAGTACAAAAGAATGACGCAAACTACGTACGTACATTACTACAGACCTACTTTCAGTAATACGCCGTAATGCTCTGGCCAGGCTATCTCGTTATCGAATATGTGCAACATAATTCGCGGCCGGAAGCTACTGCAATATTTAGCGAGCTCAGTCTTTAAGCATCACCATAGCAACGAAGATGGGCTGGTCTTGCAGAATAACGACTGAGGTTCCCGTGTTCTTCTGGTCCATAGGACTGGGCCTGCAGGAAAGGGCTAATCACGCCCATTGTCAGCGGAAACAATTAACTAATTTAATTCATTCATTTTAGACGGTGGTGCTGTATCAGCTGGTGCAGGAGAAGGTCTGTCTGGTCGGCTCTAACCTGTTCAACGATGGCCAGACGTTCTCCGAGGAGGTGTGCTCCACTTTGGACAGCGGCAACCACACCGAGGAGCAGGAGTACGTGCAGACGACCATCGGGAGGATCAACCTGGTCACCATGTTTGCTCAGGGGATCCCGCCCATCTTCGTCACCATGATCTTGGGCGCCTGGACGGACAGGCACGGGAGGAAGCCGGCACTGCTCATGCCATTCTTTGGCCTCATAGTAACGGTAAACTCAAGTTTAGCATGTGTGCACAGTGAACAACTGAACATTGCAAATGATACTTAATTCTCAGGACGTGTGCAATCTGATCAATGCCATCTGGTTCAACGAGCTGAGCGCCGACTGGCTGCTGCTCGAAATCGTCGCCTCGGTGTTCGGCGGCTCCGCCACTGCCTGGATGGCCATCTACAGCTACCTCTCTGACGTGACGACCGAGCAGAACCGTACCGTTCGCATCGCCCTCAACGACGGCATCCTCTGGGTGGCCATGGCCATCTCGTCGGGGACCAGCGTCCTCATCTTCCGCGCCACCAGCTACGTCTTCGTCATCGGGCTGGCCACGCTGTCGCACGTGATCGTGTTTGCGTATGTTCTGCTCATATTGCCGGAGAGCAGGCCTAGGAAAGCCGTAGGCGAGGGTATGGCGTAGGAGGGACGACTTCATCTAAACTTCTAACTTCTAAGCTAGATCGTCTTTTTTAGTGGTTGGTCAGAAACAGGGTTCCGCCCTCGAGGGCATCAAGGCCAGCTTTAAAGTAGTTAGCCAGTCAAGACAACATGGTCTCCGCCGCGTGGTCATCTCTTGCATTGTCCTCTACGGCCTCTTCTACATCTGCATGGGCTCGCACTCACTGGACAACAGCTTCATCAGAAAGAACTTTGAATGGGCGACGGCAGACGAGTTCAACCTGTGGTACTCGCAGTACTCGGCGATCACCCTGTCGCTCAACATCGTCTCTCTTTTTGCCCTCCTGCCGCTTCTCTCCAGGGTGCTTAAGCTCGATGACCTGCTCATTGTTTTCCTATCCTGTTGCATACATCTCATGGCACTGGTAAGTGCTTCAGATTAAGCCTGATAACATGCAGGTCTTTGGACCTTACGTATCGGCTAACCATGACTCATTATTAAAGAATCTAGAGAATCTTACTCGTTTAATTGCAGTGCGTTCTGCTCTCCGCCGAGAACCCCAACCTAATGTACATCTACGGCCTCGGAAGCATGGTTACTACTTTTGTTACAGTGGGGACCCGATCTGCCCTGACCAAGATCGTGGGCAAGGAGGACGTGGGCAAGTGCTTCGCAGTTATTGGCTGCGTCGCCGCACTCACCTCCTTCATCACACCGCTCTATCAAGTGGTCTACATCAACAGCTTCGACTACCACTTGGGCCTCGCCTACTGCATCGTCGCCACCCTGGTGGTTATCAACATCTTCAACTCGGGCTACGCCTACTTCCACGTGCGGTCGGTTAAGAAAAAGGCCGGGGGAATCTTCTTCGAGACTGCCACAGGCGGCAAATCGAAAGAGGAAATGGAACTGGAAAAGCTCCCCAAGGACTCCCATTCAGTCGAGCGTTTGTAAATTGGGGAAATAAATACAAGCAGTTAACTTACCAGTCCAACTCGACAACCCATCGGCTGAAGTCCAAGTCGAACCTGATCCAGATGCAGATGCAGAAGGCGGCGAAGGCCGTGATGAAGACGAAGGCGTTGACCACTATCAGCGGGATCTTGGCCTTCTCCATCTTGCGGAGCTCGTACTCGGAAGTGCTTCGATGCATCTTCGCTGAAAAATCACTCCCTCACAATCAAGACTATTTCGCTTGCTGTTATTGCGCTTTGTTCCTGGCTCGATCTGTAGCAAAAGAAAAGCGACGCGGAAATTATTTATTGTTCTGACGCCGATAACGGGGCGTTAACTTCTAGGCCAAAAATGTAGCGTTCCCCCGAAATAAATTTAAGGTAGATCGAATTTCCGGGGTTAAAGGACGAAGTTAAGTACGTCTACGTATTTCGCCGAAACGCTACGCGTTTCTAATTCAGTTGCTGACAAAGTGTGTCACCCCGCCTAGCTTATAACCTCAACCCGGCTGTTAATTCCCAACGACGCGCACTATGGTATTCATGGGGGACCAGAACCTTTCATTTTCGCGCTCGCAAGGCATTATTCTTTGCTTCCAAAACTTCGCTAATCGAGTGAACCCAGATTTCCGAATATAAAATTTACTGATACTTCAAAAGTGCCAGTGGCCTTAACGTTCATTGCGATTTGCAATATGCCAAGGTGTTTTACAACCCTTGCGCTCGCTGATAAGAAATAGAGGGTGCGGCAAAGCAGAGCAACGTTCGCGTCGACCGTACACAACTAGTAGCCGAAGATGATGGCGCTATACTAATATAAGGTTCTGCAGTCGAAACATTAACATACATACGCTGCAAAGAGGACCAATTTCGGCAAAAATTACCAACGAGTAATACGAGAGATTGAACTTAAATTGAGCCCGAGCTAGCAGTCTCAAGGTAAGAATACAGGAGCGGCGGGAAACGTCAAGGCGACCGGTGCACTTCTCTCCATCAAATTTGTCCGTGTATCTTATCTCTGAATTTTCCGAACATGACTTGACGGATGCTTGCATGCGTTTGATCGATCGATCGAGATATACACGTAGCCAGACGGACGAATTAAATCTCACTGAGTGTACGTACTTAGTAGCTAGGCAATTGCGGTACTGCAGCTGCAGACATGGTGAGCTGCTCGTGGGTGAGGGCGACGGAGATACCCGTCTTTCTCTGGGCCTTTGGCTACGGAGTTCAGGTGAAGCGAAGCCCGTAGCGGATGTTGATCACATCTAAGTGCGACATCTTCCTACATCCGTCAATTTCAGGTTATTATTCTGGCCCAGCTATACCAAGACAAGGTCTGTCTGGTCGGGTCGAACTTCAACGACGGCCAAACCTTTTCCCAAGAGATCTGCGACACCCTCGACGATGACGTCAATGAAGACGCCCAGAACTATGTCCAGACCACCCTCAGATACGGCAGAAAGCCAGCCCTTCTCTTCTCCTTCTTTGGATTTATAGTTTCGGTAAGGATTAATGGAATTAATTTGGCGGTCTTTGGAAATGCTAAATAATTTGTCCTTTACAGGATACCTTGGCCCTCATTAATGCCATTTGGTTCTACGAACTCAAAGCTGACTGGCTCCTCCTTGAGATTATTGCTTCGGTGTTTGGTGGCACGGCGACCGCCTACATGGCCATCTACAGTTACATATCAGACATCACGGAAGAGAGAAACAGGTACTAATATCGCTTGCATCAGCATTTATCTACGCATATCCTGGCATCACATTACTCAACGAACAGGACTCTTCGGCTGGCGATAAACGACGCCGTCTTGTGGACGGGCATGGCGCTCTCGGCCGGAATGAGCGTCGTCATCTTCAAAGCCACCAGCTTCAGCGTCGTCATTGGAATCGGCCTCATTGCTCACGTGGCGGCTTTCACCTGGGTCTTCTTTATCCTGGCGGAGAGCAACCCGGACAAGTCCAAGAATGAGACGAGGCCCAACGCGCCGGGCCTGAGGAACTTCAAGTCGAGCCTTAAAGTGGTCACACAAGAGCGGCCGTTCGGAATCAGGCGGGCGGTAATCGCCTGCATCGCCATCTACGGCATCTTCTTCCTGTGCACGAGGTCGCACACGCTCGACAACCGCTTCCTCAGGAGGAACTTCAACTGGGAGACGACAGACGAGTTCAACTCCTGGTACGGCATGTACTCTAGCGTCACCCTCGCCCTGAACATTGTCTCCCTCTGCGCCGTCCTGCCGCTGCTCTCAAGAGTGCTCAAGGTGGACGACTTGCTCATCGTCTTCGTCTCCTGTTGCACGCAGCTGGCGTCGGTGGTGAGTACATTTAATGACGGCTCCGTGCTGAAAAAAAAATCTTGATGTACCCGAATGTTTCAGATCGTTCTTCTATCGGCCACCGTCCCGGACCTCTTGTACCTCTACGGCGTGGGCAACACCATCTCGCTATTTATCACCATTTGCACCAGGGCCGCCCTGACCAAGATCGTTGGGAAGAAGGATGTCGGCAAGGCCTTTGCCGTGATTGGCAGCGTCGCCGCCGTGGCCAACTTCATCGCTCCACTGTACAACGTAGTATACAACCTGAGTCTGGACGGGTATCTCGGCACGGCTTACTGCATCGTGGCCGGCCTGGTGGCCGTGAACATCTGCACATCTGGCTACGCCTACTTCCACATGAGGTGGGCGAGGGGAAAGTTGGAAATAGTAGGCAACGCAAACCATCTCAACGAAGACGTTGAAGTGATGGGCAACAAAACCAAGAACTGATTTGTCAAATATAACCAGTGCCATTTATACGGGTAAAATCGAATCAACGATGTGACAGCAATGAGATATTCCTTCACATTCACTTTGAGTTCGTAAACCCTCACGATAAAGAATCTGCGTATTAGCGAAATAAAGAATAATTATACGTGGTATTGTGCATCAATGAATTGCAAATATCCCATTCTTGTACATCATTGCATCGGAATTATCGTGTTTAAATATTTAAGCTCATTTCAGTCTTGACTCGAGACAATGAAAATCCTCAGAAAGGTGATTAATGACCAGCGCGGCGCAGTTGTCCGGCGGCAGAGCGGGTGGCGCGCGTTGGACGCGAGGGCGGAACGGAAGGACGTTGCGCCGACTCCCGGCCATGACTTGACACAGCGGGCAGACAATTATCTAATATTCGTATCAGGGTGCTATGCGCATTCATTGTAAATGTGGCGAAACAGGATCGAGTCCAATGTGAAGCTAGCTCGGATTAAAGTATACCTTGCCAAGACCCCTTCATGCAAATCCTTCATCACTTTTTCTGTACGCCCCGGCCCGCCCGTTGCCTCCCCTTGCAGGCCAAACTGACTGCACGAATCATCGCGGACACGGACTATGCGGCGCCATTTTTCACCTTACCCACCCCCCCCGCCTCCCGCACGAATGAGTTGGCCAAGTATTGCGGGTTCCCTAATGGACCTGATTGCCAAAACTTCAAGCTGCCTGACACGCTGTACGTGCAATATTCGGTCAGTCAAGCAAATATATTCAGTGAGCGATTTATAATGCAATGGTGACGGTGACTTAATTAAGCATACGTTAATTCAAGTCTCTACTATACGTCTCGTTCATAATGGAACCTTTGCTCGAATCGTTATCTCTGTGCTTGCTCCCCCCGAAATGAATCGAGCCGGGATTTCGTAAGAGCCGTCCATCCACGTACAACTGGCCTGTTTCGAGGTTATTACTATTTTTGGTGAGTGGGCGCATGTGGAGCGAGATTTTCAGGTCAACTGCAGCATGAGGATATCCGGTGCCGACGGGACAGGTGTGTGCATGCTTCGAAGAAAGGTGCGTGAATGACGAATTTATATGATTTTACTACATTTAATTTTTGCCAGTCATAGATGTGCGGTTTTCAATACCAGCCCGAGTTAAGTTACCCGGTCGTTCGTATTCGATTCTGCAGCCTTGTGATGCCGGCGAGCGTGAGGGTGGGGTGCAGAGAATTAACAGCCATGGGCGGCTGGCACATCGGCGCCGAATTCTTCCTCCTACCCTTCCCTTTCAGGGTTGACTTGGAGAGACGTGACGTAAGCTATAATTATAGCGATCCAAGGGAAAAGAGGACGTGATTATGAGAAACCCTTAACGCCCGAACCAGCAAATGAGAGGACATGCATCGAGAGGGCGGACAGAGCAGACGAACATTCAGTGCACGGGTGACGCGCAGCAAGATCTTCGTCCGAGCGAGGGTTCTAATTTAACGAGACTCTTACTACAATTGCTCTGTGCACCAAGAGAGACATGAAAACCGACCGTGCAAGCACTTTGCTCTCGAAAAGCTTTACGGCTCGGAAACTAGACCACGTTAATTACGGCGATGAGGAAGCGCACAAAAAAGTGCGCGGTGTTCAGTTTTTGGACCTCGCTCAACGTACGAGTAGTTCAAAGGCGCGAAAAGGTTTTACTGTTACAGGAGAATACACGTCGGCAGCGGCCACCAATTGCGGGCCATTCTCTGCTTTGTTGGCCAAATTTACGATACGATCTCATACAAACGTACGAACAGCCACCGTATTTACTAGGAAAAGTTGAGCGTTGCACTGTCAGAACATATATTCTCAAACGTGCAGAAGACTAGGGTGTGCTTAAGAAGTAGAATAATAATATTATAAGTAATGTAAGGGTTAAGCGAACTTGAGATCTGTAATCCGCATCTTCCAAAGTCGGCTGGCTACCTATGGATGAGTACGTATTCAGAATTTCAATCAGTGCGAGCAGCCGGCAAGTACTAATTTGGGGCGCGAACGAGCGAGCGAGCGAGCGAGCGAGCGAGCTGTACTACTAGATGACTTCGACACGTATTCCAATTTTGAAAGCTGGAGATCGTGTCGCGCTCGTATCTCTGTACTGCGAACAACGCCCACGCACTTGGTGGATGGATCGGTCTAGCTGCCCACCGCAAAAAGGGATCGGCCGATGGATGGATCGATCGATCGAAGGGAATTAGGGCGATTTCGACCAAAACGACGGTGGTCAAGGATGAAAATCGGCCGCGATAGAATTCCCGAATGACCAGTAGACGCTGTCCTTGGTTTGTATGGGCCATAAGAAAGCGTTGGATTTCGGTGCACTCCTTGATTCGATGGGAAATGAATTGTCTTGATATCATCCAATGAATAAACAATGCGAACTCTGCAAGGGTTCTCTACGCATGACCCTTAAATAAACTACATATTCCGGCGCTTTCGTCGCTTCCACATTCTTCCTTCCTTGCATGTGGATCCCGTATACGAACGTAACACCTGTTATTGTACGACCCATGTAACGAACGCGGCGCCGGTTTCGCAGAACTGACTTCGGAGCTAGGGCGAGGTCGGCTCCTCCAACGGCGAATTTTAACGAGTCAGCAGCGGTGTCGGCGTCGGCGTCGGCATCCTTAAACGGAGCGGGGGCGGCGCTGGAAACTCCGGATGAGAGAAGGGAGCTCGTTGGTTTAGTTTCACAGCGGCCAGTGTCATGTTTCATTATCTGGTAGCTGGTTGGCTCGAGAGGCGATAAGAGCACACAACTACGGTAGTGGTTTTGCACTCTAACGTCGGGAGTTTATTTCAAATTCTCTATCAGCCATAATTTACGGGTAGAGCCCATTGTAATCGCAAAGCCTATGATTTGAACCTTCAAGATCGATCCAACCAACCATGGGCTGGAGTGAGCATGCTACGGAGCTGACGGCGGTCGAGCGAGCAAAACGCCCACGCGATTCCACGTGCATTTCAGATGCAAACTCTTCTCAATGGACGACGCGGCGCGTCGGGCTAAAACCAATTCACAGGAGCCATGAAGGAAAACAATCTTGAGAGAGTTGGATATACAAGAATGCGTAATTTAATGCGAAAATCAGGCAAGAAACTTAGCGAGCGATCCGGATTCGTATGGGTTATGGAGTATATCTTGCCGCCCGGATTGATTTACGATTGGAAGATAAGCCACAGTAGAGCGATCGATCGACATATTAAATTTCGTCAATCGGGCAGTGAACGCCAGGTTCATAGCTGTAGATTTCTCAGGTGGCGAGACAGCCGCGGGTCAGTGGCCAAAAATGGAAGACAAAAAGCCCGTCATTAAGGAGTTCGACCAGGTTCATATTAATGTCATAAGTTAAGCAAAATGTCATTGAGATTATTTGAAGATCTTGGACTATGTCGGCGGATGGGGTCTCTACCAGTTCCTCCTCCTGCTCGCCTGCCTACCCTTTGCCGTGACCATGGCGTACACGGCGCTCACGCCCGTCCTCGTCCTCTACACGCCAGAGCACCGATGCAAGCCGTCGCCGGGAGGGTCGGACATGATCGACTTGCCCGACTTTGACTTTGACCCGCGATGCCAGATGTACTCTCCGGAGGAGCAGAAGGTCGTCAAGTGCCAGCACGGCTGGGACTATAACATGACCGGCCTCTTCGAGAGCGCCGTCACAGACGTATGAAAAAGCATTTAGTTAGTTAAGCCCGATGGACGCTCGTTAAATTTTTATCGCTAGCTTAGATGGATTGGGTGTGCGACGACGACTGGATCCCTCCGTTCACTCAGGCCGTGTTCTTCGTGGGCGCCGCCATCGGCACCCTGCTGTTCGGCTTCGCGGCCGACCGCTACGGACGATATCCGAGCTTTGTGGCGGCCAACCTCCTGCTCATGGTGGTCGGCATCATCCTACCCTACTGCCAGGACGTTTACAGCTTCGTGGCCGCCAGGTTCGCCATGGGGCTCACGCACTCGCAATACTACGGACTGATCTATTTGCTGGGTATGGAGATACGAAGCAGCTAGGCGCTTTAAAGTGTAATAGCTAACTTTCATGATCAATTTCTAGCATTGGAGTACGTGTATGTAAAGAGGCGAAGCATCATTGGCAACGTTGCTCTGGCAGTCGGTTTCGCCGTCGGTGGCTGCTCGGAGCCGTGGGTCCTGAAGGCCCTAAAGGACTGGAAGCCCTTCCATCAAATTCTCTACGCACAGGGGGCTCTCCTCTTTCTCACCCCATTGTAAGTGCATTAGGTATATTAAACACGTACTTTCCAATACTCAACTTTGCAGCTTTGTCCAAGAGTCGTCGCGATGGCTGATTACCCAGGGTCGCATCGACAAGTCGGTCAAGGTGCTAAAGAAGATCGCCGCCATCAACCGTAGAACCGTCGACGATGAGGTGTACAAAAGCTTCGAGGTAATCTACGCAAAAAACCGCGAACATGCGCGGATTGCATTAAGTCTGCAACTTTAGCAAATGGCCACCGCGCAATATGAGAGCACCTCGTCGAAGACGACGCCAAATCTGACACACCTGTTCCGGACGCCGCGACTGAGGAAACACATGATACTAACTATATTGACAACGTACGTAAAGAAATTACTTTATTCGAGGCTCAGGGAGCTTTAATAATGCAGCACAATCACGTCTTTCGTCTTCGACGGCCACATTCGCAACATCGTCAACCTGGACTTCGACATTTACGTCTCCTTCACGATCTCCGCCTTCCTCGAGCTGCCCGCCGACCTCCTCTCCATCCCGGCCATCGACTACCTGGGCAGGAGGTGGGCCTCCGCAATTTCGCTATTCTTCGCCGGAGTCACGATGCTCATCTGCGCTGCCATCATAGGTCCGCTTGTGTAGTTGCATAATGTTTGTATACGAGTTGGTTGTGGGGAATTTAATTACTTTTTCAGATCAGTCCACAGCCGTTGTGATAATCTCGATGTTCGGCCGCTTCTTCATCACGTTCTCGGTGAACACGGTGATGCAGCTCAACTACGAGATCATGCCGACCGACCTGAGAGCGCAGGGAGTCGCGCTGTCCAGGTCGATAGGGCACCTCGCGAGGATTTTCTCCTCATACGTCGTGTTCTCGGTATAGAACCGATCCGATCTGTTTTACGCATACCACACAGGGCAACAATGTATTGTATGCATATAAGGGCGGCTCCAATCGCGCAATTCCCTTTTACATCTTGGGCGTCGCGGGCATCGTGACGTCGCTGGTGGCGGTCAACCTTCCCGAGACGGCGGAGGAGAAGCTTCCGGAGACGGTGGTCGAGGCGGAGGACTTTGGCAGGGGGCAGCCCTTCCTCTCGATCCCGCCGCTCAAGCGACGCCGAGAGAAAAGGGCGGAGAAGGAAGCGGCGGCGGCGAGCAACGCCCAATAAAGGAGCAAACTGATGAAACAAAATACACAGACATGGCGGCCGGAGAATCGAATGTCTTCTGCCCCCATAGCTACGATGCCGAAAATGGTTGGCCCTATTTCAAGGCCGGAAATGGACGAGCGAGCGAGCGAGCGGACGGACGGGCACAATTCCTGGCTCCGATCAGGCGAGTGACCGAGGACATACGAGATTGTCAGTCGGACGGGCGGCCGGCCAGTCAACGAGTCCATATAGTAGTAGTGGGTCACGACTACCTATACCGGCCGTTGAATTCCCAAAATATCAATGCGAGCCACCTTCGATTCTGATGCATTTTTCGGGCTAGAGAAAAGGCGGGAGCATCAATTACATGCTCTTGACACGAGACTGAATCTCTTTCCTCTTTAGTTGGTCGCCTAGCTCGGTCCTTCTTCTTCTTCTATTGCTGCTGCGCCGCCATCCGAGCGGTGCAGAAAAATTCCATCCATTTGGGCCCACGTGTGCTCGGCGGACTATCCGACCGAAGACGGACCAGGTGCACGAAGCGCCCGACCGACCGCGCGCGCCGCTCGATGCCGCCGCCCGCCTGTCCGTCCGTCCGCCGCTCGCTCGCTCGTTCGACTTGAGCTGAAACACCCGCACGCACATGGCAAGTGTAGTCAGAGTGGCGGGCGTCTTGGCCGCCAGGGGGGGGGGTCCGTGCATGTCAGGGGGGGGGCGTGCACACGTCCCCGTGGGGCCCCTGGGCGCGTGTCCGGGGGCCGTGTACACGTCACTTTACTTATTCTGCTCTGTTTGGCATGTTTCCTACCCCTGAGAACCTGGGGTGCCCATGTATGTCGGGGGTGACCGGGTATGTCGGGCGGTTACCGTGTACATGTCCTTTGTAAACTTTTCCCATCCCTGAAATTTTGGGGGTGCCCATGTATGTC
>JAAUYK010051734.1_pt1 | contig 12739 bp, 8 predicted proteins | sample 7278021 | NCBI WGS metagenome assembly JAAUYK01 (sample SAMN14350223, study PRJNA611818) | marine sediment metagenome | isolation source: surface marine sediment (1.8m) | place: French Polynesia: Moorea | collected 2018-08
ATGATCCAGGCCTATCACGAGGCGCGTGGCGAGAGTCACCGCAACGAGATCATCGTGCCGGAGGCAGCGCACGGCACGAACCCCGCGACCGCGGTGATGTGCGGCTGCGTGGTCAAGGAGATCCCGGTGACGGGCGACGGTGACGTCGACGTCGAGGCGCTCAAGGCGGCACTCGGCCCGAACACTGCAGGCATTATGCTGACGAACCCGTCGACGCTTGGCGTGTTCGAGCGGCATATCCTCGAGGTGTCGGAGCTCGTGCACGACGCGGGCGGCCTGATGTATTACGACGGCGCAAACCTGAACGCGATCCTCGGCAAAGTCATGCCGGCGGACATGGGCTTCGACGTCATCCACATGAATCTCCACAAGACCTTCTCCACGCCGCACGGCGGCGGCGGCCCGGGCTCGGGCGCGGTCGGCGTCAACGACAAGCTGAAGCCGTTCCTGCCGATCCCGATGGTCGGCAGCGACGAGGTCGGCGGCGAGACGGTCTACCGCTGGCTGGCCGAGGACGACGTGCCGCAGAGCATCGGCCGCCTGTCCGGCTTCATGGGCAACGCCGGCGTCCTGCTCAGGGCGTATATCTACATGCGGATGGTCGGTCGCGACGGCATGCGCCGCATCGCCGAGTACGCGACGCTCAACGCAAACTATCTGCAGGCCCGCCTGCGCGACGCTGGCTTCGAACTCGCGTACCCGGAGCGGCGCGCGAGCCACGAGTTCGTGGTCACGCTCAAGCACGAGGCCAGGGACTACGAGCTCACCGCCATGGACGTCGCCAAGGCGCTGCTCGACAGGAACTACCATGCGCCGACGACGTACTTCCCGCTGCTGGTGCCGGAGTGCCTGCTGATCGAGCCCACCGAGACCGAGAGCAAGGAGACACTGGACGGCTTCGTGGACGCGATGATCGACGTCGCGCAACGTGCGACCAAGGAGCGCGAGTCGTTCAAGGAGGCGCCGTACAGCATGCCCGTGCGCCGTCTGGACGACGTCAAAGCGGCCCGGCAGCTCGACGTGCGGTACCAGCCTGCCGACTGAGACCCCGGACGGGCGGAACGGAGTCGCCGAAATTGAACCTGTGTCGCGCCGTAAGGTCTTTAATGGTCTAGTATTACGTCGCTTAAACTCCTCAAAGCACAGGATTTCCATGGCAAAGGGCAGACTCCTCGCCGTCTTCGGCTCGCTTCTCTTGATTGTTTCGGCGCAGGCCGCCGAGGACAGCGCGTGGACCAGCACTCTCGACCGGATCTCGTCCGGCGTGGTGTCGATCCGGGTGGACAGCACGCGAGCTTTCGATACCGAGTGGAACTCGTCCAGTCAGGCGACCGGCTTTGTCGTCGACGCCGAACGCGGCCTGATCCTCACGAACCGGCACGTCGTGACGCCGGGACCAGTCGTCGCCGAGGCCGTGTTCCGGAATAACGAAGAGGTTCGTTTGACCGCCGTCTACCGGGATCCCGTGCACGATTTCGGCTTCTTCCGCTACGATCCGGCCGAGCTCCGCTATATCGAGCCCACCGAACTGCCGCTGCGCCCCGACGGCGCAGGTATCGGTCGCGAGATCCGCGTCATCGGCAACGACGCTGGCGAGCAGCTGTCGATCCTCGCGGGCACGATCGCGCGCCTCGACCGGCGCGCACCGGATTACGGTCGCGGCAAGTACAACGACTTCAATACCTTCTATTTCCAGGCTGCCTCGGGGACCTCGGGCGGCTCGTCTGGTTCGCCGGTCGTCAATATCGAGGGCGAAGTCGTGGCGTTGAACGCCGGGGCGAACAACTCTGCTGCGTCCAGTTTCTTCCTGCCGTTGGATCGCATCGAACGCGCGCTGCGCCTGTTGCAGGATCAGGATCAGGTCACACGCGGAACGCTGCAGACGACCTTCGAGGTTAAGCCCTATGACGAGCTCAACCGGCTCGGCCTGACCGAGGACTCCGAGCGCGCCGCACGATCGGCGTTCCCGGAGCAGACGGGCATGCTGACCGTGGACAAGGTCATCCCCGAATCGCCGGCTGACGGGTTGCTGGAGCCGGGCGACATCCTTATCCGTATCAATGGCGAGCTCGTGACCGAGTTCGTACCGCTCGCCGCGATACTCGACGACAACGTCGGCCGCGAGATCACCGTAGACCTCGAGCGTGGCGGGCGTTCGGTGAGCGAGACGCTCACCGTCAGCGATCTACACGCCATCACGCCGTCCGAATATCTCGAAGTCGGCGATGCGATCGTCAATGAGCTCTCCTATCAACAGGCGCGGCACTACAATCTACCTGTCGAAGGCGTCTACGTTGCCAACCCCGGCTACCTGATGTCGAAGTCCGGTGTGCCCCGTGGTGCAGTCATCACCCAGTTCGGCAGCGACGAGATCCATAATCTCGACGATTTCGAGCAGGCGCTCGACGCGCTGGCGGACGGCTCCAGGGCGCTGATGCGCTACGTGACGATCGACAACCCGCAGAACGTCATCGTCCGGCCGTTCGAGATGGACCGAGTGTGGTTCCCGGTGCGCCGCTGCGAGCGGGACGATGCGACCGGCGTCTGGCCCTGCCGTGAACTCGGTTCGGGCCCCGAGCCCGAGCCGGCGGTCGGGGGCAGCACGCAGTTCGCCCGGCATCCTGATCCGCAGGTTCGCGCTGTTGCTTCATCGCTCGTCGTCGTGACCTTCGATCTTCCGTACACGCTCAGCGGTGTCGGCGATCGTCACTACTACGGCACCGGGCTGATCGTGGATGCCGAACGTGGTTTCGTGGTCGTGGACCGCAACACGGTGCCGCTCGCCATCGGTGATGTGACGGTCACGTTCGCAGGCTCGCTCGAGGTCGATGCGGAGATCATCCAGCTGCATCCGCTGCACAATCTCGCAATGATCGCCTACGACCCTTCGCTTATTGGGGATACGCCTGTCACCGAGGTGACCTTCAACACAGAATCCTTGAACCCGGGCGACGAGGTCACCGTCGTTGGAATCAAGGCAGACCATCAGCTCGTGCATCAGGCCAGCACGGTCGCATCCGTCGATCCGCTGCTCTTGCCGCTGTCGAGGACGCTCCGGTTCAGAGACTCGAACATCGAGGGCATCTCGCTCGTCAACGGTCCCGGCGACTTCGACGGCGTCATCGTCGACCGGCGCGGTCACGTAAACGCAACGTGGTCGAGCTTCGCGGCGTCAGCCGGCGGCGAGTCGACGCAGTTCAATCGCGGAATCCAGAGCGAACTCGTACAGGACTTCGTCCGCACCGTACAGGACGGCCGCCCGTTCTACTCGCTGGAAGCCGAGTTCGTGTACGCGCCGCTATTCGCCGCGCGCAATATCGGTCTGGACGAGGAATGGCTCGAACGCCTCGAAGAGAACGACCCCGTGCGCCGCCGGGCGCTGTCCATTACACGCCTCGTCGCCGGTTCCGAGGCCGCGGAGCGGCTTCAGAACGGCGACATCGTGCTCGCCGTCGACGGCGAAGTGGTCACGTCGTTCCGGGCGCTCGAGACCGCGGTGCAGAAGCCCGAGGTCACGGTGACCGTCTGGCGCGACGATAAGGCGCTCGACATCTCGCTCAGCACCGCGGCTCTCGACGGCCGCGGCATCAATCACGCGGTGTCGTGGGGTGGCGCGCTTCTGCACAATCCGCACCGGCCGATGGCCGCGCAGCGCGGTATCGATCCCTACGGCGTGTACGTCGCGTTCTTCAGTTACGGATCGCCGGCGACTCGCTACGGATTGTGGGCTGGCCGTCGTGTCGTACAGATCGACGAGACGCCGATCCCCAATCTGGAAGCCTTCGTCGAGGCGGTGTCGAGTAAGGAAGACCAGGAGTCGGTCCGCATCACCACCGTGAGCTGGAACGGCGCGGTCGACGTCATCACGCTGAAGCTCGACAACCAGTACTGGCCGGCCTACGAGATCCGCCGGACCGACGACGGCTGGATGCGCTCCTCGATCGGGGGATGAGCCGATGCGTGCCGCGCTGATCGCATTGCTTACGATAGCGCTTGCAGCCCCCGCGGCGGCACAGACCCTCTATCGCTATAAGGGCGAGGAAGGCGAGTGGATTTTCTCTGATCGGCCGCCTGATGACGGCGAGGTCGAAGAGGTACGCGAACTCAGCCGCAGCAGCGGCAACGGAACAGTCTTCTCCGAAGTGCGCACCGTCGGTCGTGCCTTCCACGTGGTCGTCAACAATGATCTGTACGCGCCCATCGAACTAAGGCTGCGTTTCGCTCGTATAGCGAACGTCGAGCCGCCGCACCCCGATCACGAGCTCCGCTGGGTGCTGCCGGCAAAGAGCAGTGAGACGCTGCTCGAACTGGACATGATCGATAACGGCCGGCCGCCGGCCATCGAGTACGATGTAAGCTACATCATCGGCGACCCCGACGCCGTTCATCGCCCCACGTGGCCCTATCGCGCACCCTATGCCGTTGCCTCCGGGTATCCCATCACGCAGGCCTATCCCGACACGAACACTCACAACACGCTCGAGTCCTTCCATGCCGTCGACTTTGCGATGCCCACAGGCACGAACGTCTTCGCGGCTCGAGCGGGCACGGTGTTCAAGATCGCGGCCGACAACTTCACCAACGGGCTCGATCCCGAGAGGGACGGACCGGCGGCGAACGTCGTTCAGATTCTGCACGACGACGGCACCTACGCCGTGTACGCGCACCTCGCGTGGAACTCGATCCGGGTGCGGCCCGGCGACCGAGTAGAACGTGGCCAGTACATCGCAGATTCGGGCAACACCGGATACTCGAGCGGCCCGCATCTGCACTTCGCCGTCCTCCGCAACGTGGGCATGCGTGCCGAGTCCGTGCCCGTGCGCTTCGAAGGGGCTGACGCGTCGATCGTCGTTCCATCCAGCGGCAACGTGTTGATAAGCCACTAGAAAGCGTCTCGAATCCGCCGTCGGAACTCTTGCCGTATAATGGCGCGCCGCTCCGTGCGTCAGGCATCTGAAGAACCAATAAAGGGAAGCGTATGAGCACCGCTGGAATCATCTATACGAAGACCGACGAGGCGCCGGCGCTGGCGACGTACTCGTTGCTGCCGATCATCAAGGCCTTCACCGGCGCCGCCGGCATCAACGTCGAGACTCGTGACATCTCGCTGGCCGGCCGGATCATCGCCAACTTCCCCGATAACTTAAGCGACGATCAGCGGCAGAGCGATGCGCTGGCGGAGCTCGGCGAACTGGCGAAGACGCCGGATGCCAACATCATCAAGCTGCCGAACATCTCCGCATCGATCCCGCAGCTCAAGGCGGCCATTGCCGAACTCCAGTCACAGGGGTTCGACGTCCCGGACTACCCGGAGGAACCCGCGACGGATGCCGAGCGCGAGATCAATGCGCGCTACGCGAAGGTGCTCGGCAGTGCCGTGAACCCGGTACTGCGCGAAGGCAATTCCGACCGCCGGGTCGCGCTGGCCGTCAAGAACTACGCGAAAGCGAATCCGCACAGGATGGGCGAGTGGAGTTCAGTCTCGCGTTCGCACGTCGCCCACATGGACGATGGAGACTTCTATTCGACCGAGCAGTCCGCGATCGTCGGGCAGGCCGGCAGTCTGCGCATCGAGCACGAGGCCGAGGACGGCACCGTGACCGTGCTGCGCGAAGCCGTGCCGGTGCTGGATGAAGAGGTCGTCGATGCGGCGGTCATGAACTGCCGAGCGCTTCGGGAGTTCTTCGCCCGAGAGATCGACGCCACGAGGAAGTCCAACCTACTGCTGTCGCTGCATCTGAAGGCGACGATGATGAAGGTCTCAGACCCGATCATGTTCGGGCACGCAGTGACGGTCTATTACCGCGACGTGTTCGAGAAACACGAAGCGCTGTTCAGCGAACTCGGCGTCGAACCGAACAACGGAATCGGCGACGTCTACGCACGCCTGGATTCGCTGTCTGCCGAGCAGCGGGCAGAGGTCGAAGCGGACATCGACGCCGTGTACTCGTCTCGGCCTGCGATGGCCATGGTTGACTCCGACCGCGGCATCACCAATCTGCACGTGCCGAGCAACGTCATCATCGACGCGTCTATGCCCGCTGCGATCCGCTCGTCGGGTCAGATGTGGGGTCCGGATGGCAAGCTTGCCGACACCAAAGCGCTGATCCCGGATCGCAGCTACGCCGGCATCTATCAGGCCGTTATCGAGGACTGCCAGCATCGCGGCGCGTTCGACGTCGCCACGATGGGCAACGTCTGCAACGTCGGACTGATGGCGAAGAAGGCTCAGGAGTACGGCTCGCACGACAAGACGTTCGAGATTCCGGCGGCAGGCCAGGTCCGCGTCGTCGACGAGAGCGGGACGGTGCTGATGCAGCACGACGTCGAGGCGGGCGATATCTGGCGCATGTGCCAGACGAAGGACGTACCGATCCGCGACTGGGTGCGCCTCGCGGTGCTCCGCGCTCAGCAGACCGGCACGACCGCCATCTTCTGGCTGGACGAGAACCGCGCGCACGATCGGAACCTGATCGAGAAAGTGAACCGCTATCTGCCGGAACACGATACGACCGATCTCGATATCCGCATCATGGCGCCGGTCGAGGCGATGCGCGAGACGCTCGTACGTGTCCGCGCGGGTAAGGACACGGTGTCCGTGACCGGCAACGTGCTGCGTGACTATCTCACCGACCTGTTCCCGATCCTCGAACTCGGTACCAGCGCCAAGATGCTGTCGATCGTGCCGCTCTTGAACGGCGGCGGACTCTACGAGACCGGCGCCGGCGGTTCAGCGCCCAAGCACGTGCAGCAGTTCGTCGAGGAAGGCCACCTGCGCTGGGATTCCCTCGGCGAATTCCTCGCGCTCGCCGTCTCTATCGAGGATCTCGCCGAGAAGACCGGCAACAGCAAGGCGAAGGCAGTAGCGAACGCACTGAACAAAGCCAACGGCCGCTACCTGGAAGAGAATCGCGCACCGTCGAGGAAGGTCAACGAGATCGATAACCGTGGCAGCCATTACTGGCTCGCACGCTACTGGGCACGAGGTATGACCGAGAAGACGGGCTTCCCCGATCTCGTCGAGCGATTCGAGCCTGTATCGAAAGCGCTGATCGAGAATGAGGCGAAGATCCTCGAGGAACTCAACGCGGCGCAGGGCAGCGCGGTTGATATCGGTGGCTACTTCCGTCCGGACGACGAGATGGCTTCCGCAGCAATGCGCCCGAGTGCGACGCTGAACGGGATCATCGATTCGGTCTGACGGTGTTGGTCACCCTGGATTCCTCGCGGCCTCTATGCGGCGAAGCAGTTTCTGCCAGTGCTTCTCACCGTGCTTTGTCCTCGCGCTTGATAAGCGCGCCCTGCAGTAGGACCGGGCCCAGTCGAGTTCGGCTTCGTGTCTGTGCGCGATCGCTGCCTCGATCCTTCGACCTTCCTTGAATCTCGTCATCTCGTCGTCAGTCGTTTCTCCGTGCCGGTATTAGACGGTCGTTATTCAATCCCTTCTTCCATTAGATACGTCAATTCTTCCGTGAACGCTCGTCCGGCTTCGTAACTCGCCTCCACCATTATCGGGTCGAGTCTTCGCCACAGCGCGACGGCTCTTTGTCCTTCCTCTGATGCGTAGAAGTCCACGAGGAAATTGAGCTCTTCATCAGACAAGCTTTCCAGTGCCTCGACATAGACACGCAGAAGCGCGACCTCATAGTTGTCGAATAGGGCTGAAACGCGTGGGTCATCCCAGAACGTGCCGGGAAGATCGGGATAGTACTCCTCGTACTCGCGGCGCATTGTCTCGGTCGACCGATCAATTGACTCCATGACCCCCATGTAGTCGAGGTACTCGAGGGCCAGGTCTTGCCTGGAATTTCCTTCGTCGCAGGCGACCAATCCGGGGAGGAGCAGCAGCATTAGCGGCAGAGCGAGCTTCGAATGCATCGGTTTCATGCGGGAAGGTTCCTTGGGACAGGGTATCGATTGTGCAAGACGGAGTATTTGTTGGCGAGTCAGACCGCGGTCACGTCAGGTCTTTGAATGCCGGCAACCGCCGATAGATGTGTAGCAGGAACGCCGCAAGGGCGATCAGCCCGGCGCCAGCCAGCAGAAAGACAGTGCTTCGTCCTACCAGGAAGGCATCTCCCAGATAGACAACGGCGATCGCGTACGGAATCTCGGTGAGTCCTAAGGCCAGCAAGTACAGCAGAAACGGATAGTGCAGGATGCCGAGCAGATAGCCTGGGATCTCGGACGGGATGACGGCCTGAAACCCAAGAACGTGGATGAACTTCGTTCGCTCATGAACGTAGTTCTGCCAGCTGTCGACGGTCTCTTTGCCGATGATCATCGATACCGCTGAGCGGCCAAGGAAGCGGCCTACAGAGAACGATACGATACCGCCGAGGCACCAGCCCAGCCAGAGGAGAGCGAAGCACGCGGCGTCTCCCCACGCATAGATCGCAATCGGGGCCAGCAGCGCGCTGGAGAAGAACGCCAGCATTGCCGACACCATCGCAAGTAGAACGAAGACCAGCATGCCGAGGAGCGGGGCCCGGGAGATCAAGCCTTCCGTCCAGATGATGATCTCCTGCGTTCGGTCGTGCAGAGATTCCGAGGCTGCGACAAGTCCTGCTATCAGGACGAGGATCCCGAGGACGAGGAGGTGACGTTGCAGGTTCCGGCGGATGACCATACCGCCGGCACAGTACCATGGCTTGGCCGCACCTCGCCGCTAGTCGATATCCACGATGGCGCCGGTGACGCGGATGCCGCCCTCGGCGGCGACGCGACCCAGCGCGTCACCGATCGATCGAGCAGATTTCGGCGATACGATCGGGGATTTCTCGATCGTTGTCCGATAGAAACGCGGTCACCTGCTCGATGTCGTACGGGTCGACAAAGCCTGAGAACGGTCCCTCCAGGACCGGTAGTGGTTCAGGAATCTTCGCGCCAAGAGAAATTAGGCACTGGATTTTTCTGAGGTTGCCTTGCCGCCACGCGAACGTCAGCGGTGTCACGCCGTTGGGGCCCTCGTGCTGCGGATCAGCGCCGTTCGCGATGAGATCGCGAGTGGCTCTCAGGCCGTCATCGGTTCTGGTCCCGGAGTGGAACAGGGGAGTGGTGCCTATCTCGCTGATCTCGTTCGCCTCATAGCCGTTCTCGAGCAACCAGCGAACGACATCGTCCGCTTCAGCGTAGACAGCCGTTAACAGAGGCGAATCTGCGAGCTGGAGATCCTCCTCGCGGCGTCTGAGCTCGAGGTGCTTCTCGTGCGTCTCCGCCACGAGTCTCACGTTGTCCGCCATCACGGAGAAATCGAACAGAGTGACGTAATATGCGCTTGGTCCGATTGTATTGAAGTCTCGGTAGAAGTCCCCGCCTTGGCACTGTTCCACGTTCGATGCTATCCGAGAGCGCACGTCGGCGAACGCTGACGCATCTATCTCGCCCGTCTTATCGAGCATCAGGAACCATTCGTTGTACAGGATGTGCAGGCGATTCCAGCACGTCAGCCCGTGGTACTCGCAGCCTGCGCAGGCAAGTAGGACAATCAATAGTGCGATGTTCTTGCTCATTCGATACCGATCGCTGAGCCGGTTACCTCGATACCGCCTGTGACCGGCACATGGATGAGCAGGCGACTGAGCCGTCCCATGTCTTCGCCCTGCAGGATCGTCAGCTTCGCGGGCGCCTCGACCGCGCCCATGGCGCGCAGATAGCCGCCGAGTGCTGCTGCCGCTGCACCGGTTGCCGGGTCCTCGACGACGCCACCTACCGGGAATGGATTTCGGCTGTGGATCGTATCGTTCGACTCACGCCAGATCAGCTGGAAGGTGACGATATCGTCCTTTGGCATCTCCTGCCGTGCGCGATCGAAGTCGTAGTCGAGGTTGGCGAGCGTTTCGCGCTCCGCAACGGCAATGACAAGATGCCATGCGCCGGCGTATGCGAATGCCGCTGGGATCGCTTCGTCGAGCGCGGCGTCCTGCCAGCCGATGATGTCGAGGTACTCGTTCAGGCGCGCCGGGTCGATCGGCCTGTGCCTCGGCTCGACCGACTTTAGCGTGACGCGGATGCCGTCATCCTCGACGACGTCGATCGGTATATGGCCGACCTGCGTATCGAGCGTGTAGTTCCCGGGACCCTGCTCGCGCCCAAGCACGACGCCGGTCGCGATCGTCGCGTGCCCGCAGAACGGCACTTCGATCTCCGGGCTGAAATAGCGGATCGTCTTGTCCGTACCGGTAAGCGGTGCGATGAATGCCGTCTCCGAGTAGCCGACGTCGGCGGCGATGCGCTGCATGTCTTCGACCGAAGGCAGAGATTCGCCGATCCAGACACCGGCCGGGTTGCCGCCGCCGGGTGCATCGGCGAATGCGGCCAAACGATATAACGATCCCTCCATCCGCTTCTCCTTCAGGCGCCGCTGATCTGTGCGGCCAGCGCTTCCCAGCTCGTCACCGGCAGTTCGCAGTGACTGCCGAGGCAGCGGTAGGCGACGGTCTCGCCTTCCACCGCAGCACGGTCGGTGAGTGCTCCGGGAAGCGCGTCCGCGTCCGCATCCTCAGGGATAGCGAAGACCAGCCGTCGGGGCGCATACAGCTTCGCGGCCGACTGGCTCCAGCGCCGGATCTCGTCCTCCGGTCCTCGGATGATTACGATCTCCGGTTCCTCGAGGTACTCCTCGAGCGCGGTCAGCAGCGTCACGTGGCCGTGCGGGTATTCCGACATCGCCCGCCACGCAGCTACTAGCGTGCGCTCCGCGGCGGCGAGATAGCGGGTCTCGCCGAGCATGAAGCCCAGCCGTTGAAGCGCGTAGGCCGCGATGCCGTTGCCGGAAGGTGTCGCCTCGTCGGCGAACGGCCGCGGCCGGTGCATCAGGTCCTCGTGGTCGTTCGCCGTAAACCAGAAGCCGCCGCGCTCGGTGTCCTCGAAGTGCTCGAGCAGATCGTCGGCGAGTTGGATCGCAAACGCCAGGTGCTCACACGACCAACGCGTCTGCAGCGATTCGAGGATGGCGTCGAGCATGAACGCGTAATCGTCGAGATACGCCGAGAATCGGGCTCGCCCGTCTTTGTAGGCGGCGCGCAGGCGGCCCTCGACGAGAAGTTCGCCGCGGATGAAGTCGATCGCGTTGCTTGCCGCTTCGCCGAGATCGTCCCGCTCGAGGGACCGTCCGGCGATAGCGAAGCCGCGGATCGCCAGCGCGTTCCACGACGTCAGTTGCTTTTCGTCCCGATCGGGTGGGACCCGCTTTGCTCGTGCGGCCAGCAGCGTCTTGCGCGCCTCGTCGATAAGCTCGGCCGTATCGGACTTCGATTGGCCGATGGCCTTCGCGACATCCTCCATCGGCTTCGCGACGGTCAGATGCCAGCTGCCCTCGAAGTTCGGTTTGTCGTCTACGCCGTAACGCATCTTCAGCGTCGTGCCGGCTTCGTCGTCGAGGAGTTCGTCGACCTCGTCCGGGGTCCAGACGTAGAACTTGCCTTCCTCGCCTTCGGAATCCGCATCCCGCGATGAATAGAAGCCGCCGTTCGGCGCCCGCATGTCGTCGAGCATCCAGTCGGCCGTCTCCGACGCGACGGTGGCGAAGAATGCGTCCCCGGTCGCGAGCGACGCCTGCGCGTACAACGCGAGCAGCGGGCCGTTGTCGTACAGCATCTTCTCGAAGTGTGGGATTTGCCAGTACTGGTCCACCGAATAGCGGCAGAAGCCGCCGCCTAAGTGATCGTAGATTCCGCCGTCGGCCATGCGCTTGAGTGTCAGCGTGGCCATAAACAGGGCATCGAGGTCCGGCTCGGCGTCGTTGGCGGTCGCGCGCCACTGCCGCATCAGCCGGTCGATCATCGTGGGGTGCGGGAACTTCGGCGCGCTGCCGAAGCCGCCGTAGTCGCGGTCGAAGGTATGGGCGAAGCGCTTGCCGGCCTCGACGATAGGTTCCGCGTCGATCGACGCAGTGCCTTCGCCCGGCTCAGGTTCCAGCCGCCCGAATACCTCGACCAGACGGTCGCCCTGCACGCGGATGTCGTCCGCGTTCTCATGGTAGTAGTTCGCGACCTGATCGAGCAGGTCACCGAACGCAGGCATTCCGTACCGCGCCTCGTTCGGGAAGTAGGTGCCGCCGAAGAAAGGGCGCTGGTCGTACGGGCTCAGGAACATCGTCAGCGGCCAGCCGCCGGTACGCTGGGTCAGGAGCTGCTGCGCCGTCTGATAGATTTTGTCGATATCGGGCCGCTCCTCACGGTCCACTTTGACGTTGACGAACAGCTTGTTCATCAGCTCGGCCGTCTGGTCGTCCTCGAAGGACTCGTGCGCCATGACGTGGCACCAGTGGCAGGCCGAGTAGCCGATCGAAAGCAGCACCGGCACACCGCGCTCGCGGGCCAGCGCAAACGCCTCGTCGGACCACGGGTACCAGTCGACCGGATTGTCAGCGTGCTGGAGCAGATACGGGCTGGTTTCGGTTTCGAGGCGGTTGGGCATCGAGTGCTCCTGAGAGGGGCCGCCACTATAGCGCAACGGTGCCTGCCGCGATGGTAGACTCCCCGTTTTCGCAGGGCCCCTGATCGATGCTGACATACCCCGAAATCGACCCGATCCTCTTCCAGATCGGACCGGTTGCCGTACGCTGGTACGGGTTGACGTACGTCATGGGCTTCATAGCCGGCTGGCTGCTGGCGAGGCACCGTAGCAAGCAGCCGTGGTCGCCGGTTTCGCCCGAGCAGGTCGATGATCTGGTGTTCAACGCCATGCTCGGCGTCATCGTGGGCGGTCGCCTCGGCTACGTATTCGTATACGGCTG
>JAAUYK010072404.1_pt1 | contig 12739 bp, 12 predicted proteins | sample 7278021 | NCBI WGS metagenome assembly JAAUYK01 (sample SAMN14350223, study PRJNA611818) | marine sediment metagenome | isolation source: surface marine sediment (1.8m) | place: French Polynesia: Moorea | collected 2018-08
AGCGAGTAGAGCGAGCCGGCGACCCGAATCGGCCCGAGCTCGGGGTCGTCGAGCTCCGCCACGAGCCCGTCGTCGATCAGCAGCGGGTCGGTGAATGCCTCCTCGGGCGTTCGCACCTTCTGGATCGGGACCTGGGCGACGGCCCCGGCCCGGGTCCATTCGTCGGCCGAGAACTTGCGGAACGCCCGGGCCATCGGCTCCCAGTAGTGGTCGAGGACGAAGATCTCCTCCGGCCCCAGGCCGATCCGCTCGGGATCCTCGCGGAGCGTCAGATCCGGCGTGGCGTCGAGTCGCTCGCCCTCCGCCGCCGAGAGCGTGAAGCGGGGATTGGGTGGCCAGGCGTGGATCCAGCGTCCGTCGGCGCACTCGAAGAGGCCCTTCGGCGCCCGGCTGTCCCCGACCCAGGAGAGGAAGTGCTCGGCCTCGATGTCCTCCGCCAGACCGAAGGCGAGCACGCCTGCCGCCAGGGCGCCCTGGAGCAGCGACGTCTCCACCCACTGGCCGCGTCCGGTCACCTCCCGCGCGCGCAGCGCGGCGCTGATGGCCACCGTCGCCGCGTAGGCGGCGCCCAGGCTCGGGAAGCGCGAGCTCGGAAAGATCGGCCCCTCGCGCGGCGGCCCCTGCTGCCGCTCCTGGGCGACCTCGAAGTCGGGAAAGAGGGGCGGTCGCCCCGAGAGATGGGGCGCGGAGCCGCCGACCCGACCGCGCTGCTCCCACTGGAGCCCGGTTCGCGCGGCGACGAGGGCGTCGTAGCCGGGGCGATCGGCGTGCTCGTTGTCGCGGCCGTAGCCCGTGATCGAGCAGTGGATGAGCCGGGGATTCGTGTGCGCGAGCGTCTCGTAGTCGATGCCCAGGCGGGCCGCCGTGCCGGGTCGGAAGCTCTCCACGACGACGTCGGCCCCGGTCGCGAGGGCGAGGAAGGCGCGGCGTTCGTCGTCTTGCTTCAGGTCGAGCACGGCGCTGCGTTTGCCGCGATTCCACGCGTGGTAGCCGATCTGGCTGCGGAACGGATCGTCACCCGGTCGCTCGATCCGGGTCACGTCGGCCCCGTGATCGGCCAGCAGCATCGTCGCCATCGGTCCCGCGACGCCGCGAGAGAGGTCGAGGACACGGATTCCGTCGAGTACGCCGGCCATCGCTTTCGTCTCCAGGGGCTCGAGTCGAGGACCCGGGCGCCGCTATTCGATCCCGTACATGCGGGCGCCGTTGGCCCAGGTCATCTTGTGCACCTCGTCCTCGGGAACGCCGGCGAAGAGCGTGTCGACCTTGTCGGCGGCGTTCGGCCAGTTGCAGCAGGGATGGGGGAAGTCCGTCGACCAGAGCACGTTGTCCACGCCGAGCTCGTGGCGAAGCTCGACCGCCTCCGGCTCGTAGACGAAGGTCGCGGCCATCTGGCGCTTGAAGTACTCCGAGGGCAGCAGCTTCATGCCGGGGAACTCGTAGTGATGCTCCATCCGGCTGTCGAGGAAGCGGATGAACCCCGGCAGCCAGAAGAGCCCGGGCTCGACGAAGACGATCCGGAGCCCGGGATGGCGTTCGAGCACGCCGGTCAGGATGTACCAGGAGAGCGTCTCCGCGATCGCGAATCCGGGCAGCGCCGTGAAGATGCCCTTCTGCGGCGTCGGGTCGCGACGGAACGTGTCCCAGAGCGTCGTCTTCAGGGTGAGATGATTGGCGACGACGACGCCGGTCTCTTCGAACGCGTGCCAGAGCGGCGCATAGCGCTCGTCGTGGTAGTCGGGCATGCCGAGCTCGCTCGGAAAGTTCGGGATCTGGATCGAGCGAGCGCCGAGGCCGGCCAGACGATGGACCTCCGAGACCGCGTAGTCCACCTCGATCAGCGGCAGCTGGTAGGTGATCAGGATGCGCTTCGGATCGATCGAGGCGAACTCGTAGAGCGAGTCGTTGTAGGCCGTGGCGCACTCCTTCCAGGCCGGCCCGATCTCGTAGACCTTGCTCGTGAAGTCGAACTCGGAGTACATGACCTCGCACTGGACGCCGTCGGCGTCCATCGCCTTCAGCCGCGCGGCCGAGTCGAAGTAGCCCGGATGTCTCGCCGCCTCGAGGTCGACGAAGTCCTCGAGCTCGAGCTTCTGGCCGGCCTGGATCTCGTCCTGCTTCGCCTGGTGGCGGGCCATGCCGGCGTCCCAGTCGGCGTGGTGCTTCGAGGCGAGGTTCTTCTTGACCTGCTCGGAGGTGATCACGCAGTGGGAGTCGGCTGAGAAGAATCGACGCGTACTCGCTCCATCCATGGGACGCCTCCGGGTCGGGTGAGGGACTTCGCATGAAATAGTAAAGTTACTTTGCTATATCGGCAAGGGTCCTCGAGGCGAGGACGGAGGTCCCGAGATGCAGCCCGAGCCGGAAGGCGGCGATTCGATCCCCACAGCCGTCCAGCGCATGAGCCGGCACCTGATCGGTCTGTCCAGCGCGATGCGGCTGCGCATGAGCACGGGGCTGATCGAGCGCGGACACGAGCTTCGCCCCTCGACCGCCCAGGTCGTCCCCAATCTCCCCCCTGAGGGACTGCGGCTCTCCGAGCTGGCGGGCCGGCTGCGGCTGACGCTCCAGCGCACGGGCCAGCTGGTCGGCGAGCTCGAGGAGGTCGGCTACGTCGAGCGCATTCCCGATCCGAGCGACGGGCGGGCCAAGCGCGTCGTGTTCTCCGCCCGCGGCCTCGAGCTGATCCGGGACATCGAGGAGATCACGCGCGAGATCAGCGACGACTTCGCGGCGCGCATCGGCCGGGCCCCATTCGAGGCGCTGTGCTCGTTGCTGGCCGACCTCGACGTCGCCGTGAACGGCGCGGATGCGCCGGTCCGAGTCGAGCCCCGGCCCGCCCCGGCGTCGCCCTGAGCCGGGCTCCCGGTCGGTTGGGATAGACTGCCACGATCACGAGACCTCGCCGGCCGGGGAGGGGGAGTCTATGCAGCGGGATGGCTCCCGCGTCGGGCCGCACGCCTTCTCCTTCATCCTGGTCACGATCCTGATCGACACGATCGGCTTCGGGATGATCGCGCCCGTGATGCCCGAGCTGATCCGCGAGCTCACGGGCGAGGGGTTCGCCGAGGCCGCCATCCACGGCGGCCGGCTGATGTTCCTGTTCGCGGGCGTCCAGTTCTTCGCGGCGCCCGTGCTCGGCAACCTGGGCGACCGCTTCGGACGGCGGCCCGTGCTGCTCTGCTCGCTGGCGGCGCTCGGCGTCGACTACGTCGTGATCGCGCTGGCGCCGACGATCGCGTGGCTCTTCCTCGGCCGTTTCGTCTCGGCGGTCGCGAGCGCGACCTTCGCCACCGCCAACGCCTTCGTCGCGGACGTCAGCGCCCCCGACGATCGCGCGCAGCGCTTCGGCTACATGAGCGCCGCCTGGGGCCTCGGATTCATGCTCGGTCCGGCCTTCGGCGGCTGGCTCGGTGAGTTCGGCTCGCGCGTTCCGTTCTGGGCCGCGGCGGGGCTGGCGCTCCTGAACGTGCTCTACGGCCTGTGGGTGCTCCCGGAGTCGCTCCCGAGGTCGCGGCGGCGGTCCTTCGAGTGGCGGCGGGCCAATCCGGTGGGCGCGCTGCTCCAGATCCGCCGCTATCCGATCGTGCTCGGCCTGCTCGTCGTGCTCGTTCCCTATCAGCTCGCCCACGACGCCAACCCCGCCGTCTGGGGCTACTACACGATGCACAAGTTCGACTGGTCGACCAAGCAGGTCGGCCTGTCGCTCTTCGTCGTCGGCGCGACGATCATGTTCGTCAACGCGCTGCTGGTCGGCCCCGTGATCTCGCGCTTCGGCGAGAAGAGCGCCGTCGTACTGGGCTTCTCCGCGATGGCGTTCGGCTTCGTCGTGTTCGCCTTCGCCACCCGAGGCTGGATGCTCATCGCGGGCATCTTCCCCTTCGCCCTGATCGGCCTGGCGCAGCCCGCGATCCGAAGCATGATGGCGAACCGCGTGCCGGCGGACGCCCAGGGCGAGCTCCAGGGTGCCACGACGAGCATCATGAGCCTGACGATGATCGTCTCTCCGCTGCTCATGACGGACCTCTTCCACCGCTTCAGCCGCGACGGATCGAGCATCGACTTTCCCGGCGCGCCCTTCCTCGCCGCCGCGGGGCTGACGGCGCTCGCCCTGCTGCTCTTCCTGCTCGCGGTCCGCGTGCCGGCTCCCCCGATCGCGCCCGAGGCGGGCTCCGCCGCGCGCGGCCTCGCCCGCTGAGGGGGGCGACGGGCTCGTGCCGGCGGGCTTCGGACGGGCCCGATCGGCGTTGGTCGGCCCCGGAGGCTGTGGCAAGCTGCGCCGATGTCGCACGCGGCCGCCGCGCTCGAGCGCCTCTTCGCGCGCTGCTTCCTCGAGTCCCACCGGACGCTTCTCGCGGGAGGCGGCGACGAGCCGCTCTACCTTCCGTCGAGCGATCCCGAGCGGGCGCCGCATCGCATCGTCTACCGCGAGGACTACTTCGCCAGCGCGCTCCACGAGGTCTCGCACTGGTGCCTGGCGGGTGAGGAGCGTCGCCGCCTCGAGGACTACGGCTACTGGTACGAGGCGGACGGTCGTGGGCCGGCGCAGCAGCTCGCCTTCGAGCGCGTCGAGGCGCGTCCGCAGGCGCTCGAGTGGATCTTCTCCGACGCGTGCGACTTCGAGTTCCATCTGAGCGTCGACAACCTCGAGGCCGGCTGCGGACCGAGCGAGCGCTTCGAGTCGGCCGTCCGACGCGAGAAGTCCCGCCTGCTGCGGGAAGGGCTGCCCGCCCGCGCGGCCCGGTTCCGGACGGCGCTCGCGGATCTCAGGGAGCGGGGCTAGGCGGCGCGTCCGTCGCGGGCTCCAGGCCGTTCGGTGCGGCCGGCGTCGCTGCGCGGGGCTGGAAGAGGAGGCGCACGACCTGGCGGTCGGCCCTGCGCGCCTCGGGCTTGCCCTGGTACTCCCAGCGCCGGACCGCTCGGGCCGCGGAGCCGTCGAAGAGCAGGCGGGGCTTCGAATCGACGACGAGCACGTCGGTCGTCGTCCCTTGCGGGGTGACGCCGAACTCGACGACCGCGAAGCCCTCGATGCCGACCTGGTGTGGGATCGGTGGGAAGCTCGCCGGGTCCCGGCGTACCGGCACCCTCGACTGGCCCCGGGAGTTTCGCGCTCGATCCCGTGCGCGGTTCACGCGCTCCGTGTACTCCGGATCGTTGTCCTGGATACGCAGGATGCGCAGTCGCTCCCTGGCATCGCGCGCCGCGAAGTAGCCTTCGGCGGACTCGGCGATCAGTCCGTAGAGCTCGCGCGCCTCTTCCCGGTCCCCGCCCATCTCCAGGCAGAAGCCGTGGAGCAGCAGCATCGAGAAGCGCGCCTCGCTGGCCGCCCAGTCCTCGAGCGCCTCCGGATCCGAGAGCTCCAGGGCGGCCTCACAGTCTCCCCGCTCGAAGGCGAGGTAGGCGTCGCTCGCATCCTGGGGCGTGGCGACGAGGGGCGGTGGGGCGGGCCTCAGGAAGAGCGACTCACAGCCGATCAGGGTCGCCGCCAGCGCGAGCAGGGCGGGCGCGGATCTTCGCAACATCGGGATGAGGGCTCCGCTCCGATTCGAGAACCCGCTCATTATACCGGACGTCCGATCCCGAGGGTCGGGTCCATGGGGGAGGACACGGGCTCGTCAGCGCGCTCGCGGCGTGGGCGAAGCGGGGCGCCGACTGGCGAGGGGCGAGAGCTCCCGAGCGCTTCTCAGGAAGCCCGATGGGTCTCGGCTGCCTCGTGCTGGAATCCGCTGCGAATCGCGCCGGCCATGTCGGCGAGGGCCTGGCCGAGCTCGACGAGCAGATCGTCCAGCGACACGATCTGCGTGACGTGGCCCGAATCGTCGACCAGCGGGATGCGGCGGATCCCGTGCGACTTCATCTTGCGGGCGATCTCGAGGAGCGGGGTGGACTCGTGTGCGGTCGAGACCGGCCGCTCCGTGAAGGGCGCGACGGAGGCCGTCTCCGGATCGCAGCCCCGGGCGATCTCCAGCACGATGTCCCGATCCGTGATGATGCCCTCGATCGCCCCGTCGCTCTTCTGGCCGATCAGCAGGGCGCCGACCGAGTCTCGAGCCATGATCCGCGCGGCCTCGGCGAGCTTCGTCTCGGGAGGAATCGTCTGCACGGTCTCTGCGAGCTGGCTCAATCTCATCCGCGCAAGACCCTCCCTGCCGCCGCCCTCAGGGCGTCGGATCCGGCGAGGCCGCGCTCGCCACCAGCACGCTGCAGGGCGCGTGGCGCAGCACGCGTTGGGCGACGCTGCCCAGCAGGAAGCGACGCAGCGCCGAGTAGCCCCGCGCCCCGAGTGCGACGAGCTGCGCGCCCGTCGACTCCGCCCTGCGGATGATCTCGTCCGACGCGAGCCCGTAGACGAGCTTCGACTTCGCGGACACTCCGGCCTCGCGGAAGCGCTCGATCGATCCTTCGATGCGGGCGCTCGCGGCCTCCCGCATCTCGCCCTCGAAGTCGCTGGATCCGGGCACGGCGTAGGGTGCGAAGAGCACGGCCGTCTCGCGGATCGCGTGGAAGACCTCGACCTCCGCTCCGAGTCGCCGCGCCCAGGCGGCGACGGTCTTCTCGGCGAGCTCGGCGTCCTCGGAGAAGTCGGTGGCGAAGAGGATCGAGCGGATCCGGGTCGCGGCCTGGGCCTCGTCCTCGCGGACGATCATGACCGGCACGGGAGCGCCATGAACGGAGCGCTCGGCCACGCTGCCCAGGACCAGCCGATCCAGTCCGCGGCGGCCATGGCTGCCCATCACGATCAGCTCGACGTCGGAAGCGCGGGCGGCCGAGCGGATCGCCTCGCTCGGATCCCCCTCGACGAAGGCGCTTCGAACCGTCGCACCGCGTCCCTCGAAGTGCTTGCGGAAGTTCTCGAGCTCGGATCGTTCCGAGGCCCGCAGCTCCGTCCAGACGGCCTCCGAGAACGCGTAGTCGACGGCGACGGGCGGGAGATGGAGGGAATGCAGCAGCAGCACCTCGTAGTCCGCGGCCTCGGCGAAGAGCAGCGCCCGTTCGGTGGCGGCCCGGGAATGCGGCGAGAAGTCGGTCGGGACGAGGATCTTCTTCGAATCACTCATGGCAGCCTCCTGCTCGAATCGCGGCCCTGGCGTCACGGACCCGCTTTCCACCGGGAAAGCAAGCCATATGCCAGCCGCTCGTGCACCCCGTGGCCGGTCGGCGCGGCCGGCTGAGACGATCTGTCTCAGCCAGGGGTCATTCTCCACGAGCCTCGGGCGGACCCGCCCGCAGTCCGTTCGACCCCGGGCACGCCGGTTGCGCCGCGAAGGGCCGTGAGAGAGGGAGCGGGCGGTGAGGGAGCGGGCTCGCGAGATCCTGGCGCGCCTCTTCGCGCTCGAGCGGGAGCTCGAGCAGGGGATCGGCCAGGCCGAGGCCCGGCTCGCCGACGCCTCCGCCGAGGGCGGCGACGCGCCGATCGGCAGCGTCCGCCAGGCCGGTGAGCGCCCGCGCGAAGAGATCCTGGAGTCGCGACGTGCGCTGCGTCACCGGCGCACGCTCTCAGCGCCGTTCATCTCCGCGATGACCGTGCCGATCGCCTCGTCGACCTCTGCTTCACCCTCTACCAGGCGATCTGCTTCCGACTCCACGGCGTGCCCCGGGTCGACCGCCGCGCCTTCGTCGTGATCGACCGCCACCCTCTCGAGCACCTCGGTCCGCTCGAGCGCTTGAGCTGCATCTATTGCGGATACGCGAACGGTGTGCTCGGATATGCGCGAGAAATCGCGGCGCGCACGGAGCAGTACGGGTGTCCGATCGAGCATGCGCGCCGCGTGCTGGGAATCCATGATCGCTACGCGGCGTTCATGGAGTACGGCGAGGCGAAGGAGTTCCAAGACGTGCGCGATACCCTGCGTTCGGCGCTCGAGGCCGAATCCGAAGACGATTCGAGCCAGCGGCAGGCTCTGATGCCTGGCCAGCCGGCCGGCTCCGCGGCGCGTGTGCCCGGAGGCCCTCGTTGAGGCGCCGGCTCCCGATGCGAAGATGGATCGCTCTCTCGTGGCTGCTCGTCGTCGCCGTGCTGGGCTTCTCGTGCTCCATGGGCGAAGAAGGGGCCGCCGAGTCCGAGCCCGCCTCGGTGGAAGCCTCGGGCGACGTCCGGCCCGAGCCTCCGACGGCCACGATGCGCATCGTCTTCGAAGCGATGAGCGAGCTGATCCCCCTGAGCCTCGACGAGGCGCGCTGGAGCGATCCGCGCTCGCGGGACCGCATTCTCGCGGCGCTCGACCGTCTCGAGACCGCGGCCGACGGACTCGAGCGGCATGGCCGGAGCCGGGAGGCGGGCTTCGGCGAGCTCGCGCTGAACCTCGGGCGTGACTTCATGGAGGCGCGCGAGCGGTATCGCATCGGTGCCTACGACGAGTCCCGCTTCTTCCTGATGGGAAGCATGCAGAGCTGCGTCGCATGCCACGTGCGCCTGCCCTCCACCAAGACCTTCGGGCTGGGGGAGGAGCTGACGAATCGAGTCGAGGTCCAGGCGCTCGACCCGCGCGAGAAGGCCTGGCTGATGGTGACGGTGCGGCGCTTCGACGACGCCCTCGAGCAGTGGGAGCTCCTGCTCGCCGATCCGCAGCTGCCGCCCGGCGAGCTCGACGCGAGCGGCGTGCTGGTCGACTACCTGAACGTCGCGATTCGCGTGCGAGGCGACGTCCCGCGCGCGCAGCGGGCCCTCGAAGGATTCGGTCGGCGCCCCGATCTCCCGGTCTATCTGGCTCGTCGCGTCGACGAGTGGCGGGCAGCCCTGGCCGCGCTCGACCCCGCGCGCTTCGCGCCCGGCTCGACCGCCTCGCTGGAGCTCGGCGTCTCTCTCGCCCGCGCGGCGGAGCAGGCCACCGACGGGCCCTACGGCCGCGACGGGCTGATCGAGGATCTGGCCGCGGCGAGCCAGCTCGTGCGCTGGCTGGAGAGCGACCGCGTGTCCCGCCTCCAGGAGACGCGCAATCCGACGGACGCGGAGCGGGCGGATACGGCGCGCGCCTACTACTGGCTCGGCGTCGTCGAGGCGCGCAGTCTCGACGGATTCTGGACGCATCTCTCGGAGCGTCATCTCGAGGCCGCGATCCGCGCCGATCCGCGCGGTCCGATGGCCGAGAAGGCCTACACGCTGCTCGAGGAGACCCAGGTCCTCGGCTACGGAGGCGCCTCCGGCACCCACCTCCCGGCCGACGTCTGGAGCACGCTCAAGGAGCTTCGCGAGCTGATGGGAGTCGAGGAGCCGGCGGCGTCGGGAGACTCCGCGGGCTAGCCGTGGGCGGCGGGGAACCGGAGCTTGAAGCGGGTTCCCTTGCCCTCGTCGCTCTCGACGTCGATCGTTCCGTAGTGGTCCATGACGATGGAACGGCTCACGACCAGACCGAGCCCCGTGCCCTTGCCCCGCTCCTTGGTGGAGTAGAAGGGCTCGAAGATCCGCTCGAGGGATGCCGGATCGATGCCTTCTCCGGTATCCGCGAGGACGACCTCGATCCAGCCATCCGGCGCCCCGTCGATGTAGACGCTCAGCTTGCCGCCGTGAGGCATCGCGTCGGTCGCGTTCACGATCAGGTTCAGGAAGACCTGCTCGAGCCGGTCGCGGTCACCGAGCATGGGGGGCACCTCGCGGAATTCGCGTTCGACCTCGATCCCCCGGACGCGGAGCTTCTCGCGAAAGAAGTCGAGAGAATGCTCGACGACCTCTTCGACGCGCAGCGCGCTCCGGGACATCTTCTGGGGGCGGGCGATGTTCAGGAGCGTCTGGAGCAGGTCGGTCACGCGACGGACCTGCTCGGAGATGACCTCTGCCCGGCGCCGGTCCTTGGGGCTCTCCAGGGAGTCGCGCAGCATGTCGGCGTAGCCCAGGATCACGTTCATCGGAGTCCCGACGTCGTGAGCGATCCCTGCCGTGATCACGGAGAGCGAGGCCAGCTGCTCGGCCGAGCGGGCGCGCTCCTGCGCCAGGCGGAGCTCGGAGAGGTCGCGAACGATGCCCGTGAAGAGTCGATGCTCGCCGTGTCGACCCTCGCTGACGGCGAGATAGAGCGGGAACTCGCTGCCGTCCTTGCGTCTCCCGACCACCTCACGGCCGCTTCCGATGATCTTCCGCCTTCCCGTGCGCAGATAGCTCTGGATGTACTCGTCGTGCCTCTCGCGGTCGGGTGAGGGCATGAGCATGCTGACGTTCGAGCCGACCAGCTCCTCCCGCTCGTAGCCGAAAAGCAGCAAGGTCGCCCTGTTCACGGACTCGATGATGCCGTGCTCGTCGATGGTGAGGATCCCGTCGACGGCCGACTCGATGATGGCTTCCAGCCTCTCGCTGGCGTCACGCGCTTCACGGTCCATGCTCTGCTCCGCATACGAAGCGTAGGCACGGATCGCGGCGATGCTAGGGCCCGATGGGATTTCCGGACCCCCCCCGGCGACTAGTGCGCGGCCGGCTGCGCGGAGCGCCTCTCGTCGCGCCGGTAGAGCGTCCGGCGATTGATGCCGAGAATCTTGGCGGCCTCGCTCTTGCGTCCTCCCGTCGACGCCAGGACGGCGTCGATGTAGAGGTCGCCGAGAGCGTGGAGGGTCAGTCGCTGCTCCTGCGCGAGCTGGAGGATCGACGACTCCAGGCTGCCGTCGACCTTGACCGGATCGTCGGTGATCAGGATGTCGCTGGCGTGGATCTCGCTGCCCTCCGCGAGCGCCAGGCTGCGCTCGATGCAGTTCTGGAGCTCCCGGGCGTTGCCCGGCCAGGGCGCGCGCTGGAGCTTCTGCATCGCCTTCTCCGAGAGCTGGCGCGGCGTGTCGCCGGAGAGCCGCTCGACGAAGGCCCTCGCCAGCGCCGGCACGTCCTCGGGGCGCTCGCGCAGCGGCGGAATGTGGATCGGGATCACGTTCAGCCGGTAGTAGAGATCCTCCCGGAAGAGCCCCTTCTCGATCTCCTCGCGCAGGTCGCGATTGGTGGCAGCCACCAGCCGGACGTCGACCTTCACCGAGTGGTTGGCGCCCACCGGCCGGATCTCCTGGTCCTGGAGCACACGCAGCAGCTTGCCCTGGAGAGCGGGCGACATGTCGCCGATCTCGTCGAGGAAGAGCGTGCCGCCCGAGGCGATCTCGAAGAGGCCCTTCTTGTTGGCGTGGGCTCCCGTGAAGGCGCCTCGGACATGGCCGAAGAGCTCGCTCTCGAGCAGCCCCTCCGGCATCGCCGTGCAGTTGATGGGCACGAAGGGCTGCTTGGCGCGTGCGCCGGTGAAGTGGATCGTGCGGGCGACGACCTCCTTGCCGGTTCCGCTCTCGCCGGTGATGAGCACGTTGCTGCGATTGCCCGAGATCTTCCGGATCAGGGCGTAGATCTCGTTCATCGCCGCGCTCTTGCCGACCAGATCGCCGAAGGAGGCGGTGCGCTCGACCGCGGCGCGCAGCCGTCGGTTCTCGTCCTGCAGGGCCCGCGACTCGAAGGCCCGCTCGAGCGTCAGCAGCAGCCGTTCGGACTCGAAGGGCTTGGTCACGAAGTCCTGCGCACCGAGCCGCATCGCCTCGACGGCGGTCTCGATGCTGCCGAAGCTCGTCATCATGACGACCGGCATCTCGGGATCCCGCTCGCGCAGGGCGCCGAGCAGACCGATGCCGTCCATGCCGGGCATCTGGAGGTCGGTGAGCACGCAAGCGAACTCGCGCTCCTCGACCTTCTCGAGCGCCTCGGCCGCCAGACCGGCGGTCTCGACCTCGTATCCCCGACCGTCCAGCAGGTCGCTGACCATCTCTCGCATCACCGGGTCGTCGTCGACGACGAGAATCGACTGCATCACTGTCCTCGCCTCCCGCCGACCGGAATTGCAGGAGATGTGCCGAGCCCTCGGGCATCCTGGGGCGGCTGATTCCGAGATCAGTGACATTTAGTCACACTTCGTGAACGAACGCAACAGCCAGCTGGCCGTCTCGGCGCGCCCCGGGCTGCGCAGGCGGTGCACAGCGCGGCATGCCGCTTGCTCGAATCGAGGGCCATGGCGAGCCCGGCGACGGACTCCGACGCGCGCGAGCCCAGACCGCTGGGCGCTGCCTGGTGGCGGGAGGGGGGGCCTCTGCGCGCCGAGCGAGGCCCCCGGGAGATCCTCCGCTTCCAGCCGGGCCATCGGCTGACGCTCTTCCATCGGGGTCGAGAGGCGATCGGCGCGATGCTGGAGGCGATCGAGGCCGCCGAACGACACGTCCACCTCGAGACCTACATCCTGCGCGCCGACGAGACCGGTCGCCGCGTTCTCGCCGCGCTCGAGGGCCGGGCCCGAGCCGGCGTGGGGGTCCGCGTCATCTTCGATGCCGTCGGCTCGCGTGGGCTGGATCGTCGGGCGCTGGCCCGGCTCCGCGGCTACGGGGCCGAGATCGCGGAGTACAACCCGCCCTCCCGCTGGCTGTGGCGCTTCCGCCCGCGCCAGCGCGACCATCGGAAGCTGCTGATCGTGGATGGCCGGGTCGGCTTTCTCGGGGGGCTGAACCTCGGAGACGAATACGTCGCCGAGGACGAAGGCGGGCCGACCTGGCGCGATGCCCACCTGCGGATCGAGGGTCCCGCGCTGACCGAGCTCCAGGCCCTCTTCCTGGAGAACTGGTTCCGCTGCGGCGGCGAGAGCTTCGCCTGGCGCCCGCTGCTGACGGGCGAGCTGGAAGCGCACGGGGGGCGGAGCCTCGCGATCCTCGCCGACGGGCCGATGTATCGCCGTCGTCGCCTTCGCTCCTTCTTCATCGAGGAGCTCGGCCGGGCGCGACAGCACGTGCTGCTGGTCAGTCC
>JAAUYK010111641.1_pt1 | contig 12739 bp, 12 predicted proteins | sample 7278021 | NCBI WGS metagenome assembly JAAUYK01 (sample SAMN14350223, study PRJNA611818) | marine sediment metagenome | isolation source: surface marine sediment (1.8m) | place: French Polynesia: Moorea | collected 2018-08
CGACGCGGCGCGCGACCTCTTGTCGCAGCTGCAGAACATCCTCGAGAACATGCGCACCAATCCCTTCGCCCAGATGATGGACCAGGAGGGCCAGAACGCCTGGGAGATGATGCGCGACATGGAGGAGCTCATGCGCCGGCAGCAGGAGCTGCTGGACCGGAGCTACGAGCGCTCACAGTCCCAGCAGCGCGGCACCGAGCCTTCCCCTCAAGGCGAGGGCTCGGAGGGCCGGACCGGCGCCGGCAGCCCGACCGAGAACCAGCTCGACGCCCAGTCCCAGGAGGCGATCCGCCGCCAGCTGGGCGAGATGATGCGCCAGCTGGGCGAGATGCTGGGCGACATACCCCGGCCCTTCGGCCGCGCCGAGCAGGCGATGCGCGACGCGCGCGACGCGCTCTCCCAGGATCAGCCCCTCGACGCCATCGATCCGCAGAGCCGCGCCCTCGACCAGCTCCAGCAGGGCATGCAGTCGATGGCCGACAGCTTCATGGAACGCATGGGTCAGAGCCAGGCCCGCCGGGGCAACGGCCCGGTTGGGGCGGAGCCGGGCAGCAACTTCGATCCGCTCGGCCGCAATCGCGGGCAGAACGGCCTCGACCAGATCGAGGGCGTCGAGATTCCCGACGAGATGGAGCTGCAGCGGGCGCGGAGCATCCTGAAGGAGCTGCGCAAGCGGCGCGGCGAGACCAGCCGCCCCAACCTGGAGCTCGACTACATCGACCGGCTGCTGCAGCAGTTCTGAGCAGCAGGGAAGGTCTCAGGCGTCCAGGCGGTCACCGAAGCCCTCCTCGCTCAGTGTCTCCTCGGCGGCGTCGCAGATCGCCTTGAGGGTGAAGGGCTTGGAAACGACGCGGCAGATCAGCTGGTCGAGGTTGTGCGCCCTCTGCCGCTCGGCCGAGTACCCGCTCATCAGGAGAACCGGCAGCTTGGGGTACTGCCGCGCGACCTTGAGGGCGAGGCCGATCCCGTCGAGCCCGGGCATGACGATGTCCGTGATGAGCAGCTCGAAGTGCTTCTTTTCCAGCGCTTCGAGCGCCTGCGTGCCGTCGGCCACGGCGGCGACCTCGTGTCCCCGGTGCGTCAAGGCCCGGGCAACGAAGTTCTGGACCGCGAGATCGTCTTCGGCAATCAGAATTCTTGCCATCGGCGGCGATTGTTCCCCTACTTACCAACCGAAACGGCGCGGTCTCGGCGTCGGTGAGGGTAGGAAATACCGGTTAATGCTTTGTTAAGCTTCCGCCCGCTCGGAACCCGGCGGGTCGAGACCGACGTCTATTCGATGAACGCCAGCTTGACGTTGCCTTGCGGCGGCGGGTCCTTCGCCTTGGTCTCGAAGTTTGTGAAACCGCCGGGCGGCAGGTTCGGCGCGTTGGCGTCGAATTCCCAGGACGCCAGTTCGACGCCCTCGGCATCGACCAGCCGCGCCTGCATGCGGGGAATCGCCAGCTCGTCCGCGGTCGCGTTCACGATCACGCCCCGAATCAGGAGGGTGCTGATTCCGTCGATGACCGTCCGGTTCCAGGTAACCTCCTTCATCTCCAGGCCGGCGCCCACCGCCTTCTCGAGGCCGACCATCTCGTAGACCTTGGAGGTCGCCGGCGCCATGGCGATGATCTGGGTGCGTCCCATGACTCCCCCCGCCACGACGCCGCCGACCACCAGCAGCAGAAGCAGCCAGCCGACCGGGAAACCTTTCGAATCGGGCTTTTCCCGCACCGCGGCCGCGGCGTTGCGCGCCTTGGCGCGCCTGCGGGTCTCGCTGAGCCGGGCCTCGATATCGTCTTCGTTGATATCGAGGGACGCGCCCGAGTCGCCAGCGTCGACCTCTTCGACCACGAGGTCGAGGCCAATGTCCAGCCGCTCGGGCGTCTGATGCCAGGAGTGGCCGCAACTACCGCAGCGAACGGTCCGTCCCTCGGTCCCGATGAGATCCGAGTCGACGTTGAACCGGGCCGCGCAGGAAGGGCATTCGAGGATCATGACTCGCCGCGGCAACAGCCGTCAGGATGGAGCGTGACCTCCTTATAGGGGCGCCCATTCGTCAAGGCAAGAAGCCGCCCGCGCCCGACGCCGCCGTTGCTTTACGACGGTTGCGGGACTATTTCTTTCTCGCGCCAGCCTCATCGACCCGCCTCATCGAAAGGACGACACACCCTTGGTTCGTTTCGAGGATGTCGCCATCAGATACGGAAACGGCCCCGACATTCTGAGCGGCATGTCCTTCCACCTGCGCCCGGGCTCGTTTCACTTCGTCGTCGGGCCGAGCGGCTCGGGCAAGTCCTCCCTGCTGCGAACCATGTTCCTCGCGAACAACCCGGCGGGCGGGCGTATGACCCTGTTCGGGCGCGATTCGACCAGCCTGACCCGCGACGAGCGGGCCCTGTTCCGGCGGCAGATCGGCGTCGTGTTTCAAGACTTTAGACTGCTTACGCATTTGAGCGTGGCGGAGAACGTCGCCCTGCCGCTGAGAATCGCCGGCCGTCGCGAGGACAAGATCCGCGAGCACGTGGCCGAGCTCCTCGCCTGGGTCGGCCTGGCCGACTCGGCCGATAGCCTGCCGGCAACCCTGTCCGGCGGGCAGCAGCAGCGGGTCGCGATCGCCCGCGCGGTGATCGGCCAGCCGAACCTGATCCTCGCCGACGAGCCGACCGGCAACGTCGACCACCGGCACGCCATGCGCCTGCTCTACCTCTTCGACGAGCTCAACAAGATCGGGACCACGGTGGTCATCGCCACGCACAGCCGGGACCTGATCGAACGCTTCGAGCACCCGATTCTGCGACTTGGTGACGGCACCGTCCGGGTGGAGAAGCCGAGTCGGCTCGAAAGCGCCGCGGCGGTGGCCGGGAGCCGGGACTAGATGGCGCGCGTCTCCGCCGACCTGCCGCTGGCGCGGGACTCGTCCGAACGCTTCCTGCCCTGGCTGGTCGCCTTTATGGTCTATCTGGCGGCCCTGGCGCTGACCAGCGCCATGCTGATGCAGAAAGTGGTGCAGCGCTGGGACCGCGGCCTGAGCAGCGAGCTGACCATCGAGATTCCCGCCGCCGGCCCGGAAGCCGATGCCGAGGAGATCGCCCAGCGGGTCGAGAGCGTCCTGAAAACGCTCAGGGAAACACCCGGCGTGCGCTCTTCCGAAGCCTACGGGCCCGACCGCATGGCCGGACTGCTGGAACCGTGGCTCGGGGCGACCTTGGCCGACGAGAACCTGCCGCTGCCCTCTCTGATCGCGGTGACGATCGACACCGAGGCGCCGCCGGACATGGCCGCCCTGGGCCGGCGGGTCGACGGGGCGGTCCCCGGAACCCAGGTCGACGACCACCAGCAGTGGCTCGGCGGCCTGCTGCGCTTCGCTCGGATGATCCAGCTGGTGGCGGGCAGCATCGTCGCCCTGGTTGCCATCTCAGCCGTGCTCGCGGTCGTTTTCGTCACGCGCACGGGGCTGTCGATCCACCGCCCGGTGATCGAGATCCTGCACCTGATCGGCGCCCGGGACTCCTACATTGCCGCCCAGTTCCAGCGCCACGCGATGCGGCTCGGCCTGCGCGGCGGCATCATCGGCCTGGTGCTGGCCGGCGCCACCATCCTGCCGCTGGGTCTGCTTTCCAACCATCTAGAGGCCATCAGCCTGCCGGTCTATTCCCTCTCGGCGCCGGAATGGGGCATCTTGTGCCTGCTGCCGTTCGTCACGGCGCTGGCGGCCAGGATGACTGCGCGCATGACGGTGCTCGGCACCCTCGCGAAGCTGCCCTGAACCGGGTCGGACTCTTGCGCATCTTCACCCGGAAACGACGTCGTTCATCGATCTTCATCGGCTCGGCATTGATCGCGCTGCTGGCCGCGGTCTGGCTCACCGGACTGGTCCGCTACGCGGCCGCCCTGCCGCGGGAGGTCTCCGATCTCGAGCGCGGCACCGACGCCATCGTCGTGCTGACCGGCGGCAGCGAGAGGCTGACCCAGGGCCTCGACCTGCTGACCGAGGAGAAGGCGCAGAAGCTCTTCATCTCGGGGGTCTACCGCGGCGTCGACATCACCGAGCTGTTCCGCGTTCGCCAGCAGTCCCCGGAGGAGTTTTCCTGCTGCGTCGCCCTCGGCCACGAGGCCGACAACACCCGCGGCAACGCGGTCGAGACGGCCGCCTGGATGGAGCAACAGGGATTCCGGTCCCTGCGCCTGGTGACCGCCAGCTATCACATGCCGCGCAGCCTGCTGGAGTTCCGACACGCCATGCCGGAGGTGGCAATCGTGCCGCACCCGGTCTTTCCGGAGACCTTCAAGCAGGAGGACTGGTGGCTCTGGCCGGGCAGCGCCTACCTGCTGATCTCGGAGTACAGCAAGTACCTTGTCGCCTTGACGCGGACCTGGTTTACGGCGTCCGGCCCATGAACTTCCTGCGTTCGCTTGCTTTCAACGTCTGCTTCTGGGTCTGGACCGTGTTCCTCGCGATCGTCACGGTGCCCTGGGTGGTTGCGTTCTGCCGGCCGCAAGCGGTCTTCACCCTGGGCCGCTTCTGGATCAGGAGCGTGTTCGGGCTCCTCAAGCTGTTCTGTGGCATCGACCACCGGCTGCTCGGCCTGGACAGGCTGCCGCAGGGCCCCTGCATCATCGCCTCCAAGCACCAGTCCGCCTGGGACACGCTGATCTTTGTCTTCATCTTCGATGCGCCCTGCTACGTGCTGAAGCAGGAGCTGCTCAGCATCCCGCTCTTCGGCCGGGCCATCGCGCACGCCCGCATGATCGCGATCGACCGGGCCGGCGGGCCGCGGGCGCTCAAGGGTCTGATCGCCGATGCCGAAGATCGGATCGCGCAGGGCCGCTCGATCATCATCTTCCCCGAGGGCACCCGGACCGCCCCGGGCGACCACCGGCCCTACCATCCCGGCGTGGCCGCCCTGTACCGCGCCCTCGACGTCCCCGTGGTGCCGGTCGCCCTCAACTCGGGCCTGTTCTGGGGCCGCCGGAAGTTCATCAAGCGCCCCGGGCGGATCCTGCTGGAGATCTTGCCCAGCATGCCGCCGGACCTGCCCCGCCGGGAGTTCCTCACCCGGCTCAAGGAGGTGATCGAAGCGGACAGCGAACGCCTTCGTGCGGAGGCCGAAGCGGCCCGGTAACCAGTTGCAAACTGTGGATAAAGCTGTGGAGCAATCATACGTACACTATTGAGGATTCAGGACTTTTCGGGACCGCGCCCGGCCGGTGAATCGAACCATCCGCACCGCGGCCGGGTGGGCGCGCCGAGGCCGGCGGCGGGCAGAAACCACGGGCGGCGAGTGTCGTAAAATCCGCTTGAATTCTATATAGTTAGTTTAGCCACTTTCGGCTTGATCGCGATCAGCGCGAAGGACCGATGGTCATGACCGACCTCTCGCCCCTGGCCCAGCGGATCTGGGACATGAAGTACCGCTTCAAGAAAGAGGCGGGCGAGCCTGTGGACAAAACCATCGACCACACCTGGCGGCGGGTCGCCAAGGCCCTGGCGGCGCCCGAGGACGACCCGAAGGCCTGGGGCGGCACCTTCCTCCGCGCGCTGGAGAGCTTCCAGTTCATCCCGGCGGGACGGATCCTGGCGGGCGCGGGAACCAAGCGAAAAGTCACGCTTTTCAACTGCTTCGTCATGGGGCGGATCCCGGACGACATGAGCGGGATCTTCGAGCACCTCAAGGAGGCGGCGCTGACGCTGCAGCAGGGCGGCGGCATCGGCTACGACTTCTCCTCCCTGAGGCCGGCCGGCGCCCCGGTCAGGGGCGTCGCGGCCGACGCTTCCGGCCCGCTCAGCTTCATGGAGGTCTGGGACGCCATGTGCCGGACCATCATGAGCGCGGGCGCGCGGCGCGGCGCCATGATGGCGACCCTGCGCTGTGATCACCCGGATATCGAGGCCTTCATCGAGGCCAAGCAGCAGCCCGGCCGTCTGACCATGTTCAACCTCTCGGTTCTGGTCAGCGACGCCTTCATGGCGGCGGTCAGGAACGACGGCCCCTGGGAGCTGCGGTTCGGCGGGACGGTCACCCGGGTCCTGCGCGCCCGCGACCTGTGGGACCGCATCATGCGGGCGACCTACGACTACGCCGAACCGGGCGTGATCTTCATCGACCAAGTCAACCGGCGGAACAACCTCCGCTACTGCGAGGAGATCTTCGCCACCAACCCCTGCTCGGAACAGCCGCTGCCCGCCTACGGCGCCTGCCTGCTCGGGGCGATCAACCTGGCGGCCCTGGTCAAGCGGCCATTCGAGGCGGACGCGGGGCTGGACCTGGACCGGCTCGAGCGGCTGGTGCCGGTCGCCGTCCGCATGCTCGACAACGCCATCGATGTCTCGCGCTTTCCCCTGCCCCGGCAGAAGAGGGAGGCCCACGACAAACGGCGGATCGGCCTCGGCATCACGGGCCTGGCCGACGCCCTGATCATGTGCGGCCTGCGCTACGGCAGCCCGGACGCGGTTGCTGCGACCGAGTCCTGGCTCGAGGCCCTGCGCCGCGCCAGCTACCGCGCGTCGGCGGAGCTGGCCCGCGAGAAGGGCGCCTTCCCCCTGTTCGACCGGGACAAGTATCTCGAGAGCGAAACCGTCGCGGCGCTCGATGCCGAGACCCGAGCGCTGATCGCCGAGCACGGCATACGCAACGCCGTGGTCAACACCGTCGCACCGACCGGCACGACATCGCTCCTGGCGGACAACCTATCGTCCGGCCTGGAGCCGGTGTTCAGCTTCAGGCACCGGCGCCGCGTGCTCCAGGCCGACGGCACACACCTCGAGGAAGAGGTCAGCGACTACGCCTACCGGCTCTACCGCAAGATCAAGGGCGCGGACGCGCCGCTCACCGAGGCCTTCGTCGACGCCCAGGCCCTGAGCCCCGAGGAACATCTGGTCATGCAGGCCGCGGTGCAGGGCAAGATCGACAGCGCCGTCTCGAAGACCATCAACCTGCCGGCCGACATCTCCTTCGAAGCCTTCAAGGGCGTCTACGCCCGGGCCTACGACCTGGGCTGCAAGGGCTGCACCACCTACCGGCCCAATTCGGTGACCGGCGCGGTGCTGGTTGCGGCGGACGCGGAGGCACCGGAGCGTCCGGCGTCCGGTCCGGAGACCACCGCCGGCTTACCGGCAGAGGTCAGGAAAGAAGGCGCCGTCGTCTATATGGCCAAGCCGCTCGACCGGCCCGAGGCCCTGCCGGGCCGCACCTACAAGCTGCGCTGGCCCGAGAGTGACCACGCGATCTACATCACCGTCAACGACGTGATGACCGACGGCCGGCGCCGACCCTTTGAAGTCTTCATCAACTCCAAGAACATGGAGCACTACGCCTGGACCGTCGCGCTGACCCGGATGATCTCGGCCGTGTTCCGGCGCGGCGGCGACCTCTCCTTCGTGGTGGAGGAGCTGAAGGCGGTGTTCGATCCGCGCGGCGGCGCCTGGATGCACGGGCGCTACGTACCCTCTCTGCTGGCCGCGATCGGCGAGGTGCTGGAACGGCACATGATCGATATCGGCTTCCTGCCGGCCCCCGAGGGGCGCGCGGAGGAGGAGGGGCAGAAGCTGCGCATTCTGGCCGGCGACGATCAGCCAGCCGGGATACCTGTTCGCCAATGCCCCAAGTGCGGCGCGGCGAGCCTGATCCACCAGGAAGGTTGCGACCTCTGCACATCCTGCGGCTATTCCAAGTGCCAGTGATGGCCTGAGCGGTCACCGCCCGGAGCGACGCTCGTCCACCAGCTTCAGCAGGCGTTTCAGCGAGCCCGCACCCAGACCGAGACCTTCCAGATGCCCGACCGTCTTCGCCAGGTACTCGCCGCAGGTTCCCCTCTCACCCTTGCCTTGGACGATCAGCGTCGCGGTCTCAGCCAGGCTCAATCGCCCGGTGTACTGACCGTGGGCGCGGTCGACCACGAAGCCGGCGGCGCGCAGCGCGCCCTGGTCCGTGGCGACCGAGAGCCAGGTCGGCATGTAGACCCCGGTCACCATCTCACGCTCGTAGAGATAGGCCATGGCGGACTCGCCTTCCGCGGCGGGAACCCGGTAGACCAAGCCGCGGCAGGAGCCGCCCCGGTCCAGACCGAGGACCAGGCCGGGCCGTTCCCGCGTGCCGCGGTAGCGGTGGGAATAGACGCAAAACCGGCGGTGATAACCGCTGAGGCGGGCGACCCGAACCTCGACGTGGGGAAAGCCCGGATGCCACATCAAGGAGCCATAGCCGAAGACCCAGAAGTCCTGGCCGTCGGGCAGGGCGAGGCGGGCCCGTCCGGCGACCTCGTCTTGGCTCTCGGCCGGAGTCCCGGCGGTATTGGGCATGAGATTTCGGGGCGTGGCACTGACCTTCGCTGGAGCCGCGCATTATGACGACCGGCGATGCTGCGGAGCAAGCCGGCCGGCCGGGCACCGTCGGCCGCTGGGGCCGCCGGCTGCTCGCCGCCGCGGCCCTGCTCGGCGTCCTGCTCGCGGCGGCCTACGCCGGCTATTGGTTCTGGGCCGCGGGCCGGGCCGCGCAGGCGATGGCCGAATGGGAAGCCCAACAGGAGGCCCGAGGCTACACCATCGAGCTCGGCAAACCAGAAATCGGCGGCTTTCCAGGCCGGGCCCGCACGGTCTTCGCCGAGCCGCGGATCGCGGCACCGGGCGGCTGGCGCTACAGCGGGCCCTCCCTCGCGGCCCGCGCCGACCCCTGGAAACCCTTCGAGTTCGAAATCGACCTGACCGGTCGGCACCGCTTCGACGGCGCCGGTCCCGGGGCCCGAGCGGCCGAGCTCGCGCTCGCGAGCGGGCGCTCGCGGGTCGCGCTCAACGGCAAGGGCCGTGTCGATCGGATATTTCTAGAGACCGGAGCGCTGCAGGCGGAGCTCTCCGAGGGCGCGCTCCCGCCGACGGCGGTCAGTGCCGAGCGCCTCTCGGCGAGCCTCGGCCCGCTGCGCCGGGGCGACGGCGAGCGGCCGGAAAGCCTGGATTTTCGTATCGACCTGGGCGGTCTCATCCTGCCGGACCAGGTCGAGGCGGTGCTCGGACAGGAGATCGAACGCCTCGAGATCGACGCCACGCTCATGGGCCGCCTGGAGGCGGGCGGCGGGGCGGAGGAGCGCGCGGCGGCGCTGGCCGCGTGGCGCAACGCCGGCGGGATGGTCCAGGTGCATCGGCTGGTGCTGTCGTGGGGCCCGCTCTACGCCGAGGCGCGGGGCAGCCTGACCCTGGATCCCGCGTTCAGACCGACCGGCAAGCTGCGGGCGCGTTTCCACGGACTCGACCAGCTGGTCGATCGCCTCGCCGAGGCCGGCCTGCTCGAGGCCAAGCAGGCGCGTGCGGCGCGCGGCGTTTTGGCGCTCATGGGCGTCGGTGCCTCGCGCCGGGGCAGCGGCGCCATGTCCCTGCCGGTCAACCTCAGGCAGGGCCGTCTCTATCTGGGCCCTCTGGCGGTAGCACGGCTTTCTCCGGTTCTCTAGTGTCGAAGGTGCCGGCCTGATGCGCATCGATCACGCGGCGCCGGATGGCGCGCGTTCGCGTGAAGTGCTGTTCCAGGGCCGCGCCCTCGCCCCAGCGGATCGCCCTCTGCAAAGCGGTGATGTCCTCGGTGAAACGCTGCAGGATCTCCAGCACGGCGTCCCGGTTGTTCAGGAAGACGTCGCGCCACATGACCGGATCGGAGGCCGCGATCCGGGTGAAGTCGCGAAACCCGCTGGCCGAGAACTTGATTACCTCGGCCCGTTCGCCCTCTTCTAGATCGGTCGCCGTGCCGACGATGGTGTAGGCGATCAGGTGGGGCAGGTGCGAAGTGATCGCCAGCACCTTGTCGTGATGCCGCGCCTCCATGATCTCGACCTGGCTGCCGCAGGCGCGCCAGAAGGCGGCGACCCGGTCGACCGCCTTGGCGTCGGTGCCCGGCGGCGGGGTGAGGATGCACCAGCGGTCCTCGAACAGCTCGGCGAAGCCGGCCTCCGGGCCCGACCGCTCGGTGCCGGCGATCGGATGGCCCGGCACGAAGTGCACGCCCTCGGGCAGGTGGGGTCCGACGTCGCGCACGACCGACTGCTTGACCGAGCCCACGTCGCTGACGATGGCGCCCGGCTCCAGCGCGGGCCCGATGGCCTGGGCCAGGCTCTCATAGGCCCCGATCGGCGTGCACAGCAGGACCAGGTCGGCGCCGGCCACGCTCGCCGCGGCGGACTCCTCCATCCGCTCGGCGAGGCCCAGGTCGAGCGCCGCCTGCCGGGTCTCCGGGCTGCGCGCGCAGCCGACAATCGATCCGGCCAGGCCGTGGCGCCGCGCAGCCCTGGCCAGAGAGGAGCCGATCAGGCCCATGCCGATGATCGCGACCCGGCGGAACGGGGGCGTCTTGGACGCCGTGCTCATGACACCAAATCCGACAGGGCCTCCGCCACCGCTGCCATATCCTCGTCGGTGCCTATCGAGATGCGCAGCGCGCCCGGCAGGCCGTAGCCGGCCATGCCCCGGACCAGGATAGCGCGGCTCTTGAGATGCGCAGCAGCAGCCGCGGCGTCGGCGCCCGGCCGCTCGGGGAAGCTCACCAGCACGAAGTTGCCGACGCTGGGCGCCACGTCCAGGCCGAGCCCCCGGACCCGCTCCGAGAACCGCGCCAGCGTCCGGGCGTTGTCGTCCCGGCAGCGGAGCAGATAGGCCTGGTCGCGCAGGGCGGCGACGCCGGCCGCCTGCGCCGGCGCCGTGACGTTGAACGGGCCGCGCAGGCGGTTGAGCAGATCGGCAACGACCGGCGGGCAGAAGGCCCAGCCGAGGCGGAGGGCGGCCAGCCCGTAGATCTTCGAGAAGGTTCGCAGCATGACGACGTTGTCGAAGGTCGCGACCAGGCCGGACCCGTCGTCGTAGTCGGGCGCGGTCACATACTCGGCATAGGCGGCGTCGACCACCAGCAGCACGTTGTCGGGCAGGCCGTCGCGCAGGCGCGCCAGCTCCGCCGTGGGCAGGTAGCTGCCCGTCGGGTTGTTGGGGTTGGCCAGAAAGACCAGCCGGGTGCGCTCTGTTACCCGTTCAAGGATGGCGTCGACATCGGCCGTGAGGTTGCGCTCCGGCGCCGAGACCGGCGTCGCGCCGACCCCCCTGGCCGCGATCGCGTACATGAGAAAGCCGTGGGCGCTGTGCAGCACCTCGTCGCCCGGCCCGGTGAAAAGCCGCACCAGCAGGGCGATCAGTTCGTCGGAGCCGGAGCCGCAAACGATCCGCGCCGCGTCCAGGCCGGTGACCTGCTGCAGGGTCTCGCGCAGCTCGATGCTGCCGCCATCGGGATAGCGGTGGAGATCCTGGGCGATCGCCTGGTAGGCGGCGACGGCAGCGGGGCTGGGGCCCAGGGGATTCTCGTTGGAAGCCAAGCGGATGACCTTGCCGACGCCCTCGAGATGGGCTTCGCCCCCGACATAGGCCTTGATCTGCTCGATGCCCGGTCTCACGGCAAGCGGCATGGAAATTCCTTCTCCTCGCCGGGACGGCCCGGATGGGCCGAGAGCGTTGCGACGGGCGCCAAGAAATAGTCCGGCGGCAGGGCAAAAGCAAAGACTTCCAGCCCCCAACGCGGCCGCGTTCCCGGTCGGACTAGCTCTCGTCGCTGCGCGTCAGGCGGCGCGCGACCTGGGGAAAGGCGACCACGACGGGCCGCCGCCGCCTGGCGCGTTCCCGCCCGGCATTGGGCGCGTAGAGCTGCTTGCTCGCCTCGATCATGAGGACCCCGGAGAAGGTCGGGAACCAGCGCTGGCCGAGACGCTCCCACGCCATCGCGGAGCGCAGCAGGGTCCGCGATCGGACCGGCGGACTGTAGAGCGCCCGCTCGGTACGCGCGGGCGTGAAGAGGTTGTCCCGCAGCAGCCGCGACAGCTGCGCCCGGCTGAAGGGATGGCCCCAGCCGAAGGGCGTTCGCTCGAAGCGGGTCCAGAGACCGCGGCGATTGGGCACGACGACCAGGACCCGGCCGTCCCCGGTCAGGACCCGCCAGACCTCGTGCAACATGGCACGCAGGTTCTCCGTGCTCTCGAAGGCGTGGACCAGGAGTACCCGGTCGACCGAGTAATCGGGCAGCGGCAGTTCGAACTCGTCGGCGAGCGCGACCGCGTTGGGTCCCTCCGGCGGCCAGTGCAGCACACCCTGGGCGGCCGGCATGCAGGCCAGGAGCGGGGCGGCCTCGGCGCGGAACTGGCGCAGATAGGGGGTGGCATAGCCCAGGCCGAGCAGCGACTGCCCGTGCAGGTCCGGCCAGAGATTGCGTACCGCGCGGCGGATCGTCTGCCGCGCGACCTCACCCAGCTGGGTCTCGTAAAAGTCCCTCAGATCAACAACATCGTGCCACATGATGAGATCGATCTTAGCATTATGGCCGGGTATGTGAAAGGCGCCCTTGCCCGCCGGGTCCGGAGTGTTAACGTGCCCCCGCCGGCGGGCACGTTAACACTCCGGGCCTGGCGGAAGCTTGGCAGGAAACATCGGGAGGCACCCATGAAGCTGCGGTACGCGCCAACCAGTCCCTATGTCCGCAAGGTCGCGGTCATGGCGCTCGAGACCGGTCTCGATGCGCGTATCGAACGGGTCGCAACCAACGTCTGGGATCCGGCGACCGACATCCAGGACGACAACCCCCTCGGCAAGGTCCCGGCGCTGACCACCGACGAGGGCGCGGTTCTCTGCGACTCGCCGCTGATCTGCGAGCACCTCGATTCCCTGCACGGCGGCGCGGCCCTGATCCCCGATGCCGGAAGCGCCCGCTGGCAGGTCCTCAACACCGCCGCGCTGGCGGACGGC
>JAAUYK010022948.1_pt1 | contig 12737 bp, 12 predicted proteins | sample 7278021 | NCBI WGS metagenome assembly JAAUYK01 (sample SAMN14350223, study PRJNA611818) | marine sediment metagenome | isolation source: surface marine sediment (1.8m) | place: French Polynesia: Moorea | collected 2018-08
AATGGACTTTAGGCTAATACAGCTCAACGGGGAAAGCGACCACATACACTGTTTAATTGAGTATCCACCTAAGCTATCTATTTCTCAGATAGTTAATTCTTTGAAGGGAGTTTCTAGTAGAATGCTTAGAAAAAAATACGAACTAAAATCTCATATTAATCATTTATGGAGTCAGTCTTATTTTGCAGTTAGCTGTGGTGGTGCGCCTATGACTAAGATTAAGGAATACATAGAAAATCAAGAACAGTCAAGCACGCCCTAAAGGGCGGGGGTTTAAACCCATGACCTCAAGGATAATCTGACTTCAACGTGATTAAATACCAATTAGTACTTTCCCAATTCTCAATCACTCAATTAAATCGGTAAACGTTGAATATTTTTATTACTTCCCAAAGCAATCATAATTGAACCTTGAGTAAGTTTATATTGAGAATCGGGATTGCTAATAAACCGATCTTCATTAGCAACTGCTAAAATAGTTATTCCGTAGCGTAGTCTTAGTTCTAATTCTGCTAAAGTTTTACCATGAAACTCTTCTGGAACTAATACTTCCACAATACTATTGTCTGGATCTAGTTTAAAACGATCTAGTAGGGCTGGTTTAGTTAAATTTTCTGCTAAAGCACAGCCAGCTTCGTATTCAGGAAAAACTACTTTATCAGCACCTACTCGCTTTAATAATTTGCCGTGAACTTCAGAAGATGCCTTGGCAACTACATATTTGACTCCAGCCTCTTTGACATTCAAAGTAGTAATAATACTTTCTTGAAGATAATTTCCGATCGCGACAATTACGGTATCCATCTCATAGATACCAGCTTCTTTTAAGGCTTCTGGCTCGGTAGAATCAAGTTGAATCGCATGGGAGGCAATTTTTTGGGTTAAAACCTGGGTGACTAATTTCTCGTCAATATCTGTCCCCCAAACCTCATATCCCATCTGGTGTAGAGAACTACATACAGCTCTACCGAAGCGCCCTAAACCAATCACAGCAAACTGACTATTCTCTTTCCGTAAATTAGTCAAGAATTTTAAGGATTTCAAGTTCACCCCCATCATTTCATAGGTTAGCTCTTAGACGAATACCATCTTACAGCGATAATTTAGCTTTATCATCTGTCAATCAACCAATTAATAAATTTTCTTTGGGATATTGTAGAGAAGTCGGACGGGCATCCCCAATGATAGCAGCAATCACCATTAAAATGCTGACTCGACCAATATACATCGCCAGAACTAGGATTAATTTGGCTCCTGTTGACAAACTAGCAGTAATTCCTATCGATAAGCCAACTGTAGCAAAGGCGGAAATAACTTCAAATAATATTTGGATAAATTCTAAATTGGGTTCTAGAAATGAGATTAAAGTAGTGACAAAAACAATGCAAGCACCGGTGCCAAAGACAACGGCAACTGCTTTTAAAATTAGAGTACTGGGAACTTCCCTTTGATAAAGAATAACTTTATCTTTTCCTTCTAAAGCTGATTGGGTACAGTTTAAAAGTATTCGCAAAGTCGTAGTTTTAATGCCACCTCCCGTCCCACTGGGACTTGCCCCAATAAACATTAATCCCATAGTTAAAAATAAACCAGCAGTACTCATTTTCCCTAAATCAATACTATTAAAACCCGCAGTTCTTGTGGTCATAGATTGAAACCAAGCTGCTAAAAATTTATCCTCCCAACTTAGATTTTTTAAGGTTTCAGGATTGTTGATTTCGGTTAAAAATAAAGCCAATGTCCCAATCACTAAAAGCATTAATGTAGTACTAGTTACTACTTTAAAGTTAAGAGAAAAACAAAATTTGGCTTTTCTTTTGGATAAGAAGTTATCTGTCCATAAATACAGTTCAATCATTACCTGATAGCCGATCCCTCCCAAGATTACCAATCCAGAAATTACGAGATGAATCAACCAGGAAGATTGATAGCCAACTAAACTATCAGAAAACAAACTAAAACCAGCATTATTCCAGGCACTAATACTATGAAATATAGAAATCCATAATCCTTGTGAAAATCCATGTTCAGGAACAAAAACCAGCAATAGAAGAAAGATTCCCGTAAGTTCTAAAATCAAAGTTGTGGCAATAATAGAACGAACCAAATTATTACTTCCTTGCAAAAAAGGACGATCAAAAGATTCTTGAATCGCAAATTTTTGTTTGAGATCGAATTTTCTGCCTAAAAGCAGCATCAAAAAGGTACTAATCGTCATATACCCTAATCCTCCTAGTTGAATCAATAAGAGAATGATTAATTGTCCCCAAAAGGAAAAATAGCTACCAGTATCTACTACTGCTAAACCAGTAACACAAACCGCAGATGTAGCAGTAAATAATGCCACTACAGGGTTAGTCCAAGTCCCATCACTGGTGGTAAAGGGCATGAGTAGTAATAGAGTTCCCACCGTGATACAAACCAAAAAACCTAAGCAAATAGTCCTAGCAATAGTCATAAATAATTTAGTCAGTTGTTAGTTTTCAATATTTTAGCTATTGTTGGGCTTGATTCAATAAGTGATATTATACAAACGACTATAAACTGATTTAATGATTAATTATGGCAGATTCAATAATGTATCAAGAGGACGGCTATGTAGTTCTCGAAGCAGATAATCCTGAACAATTTATGACTCCAGAAGAACTACAAAATAAACTAAAAAAGATTTTGCTATCGGGACAAGTGGCTATTCCTAGAGAATTAACAAAATTTGAATCTGTTGAAGAAAAAGCCCAACATCTTATGGAAAACTATTTTGAATTAGATGTGGGAGAAGACAAGTTTTTACAATGGTATGTGGTTCGTTGGGAAAAGTGAATTTAGTTTTTAGTTAATGGTTGATAGTGAATTGTTGATTAATAAATTACATCTTGTAAAAACTAAGTCAGTATGGTTAAGACTGATAGCTTTTTTAGTTTGTTTATTAATTATTTGGCTACCTCTGGCTATTCCCCTTAATTTTATTTTGGCTAGCGATCGCAACTTGGCTACTATTATTATTATGGGCTGGCTATTGGTGGATTTTATAGCATTACAGAAATTATGGGGTAACTATGTTTACCAACAGCCAAAAATTTTTACTAGTTATGGCTTAATACCGAATCGTCTTAATGGCATTGATTTACTTTCTGGATTGGCAATTGGTGTTACCTTTTGCTGGAGTCTTTTTCTGGTTGAAGCAATTTTTGGTTGGGTTACGATTAATCCTGCTGAGATTTCCCTAGTAAGAATTGTTGCTGAAGGTTTACTCAGTGCTTTAGGGATTGGTTTTGCTGAAGAGTTAGTTTTTCGCGGTTGGCTATTACAAGAATTAGAACAGGATTATAGTAAAAAAAAATCTTTATGGCTTAATAGCATAATTTTTGCTTTAGCCCATTTTATAAAACCCTTAGGGGAAATTATTCGTACTTTGGTAACTTTTCCTGCTTATATCCTATTGAGTTTGGCATTAGTTTGGGCAAAATGGAGTAAACGCGATCGCTTAGGAATTTGTATTGGTCTACATAGTGGTTTAGTCTGGGGCTATTATATTCTTAATGTGGGAAATTTATTAGAGTATACAGAGCAAGTCCCAGATTGGGTAACCGGAATTGATGGTAATCCCATTGCAGGGATTTTGGGACTAATGTTTTTAACTATACTCGCGATCGCGATGTGGAAACAGTTTCTTTCCCTTCCTCAGAAACCATAGTATTTTTTGAAGTTGCTAACCTCTTGATGTCAATAAATTACGTCAGTTTATAATAATTTCTCTTCTATTAATTGCTAGCTCTATGCGATCGCCATAATCAATATTAGGTATAGGGAAAGAAATTACTTCTAAAATGAAATTATCTTGAAAATGTCCGATTTTAGTTTCAGGATGGGGATAATAAATTAATCCTGAATACCTGATATTTTTGACAATTACTTGACAAGGTGAAAAACAAAAGTTTTCTGCTGGATAATGGGGATACCATTTAACATTTTTGAATGTATATTGTGGTTGTTTAATCTCAAAAATATGAGGCGCGATAGAGATATTTAATGTCCCCAAATAATAGGGACTAAGATCTAGTCCTAATTTTTGAAAAAACGGTAATTACATTTCAATTGTACCGCGATCGTAGGGACTATCTTTGGCGATTTCTGATGCTACTTGATGACCTTTTTTAACTATTCCTGTGAATATAGTTAGTTCTGTTTGCATTGTTATGAGTATTGATATTTAAAACAAATTAAAATTCTTAGGGAGAAAATTTCATAATTGGAACCTAAGCACGAAAAAAATGTAACAATAATACTGTTTATAAAATACCGACTTAAGATATGACATTAGCGATAGAAAAAACCCTTAATCAACTAGATTGGACTTGGCAAGATCATCAAATTCGCTATACCGTAGCCGGAACAGGAAAACCTCTACTATTAATTCATGGTTTCGGTGCTTCTATGGGACATTGGAGAAAAAATATTCCCGTTTTAGCAGCCAATGGTTATCAGGTTTATGCTCTTGACTTACTGGGTTTTGGTGCTTCAGCAAAACCTTCTCTAGACTACAGCTTAGACTTGTGGCAATCACAAATTAGGGACTTTTGGTTAGCTCATATTAATCAACCGACTGTCTTTATCGGTAACTCCATCGGTGCTTTACTCAGTTTGATGTTAGTTACTAACTATCCTGAAATTTCAACAGGGGGAGTCTTAATCAATTGTGCTGGCGGCTTAAATCATCGCCCTGACGAGCTAAATCTACCCTTACGCCTAATTATGGGAGGATTTACCAAATTAGTCAGTTCTCCGATCGCGGGTAAATTTATCTTTAACCGTATTCGACAAAAGAAACGGATTCGGAATACTCTGTACCAAGTTTATCGCGATCGCGCTGCGGTGACTGATGAGTTAGTGGAAATGCTTTATCAGCCATCCTGCGATCCTGGCGCACAAGAAGTATTTGCCTCTGTTTTAACAGCACCTGCTGGCAAAACTCCCCAGGAATTATTACCTAATCTGCAACATCCTTTATTAGTCTTATGGGGAGAAGAAGATCCTTGGACCCCCATCAAAGGAGCAAAAATTTATCAGGATTTAGCAGTTGAGAAAAGTAATGTTAAATTTCAGGGAATTCCCAAGGCAGGTCATTGTCCTCAGGACGAAAAACCAGAAATTGTGAATCAATACATTCTAGAATGGCTTTTTAGTAATTGATAGTTGCCTTCTGCCTTATATATTCTTGACGATTTATGGGAATTATAAAACCAAGAAAATGCTCAAAGGTTTAATAATTCCCGATGAAACGTCGTCATTTGCTTGGTGCAACTTCTATAGGTGTGATGAGCGCTCTGGCTCTCAATACCCGTAGAACGAAATCTGAATCTTCTATTCCCGAATTATCTGATATCAATGCCTTGCCTTCAATTCGTTGGCGGATGGTTACTAGTTGGCCAAAATCTTTAGATATCCTCTTTGGAGGGGCAGAAAGGATTTGTAGTCAGGTTACCGCGATGACTAATGGTAAATTTACCATTACTCCTTATGCTGCTGGTGAAATTGTCAAAGGGTTTGGAGTGCTAGATGCCGTAGCCAAAGGCGAGGTTGAATGCGGTCATTCTGCTAGTTACTATTATTTTGATAAAAATCCCGCTCTAGCCTTTGGGACTAATATCCCTTTTGGTTTAACCGCAGAACAACAAAATGCTTGGCTATATTATGGCGGAGGTCAAGAATTAATTAATAGACTATACGCTGATTGGGGAATTATTAGTTTTCCTGCGGGCAATACTGGCGTACAAATGGGTGGTTGGTTTAGACGCAAAATTAATCAGGTGGCAGATCTCCAGGGTTTAAAGATGAGACTACCTGGATTGGGAAGCGAAGTCATGTCTCGTTTAGGAGTAGAAGTCCAAATCTTACCCGTAGATCAAATTGTAGCTGCTTTGATTGATGGCCAAATAGATGCTGTGGAGTTTAATAACCCTTACGATGATGAAATAATTGGTCTTCATGAGGCAGCACCTTATTATTACTATCCTGGATGGTGGGAACCAGGAGCAACTTATGAGTTACAAGTGAATCTTGAGCTATGGAAAAAGTTGCCCAGAGAATATCAGGAAATTTTGCAGGTGGCGGCAACTAATGCCAATATCACCATGCTGGCAGAATATAACGCTAAAAATGGGAAGGTTCTGCAAAGGTTGAATCAGAGTGGCACAGAATTTATTCCTTTTAGTAATGAGATCTTAGATGCCGCTTATCAAAAAACCCTCGCTGTTTTAGGAGAGTATAGCAGTCGAGATAAAAATTTCCGTGAGATCTACGGAAAATGGCGAAAGTTCCGCTCTCAAATCTGTCGTTGGAATCAGACTAACGAACTGAGCTTTACTAATTTTACTTTTCAGGCAGCAAATTTAATTTAGTGGGAGAAAATGTCAGATGGAACGTCGTAAATTTTTAACTAAGACAGCGTTAGGGGCAATTGGTGCGACTGCTGTAGGGGCTTGTACATCGCAATCTACAAAACCCCAAAATACTGATCCAGCTACTACGAATCTTAGCCAACCTTCAATTCGCTGGCGGATGGCAACTAGTTGGCCAAAGTCTCTACAAATTTTGTTTGAAGCAGCAGACTTACTATGTCAAAGGGTCAATAAAATGACTAATGGAAATTTTGTCATTACTCCTTATGCTGCTGGGGAGCTTACTGAAGGCTTAAAAGTTTTACAGGCTGTGCAAGATAACACTGTCGAATGCGGACATACTGCCAGTTATTATTACCTCGATTATGGCAGCGCTTTAGCATTTGGCACCACATTACCCTTTGGACTTACAGCTTCTCAACAAAATGCTTGGCTCTATTACGGTGGTGGCTTAGAAGCGATGAGAAAACTCTATGCCGATTTGGGAATCATTAATTTTCCTGGAGGCAATACCGGAACTCAAATGGGAGGCTGGTTTAAACAGGAAGTCCATACAATTGCTGATTTTAAAGGCTTGCGGATGAGAGTTCCTGGTTTAGGAGGCAAGATTTTACAAAGATTGGGAGTTGAGATTCAAAGTTTACCAGGCAATCGCATTTTTACTGCTTTAGAACAAAATATCATTGATGCAGCTGAATGGAAAAACCCTCATGCAGATCAGACCTTGGGTTTAAATAAAGTTGCTCCTTATTATTACTATCCTGGATGGTGGGAGCCAGGAACTAGTTACGAATTTCAGATCAATCTTGCTGAATGGAATAAATTACCTCTCGAATATCAAGAAATTTTTCAGGCTGCGGCTACTGATGTCAATACTAAAATGTTAGCCAAATTCAATGCTGTTAATGGGAAAGTTTTAGAGCAATTAGTTTTAACTGGAACTAAGTTATTACCTTTTAGTTCAGACATTTTACAAGCATCTTATCAAGAAGCCTTTACTATGTATGAAGAAATGGCAACTGAAGATGAAGATTTCCGCAATATGTACCTGCAATGGCAAAAATTTCGGAAGCAAATTTATGCCTGGAATAATATTAATGAATCTGTTTTTGCTAATTTTGCTCTTAACAATCTTAAATTTTCTTAGACTTTGATAATTCAAATCACACCAATCTTCTGAAAAAGATTTGATAATAAAAGAGATCCCACTATTTGTGATTTCATTATCCGAGCTAAATTATGGCAATCAAAACTCCAGATTGCAGGAAATTATCGAAAAACTTACTAAAGATCACTCTTAAAATAAAAACTAAATTTTATGATCTCAGAATCAGTCATAAGCTAAATCTAGGTTTTGGAGTTCTAGTAGGATTAACTTTTTTGGTAGGAGTTCGTAATTACCTTGGTAGCCATGAGGCTACCAAAAATATTAAGCGTACTCAAAATATTCGAGTCCCAACTGCAATCACTTCTGCACAAGCTGAAGCTAACTTATTAAGGATGTCTTCTCATGTTAGAGGTTATTTAGCCACAGGAGAATCAGATTTTCGCGATCGCTATCAACAGGCCAGACAAGAATTTGAAACTGACCTTGTGGAGATGAGAAAGTTGTTACAAGTTGATTCTTCTCCTGAAAATCAACAGCATTGGCAAGAATTACAAATTCAATATCAAGAATGGAAAGTACTCCCAGATCAACTCTTTGCCCTACGAGATAACTATTATATCAATCAGCCTGCATTACAACTCTTAAAAGATGAAGCAGAAATTCCGATTTCGATAATTCTTGCGGAAATTAGTGCCATGAGCGATCAGCAAGGACAAAGATCGCCGTCACCTACAAATACTCTGTTGCTCAAAGATATGGCAAATTTCCAGAGTTCTTTCGCTTTATTAGTATCTTCTCTGAGGGGCTATTTGGTTACCCAAGAATCATCTTTTCGTTTTGAATACGCTGCCAATTTTCAAGTCAATCAGCAAGCTTGGGAAAAGTTACAAAATCAACAGAATTTGTTTACCGATCGACAAAAAGATAGCTTTAATAAAATCAAACATAATCGCCAAATATTCTTGAAGTTGCCTCTAGAAATGTTTGCCATAGTTGAAGGAGAAAGACATCGTCAAGACTTGTTTATTTTTAGGACAAAAGCTCAACCTTTAGCAGAAAATATGTTGGTTCTTTTGCAAGAAATTGTTGCTAGTCAGCAACAATCTTTGACGAGGGAATTACAAGCAGGAACCAATAGCTTAGTTACTGCTCAATTGCATAATTTTTTAGGGGTATTTTTAGCTTTATTATTGGCAATTATCATGACTTTATTATTACGAGAAAAGATTGCTGGTCCGATCTCTCGTTTGACTAGCGCGACTAATCAAATTATGGAGGGCAATTTTGATACTAAAGCGATAGTTGAGTCACGAGACGAGATCGGAGTTTTGGCAACTACTTTCAACCAAATGACTTATTATTTAAAGCAGTCTCGTCAAGACTTAGAAAACTACAGTCATGTTCTAGAAGAACGCACCTTTGCTTTAGCAGAAGCTAAAGAAGCAGCAGAAATGGCAAACCAGACTAAAAGTAATTTTTTAGCAAATATTAGTCACGAATTGCGCACGCCACTCAACGTAATTCTGGGCTTTACTCAAGTCATGTATCGCGATCCTACTTTAACCTCAAAACAAAAAGAAACTCTGCGGATTATTAATAATAGTGGGGAACATTTACTATTATTAATTAACGATGTTTTAGAAATTACCAAAATTGAATCTGGTAAAACTGACTTACATTCCAACGATTTAGATCTTTATTTATTGCTTGATTCTCTATCAGAAATGTTAAGATTAAAAGCAGAAAACAAAGGTTTAAAACTATTCTTTATTCAAGATAAAAATATCCCTCGCTATATAAAAACTGATGAGAGCAAACTACGTCAAATATTAATTAATCTACTTAGCAATGCCATTAAATTTACATCCCAAGGCATGGTCAAGTTGCAAGTCAAGATTCTAGATCGCAATTCAAAAGCAACTAATCTCCTGTTTGAGGTCATCGATACTGGCATGGGAATTGCGGCAACAGAAATTAAATTTTTATTTGAGCCTTTTGTCCAAACTGAATCTGGAATTAAATCTCAACAAGGAACTGGCTTGGGATTAGCTATTAGTCGTAAATTTGCCCAATTAATGGGAGGTAATATCACAGTAACTAGCGAACTAGGTCAAGGTTCCACTTTTCGTGTGACTCTTCCAGTGCAATCTGTGGCAGAAGTTCCCATTAAATTACGAGAAACCAGAAGAGTTATTGGTTTAGCGAGAGATCAACCTACCTATCGGATTTTGATTGTTGAAGATCGCTGGGAAAATCGTCTTTTATTGCGTAATTTATTAGAACCTTTAAGATTTGAAGTTCGAGAAGCTGAAAATGGTCAAGAAGGAATTGCTATTTGGCAAGAATGGCATCCTCATTTGATATTAATGGATAGGCAAATGCCCATTATGAATGGTATTGATGCGACTAAATATATTAAAGCTCATTCTCTTACTTCTGAGACTGTTATTATCGCTCTGACTGCTAATGTTTTTATGAAACAACGCTCAGAAATTGTAGCAGCAGGTTGTGATGATTTTATAACTAAACCCTTTAAAGAAGAAATACTCTTTGAGAAAATTGCTCAACATTTATCAGTTATTTATCTCTATGAAGAAGAGATATCCCCCCAGTTGACTTCATCATCTCCTCCCGAAAAATTAACCAGTGAAACTTTAGCTGTAATGCCTGATGACTGGATAGCTCAACTTAATGAGGCAGCTCTTCAACTGAACTCAGAATTATTAATGCAACTCATTACAGAGATTCCTTCTGAACATCAATTTTTAAAAACATCTTTGAAAAATAAAATTGAAAACTTTGATTTCGATCAAATTTTAGAACTATTGTAATTATTATCAAACTATTATGAAACCCGCACTAATTAATCTTTCACCAAACAAAATATTAATTGTTGATGATGTCTCTGATAATCTGCGTCTTCTATCAACAAACCTAACTCAACACGGTTATCAAGTCCGTTGTGCGAAAAGTGGTGCAATCGCTCTAATGGGAGCAGACAATGACTTACCAGATCTAATTTTACTTGATATTAATATGCCCGAGATGAATGGCTATCAAGTCTGTCAAAAATTTAAAGCAAATCAAAAAACTGCTGAGATTCCCATTATTTTTCTGAGTGCCCAAGATGATATAGATGATAAAGTAAAAGCCTTTGAGGTTGGTGGGGTTGACTTTATTACTAAACCTTTTCGCCTTCAAGAAGTTTTAGTTCGGGTCAAAAACCAATTAAATCTACAAGCTGCTAAGGCAGAAATTCATCATTTAAATCAAGAACTAGAAATTAAAGTTAAACATCGTACTTTGGAGTTAGAGACAGCTAATCAACAACTAGCAATTATCAATAATCAACTCCAAGAAAAAATTTTAGAAAAAGAAAATATTGAAAAAAAATTACTTTATGATGCACTTCATGATGAGTTAACTGATCTACCGAATAGAAGCCTATTTATGAAGCGGGTAGAAACGGCTTTGGAAAAATCTAAATGTTATCGAGATTATAAATTTGCCGTGTTATTTATCGATTTGGATCGTTTTAAAATTGTTAACGATAGTTTGGGACATTTAATGGGCGACCATTTATTAATTGCTTGTGCGCAACGGTTACGAAAATGTCTAAGAAAACAAGATCTGGTAGCTAGAATCGGTGGCGATGAATTTACGATTCTGTTAGAGAATATTAAAGAGCTTAATTACGCGCTCTCTATTGCGGACAAGATTGTGGCTGAATTTAAACATCCCTTTAAACTAGAGACTAATACAATAACTACTACGGTAAGTATTGGTATCGTTTTAGGCTCTACAGAATATCAACAAAGTTTAGAACTACTGAGAGATGCTGATACGGCAATGTATCGAGCTAAAGAACAAGGAAAGGCAAGACATGAAATTTTTAATGAACAAATGCATATGCATGCGATTCAACGTCTGGAGTTAGAAAATGATTTGAGACAAGCCTTAAAATCAAATCAATTTGCGCTTTTTTACCAACCTATTATACGTTTAATCGATGGACAACTAGAAGGATTTGAAGCTTTAATTCGTTGGCAACATCCCACCAAAGGTCTGATTTCTCCTAATGATTTTATTCCTATAGCAGAAGAGACAGGGTTAATTATTCCTTTAGGAAAATGGATCCTCAATAAAGCTTGTCATCAACTAAGTATTTGGCAAAATAAATTTTCTCATTCCCCTCTGATAAATATTAGTATTAATATAACTGTTAATCAATTAAAATGCCCAAATTTTTTAGCAACTATAGACCGCATTTTATCTCAAAATAAAATACCTGGTAGTTCAATTAAATTAGAAATTACCGAAAGTATGTTGATGCAAGATAGTGAAAAGGTCATGAATCTTTTATCACAAATTCAAGCCAGACAAATCAAATTATGCATTGATGATTTTGGCACAGGTTTTTCTTCTTTAAGCTACTTACCTCGCTTCCCTATTGATATTTTAAAAATCGATCGCTCTTTTGTGTCTTTTATGGATTGTGATGAGAACAATTTTGAGGTTGTCCGAACTATTATTAGTCTGGCACATACTTTAGGCATTAAGGTAGTAAGTGAGGGCATCGAAACAATTACACAGTTAGAACAATTGCAATCTTTAGGCAGTGAATTTGGTCAGGGTTATTTATTCTCTCGACCTCTTAATGCTGAATCCGCAGAGTTAATGATTTCCGCCAATACTGTCCAACTTGAATTAGAAAATTCCTATCCGCGATCGTCTCATTTCATTGAAACAAGTAACAAGACAGATCAGATCAATTGTAAAAAGATAAATTAAAACTTTACTATAATTAAGTTAGAGAATCAAAACAAATGTTCTTTGACCGGAGGTGGGAAATATGACCCAGAAATTATACTTATTAATTTCCGGCTCGGTTTTTGCTCTGATTGGACTCTTTCATCTGATCAGAATCATCTATCAGTGGTCTGTCCAAATAGGTGCTTTAGGAATTCCGCAATGGCCTTCTTGGTTGGTAATTGTAGCGGGGACTATCTTATCAATTTGGGCTTTTCGCTTAGCTAGACTCAGTCATAATGTTCCTCGTTCTTCTCATTGAGTCTGATTGATAGTTGTCACTCTTGGTGGAGCTGAAAATTATGATGACTAGATGATTGTTTCCACCAGGAGTAAGGCAGGAATGCAATAGGTTGCCAACTCTAATATTTCAACCCTTAGATTAAGAACTATATAAAAAGCGACTCTTTAAGCTAAATAAG
>JAAUYK010012871.1_pt1 | contig 12729 bp, 10 predicted proteins | sample 7278021 | NCBI WGS metagenome assembly JAAUYK01 (sample SAMN14350223, study PRJNA611818) | marine sediment metagenome | isolation source: surface marine sediment (1.8m) | place: French Polynesia: Moorea | collected 2018-08
AACCTTACTGGAAACCATATTAATGTAACAGATCAAAGCAGGCTTCTCCGGAAGCCGGCTTTGATACAAATTATATGAGAGCCGGGTATTCAGAGAATACCCGGCCTACCCTGCAAGATTCGGTTTCCCCAACCGTTTGCCGCAACTTCAAAACACGCTCTGTCTCCTACTGTGGGCTACCACTCGATGTCACAAGGCAAACACCAGGTCGTAAGAAGGAAGAAGGACAATAATTATGCTGCAACGAATTCGTGAACGAATAACACCCACCGATGTGGTCATGTACCTGATCGGCGGTGGACTGTTGTTTTTGGTGATCTGGGGGTCGATCGCCACTCTGATCAAAGGAACCTATACCGTTCGTCATTGGATCGATTTTGTCATCTTCGGTCTGGCCCAGGGCAGCGTCTATGCGCTAATCGCCACCGGATATACCATGGTCTACGGCGTGTTGCGCATGATCAACTTTGCCCACGGCGAGGTCTTTATGAGCGGACCGTATACGGCTTATTTTGTGGCCGCCTATTTTTACCGCAATGACTTTTTGGAGGCCCAGCCCATACTTTGTCTGGGGGTTATTTTCCTGGTGTCCATGGCCATATCCGTTACGATTGCCTTTTTTCTGGAACGGATTGCCTACCGGCCCCTCAGAGGCGCCCCGCGGCTGATTCCACTAATTACCGCGATCGGGGCCTCTTTTTTCCTGCAGTACCTGTTTCGCGGGCTCTATGGTTCCAGCTTCCAGGCCTATCCGGACATTGCGATGCTCGAAGGCCATTGGATGATCGGCGGTATCCGTATTCTCAAATTCCAGGCGATTGTCATCGTCGCCGCCATCGTGCTGATGTTTGCCCTGTACTCCTTTGTCATGAAAAGCCGCATCGGTAAGGCTATCCGGTCCGTATCCGAGGACAAGGAAGCCTCGGCCCTGATGGGCATCGACGTGGACAAAATGATTTCCATGACCTTTGTGGTCGGCGGTGCCGCTGCCGGTGCAGCCGGAGTACTGTACGCCATCATGTTCAAACAAGTGCATTTTTTCATGGGTTTCATCCCCGGTATCAAGGCCTTTACGGCCGCGGTTCTGGGCGGGATCGGCAACATCCCGGGCGCAATGCTGGGCGGTATTTTCCTTGGCCTGATCGAATCTGTCGGCCCCAGCCTGTTTCTCGACGGCCTGGGTATCGTGGCGCCCTATCAGCTAAAGGATGCCATCGCCTTCACCATGCTGGTGATGGTGCTGATTTTCCGGCCCACCGGAATTCTCGGCGAACGACTGGCGGTTAAAAAAGCCTAGTAACAGTTAATGGTAATCTAATTAGATTGCAGTCGGAAAGGACGTTTTTGCAAAATGAATCAGGATCAATCTCCCTGGCGCTATGCGGTCAATATCGGGTTGATCGGTGCTCTGACAGTGGTGATGCTATCGCTGATCGGCATGGTCGAGGCCTTTAACAAACGCGATATTATTTACAAGGTCGTCACCATGGGCAACGCTCTGCTGCTGGTCACAGCGGTTTTTCTCAGCTACCTGGCAGCTCAAAAAGCCGGACGTGAAAAGATTTCCGTTGTCTTTGGCACGGCCATCCTCACCGCTGTAATAACGGCTGCCGGCATTGCCCTTCTGGTGGTTATCGGCAAAGCCATCAACCTGCGGATGATGTTTATCAATGCCTCACCGGTGCTCTTTCAAATATTGACCTTTTACATGGGACCCAAGCTGGGCATTCCCCTGCTGCTGTTAAGCGGAGTTTTGAGCGGTCTGTTTTCCAGTCTGCTCTATCTGGCGCCGACAACAATTCGCAAAATGGTCGTCACGGCCCTTAGCTGCGTAATCATTGCCGGTATGCTGCAGGATATGCTGCGGCCGGTCATCTCTCTGTGGGGGCCGCTGGCCAAGATCAACTTGTTCTTATTTGCACCCAATGGTCTGGCCCTCAAAGGCGCCATTGGATTGTGCGTTTTGGTTGCGATCGTTGTTTTATTGTACCACCGCAAAGGGGGCAGCGTAAAAACCAAGGTGGAAGGACTGCCTGCCAGTCAACAGCGCACCATGAAACTGGTCGGCGGCCTGGTTATCGTGTTTGTGCTTCTGATTTTGCCCAAAATACTGGGATTGTTCCTCAGTGAGGTGTTGACCATCGTCGGACTCTACGTGCTTTTAGGACTGGGCCTCAACATCGTGGTGGGCTTTGCCGGATTGCTGGATCTAGGTTATGTGGCCTTTTTCGCCGTGGGCTCATATGTGGTCGCCATTTTAACATCCCCGGAGCTGGGCTTCTTTAGTTTTGGATTCTGGAGTGCCCTGCCCATTGTGGTCATCGCCGGTATTTTATCCGGTGTACTGCTGGGGGTGCCGGTTCTCAAAATGCGCGGTGATTACCTGGCAATTGCTACCCTGGGGTTTGGTGAAATCATTCGAATTCTGGTTCTATCCGACTGGCTGCGACCGTGGATCGGCGGCGCCCAGGGTATCGGCCAGATTCCCAATATCAGCCTGTTCGGATACACCTTTACAACACCACAACAGGTCTATTATTTTATCCTGGCCGGCTGTCTGCTGGTTGGTTTTATCTCCTGGCGCCTGCGGGACTCGCGTCTGGGAAGAGCCTGGATGGCCGTGCGCGAGGATGAGGATGTGGCCCAGGCCATGGGTATCAATCTGGTGGCCACCAAACTGATGGCTTTTGCCACCGGGGCCGGTTTCTCGGCCCTCAGCGGCGCCATCTTTGCCACCAAGATCGGCTCGGTCTACCCCCATAGCTTTAACGTCATCGTTTCCATCAACATCATTTGCTTGATCATTGTCGGCGGCATGGGTAGTATTCCCGGCGTTATTGTGGGCGCCTTCGCCCTGGTCGGATTGCCCGAGCTTTTGAGAGAATTCGCCGAGTACCGGCTGCTGGTATACGGTGCCGCACTGGTTGCCATGATGCTGTTGAAGCCGGAAGGGTTGTGGCCGGATGTCAAGCGGCGGCGTGAGCTGCATATCGAAGAAGATGACGAAGAAGACACTGAGGCGGAGGCGGCCGGAACCGCCGCGGCAAGCAGTTAGGAGGAAACAATGGCCATTCTGAAAACGAAAAATCTCACCAAACAGTTTGGCGGCCTGGTTGCCATTGACAGTCTGGATCTGGAGGTCAAAGAAAACAGCATCCACAGCGTCATCGGGCCCAACGGCGCCGGCAAAACGACCCTGTTCAATTGTATCACGGGTTTTTACAAACCCGAGTTCGGCGAAATCGATCTGATGGGCCACTCTCTGGTGGGGTTGCTGCCCGACCAAATTGTGCGCCTGGGGGTTGCACGGACCTATCAAAATATTCGGCTGTTTCCCGCCCTGACAGCCATGGAAAACATTCTGGTGGGTCTGCATACCCATCTTAAAGCGCGGTTTTTGGGAATAGTCATGGGCAGCCCGGGCACTCGCAAAGAGGAAAAAGAAGCCGATGAAGAAAGCAGCCGCTTGCTGCGTTTTGTTAATCTGGGCGGCAAGGGTGAGCTGCTGGCCAAAAATTTGCCTTACGGCGAGCAACGCCGGTTGGAAATCGCCCGGGCCCTGGCCACCAAACCGCAGATACTGTTGCTGGATGAGCCAGCCGCCGGTATGAATCCGAAGGAAACCCAGGAGATGATGGACTTTATTCAGCACCTGCGCGATGAGCTGGGCATCACCATTATTTTAATCGAGCATCAGATGAAAGTCGTTATGGGGATTTCCGAAACAGTCACCGTGCTGGATTACGGTGAAAAAATTGCCGAGGGAACCCCGGCTGAAATCCAAAAAGACCCCAAAGTGATCGAGGCTTATTTAGGAACAGGCGCCAGCGCTGCGGATGCAGCCGCTTAGATGAAACATCAGGAGGAATTTTACCATGGCAATGCTTGAAGTTGAAGGAATCCACACCTATTACGGACATATTCACGCTCTCAGGGATGTGTCGGTAAACGTCGAAGAGGGCGAGATTGTAACCATCATCGGCGCCAACGGTGCGGGTAAAAGCACCATGCTCAAAACCACCAGTGGCCTGTTAAGACCCCGTAAAGGTTCGATTCGCTTGAACGGTGAGGACCTCACCCAGCTTAGGCCCCACAAAATCGTCGCAAAAGGCGTGGTCCAGGTGCCTGAGGGCCGCCGTATTTTTGGAACCCTGACGGTTATGGAAAATCTGGAAATGGGCGCCTTTATCAGCAAAGACAGCCAAAAGAACAAAGACAACCTGGAGCACGTGCTGGAGCTTTTCCCGCGGCTTAAGGAGCGCAGCAAACAGGTGGCCGGCACTCTCTCCGGCGGTGAGCAGCAAATGCTGGCCATGGGCCGTGCCCTGATGGCAAACCCCAAGGTGCTTTTGCTGGATGAGCCTTCCATGGGGCTTGCACCGGTGCTGGTTGATGACATTTTTGAAACCATTAAGCAGTTACACGCTGCCGGAACCACCATTTTGCTGGTGGAGCAAAACGCGCGCATCGCCTTACAGGTGGCCAGCCGCGGCTATGTGCTACAATCGGGCTCGGTAGTGCTGAGCGATAGCGCCGAAAACCTGGAGAAAAATGAAATGGTCCGCGAGGCCTATTTAGGTGAGTAACAGAGATTAGTGCAAGTTCCTTCCTCAGATTCACAACCGCTTTTTAAAACCTACTATTTCTGACTTCTGTCATCTGACTTCGGTCGCTATAGCGCGCAGTATTTTTCGTATGCTTCCTGAGAGAGATGGTCGATGTCGCTTTCATGGTAGATACTGCCCTGATAGACAATATAAGCGCGATCGCACACACTGCGGGCAAAACTCAGGTTCTGTTCAGCCAGTAAAATGGACACGCCCTCGGACTTGAGTCGTTGAATGGTGCGGACCAGTTGTTCGACAATCACCGGCGCCAGCCCCTCGGAGGGTTCATCTAAAATAATCATTTCGGGATTGCCCATCAGTGTGCGGGCAATGGTTAACATCTGCTGCTCGCCACCGCTAAGGTTGCCGCCGGGCTGATTGCGTCGTTCGCCTAAATTCGGAAACAACTCAAACAGACGCTCGGCCGTCCAGGGCTCAAGACCTTCACGCGGCGGCTGTCTGCCGACTTCAAGATTCTCAAGAATGGTCAGCCTGGAAAAGATGCGCCGGTCTTCGGGTACGTAACCCAATCCCAGGGCACAAATATTAAATGGCGGCAGCCCCTGGATCGCTTGATCTTTGAAAGTAATGGTACCACTTTTAGGCGAGACGATACCCATTATGGACTTTAAGGTGGTTGTTTTGCCGGCACCATTGCGGCCAAGTAAAACATTGACTTCACCACGATGGACCTCAAGGGCCATATCGAATAATATCTGGGCCTTGCCATAAAAGGTGTCAAGGGATTCTATCTTTAGCATGATCTCTTTCGCGTCTGTTGGCATGACGACATCTCATAAATTGACATTTACGGTACATCCTTTGGTGCACCGGTGGTTTGGCCACTTCCCAGATAGATCTCTTTGACTTTTTCGTTGACCTGCACTTCAGCCGGAGAGCCCTCGGCCAACAGCTCTCCTCGGCTTAAGACAATGATGTGATCGGCATGATTAAAGACCACATCCATGTCATGTTCAGTGAATAAAGCACCCATATCTTGCGAGCGCACAATATCTGTTGTCAATTCCATCAGGTTTTGGGCCTCAGCCCGACCCATACCCGCTGTGGGTTCATCCATGAGCAGTAATTTAGGTTTATTGGCCAGTGCAACAGCCAACTCCACTCGTTTCAGGTCTCCGTAGGCCATGACACCGCAGGCCCGGTCGGCTTGATCGGCGATGCCCAGCATGTTGAGCAATGCCATGGATTCATCCACATAAAGTTGCCTGACCGGTTTTGAAAGGGATTTGGTGCGCTTGTGATAGGAAAGAAGAGCCATCTGAACGTTTTCAAGCACCGACATAGAAGCAAACGTAGAGGTCACCTGAAAGGTACGTCCGACCCCAAGATTCCAGACATCTCTGGGTTTGCTGCCATTGATCTTATTGCCCATGATGACAATCTCGCCGTGGTCCGGTCGCAGTTGCCCGTTGATGAGATTAAAACAGGTGGATTTCCCGGCCCCGTTAGGCCCGATCATGGCAAGCATTTGTCCGCTTTCCAGACTAAAACTGACATCGACAACGGCTTTGACGCCGCCAAAAGCTTTATACAGATTTTGAACTGTTAAAATCTCTGCCATGATATAATTTTCTGATTTTCGTGCTTTTGTGGTTGAACGATCCTTCTTGTCTTCGAACCCGTTAATCCTCAAAATACTTGCCGAAGCGATTATGAATGGAGCCGGCAATTCCCTGTGGGAAGGCCACCACCAGCAAAATAAAGATCCCGCCAAGAACCAGCTGCCAAAAATCAAAGCGTGCGATTTTATCTCGCAGCCACGTAAAGGCGGCCGAACCAGCCACCGGTCCAAAAAGGGTCTCGATACCGCCCAGCAGAATCATAAATAAAAAATCAAAAGATCGTGGAATGGCCATTACATCCGGAAATACACTGCCCTTTGAAAAGACATAGAGCCCTCCGGCAAGTCCGGCAAACACACCGGCCAAAGTAAACGCCAGCCACTGGTACCGTCGCATGTTGATCCCAATAGAATCCACCCTGAGCGCAGAATCCCGGCAGGCACGCAGGGTATATCCAAATGGCGTAAATATAAAATAACGCAATAGCAGAATGCCGCCGATACACAGCACCATGGTCAGATAGTAAAAAACGACCTTTTCGCTGGCCCAGGCTGATGGCCAGATGCCCAGGATCCCGTCATCCCCGCCGCTAAACGCACCCCATTGAAACACAATCGACCAGCAAATTTGAGCAAATGCCAGCGTGAGCATTGCCAGATAAACACCCGACAACCGAACGCAAAACCACCCGATAATCAGGGCCAGCAGCCCTACGAATAATGGCGCCAGCAACAAGGCCAACTCCATGGGCGTTTGCGCATAGTGCACCATCAAAGCAGCAGCATAGGCACCGCCTCCGAAAAAGGCCGCATGCCCGAAGGACACCATCCCACCGGGGCCCATCATAAAATACAGGCTCATACAGGCTAGCGCCAAAACAGCAATTTCAGTAAGCAGCACCAATCCAAAGGAGCCTATAAATATGGGCAGGAACACTAAGGCAACCAGGAGCGCCAGACCCAGTAACTTTATTTTTTTGGATGCCGGTTTTAGCATCGCAGCAGAAGTTTTTGATTCGTCATGCCCCCTGATTTCAGCACTGCCCAACAAACCGTGGGGCCGCACGATGAGCACTACGGCCATGACCAGAAATGTCAAAACTAAGGTACTTTCCGGAAAAACCAGCACACCAAAAGCACTGAGCACACCAATAATGACTGCTGCCAGGTAGGAACCGGGTATGCTGCCCATTCCGCCGACCACCACAACGACAAAAGCCGCCGCAATGATGTTTAAATCCATCAGCAGATTTGCTCCTCCTTTAGGAAGCTGTACGGCGCCGCCCAGTCCCGCCAGACATGAGCCCAGAAAAAACACACCGGTGAAAAGACGGCTTTGATTTACCCCCAGAGCGTCCGACATTTCGCGATCTTCTGTGGCCGCCCGAACCAAAATGCCCCAGCGTGTTCGATATAACAACAACCAGAGCCCAACTAAAACTAACGGCGCCATCATAATCAGGACAAGATCATATTGCGGGAATAAAACGCCCATTATATCAATACTGCCGGCAACTCCCGGTGCCTGTTGCCCAAGAATATCCTCAGCACCAAAGAGCCAACGAGACAGATCCTGAATGATTAAAACCACGCCAAAGGTTGCAAAAAGAATGAAGAGCTCCGGTGCGCGGTACAAGCGCCTTAACAGGAACATTTCCAAAACAACGCCGACCAATCCCACAATCAGGGCTGCCAACAAAATCCCGGCCCAAAAGAAAATCGCCCCCTGAGGTAAGGTAGCGATCAAAAAATAGGCGATATATGCGCCCAGCATGTAGAACGAACCGTGGGCCAGATTAACAATCCGTAAAACACCAAAAATCAAAGAGAGGCCGCAGGCAACCAAAAAAAGAGCAGATGCATCTGATAGTCCGGTCAGAAACTGTACAAGGTAGAAACCCAAATTGTCATCCTATAAGATGATGTTGATTATTTGAGAGATGCGGTTTCTAAGTGCTCAGGAAACAATATTATTCATGTCCTTTGTCAGTGGCCAGTTGTCCGTTGCAATGCCCGGAGTTTCAACTAAGCCCCAACGGACCACGGACAACGAACAACTAACGTACCGGGGTTATTTTTAAGTTTCAGTTTAACCTAATAGCCCGAATCAAACGGCATGCGGTAGAAATTTAGTGACCCAATTATTGCGGCCTCAGTTTCATGACTTCGGCGTCGCTGGGTAAATAATTTTTGCCGTCTGCATAGCGCCAATCAGTCATAATGCCTTTGCCGTCTCTGAGAGCAGTGTGCCCCACATAGGCACCCATGGTCGACTGATGGTCAATTTTACGGTAGGTAATCGGGCCGATGACGGATTCAAAGGACAATCCTTCCATGGCATCGACCAACTTTTCGGTATCTGTTGAACCGGCCTTCTTAAGCACATGGTAAACGGAATACATGGCATTGTAGCCCACGATCGATCCGGTGCGTGGGTAGTCATTGAATTTTTTTTGATAGGCCTCAACAAACTTGCTATGGACCGGCGTCCGGATATCATACCAGGGATAACCGGTTACCAGCCAGCCTTCAGGCGCCTCGTCTTTTAAGGGATCTAAATATTCGGGCTCACCGGTCAACAGACTCACCACAGAGACGTCTTTAAAGAAGCCTCTTAGCTTGCCTTCGCGCACAAATTTCGCCAAATCACTTGCAAACGTCACATTATAGACGGCCTCGGGCTTGGCATCTGCCAGGGCCTGAATTTCAACACCTGCGTTGATTTTGAACAGCGCTGGCCACTGCTCTGCTACGAATTCCACATCCGGCCGTTTGGCTTTCAATATCTTTTTGAAAGAGGCAACCGCATCTTTACCATAGGCATAGTTTGGCGCAATTGTGGCCCAGCGTTTGGCCGGCATTTTGGCAGCTCCGTCGGCCAGCATGGCCGCTTGCATATATGTTGAAGGACGCAGACGAAAAGTATAGCGATTGCCTTTTGCCCACACCACCGCATCTGACAAAGGTTCGGCAGCAACATAGAGGATCTTATTTCGTTTGGCAAAATCCGTTAACGCCAGTCCTACGTTGGACAGAAAGGAGCCCATCAGCATAACAACGTTATCCTTAAGAATCAGTTCTTCTGCTATGGTCACCGCGGTTCCCGGTTCACCCGCATCATCACGAGAAATAACCTCAAGCTGTTTGCCCAAAACGCCCCCGGCAGAATTGATCTCTTCTAAAGCCAGCTGCCAGCCATTTCGATAAGGAAAAGTGAAACTGGTGAGTTTGCTGTAGGTTTGGATCTCACCGATTTTAATTGTGTTGTCCGTGGAGACATCAGGTTTAGAAGATAGCCAGAATATTAAGGTGCCTGCGATGAGCAAAATCAGCAATGCCAACATCGCAGATTGAAGAATCTTAGCTTTTTTCACCCGCGAATCTTCCTTTCTCAAATTAGGTCAACAATGTGCTAACTAACTATGCGATCGCTTTTTGATCTGTCAAGAAAAATGAAAAAGCTGCAAAACCGGGCTTTTGTGAGCATTGAAAAACATCTTGCTGTTTTTGTATCAAGTTTGTAAGAATAACCAGAAGAATCCGTTTCAAAGGAGTTGATTGAACGCTTTGAAAAAAATAGGACTGGTCGTTAAATCAGATGCCAAAGCCCAAAAAAAGGCCGATGAGCTTGAAGCCTGGCTGCAGTCCAAAAAAATTGAAACTATCCGTAAAAAGACTGTAGAATCCGGGCAAAAAAACGACAACACCAGCATATCATCCCCCCCTTCAGATGTGGGCTGTATTTTTGTGCTGGGCGGAGATGGCACTTTCTTGAGTGCGGTCCGCTGGATCGGGGATGAGGATATTCCCATTCTGGGGATAAAATTCGGCCAGGTGGGTTTTCTGGCGGAAATAGCAGAAGAGGATCTTTACGCTGCCGCCGAAAAGGTGCTGCGAGGTGATTTTATATTGCGATCCCGCATGCGTCTGTCAGTCAAGGTAAAACGTAACGAAAAAACCAGGGCACGGGAGACTGTGCTCAATGATGTGGTCATCAACAGAGGGGCCCTGGCGAGGTTGGCCCATATTGAAACCCACATCGACGACCATTATCTGACCGCATACAGCGCTGACGGTTTGATAGTGGCAACGCCGACAGGCTCGACCGCCTATTCATTGGCTGCCGGCGGTCCGGTCATCCATCCGGCGGTTCCCGGGATCATCTTAACACCCATCTGCCCCTTTACCCTCACAAACCGGCCCTTAATAGTTCCGCAATCCGCAAACATCAAGATAAAACTGGCCAAAGGATCTTCGGATATCGTCCTGACCTTCGATGGACAAAAGGGATTGGAATTGAATGACCAGGATGAGATTCACATTAAAAAAGGATCTCATCCGGTGAATTTGATCACTCTGCCGGAGCGGCAATATTTCGACATATTAAAAAATAAGTTAAAATGGTCGGGGGGCCGCGCTTAGTTTTTGATTATAAATGGATCTTTTTCCGATATGCTGCGTTCTCCGCAAATTTTTACCTTCGACGTACTTCAAGTACGCCTCAGATAAAAATTCTTGTGCGGCCTTGCCTATCAAAAAAACCTCTCATTTATAATTCAAAAACTACATATATCTATTTTTGATATTTTAGGAATATAAAAAAGGCTTTTTGTGAGGCTACAAAGGGTAGCCCACAAAAAGCCTTTTGTAATATATTTCTTTTGGTTTTTGATTCAGAAATGAGGGATTTTGCCCAAGATCAAGGAAAAATCAGATTTTATACCGGAGGCATACTTGTAGTATGTCGAGGATTAAAATCTGATTTTGACAAAGATATTGGGGAAAATAGCCATTTCTGGTCAAAAACTACGTTCCGATGTTCCATGATGCCAGATACTGCTTCTGCTCGGCGGTCAACCGATCGATTCGGGTCCCCATGGCTGCCAGTTTTTCCTTGGCGATTTGCTTGTCTATTTTTTCCGGCACCGGATACACCTGTTTGGCCAGGGGCTTTTTATTCTTGATCATAAACTCGATGCTCAGCGCCTGGTTGGCAAAACTCATGTCCATGACACTCGACGGATGGCCTTCGGCAGCCGCCAGGTTAATCAGACGGCCCTCACCCAGCACATTGATCCGACGCCCATCTTTGAGGGTAAATTCTTCGGTAAAGGGTCTGATCATGCGCCGGGATTTGGCCAGCTTCTCCAGACCGGCCAGGTCCAGCTCGACGTTAAAGTGACCGGAATTGGCGACGATGGCACCATCTTTCATAGTGGCAAAATGATCCTTGCGGATCACATTGATATTGCCGGTCAGGGTACAGAAAAAATCACCGATGCGGGCCGCCTTGCTGATCGGCATAACCGTAAATCCGTCCATGACCGCTTCCAGTGCCGGCAGCGGATCGACTTCGGTGACAATGACGTTGGCTCCCATGCCGCGGGCCCGCATGGCAACACCGCGCCCGCACCATCCATAGCCGCAGACCACAAATTGGGTCCCGGCCAGCAGGCGGTTGGTGGCCCGCACAATGCCGTCCACAGTGCTTTGACCGGTACCATAGCGGTTATCAAAAAAATGCTTTGTCTGCGCGTCATTGACCGCTATGATCGGATACTGCAAAACCCCGTCAGCAGCCATACTTCTGAGCCGGATGATACCGGTTGTGGTCTCTTCGGTCCCCCCTCGAACATGGGCTAAAAGTTCGGTGCGTTCGGAATGCAGGGTTGATACCAGATCGGCACCATCATCCATGGTAAACTGCGGTTTGATGTCCAGCACTGCATTGATGTGTTTGTAATAGGTCCGGTTGTTTTCGCCCTTGATGGCAAAAACCGGTATCTTGTTGTGTTTGACCAGGGATGCAGCCACGTCATCCTGGGTGCTCAGCGGATTTGAAGCACATAAGACCACGCGGGCACCACCGGACTTAAGCGTCTGCATCAGGGAAGCCGTTTCGGTTGTGACGTGCAAACATGCGGCCAGGCGCACCCCTTTGAGCGGTTTTTCTTTTTCAAATCGTTTTCGGATGCGGTTTAAAACCGGCATGTTCTGATTGGCCCACTCAATTCGCAGGGCACCGTCTTTGGCATACTTGATATCCTTAACATCATATTTCATCAGCAATCTTTCTCCTTCAGAAGTTTCCTGACCCGAGAGCCAGGCTTAGATTTTACACCGAGAGGCGGTAATCGTAGTCAGATAACGCATGGCATAGCCAAGTTTTGTGGGACAGCAGCGCTCTACAGACCCGCCTTTTCTTTTAAGATCTCGGCCATATCGGTTTTTTCCCATGAAAACTCAGGCTCGCTGCGGCCAAAGTGGCCATAGGCTGCTGTCTTGCGGTAAATAGGTCGCAATAAATCCAGATGCTCGATAATAGCTGCCGGTCTCAAATCAAACACCTCAGAGACGATTTCCTCCACCCTCGATTTGGGAATCACGCCGGTACCCATCAGGTCAACCATTACGGATACGGGTTGGGCCACACCGATGGCGTAGGCCACCTGAATTTCGCATTTTTTCGCCAGCCCTGCCGCGACGATATTTTTGGCAATATGGCGCCCCATATAAGAAGCGCTGCGGTCCACTCTAGAG
>JAAUYK010112655.1_pt1 | contig 12727 bp, 12 predicted proteins | sample 7278021 | NCBI WGS metagenome assembly JAAUYK01 (sample SAMN14350223, study PRJNA611818) | marine sediment metagenome | isolation source: surface marine sediment (1.8m) | place: French Polynesia: Moorea | collected 2018-08
ATAATCATTATTATATTTAACTTGTTGACCTTTATATAAAGCAGGGTAAGATTGACACATTGCTGTTAATCGAGGGGGCCTAACTTTTCTATGTTTTCTTATCCCTGATTGCCATTCTCGATAACGAGTCTGAAAACTAGAAACAATGCCAATAGCATCAGCTATAGCTGCTCTTCTTAAGTAACTAGGAAACTTCCGAAAAGATCGATATTTATTAATAACTTTTTGATAATATGAATATTTCGGATTGGGATTGTTGCTAGTTACATGGATAGATTTTTCTAGATAATTTATTTTCTCTTTATCCGTTAGATTACCAATTGTTTTCCATTCTGCATTAACAATAAAAACTAAAGGTTTTAAGAATTTTCTATATTCTGCAACTGTCAATAATAATAGCTTTTTTTTGGATGGTGTCACCTTGAGACTCCAGACATCTGTGCGAATCATAGAGTCTTGCTTTTTCCTTTGGCTTTTGACTTACCCATAACACGGCTAAAACTTTATTGACTCTATATTATTGTACCATATATACTGAAAAATATCAATTAGTTATGTAATTAGTTAATTAATGCAGTTACCCTTAAAAACTCGCAGTAATAGTGCTTTCCGCCTAATTTATCATTTAGTCTTAGTCACTAAGTTCCGTCGTCAGTGTTTAACCACTGACATTTTAGAGAGGATGCAGTTAATCTTACGAGATTTATTAAGTAAATGGGAATGTGATTTGATTGAATTTGGTGGTGAGGCTGACCATATTCACTTATTATTTGAAACTCATCCCTCTGTGGAACTTTCTAAATTAGTTAATAATATAAAAACTGTTACTTCTCGTCGTTTACGTTCTGAATATGGAGAACATTTATCTCAGTTTTATTGGGGTTCTAAACCTCAATTTTGGTCAGGGAGTTATGTTATTATCAGTGTTGGCGCACAGGCTCCTTTAGAACGACTTATAGAATATGTACAAAATCAAGAAACCCCAGAATAAGGACGGCGAAGCTTTTATTTGCTGGTTTCGCTAACCCCATCGCTCATCAAAGATTTTAGATGGGGACTGCGCTCAACAATTTTGTTCAAATAAGTTTGAGACAGAGTAGTGTGAGCATATTGCTCACTATGGTGACAATATAGGGGAAGTTTTTGTCTCATTTTTATTTGAATTGACTATAACCACAAAATTCAACAATAATGATGGTACTTTCGGTATAAATCAAGCATCACTAATTTTTTCTTGAAATCTTGAGGTTGTCCATATTGATTCCAACGGATTTATTCTCAATTTTCTATAACTTTTCCTTAAGAGCAATCTAGTTTAAACTTAAGTATAATTATGTAATAAATCCATGAAACCCTATCAAACTATACCGATTCAAGATTGTGGTGAACCCCTCATTTCTATTCCTTTAGAACAGTTTTCCGTAGAAAAACCTCACCCCTATCAAAAGTTAGGAGCGTGTTATGGACAAAAATCTCCCCATTATTTACGCTCTCGAGTTGTAGAAAAACTGATAGAAGCGCAAACTAACTTACAGGAACAATATCCAGGCTGTAAAATTCACATTTTTGATGCTTATAGACCCGTTGCTGTACAACAGTTTATGGTGGATTATACGTTTACATCTCTACTACAAAAAAAGGGACTAAGCTTAGAAAAATTATCTCCCCATCAACAAGAAAACCTTTGGCAACAAGTTTATCAAATTTGGGCTATACCCAGTGATAATTTAGCTACCCCACCGCCCCATAGTACCGGTGCTGCGGTTGATATTACCTTGGTGGATGATTATGGTCAATTATTTGATATGGGAGGACACATAGATGAATTATCCGAGAGATCGCAGCCCAATTATTATGGGGATAGTACGGATAGCAAGGCAAAAAGTTATCATCAAAGAAGAGAAATACTCAACCAAATTATGACCCAAGCCGGATTTTTGCGCCATCCTGGGGAGTGGTGGCACTTTTCTTTAGGTGATCAAATGTGGGCTTGGCAAAGTCAAAAGGTGATGGCCTATTATGGCAGAGTGATTAATGGATAATTGATTCGTTAATTGTTAACTGTTAATTATTTTGTGGGGAAAGAACCAGGTAACACCTCCAAAGTGACAGGTTGACCCTGACGCATAACCTCAACGGCTAAAGTGTCTCCAATGGTGCTAAGTTCTACTTGTTCTTGCACTTCCACCGCTTCACTCACCGGTTGCCCCCCAACTTTAACAATAATATCTCCTTGTTTAAACCCTCCTTTTTCTGCAGGGGAACCTTGAACAACTCTTACCACTAAAACCCCTTCATTATCCGTGACTTTAAACGGGAATTGTTGCTCCTGATTAAGTTCTTTGCGTAATTCTGCATTAAGGGTGATCATGTGGATACCCAAATAAGGATGATCTGCTTTTCCCTTGGTTAATAACTGGTTAGCAACCCGTTGTGCTGTTTCGATAGGAATGGCAAAGCCTAACCCTTGAGCATCGGCCCGAATGGCTGTATTAATACCGATGACTTGACCTTGAGCATTAAGTAAGGGCCCCCCGGAGTTTCCTGGGTTAATAGCTGCGTCGGTTTGGATAAATCTAACTCGTTTATCTGGTACTCCCACCTCTGAACTAGAACGGCCTAAAGCACTAATAATACCCACCGTCACCGTATTATCCAGTCCTAGAGGGTTGCCAATAGCGATCGCCCATTCTCCAGGGTTGAGTTGTTCTGCATTGCCAATATCCACCGTAGGCAAGTTTTCGGCCTCAATTTTTACAACCGCTACATCGGTCATGGTATCGGTTCCCAAGACTTTTCCTTTATAGACTTGACCATCTTTGAGGGTAACTTTCACTTCTTTAGTGCCATCTACCACGTGAGCATTGGTTAATAACTGTCCATCGGGGGTTAAAATAAACCCTGAACCCGTTCCTCGTTCGGTGTGTTCTCTGGGAATGGGTATCTCGTCACCAAAGAAACGACGAAAGAAAGGATGTTCAAAGGTTTCTCCCATTTGGTCAGAAACTTGTCGGGTTGCGTCGATTTTGACCACGGCCGGACCTACTTTTTGGGCAGCTTTGGCAATAAAGTTTAAATTGGTTTGTGGAGAAGATTTGGAAGGGAAAGGAAAAGGTTTGAGGTTGGCGGGAACCACTGTTGGGGTTTCGCTGGTCAACTCTTGGGGGGTTTGCATTAAATAACGGCTTCCCCAAACTCCTGCACCGCTACCTAAGATCAATAGTCCGACATAGACAACTAACTGTTTAATACGCATAATATTTTTATTTTTCGATAATCACAGGGTTCCCTACCTAAAATTATGACAAAATTTCCTGCAAAACAGTCAACCCTTCTATGTTTATTTTAGCTTTGCTGCGAGAACCACCAAACTTGCTATCATATTAGGCTATGATTTATCTTTCTGGCACTCAACTGCAACAAATCGAAACCCATGCTCAAAAAACCTATCCTGAGGAGTGTTGTGGTTTGTTACTCGGAACTATTGAAGGAGATCATCCACAAGTGATAGAAGTTCGCGAAACAGACAATAATTGGACTCCTGAGATTATAGAGGGTTTGGAAAATCCAGGAAGTTCTGACCATCAACATCTAAGTAGAAAAAATCGTTTTAGTATTGACCCTTATATTTTATTACAAGTTCAAAAAGAAATCCGCGATCGTAACTTAAATATTATTGGGATTTATCATTCTCATCCTGATCATCCTGCTATTCCCTCGGCTTTTGATCGTGAAGTTGCTTGGCCAGACTATTCTTATATTATTGCTTCTTTAAGAAAGGGTAAAGTTACTGAAATAAAAAGCTGGAAGTTACAAGAAAATAACCAGTTTGTGCCAGAAAAAATCATAATTGTTGCATAAATAAGATTCCTCATTCCTCGGAATTACGGTTAAAAGGAAAAATAAAAATGATAGTTGAAAATTACAAAAACTTACTATTGCAGTGTGGTGGAAATAACCCACCTAGTCGCAAATTACTCTTTATATCCTAAATATTTTTTGTAACTCTATATCTGTAAAAATAACTTAAATTAATCAAGAATGGTGTTGATTTTTCTGTTGATAAATTTGAACCAAAATATCTTGATGAACTGCTTTGGTAATAGGATATAAGTAAGCGAAAATTAAACCAATAATTAATAAAGTAATAGGTAAAGGACCAATTATCATACGTATCGCCCATAAAGCTGTATCTGGTTGTTGTCCCGTACTTTTTGGAATATAACCAGCACTATCTAAAATTCTACCTACTAAGAATAGAGCTAAAGCAATACCAATTTTTTGTAATTGAACCACCAACGCAAAAAAGATTCCTTCTCGTCTTTCTCCTGTTTTCAACTGATCTAGATCCACAACATCAGGTAACATTGACCAAGGAACAATATAAGCCGTTGCAATACCAATTCCTGCTATAATAGCAATTATATACATTAAGTTTACTTGTCCAGGTTGCAGTAAAAATAATCCTAATTCTGCGATAATAGTAAAGGGAATTCCCATTAAATAAATCATCTTTTTTCCTAAGCGATGACTCAAATAATTCCAGACCACCATCATCATTAAAGCTGTTCCTTGAACCATAAGAGCCATACGAGTAAAGTGTCCTTCTGTTAACCCCATACAGTTAATAACAAAATAGGGTAGAATAGCAGCAATAGTTTGTACACTTAACCAGGAACAAAGATAAATAATCATCACACAAATAAAGGGGAAATTTGTAAAAATTAAACTTATTCTTTCCATGATAGATAGAGAAGAAGACCAACTATACTTAGTTTTATTTTGTTGAATTTTATTATATCTTTTATAAGTGCCAATAACACTTATGTAAGTAGAAACAATTGCAATTAATCCTGCTATTAACCCTAAGAATAAATATTGTTTTTCTTCATTATTAATCCAACTAAAAAGAAGTTCAGCTAGAATCAAAGATAAAATACTGCCACCGATACTAAAAGCAGAACGAAAACTAATTAAATTAGTTCGCTCATTATAATCCGGGGTTAACTCAGCAGATAAAGCACTATAAGGTAGTAAAACTGCCGTAAAAGCAGTATAAAAACTTAAAGCAATAATGGTATAATAAACAATCTGAAAAGTTTGATCATCAGAAGGAGAAATAGTCCACAACAAAACACAACTTAATCCTAAAGGGATCGAGCCTAAAATCATCCAAGGATAGCGACGGCCAAACCGTGAACGAGTGCGATCGCTTAACCAACCAATCAAGGGATCATTAATAGCATCCCAGATTTTTCCAGTCATGACAATAATACCAGCGACTCCAGGTTTTAGGCCGGCAATATCTGTCAAGAAAAAGAGGAAAAAGAAAACTAAAATATTACTGGGTAACGAACCACTTAATTCTCCAATCCCATAAGCTAACTTTGTGGAAAAATTTAGTTTTGTTGGTGGATGAAACTCTTGAGGGGATGACATTAGAAATATAGTAAGAATATCTCTTAATATTAACAAAAATACCATCACCATCTTTGAGAAAAATTGACGATCTTACCTAACAGATTAAGTCAAACTTTCAAAATAATCTCTAATTCGATTGCGTCGTCGAGGTTGACGCAGCTTTTGTAATGCTTTAGCCTCAATTTGACGAACTCGTTCCCGAGATAACTCTAAAGTGCGTCCAATATCAGCCAAAGAATAAGCAATCCCATCTTTAAACCCATAACGTAGTTTAATTACTTGTTGTTCTCTTTCCGTTAAATCTTCCAATAAAACCCCAATATCTCGACGTAAAGATTCAATGGCTAAATTTTCTTCCGGGGAAATATCTTCTGATTCCAACAAATCAACTAATTCTGTATCTTTTTCTTTACCCACTTTAACCTCTAAAGATACAGAACGGGGAATTTTCATCAACACTTCTCGAACCTGTGTAGCACTCATATCGAGTTCTTGACCAATTTCTTCTAGGGTAGCATTACGGTTTTTAATTTGAGAAATTTTGCGTTGAACTTGTTTAATTTTATTGAGTTTTTCTGTCACATGAACAGGAAGTCGAATAATCCGACTTTGGGTAGCGATCGCTCTAGTAATACCTTGACGAATCCACCAATAAGCATAAGTAGAAAAACGATATCCTTTAACAGGATCAAATTTTTCCACAGCTTTTTCTAATCCCAGGGTTCCTTCTTGAATTAAATCCAGCAATTCTAACCCTCGATGCTGATACTTTTTAGCTACAGAAACCACCAGACGTAAATTAGCTTTAATCATTTCGTCTTTGGCCCGAGTTCCTGATTTTTGAATCTGATTTAATTCTTCTACATCCATATTGGCCAAAACGGCCCATTTACGTTTGCCTTGCGCCAAAATTTCTTTTAGTTCAAACACAGAAACAACACTAGCTTTGGCCCATTTTTCCCAAGATGGACGATGACCTAAATAAGCCATTAATTCATCGTGAATGCGATGAACGTGAACAAATTGGCTCATGATCTCATCCTCTGTTTCTGCTGCTTGGTTTCTAATGTCTAGCAATTTAACATAACGTTGAACTTGCCTCGACTTACAGACCTCTTCTTCTTTTGTCAGTAAAGGAACCCGACCAATATCTTGAAGATATAAGCGGACTAAATCAGTTGTAACTCGATGAGTTGAGGAATCTGTTTCTGTCAAGTTTATGTTTTGTAATTCTAATTCAAATAAACTATCTCCCAATCCAGAAGTGATCTCGTTAGCTTCTTGATCTGAGTCTGTGATGGATTTGACTTCAAGAGAATCACGGTTATCAATATTGTTACAGGAAGATGTGGCTAACATAGGAATTTCTTAGTAATAGTGACGAGATCAAATGAGGAATTTCTACTTCCTCTGACTAACTATAGAATTCCCAAGATCAATCAAAAAACCTAAAGCTCTTAATATTTATTCACAATCAATTCATCAATATTCCATACTTATACGGTTATCATGATTTTTTAATGTCGGATTAGGTAGTATATTAATCCAAAAGATACCAAATGGGTTCTATAAAAATAGGAATTTTGTTATGATAGAAAAAACCGCTAAGATTGGTCATTATGTCAAGAGGCTTAATCGTCGTTTGTGGAGCGACGGCAACAGGTAAAACAGCCTTAGCTTTAGAAATTGCTCAGTCTATTAATTCTATCATTATTAGTGCTGATTCCCGTCAAGTTTATCGAGAGTTTAATATTGGAACAGCAAAAGTTACTCAAGGAGAACGGAATTTAATTCCTCACTATTTAATTGACATTTGTGAGCCAACAGAAACATTAACCTTAGCGGAATATCAAGAAAAAGCACAAAATTTAATTAATAATAATCTTACAGAATTTCCTCTTTTAGTGGGGGGAACTGGACTATATATTAAATCTATTGTTAAAGGACTAAAAATTCCTAGAGTCTCTCCACAAACTCAATTAAGATTACAGTTACAAGAGTTAGGACAACAACAATGTTATGAAATTTTACAACAAGTTGATTCTCTAGGAAGTAAAAAAATTCATCCCAACGATAAGGTTAGAACTCTGCGTGCATTAGAAGTTTTTTATGTGACGGGAATTCCAATTTCTCAACAACAAGGAGAAAATCCTCCTTCTTATCCTATTATACAAATTGGGTTAGATTGTTCTTCCGAAGAATTAAGGAAAAGAATTGTACAAAGAACAAAAAAAATGATCGATATGGGGTTGATTGAAGAAGTAGAAAAAATAGTTAAAAAATATGGTTGTAACTTACCTTTATTGAAGACACTAGGGTATGCAGAAATTATTGATTATCTACAAGGAAAACTATCATTAACCGAAGCAGAAAAAGAAATTATTTCTCATACTCGCCAATTTGCCAAACGTCAAAGAACTTGGTTTCGTGCTTATCCAGAAATTGAGTGGTTTGATACAACATCATCCAATTTAGTTGAGGAAGTTTTAGCAAAACTAGAATATATTTTGACAAGACTAAATCCATAATATGCAAAGTTATTTTTCAACTTCTGTTACCCGCCAACTCAACTTACTATTTAACCAGAAATTCACAAATGTTACCATCACAATAGCAATAAATTTTGCTAAAATATCACTAGCGAGCAATTCTATCAATAACCCATTAGTTATGACATTAGTAATCATTTCATCTAACTTTAACTCATTGAAAATAGTTAGGAAGAAACGACCCAATAATGTTTGTAAAATCACCCCAGCCAGACAAACTACATTAAATTTAATAAATCTTTTTATTCGCTGACGTTTTCCTGGTTGTCGACTAGAAATATCCCGAAATGTCCAGAGATCGTTCCAGAGAAAATTATTAATAATTGCTACTTCTGCAGAGAGAATGGTACTAGGTTCAAAAGGTAATCCTAATCCTTTACGAAGTAGAAAGAAAACCGTCATATCGACAAAAAGCCCACTAAACCCGACTAAACAAAACTGAATAAACCTAGCCGATAAAGATAAACGTAGTCGTAAAAGATGCTGTAAATACTCAATATATTGTTTCCAAGTGACCTTACTTTCCCCTGCTTGACGTTCTCGAAACACATATCCAGCTTCAGCTAACCAGCGAATTTTCCCTCTAGCGGTGACTTCTATCAAAATTTTGTAACCCACAGGACTCAAGGGTTTGCCAGCGATCGCACTGCGACGTACCATAAAATAACCACTCATAGGGTCAGAAAGACGGCCAATTACTTCCGGCAGAATAATCAAACCTAACATTTGTGCGCCACGGGATAAGAAACGACGAATAATACTCCATTCGCTCACTCCTCCCCCTTCCACATGGCGACTGGCCACAGCTAAGTCAGCCCCTTTATCCATTTCAGCTAAAAGCTGTTGGAGAATTTCCGGTGGGTGTTGTAAGTCGGCATCAATTACCCCTAAAATTTCCCCTCTAGCAACTTGCCATCCTCGAATCACGGCGGTGGATAGACCTTTTTCTTCGGTGCGGCGCATTACTCGCAGTTGGGGGTATTCTGGAATCAATTCTAAGGCTAATTTCCAAGTATAGTCGGGACTGTTATCATCAACAACAATCAGTTCATACTCTCCAGCAATGGATTGATCGAGTAAATGAGTGAGAATTTTAACAATATTTTGGATATTTCCTGCTTCTTTGTAGGTGGGTAACACCAAAGAGAATTTTAAAGGACGCTCATCAGCACTGTCTTGACTGATGGGACTATTTGGAATTTGAAAAATACCAGAAGGAGCAGGAACTAAAGATTGATTCATTAATATTATTTTTGAATAACTGTCTGCTTAAGTTTACCCTGAAATATTCGTTTGAGATTAGATTCTAGATCGTGGGTTAGCTTTTGGGAACTGCGTTTCATAGTGGTGGTGTCATAAGTAGCTACATCTAGGGGAGGACTAATATTAACGGTTATATCGGTTCCCCAACTGGGAAAAGGCTGACTATATTCAATTCTGACAGGTAATATTTTCATGCCACAACCGGGTTGTTGAGATTCCACTTCTAGAGCAATACGGGCTACTCCTCGTTTGAGGGGATGAACTTCTGTATCTCTGAAAATGCCTCCTTCTGGAAAAATAACTAACATTTCTCCTTGTTTGAGAACTTCCACACTATATTCTAAACTACTGGCCCCTGGCCGTTTAATATCCACGGGAAACCCTCCCATACGCCGAATAAACCAGCCCTGAATACCTGTCATTTCACTAGAAGTAACCATAAACCGAACATCTCGACCACTCACTATTCTCCCGAAGGCGTAGGGTACTATTAAAGCATCCCAACGGGAACGATGAGTGGGAGCTATGATAACGGGATCGGTTTTGGGGATATTTTCTTGTCCGTTGATGGTAATAGAACCAAAATAGAAGGGCAAGACTATTTTCGAGCCGAAAGGATAAGCAATATTAATCAACCAAGGAGAAATTCGAGATTTGACTTGCTCGCTCTTACTTGTAGGAATATTCATTTTTCTTAGGCAAAACGCAATAAAAATAATCTCGCTGTGGAGATTGCAAATAGGGTCATTGTCATTACACTATAAAACTTTTTATTCTTGATGTCTGTAAGGTTATGGACAGTTATCTAGCTGTCTGTCTGTTCCTTAGTTCGGAATTGAGTTTTAGTGCCATTTTATAATTAATTTTTCCCAGGGAATTAATCAGTCTTGGCTGGGTTTAAATATCCTATTTTTTGGTAGATTATTATTATAGTTACTTAAATCACTACCATGTCCAACATAATCCAATCAATCAAAGCAATGATCGCTAAACATCAGCAGCAAGTACGTCAAAAAAATTTTCTCGAGGCAGCAATGGGTGTTTGTGCTTTATTAGCTGTTGTTGATGGTGACATTGCTTTTGCTGAGCTAATGGCACGGGATTATATCTTAGATAATTTTCAACAACTTCAGGTATTTGATGCTAATGAAGCAGCAGAAATTTTTCGTATTAAAGGGGAAGCCCTGCAAAATAATTATCAACAGGAAAAAACAGCAATTATCAAATTAATTACTCCTTATGTTGGAGATAAAGAGTTAGCTCCATTACTATTACAAATTTGTTTAGTTATTGCTCAAGCAGATAGAGAGTTAAAACCGGCTGAACAAGAAATAATTAATGAATTAAAACAAATATTACAAATAGATGATTTAGATAACAATACCAACCCCTGATCTTCTTGGGTCGCCTATAGCTTCTAAGGAATGATTTTTTTTAAGTCTGACACCATGAACTCCACCAAAAAACATATTCATTTCTCGCCAAAGAATAATCTCTGTGTCTGGTGGTAGTTGTAAATTTTCAAGGTTTTCTAACTGTTCTGTTGGTTCTAGATTAAACATATTATTTTCCCAATGAATTCTAGGTTTATTAATGGCTTCTTCCAGGGAAAAATTAAAGTCTAATAAGTTAGAAATTACTTGTAAAAGAACAGTTCTAATACGATTTGAACCTCCTGAACCCAAGACAATTTTTGGTTTTCCTTCTTGGAGAATAATGGCAGGAGACATCATAGAAGAAATACGGCAATCATTAGGCCAACAATGAAATCCCAATGGGTTCAAATCTGCTTCTCCTAACATATTATTAAGCATAATTCCCGTGTCAGGAATAACATAAGAGGAACCTTCTCCATTAGAATTAGTTACACTGGCTGCATTGCCATATTCATCCATGACACTAATATGAGTTGTACTGCCCCATTTGTTAATGGTTTTTTGTAATTTATTTTGACCATCAAGAATATTCTTAGTGCTTAAAAATTGACTAATAATATTATTTTGGTAAAGATAATTATCATAGTTTATTTTTCTGGTTTCATTGGTTAATGACATCACTGCTGCTAATAATTGTAGATGGGCTTGACTACCAAAATCATAACTGTTTAAATCAATATTCTCTAGAATTTTTAGGGAATAATTAATCAAAATACCGCCAGAACTAGGAGGAGGATTAGTTAATAATTGATAGCCTCTATAGTTAAAATTAAGAGGCTTTCTTTTAAGAACACAATAATTTTGTAAATCTTCTGGAGTTAGATAACCCCCTTCTTTCATATCTTGTAAAATTTGCTGAGCAATATCTCCTTGATACAACTCTCGGATTCCTTTTTTAGCAAACTCTTCTAATACATTAGCAAAATTTTTCAGATAAGCTCTATCCCCGATATTTAATAACTCATTGTTCGATAAATATATTTTTCTTGACTCATGGGAAGTCCTTAAAATAGGTTCTAAAACTTCAAAAGTAACTCGGTTATAGTCGTTAACTTGGTAACCATTTCTAGCATAGTCAATGGCTGGTTCTACCAACACAGAAAACGGTAACTTACCCAGTTGCTGATGAACCTCAAATAAGCCCATTAAACTACCTGGAACAGCAACAGAACCCCGACCAATATGAAACACTTGGTTCGCTCCCCCAAAGTTAATATTAACGGGGTAAAAATCGATCTCTTCCAAGGACTTTTTTCGGCGAGGGGTTTGACAAAAAAAATCAAATAAAATACTTTCTTTCTCTTGTGTATGTGCCAACAAAAATCCACCTCCCCCCGCAGAAGTTAAAGTAGATTCCACCACAAAAGAAGCCAACATGGCAGCGATCGCTGCATCAAAAGCATTACCCCCTAATTCCAACATAATTTGACCAGCCTCTGCTGTTTTGGGATGTCCTGCGGCGATCGCTCCACGAGTTTTTTGATTCATTAATTTTGGTTAATAAAACAGGAATATTCCTTAATTAACTTCCTTTTTAATGATTATAGTCTCAGATTTCATGGAAATTTTAGTATCCCCATTGACCTCTATCCAAACTTTTGCCCCAGAGTAGAGGGTTTCGTTCTCCGGTCTGTAAATAATTTTGCAGTATCCATCAAAGGAAACTTCGGAACAATAGATCGTTTTAGAGCCTTTTCTAACAATAATGACAGGCTTTTTCTCCTCTCGCTTACTATTACTCCCGATTAGACCTTTATTAACGTGAATAACAGTAGGTTTTGTTCTACGCCTAACCAACCATGTGCCTTTTCTACCTCGCTTGCCACGAATAATTCTAGGCATTCTCGTTTTGCCATAAAGAGGAATTTTCCAGCCTTTTTGGGTTTTATACGCCCCTTTGACTCGTTTAGCATGAATTAATTGCAGTATCCGTTGACGACTTATTTCAATTGACATACTCCCACCACTAATTGCTCCGCTAAGCTACGCAATATAGTGGGGGATTCTCTCCGTATCACTACTAGAGATTCCTTGTTCAACGAGACAACTTAGATTATC
>JAAUYK010140303.1_pt1 | contig 12726 bp, 12 predicted proteins | sample 7278021 | NCBI WGS metagenome assembly JAAUYK01 (sample SAMN14350223, study PRJNA611818) | marine sediment metagenome | isolation source: surface marine sediment (1.8m) | place: French Polynesia: Moorea | collected 2018-08
ATGATTTTCTCACCCAGCACCGAGGAGGAAATTTCCTTCTCGCCGGTCTCGCCCAGATCCCTTTCCAGCTCGTCCAGGAAATTGTCGATCATGTTGACGCTGATGTTGCGTTTTTCGCAGGCTTTCTGAATGCCGGCGCGCACCTTGTCGCGCGAGAACACCTCCCGACGCCCGTCTTTCTTGATGATCATGATCGGGATTTTTTCGATGTGCTCATAGGTCGTAAAGCGCCGCCCGCAGACCAGGCACTCGCGCCGGCGACGGATTTCATTGCCGTCCTTGCTCAAGCGCGAATCGATGACTTTGTTGTCGGTCTCCTTGCAGAAAGGGCATTTCATTCGCTTTCCTCCCGATCGTCGCCGTTGAATCGAACCAGCGCCACATTCGCTTCCTCCAGCATTTCAATGGCCATGGGATCAGCATAGCCGGAGGCGTAAATGATCTTCTTCAGGCCCGCGTTGATAATCATCTTGGCGCAGATGGAACAGGGCTGGGTCGTGCAGTAGAGGGTCGCCCCCTGGATGGAAACGCCGTAATAGGCCGCCTGGATAATGGCGTTCTGTTCGGCATGAATCCCCCGGCAGAGTTCATGGCGCTGCCCGGAAGGCACCTGCATCTGCTCGCGTAGACAGCCCACCTCCCGGCAGTGGCGGATGTGGCTGGGTGCGCCGTTGTAGCCGGTGGACAGAATCCGTTTGTCCTTGACGATGATGGCGCCCACGGCCCGTCGCAGGCAGGTGGTGCGTTTGGCCACCAGGGCCGTAATATCCATGAAGTAGGTATCCCAGGAAGGACGCTCCCCCTCCGCCGAGGGCATTCCGGAATGGATCAAATCGCTCTTGAAGTCGTCCATGTTCAGTTGCTCATATCCTGGTAGATCTCGGCATACAGCGGGAAGGTCCGGCAGAGCGCCCGCACCTCGTCCCCGGCGGCCGTCAGCAGGTTTTCATCTTCCGGGTGGGAAAGCACCGCATGGATCAGGCGGGCGATGGTCTCCATTTCCTCGGCCCCCATGCCGCGGGTGGTGATGGCGGGTGTTCCCAGGCGAATCCCGCTGGTCACGGCCGGGCCGCGTTTGTCGTTGGGAATCGTGTTTTTATTGACGGTCAGACCGGCCTGCCCCAACAGATCCTCCGCCTCGCGGCCGGTGATCTCCAGATTGGTCAGATCGATCAGCATCAGATGATTGTCCGTCCCGCCGGTGACCAGCTGGATGCCCCGATCCATTAAAGCCTGGGAGAGCACCTGGGCATTGGCGATCACGGCCTTCTGGTAACGGCTGAAGGCATCCCCCAGAGCCTCCTTGAAGGCCACCGCCTTGGCAGCGATGACGTGCATCAGGGGGCCGCCCTGGATGCCGGGGAAAATTTCCTTGTTGAGACGCGGGCCGAAATCCATACGGGAAAGAATGATGCCGCCGCGGGGTCCACGCAGCGTCTTGTGGGTGGTGGACGTGACGATGTCCGCGTGGGGCACGGGCGAAGGGTGCAGACCGGTGGCCACCAGGCCGGCGATATGGGCCATGTCGACCATCAGACGGGCGCCCACGGCGCGGGCTGTGCGCGCGAAAGCCTCGAAGTCGATGATCCGCGGGTAGGCGCTGGCCCCGCAAACGATCAATTTGGGGCGGATCTCGTGGGCCAGGCGATCCAGGGCCTCGTAGTCGATGACGCCGGTTTCACCATCGACCCCGTAGTGGTGGAAATCGAACAGGCGCCCGGAAAAACTCACCGGGCTGCCGTGGGTCAGATGGCCGCCATGGGCCAGGTTCATACCCAGTACGCGGTCTCCCGGTTTGAGCAGCGCAAAATAGACGGCCATGTTGGCCTGGGAGCCGGAGTGGGGCTGCACATTGACATACTCGGCACCAAACAGGGCGGCCGCGCGTTCGATGGCCAGCTTTTCGGCCACATCCACATATTCACACCCACCATAATAGCGTTTGTCCGGGTAGCCTTCGGCATATTTGTTGGTGAGCACACTGCCCTGGGCCTCCATGACGGCTCGGCTGGTGATATTCTCGGAAGCGATCAGTTCGAGGTTTTCTTCCTGACGCTTCCATTCCCGGGTTACGGCCCGGGCGATGGATGGATCGACGGCTTCAAGATGTTTCAGTTCCACTATGGCTCCCATTGCACGGCCGCTGGGCTGGCCGCAGCGATCACGATTGACGGCGTGGCGGTTGACGTCGATCGGCCCGCCTACACCCCTTGATTGAACTGATCCAGGCGCTTCTGATGCCGGCCGCCTTCAAACGGCGTTTCCAGCCAGGCCGCCACGATTTCAGCCGCCAGGATGTCGCCCGTGACGCGGCCTCCCAGAACGAGAATATTGGCATCATTGTGCTTGCGGGACATGATGGCACCGAACAAGTCGTGGCACAGGGCGGCCCGCACACCCGGAAAACGGTTGGCCACCATCGACATGCCCAGGCCGGTGCCACACAGAAGAATGCCGCGGTCGAAGCGGCCATCGGAAACCTGCGAGGCCACCTGCTTGCCGTAATCCGGATAGTCCACCGACACCGCACCGGTCGTACCGACATCCTCGACCTGGATACCCCGGTCCCGAAGCAGGGTTTTGATCTTCTCCTTGAGTTCGAAGGCGGCATGATCGCAGCCGATGATGACGGGTGCCCGCAGATCGGTCATATATACCTCGTCTTGGCAGGTGACGTTTCTGTCCGCTGTTTGGCGGACGGCCCCCGCGACAGCCTGAGAATCGGGTTCGCGGGTGAGTTAGCTTCTAATACAACCGCCCGGTTTTTCGCAAGTAAAAACACCCGGGGCGGCACGGGCCAAACGGACGGACTTGCGTCTGAGAGGACCGTGCCATAGGGGCCCGATCAACGCGCGCCAATGCAGATGGCACGGGTCGCCAGGCCGGTCGGCGATCAGGGCGCACAGATCGCTGCCAGGCAGGGCAGAAGGCCCCTTATGACTGTCATTCAATCCTCAGGTGAACGCACAACCGTGGCCGGCGCACGACACAAAAGCCGGCCGGCAAGGAGGGGATGCGTCAGAAACGGCGGCCCGCCGGGGAAGCAATCTTCCCCGGCAAATGCAGGACGGCAGCACCCGGCGGCGCACGCGCCGGATGATGCTCAATGGGTATTGATATAGGCGATGGCGTCTTTGACCGACAGAATTTTTTCCTGATCTTCGTCGGGAATCTCCATATCGAACTCTTCTTCCATGGTCATGATCAATTCGACCAGGTCAAGGGAATCCGCTCCCAGGTCATCGACAAACTTGGCCTCCGGGACCACCTCGGATGGATCGACATTCAGCTTCTCGGCAATCAGCTTTTTGACCTTATCTTCAACCGACATTTTCTCCTCCTTCGATATCAGCATTCGTGTGAATCAAGCAGGCACAGCAATCGCAGGGTGCAACCATTGTAAGCTGTTAAACCAGGGCCGTCAGCACAGCATACGCCCGTCTTTGTACCGGGCCGCCGTGCCGAACCGTCGAGGGATCATTCCTCTTCGGTGTCAATAAAGTTGCGGCCCCGGTAGGTGCCGCAGTTCGCACAGACATGATGCGGCCGCTTGGGCTCACCACACTGGGCACAGGTGGTCAAATTGGGGCCGGCGGTCTTTTTATGCGTACGCCGCATATCACGTTTTGACTTGGATGTTTTTCGCTTGGGAACAGCCATTAGCAATCTCCTAACCCATTGGTATTATACAAAAATAGTATGATTTAGTGACAATTTAATTTAAACTGTGTTAAGTAATTGATCAACGGGGAAATGTCAAGCAAATTTGGCGCTAAGTCTACCCAAGCTTATTGTACCCCTTCCGGCGATATGCTATGGAGGACGCCTGCGACGACGCACGCGCCGGGGACGGTGACCGTACCTGGGGTCGACAGCCAGCCTTCCAAGCTCTGATCAGGAGAAACATATATGGATTCGGTCATTACACGCTTCCCGCCCAGCCCGACAGGCTACCTGCATGTGGGCGGTGCCCGTACGGCCCTTTTCAACTGGCTCTACGCCCGCCACACAGGCGGCCGTTTTGTGTTGCGTTTTGAGGACACCGACGTCGAGCGTTCGACCCAGCAGTCCGTCGAGGCCATACTCGATTCAATGGCCTGGCTGGGCATCGACTGGGATGAAGGCCCCTATTATCAATCGGAACGCCTGCCGGTCTACCAGGAGCATTTACGCCAACTGCTGGATACGGAGCAGGCCTACTACTGCACCTGTTCGCCCGAAGACATCGAGGCCATGCGCCAGGAAGCCATGGCCCGCGGCGGCAAACCACGCTATGACGGCCGCTGCCGGGAGCGGCGCCGGCCGGCATCGGATGATGCCGTCATCCGTTTCAAGGCCCCATTGGCCGGTACCACCGTTGTGGACGACAAGGTCAAGGGACCGATTGCCTTCCAGAACAACGAACTCGACGATTTTATTATCTGCCGCAGCGACGGCATGCCCATGTATAATCTGGCCGTGGTGGTCGACGACATCACCATGGGCATCAACACCATCATCCGCGGCGACGACCACGTCAACAACACCCCCAAACAGATCCTTCTGTACAAAGCCCTTGGTTCGTCGCTGCCGGTGTTCGCCCATGTCCCCATGGTGCTGGGAAGCGACCGCGCCCGGCTGAGCAAACGCCACGGCGCCATGTCCGTGACCGAGTACCGCGAGATGGGCTATCTGCCGGATGCCATGTTGAACTACCTGGTGCGCCTGGGCTGGTCCCACGGCGATCAGGAATTCTTCACCCGTCAGGATTTGATCGACAAATTTTCGCTGGAGAATATCGGCAAATCGGCAGGCATCTTCGACCCGGCCAAACTGTTGGCCCTCAACGCGGAGCATGTGCGGGCCACCGAGGCCAGGCAGCTCGTGACACCGCTGCGACCATTTCTGAAGACCCACGATGTCGTCGTCGATGATGACCAGCGCCTCCGCGAAATCGTGGAAACCCTGCAGTCCCGCAGCAAGACCCTTGTGGAAATGGCTGCCGGTGCCCTCTTCTATTTCCAGAGCCCGGTCGTTTACGAAGAGAAAGCCGCCGCCAAGTTTCTAAAGCCCACCGCCCTCGAGCCGCTGCGCCACCTGACCGCCCGCCTCTCCGAACTGGCGGCCTTCGAGGACGACCAGATCGAGGGCGCCTTCGTTCAGACCATGGAAGCCACCGGTCTCAAACTCGGTAAAATCGCTCAACCGGTGCGGGTGGCGCTGTCGGGCAAGACGGTCAGCCCCGGGATCTTCGAGATCATCAGGGTTCTGGGCCGGGAGGAAACCTTGAAGCGAATGGACCAGGCCCTGGCTTTCATGCAAAACCGCCAATCGGCCCAGGAATGAGATCCGCCGCCGCGCGACCGGCGCGGACCAAGGCCCCTGGGAGACGAAAAGAGTTGACGCGCCCGGCATTTTTATATAAAAATGCCAGTCCTGATCACGCTGGGGGATCGTCCAATGGCAGGACTACGGACTCTGACTCCGTCAATCCAGGTTCGAATCCTGGTCCCTCAGCCAGGCTGATATCAAGGAGGGGCGGTTCAACCGCGACCTCCTTTTTTTATCGTGGAAGCCCAGCCCGCAGGATCCCCTGAAGACAAGGGGGCCGCCAAATGGCAGCCTGGAGACAATCCCTTATGACAGCCAAAACCGAAGCACCTTCCAACTTTATTCGCGAGATCGTCAAAACGGACCTGGCCGCCGGCAAACATACCCGCGTCATGACCCGTTTTCCACCGGAGCCCAATGGCTACCTGCACATCGGGCATGCCAAGTCCATCTGCCTCAATTTCGGGATCGCACGCGATTTCAACGGGGTCTGCAACCTGCGCTTCGACGACACCAACCCGACCAAAGAAGAAGTCGAATATGTCGAGGCCATCAAGGCGGATGTCCGCTGGCTGGGTTTTGACTGGGAAGACCGGGAGTATTACGCCTCCAACTATTTCGAACAGCTCTACGACTTTGCCGTGCAGCTCATCAGGGACGGCAAGGCCTATGTGGACAGCCTGAGTGCCGATGAAATTCGCGCCCATCGCGGCACGCTGACCGAGGCTGGAAAGAATAGCCCCTTTCGCGAACGGTCGGTGGAAGAGAACTTGGACTTGTTTGCACGCATGCGGGCCGGGGAATTCGAAGACGGCACCCACGTGCTGCGGGCTAAAATCGACATGGCCGCACCCAATATCAACCTGCGGGATCCAACCCTCTACCGGATACGCCGGGTGTCCCACCACCGCACCGGGGATGCGTGGTGCATCTACCCCATGTACGACTTTGCCCACGGGCTCTCGGATTCCATCGAAGGGGTCACCCATTCCATCTGCACCCTGGAGTTCGAGAACAACCGCCCGCTCTATGACTGGTTTCTGGACAACCTGCCTGTCGCAAGCCGCCCCCGGCAGTACGAGTTTGCCCGCCTCAACCTGAGCTATACGGTCATGAGCAAACGCAAACTGCTCAAACTCGTCCAGGAAGGCATCGTCGACGGCTGGGACGACCCCCGTATGCCCACCATCTCGGGGCTCCGCCGCCGCGGGTTCACGCCCGAGGCGGTGCGCAATTTCTGCGAGCGCATCGGGGTGGCCAAACGTGACAGTATGGTCGACATCGCCCTTCTGGAATACAGCCTGCGCGACGATCTCAACGACCGCGCCCCACGCTTCATGGGCGTGCTCAACCCGCTGCGGGTGGTGATCGAGAACTACCCCGAAAACCAGCACGAAGAACTCGAGGCCCGCAACCATCCCACCGATCCAGGATTTGGCACCCGCATGGTGCCCTTCTCCCGGGTGCTTTACATCGAGCAGGACGACTTCCGTGAGGATCCGCCCAAAAAATTCTTCCGCCTGGCCCCCGGCCGGGAAGTGCGCCTGCGCTACGCCTATTTCATCACCTGTACCGAGGTGATCAAAAACGATCAGGGTACGGTGGTGGAACTGCGCTGCACCTACGATCCGGCCACCCGGGGCGGAAATGCACCCGACGGCCGCAAGGTCAAGTCGACCATCCACTGGGTATCGGCCGCGCATGCAATCGAGGCTGAAGTCCGCCTTTACGACCGGCTCTTTTCCGAAGCCGACCCGGAAGCCGCCGGTGACGGCGACTTCAAAGCCTGCCTCAATCCGGCGTCCCTCACCCGGCTCGAAGGCTGTAAACTCGAACCGGCCCTGGCCAAGACCGCACCGGGGTCGATCGTCCAGTTTGAGCGATTGGGCTATTTCTGTGCGGACATCAAAGATGCCGCGCCCGGGCGGGCGGTCTTTAACCGCACGGTCACCCTGCGCGACCCCTGGGCCAAGATCGACAAACAACTCAAAGCCAAAGGCATCATCGCATGACACCCTACGAGCTGGCCGCCAGCCTGTATCGCGAAATTTCACCGGTGGCCCCCAAGCTGGCCGCAGCCCTGAATCGAGCCCTGCTGGAAATCGGCGAAGGCTCCGTGCTGGTGGGATTGACCCCCGGCATGCACGCTGGGGATGATGTAACCTTCAGCGAACGGGAAACCCTGAAGGTAAACAAGGAGGAAGCGATTGCGGTCCTGGCCCGGATCACCCAGGCCCTGCAACTGCTCGAAGGTCACTCCAACTGGCAGGTCCTGATCAATCGCAAGGGCGGCACAGCGACGGGTCAGCTGGATTTGATGTACACCCTCTTTCGCCCGAAGGCGCTCTGAACCGCGGTCTAAATGACGACCCCGTCAAACATCGGGGTCGGAATCGCTATCGGAATCGGTATCGAAGATAACCACGGCCTTATTCGCGTCTCGATACCGATCGCGACCCCGACGGCGATGAAAACCGCGCTAAAAGTACACCACTCCCGCGTACCCCACGAAACTGTCTCCAGGGCTCTTGTCATGGCTGGTGGCATAGGCCTGCAACTGGCCTTCGCGGGCTCCCAGCCCCATGGCGGCTTCCACGCAGGCGGCGGCCGCGCCCGCGCAGCAGGCATTCTGACGGCGCAGGGCTTCGTCGATCACGCGGCCCGGCGCCAGGGCCAGCAGGGCATCGATAAAGCGCCGGTCGTTATCCTCGCGCACCCATTTAACGGCGGCCGCGCCTCGGCCCTGGCTGGTGAAAGCATAATTGGGGCCGTAATGGGTAAGATCGGTGGAGCCGATGATCTTGATACGGCGACCCGTGCTCTGAGCATAGGTGACCACGGCATCGGCGATGCGCAGGGCTTCGGAGGAGGGCGGCACGCCGATGGGCACAATGGGCACCGGTCCGAAGAAATGGCGGATGAAAGGCAGTTGCAGTTCGATGGTATTGTCCCGGTTAGGCGCCCGGGGCGACTCCACGGCGAACGCAAACTGTTCGGCCAGATGGTCGGCCAGGTCTTCCGCAACGGGCAGCTCTCCCAGGGGGGTTCCCCAGGCACCCCGGGTCATGATCACCGGGGTTGAGGCGGGGTGCATGTGCATCCCAAAGATAACCAGGATCTCCGGGGGGGGATCCGCCTGCAGCAAGCCGATGACGTGGCAGGCCAGACTACCGGAAAAATACCAGCCGGCATGCGGCACGATGCCGGCCAGCGGCTGCCGTGCGAGGCCCGCTAGCGGACGCTCCTCCAGAAATCCCTCGATGGCGCGCCGGCAGCCATCGACGGTATCCGGATACCAATTGCCAGCAAAAGCAGGTTGGCGCACATCCATGTTGTCCTCCTGTCGCTTGAATTCCATACCTGAATATAAAAAGGGTCAGGGCGAAGTCAAAACGGCGCGATCATTTTGCAATTCAAAAGACAAATGTGCTATACGATTCGATTTAACTCAGCGCAGCCATCATGGTAACACCAACCAGCGCATTACGAGAAGCGGTTTCAAAACCTCAGATCGCATTCGAGGGCCAGGCGCCGCCTGATGAAAATGCGCAGCATATTCAATGATATGTCCGCAGGAGCGGGGGGTAGGGGCCCTGCGCTGCTGCCCTGAAGTAGGCGGCCAAGCACTTTAAGCTACAAAGATCGACGCTGAATCCAACAACGCTGGGAACGCCGCTGTCGGGCGTTAGAAGCGATTTTGAAGCCGCTTTTAGACACGCAACGGGACGGAGCGACACATATGTTCAAAGTGATGATTCGAGACAACATGTCCCCGGTGGCCCGGGAAATCCTGGAGGCGACCGGACAGATCGAAGTGGTGGAGGACTTTGACAAGGCGACCAATACGCCGGAACGACTGGCCGAAATCATCGGCGATTTTCACGGACTGGCGCTGCGCTCCGGCACACGGGTCGATGAAACAGTGCTGGCCCGGGCCGCCAACCTGAAAGCCATCGGCCGCGCCGGCATCGGGGTGGACAATATCGACGTCAAGGCCGCCACAGACAAAGGGGTCGTGGTGATGAACGCGCCTGGCGGCAACACCGTGACCACGGCCGAACACGCGATTTCACTACTCCTGGCCCTGGCGCGCAACATCCCCCAGGGCACGATATCCCTCAAGGCGGGCCGCTGGGATAAGAAATTGCTCACCGGTGTCGAAGTGACCGGAAAAACCCTTGGGATCCTGGGGCTGGGCAACATCGGACGGGTGGTGGCCGCCCTGGCTCGGGGCCTGCGCATGAACGTCATCGCCGCCGATCCCTTCGTAAGCCCGGAGGCCGCCGAAGCGCTGCACGTCACGATGGTCGATCGGGAAGAACTCTACCGGCAGGCCGATTTTATATCGCTGCACGTGCCGCGGCTCAAGGAGACGGTCAACATGATCAATGCGACGACCCTGGGCCAGATGAAGCCGGGCGTTAGGCTGATCAACTGCTCCCGCGGGGAGGTGGTCAACCTGGAAGATCTCTATGCGGCGCTGGAAAGCGGCCAGGTGGCCGGGGCCGCCCTGGATGTCTTCCCCACCGAACCGCCTGACCCGGAGCTGCCGCTGCTCAAGCATCCCCATGTGATTTTCACCCCCCATCTCGGCGCCAGCACCGGGGAGGCCCAGGTCAAGGTGGCCGAGATGATCGCCCATCAAATGGCCTCCTATCTGCTCAACGACGTGATCGTCAACGCCGTCAATTTCCCCTCGGTCTCCCGCGAGGTGATGGAGCGGATTCGCCCCTACCTGAATCTGGCCGAGAAGATGGGCGCCCTGATGGGGCAACTCATGACCCGGGTCTACGACATATCGCTGATCTATTCCGGCGACGTGGCCGATCTGGAAACCCGCCCCCTGACCCACGCCGCGCTCAAGGGTTTTCTGGGGTCCTTCACCGACAAGCCGGTCAACTATGTGAATGCCCGCGCCATTGCCAAGGCCAAGGGCATCCGAGTCAAGGAGATTCTCTCCCGCGACCGCACGGATTATGCCGGCACCCTGCGCATCCGCCTCGAAGGCTACACGGATGGCCCCAACGAAATCTGGGGCACCATTTTCGGCGAGAAGCACCCCCGCATTGTGCGCTTCGGCAAGATCTACATGGACGCCATCCCCGAAGGCCACATGATCATCCTTCAGAATATCGATCAGCCGGGCGTAATCGGCAACGTCGGCACCATGCTGGGCAAGCACGACATCAACATCGGCCGCTTCCAGCTCGGCCGTCTGGGCGATCGCGCCACCTGCATGGTGAACATCGACACCCCGGCGGATGAAAGTACGATTCAGGATCTCAAGGCGCTGCCGCATATGATTTCCGTCGAACAAGTCCACCTGTAGAGCGGCATGTAGGGGCAAATTTACGCCCCGGAACTGCGTTATCGCCCCATTTGTCGTACTCGACGTAGCTTTGGCTACGCCTGCGGGGCCAAAGGGGCTGCGGCCTTGTCCGGAACGAAAATCTACCCCTCCATGCCGCTCTACATGTTTTCCCGGTCTTGGACCGCACCTTTCCTCACATGCGGCCTTGGGCGTTCTGGGCTTCTAGCGATCCTCGACGCAGTGTGAGCCAAGCCTGCGGTCGCCAATCGCCTGTGGCCTTGCCTGAAAACAAAATCTTCCCTTCTGAATAGACACCACCCAATCTCGGACACCATGAGACCTGAAACCTTATATGTAAGTGACGAGGAACCCTGCAGAGGTGTCAGTGTTCAAGGTGTCAGTAAAGGGCTCAACTTCGGCTCAATGGCCGCCTGACACCTGACACCCGAAACCTGATACCTGGTCAAGGCCTGCGGTCACCAATAGCCTGCGGCCTTGTCTGGAAACAAAATCTACGGCCCTGACCCAAATCCAGCCCTAAATTTAGAACCTTTGCCAATTATTTGCTTCCTTTGACAGATTACTTCCGCCTATCGTAACTAATTCATTACCTCCGTTAAACAATTGGGAGCCACATTGTCGACCCAGGCCGTAGCTGCACATAAGGGTTTTGTCCCTTTGTCCCGCGCCGAGCATCGAGGAATTGCGCGGATAAGGCCCGCGGACTGTCTGAGCGAAGCGAGTTTCCGCGGGCCCCGCTCAATTCCTCGACGCGCAGGGTTAAGCGGGACACGGGCGCTTTCTTTTGGTTACTTTTCTTGAGCGCCAAGAAAAGTAACAATATAATTATGGGTATCAAGAAAGATAAAGCTAAAGAAGTAATATCAACGAGAGATGGCTCAGACTTTAGGCTTGGATAATTTGTCGATGCTAACGGTTTCTATAGGGGTAAATTTAAATGAGCGTGTCAATTCGATTGTTTGTCGGCGACTGAAGTATCTTTGCGAATGCGAAGCAAACCTATAACTATACCGGCCATAAAATAGAACAAGACGTTCACAACCAACGGATTCGCTGAGGCATGAATTTTTTCTACAATCGTTCCCGGCTGCATGAAATAATTCAACGCAAAATATGCACCATCCGGATTCATTCCAAGCCCGAAGTAAAGTCCAAACCCAATAGAAAGTATAAAATGGATGGCGGCGAGCGATAACCCATATAGTGCCGCTTTTAGTGTCATAGGGATTTTAGCGGCCATTTTACCTTTACGATAATTTGCTCAATTTCTCCTTGGCCGAATCGCGCAACCACGCCAACCAGGGCCCAAACCCTTCCTCGGTCTTGGCCGAGGTCTCAAAGACCGGCATGCCCGGTTTGATCTGTAGAATATTGGCCGCGGCCAGCTTGACGTCGTAGTCCAGGTAGGGCAGCAGATCGATTTTGTTGAGCAGGGCCGCGTCGCATGCGCGGAACATCAGGGGGTATTTGAGGGGCTTGTCTTCGCCCTCGGTAACACTCAGGATGACGGCGCGCTTGTCTTCTCCGATGTCGAACTCGGCCGGGCAGACCAGGTTGCCGATGTTCTCCACGATCAGGATGTCGATGGCCTCCAGATCGAGACCGTCCAGGGCCTTTTCGATCACGTGGGCCGCCAGGTGGCAGTCCCCGCCGAATTCGTCGGTGTTGATCTGAACCACCGGCGCCCCGCTGGCGGCCAGCCGGTCGGCATCCTGGGTGGTGCAGATGTCGCCCACGATCACCGCACAGCGAAAGTCCTGCATGAGGTGGCTCAGTGTCTTTTCCAGCGTGGTTGTCTTGCCCGATCCGGGCGAGCTCATCAGGTTGAGCACGAAGATCCTACGTTCAGCGAAGAGCTGGCGGTTGGCCCGGGCCATGATTTCATTGGCGTCCAGCACGCGGCGCACCACCTTGATTTCCCGCGTCCCGCTGGCCCGGGTTTCCACCGGACCGTCGCTATTATGGGGATGGTGGTGGTCGTGACCGTCTTTATGGTGCAAGGCTTTGCGCCGATTGATTCCGTCCAGCAGCATATTACGCGTCCTCTTCCGCCAGTTCCAAAGATTCAATGTCAAGCTCCCGAC
>JAAUYK010172640.1_pt1 | contig 12726 bp, 9 predicted proteins | sample 7278021 | NCBI WGS metagenome assembly JAAUYK01 (sample SAMN14350223, study PRJNA611818) | marine sediment metagenome | isolation source: surface marine sediment (1.8m) | place: French Polynesia: Moorea | collected 2018-08
CCCTCGGCGGCCTTCCCCCTTCCTCCCTCCCTTCCTTCCGGCTATCTAAATTGATGGATGGCGCCCCCTCGCTTCCTTCCTTCACCAACTGGCCAGCGAGGCACAATAAGGCCAAGCCGTTGCTATAGCAAAGGATTTGATCGCCTCTTGCCATGACTCTGCTCTATTTCTGCATAAAATAATGAAAGTATAGCCGCATTGCACAAAGGTGGAACTATAAGAAGGGCACGCTGCTCTTTCTCCGTACATATACATATTCTAGCTAAATCGTGCAAACATCCATCCATCTGTGTCCGTAGCGGCCTTTTTCCCTTTCCTCTTTTTGCGTACGCCCCGACGTCTATTAATATGGGAAAAGTCCATTTCTCTTGCAGCAGTGTCGGGCAAAATTTCGATACTATCGCGGAGGCCTCTTGAATCTAATTCTAGCTGCAGTAGTAATTCTTATTCGTCTTTTTCGCCTCCGATAATCCGCCGTCAGCCAGCATCCGTTATCGAACAGCTTCTTTTTCCAACTCCTTAGCCTCGCTCACTTGCTCGGTCTTTCCCTAGGTACGCGTATAGCAGTCAATATCCCCTTAAGACGCCTGGCCCTAGCCTCACTCCCTCGCTCTCACTGTTGCGTCCGCTACGTCCGCTAGCTACCTACTCAATCAACTCGAGCGGCCGGGGCTCGATCGCAAGCAACGATCAAGCCCAGACATCGACCGCTACCCCTTCAGGGCTGCCATACAAGGTCATGTTGAATTATAAGATCAACCTATTGGACTGTCACAATTCGAAACTTGAGGTTTCCAAATACCCCTTTTTCTAGTATTGATCATCCTTCTGTCCGTCATCACTTATTCACTACTTCGTATACGCACGGTATCTTCGAAGCTCACTCGCTCGCCTCGGGATGGCGATCCGATCGATTCGCTTGAGCAAGGCTTCTCTCTCTCTCTCTCTCTCTCTTTCTTCTTCCGACCCATTTCGTTTCCAGCTGCAGTCGATCTTGACCATGCCCGCAAGAGAAAGTCAGTCATTCGTAAGGGAGGGGAGACCCTTGCCAGGCTCCTTTCGATAATATTGACCCTTATAGTAACCTGCAATTTGCATCCTTCCTCCGTATGTATGATTGATACGCATGTCCCCTCTTGGCTCGCTCGCGCATTAGGAAATGACCAGGCGAGGATATGGGTGGGATTACCCGCGGACGATTTATCGTCGATCCATGACGCCAGCATGGGATGCCAGTGCATCAATACATGTACAAGCTACGAGTATATCCCACGGTGCCATGATAATGGTTTTGGCAAGTCCCTATACGAATGAACCCAATCCTACCTTCGTCATCTTCTTTAGCAGCCAGGCCATCTCATCTCCGGACCGACCGGGATATGGTATTACATTGAATTGCTGTCTGCGCGGTTGCTACTGCTGCTGCTGCTGCGAACAAAAACGATGCTGGCCCATTCCACCGACGGCGGCGATCCGACGTCAAACTTTTCAGACAAGTGCTGCGCGAAGCAGGTGTCCAAGGGTCGCCAATTTTGCCTTCTGAATCCTAAGAATCAAATATTGACAACTGTTTGCGGATTGATTCGCAACTTGAGTTTTGCATTCAGCTTTTAATCTTCCTCGCTCGCTGCAGTCTGACAGACAATCGGACGGACGGACGGGCGAACTCGACTTTCTTAGGGCAATTGCCATGGCAGCGGAGTAGTAGCTGGGAAAAAACGATACGAGGCAAGTTCTCCTCCTCCTTTCTCTGTTCGTTCGGAATCGGCTAGATAGCAGGAGATAAGTCGAAGAATGGCGGGCCGGCCGGCCGCTCCGACGAGCTGCCTTTATCTTGTCAGGGGATCCAAATTTAGGATCCAATGTAATTTTGCTCGTCCCGCGTATGTCATTCGCAGCTATAACTTCTTCTCCCATCTAATTGTGCTGTCTTGGCACGAGGTGGGAGAGAGACAAGATGCACGGCGGGCGGGCAACCGGGGCCGTAAAAAAGGTCTGTGAAAAAAGGCAATTGATCCTACTACGCTCGCTCGCTCTCTCCCTTTTTGTCGCCCGAGCGGCGTCCTCGTAACGCTTTTTCTGTCTCACTCTCGCTCCCGAGCTCGCTCAATTGCAGCGATCGTGTAATCCCGAAAAATGCTCGCAAGCAACGCAGATCGGTGACAAAATGTGCCGTCTCTGAATGAGCAAGACTCGACAATGTAATGTTTAGTGGCTGTTTTGTATAACGTACAAATTCTAAGGCGTTCCTTCCATAGCCGAGAAACCATCTGTCCGTCCATTCATCTGCCTGCAGTCTGTCGCCTGGTTTTTCGTCGTCTAGCTCTTCGCCGGCCGGTCGGATTCCGCTGGCTGCCGGCGGACATTGCTCGCCCGGGGCAAGTCAAAAGAAAGGCGACAGACCGACCGGTCGTCGCGAAAGGCAATCATTCTCGGTCGGACTGCGCGTGTTGATTTTCGGAATTAGTTTCACCGCAGACTAGAATTTCTACAGAGTTGGAAGAATTTAACAAAATTCTTGTATATTCGGCAAGTCGTCCCTCAGCACCTCTTGTCCGAATTTTTCGACTGCCTCAGGTTAGTCGGTGGCATTTTGGGACAAAGTTGCCTTCTTCTCCTTCCAAGATTGTCTAATTAACCCGACCGGGTTGGTTTCTCAAATTAACTGCCACCGCCATGAGACCGACCGGCCGGCATTTGGCAGCTGGCAAAGTTTGCCAGACCGCGACCGCATCCTCCTCCTCCGAGTGACTCTCTCGTGACAGATAATCCAATTTAGGGAAACTGGGCTTGAAGAGTGTCACCGTTTCCTTGCGTGATTAATTTGTCTCAAGTAGGCCCTCTCTGCCTTCTCTTTCCCCGATCGGAGGCCTCGGCAGTACAGTATTGTCATTCCCAACCAAGCTCGCGTTCTGACCATGCAGTAATGGACGCCGAATGGGGAGTACTAGAGAAAAGGGGAAAGAGAGAGAGAGAGAGAGAGAGCGCTAGAGTGGTGCGTGACTGTTGCTCACTCGCTCCCTCTCTCCCTCCTCCTCTCGGCAATAGCGGCAACGGCAACTGCTCTCTTGGGAATTTGAGCATCGATGGCTCCCTCCCTCCCTCCGAACGGTCCGCCGCCGCAGCCATAAAGTATTCACGCGACCCCCGCTCGCCCGCCCGCTCCCTCCTCCCTCGATGGTGATGCCGTGATGCCAGATCAAGCCGCGGACAGTATCCATGCTTCCAACAATATGGTATCTAATGTTCGCATCTGGCATCAGCGCGTGGCCGCTTCTTGAGTAGGAAGACGGCTACGCACTGTCAATGGGAATGAGACATGACTCCGGAATTGGGAAGTAGCTAGCTATAGCCGTGAGAAAGAAAGAATGAGAGAGCGAAACGTTCTGTCGTCATATATATCGGCTCGTGCTGTCATTACGTATACCTTCACTCAACTATTGGACACGCGAAAGCTCTCTCTCCCCATGATTTGCAAGCGACGGCCGAAGTCTTCTCCTTCGTTGTCTTAATCAATGCGGCAGAGCTGGAGTGAGTGACCCAGATCCTTTGGCCAATGAGGCGGTAAAGAGCAAAGTTACCGGCCGGATAATAAAAGTAGTACTTTACTGCTGCCGCCGCTGCGAGAATCTGCAGACCGCGCGCCAAGATCTAAATTAAGCAGCTAGGGTCCTCCTCCCTTTCTCCGTTTAGTCGGATACTTGCCAAGTTTGATACGACGCTGCCTCCAAAAATGCATTTTACATTTTCAAGAATACAGCAGGCTTCTGTTATATTACGTTCGCTTATATGATCGCTTCATGTAGCCATTAGTTTAGCCTGCATGCATTCGCTGGCTGCCACCGTCCATTTTGTCTCGTGACTTACGTACGTACATCCCCTCCTCCTCCTCCTCCTTGCTTCGCATCGCAGCTGAGACCACATCCAGCCAGACGGGTTCTCTAGTACACGGCGACGTAGAAAGCAGGACGAGCGAGCAAGCAATCTACGTAGGTAAAAGTAAAAATATCACGCTCGGAATCTATACAACGGCAGGAAGAGAAATGACAATCAGGGAAAGAGAGAGCTACGGATCTAGTCTTTCTTCCTTCCTTCCTTCCTTCCTTTCTTCGCCCCTTCGTGCTGAAGTGCAACTCGACAGTGACGAATCTGTTTCGTTCGATTCCCTCTCTTTCTTCCTCTCCACTCCTCTTCCCTCCTCTCCTAGCTTCCATCTCAGCTAGACCCTTAAACAGCCACGCCTTGTTCTCTAAACTACTCCGATTTTCTCCTCCTTCTCCTCCTCCCTCCTCCGAAAAGAAATATATGTTGACAGGCCTGTCGACCGACCGACCGACCGACAGGGACGACGATGCCGCCGCGCCGTCCCCAGGTTGAATTGTGTACATGGACGGGAAAGTCTCTTCCCTAGCTGCCTCTCTCTCTCTCTCGATCTCTTAGACAAATGGTATAAGGCAGCAGCTGCACGACGAAAGAGAGGAGAGAGAGACTGTCACCGTATCCCCCAGGCTTTAAGAAAGTTTCGCTCTCTAGCTTATGTACGCCCTAATCTAACTTTGAGATGCGCCTAGCTGCCTCCGTTTTGGAATTATTTTCTCGCGGATGCCTCCATCGCTAGCTCGCCTCTCTCTCTCTCTATCCTCATCTTCTGCTCTTCCGGTATTGCAGCCTCCGCCCGCGCCGCTCGCCGCACTTCCCCTTTTTATGGCGCTATCGGAAATTTGTTCCGCGTTGCTCAGGAGACGCGAGCGAGCGAGCGAGGCGTTGGGGTTGAGTTTTATTGGATGTAGCGTTGGCGGTGAGGCGAGGATGAGACGGTCGATAGATCGCCTCCTGGCTGCTCATTCCTATCCTCACGGCCTGTTGCCTGCCCGCCACGTACGTATTATTAGCAATAAATGTGCATTCCGTAAAATTGGTCCAATTCTCTCTCTGCAGTTGCAAGTCAATGCTGGCTGGCCTGCCGACGCATAAATTGGGCTCGCTTTTTGCTTGCACTTTTTCGGAAGGGAAGGCCTGCGTACGCGCGCGAGGTGCTCCAAAGCATCCACGTGTCGGCCGAGTGCTTTAGGAGGGAGCGGACGAGCAAGATATGTAGTTTCGCACTGCGGTAAAATCGGTCAAGAAAAAAGGGCTTGGCGAATGCGAGCGAGCGAGGGAGGGAGGAGGTCCCAACGGCCGCCATCTGGTGTTGGAAAGAAGGCGCCAATTTCGCTCACTGCTGCTGCATCTTATTCGTCTTCATCGGGCGGGAGGCGTCCCGACTCGAGACCACTTTATTTGGTCAGGGTAAATTCAATTTTGTGTAATAGGAAATAGGTATAATTTTGAATAGTTCCCAAAAGTGTAACAATTTTTGGCCACTAAATCCTGCAGTCCAAAGCCATTTTTCATACACTTAAATTGCAGTCGGAAGATATTATTGCAGCACCAACAGCATGTGTTGTACAGTTTCAATTTGGAGTGGCAACGCCGCTTTTCGGAAGGTGGTGGGAGGCTGAGTTGACAGGAAATTCGCCGCATCTGCATGTGTGTGGCAGCTTTATGGCCTCTGCCGCGATCACAAATGGGGCCCTGCCAAACCCATGCAGGAAACGCAAACGCGGTGATGCATGGCGGGCGGAATCAAAGCCCAGATTCTACTACGAAGAACTTCCGGCCGCTCCCTAAAGATCCATTATGTACGTACGCGCTGCGGTTGCTAAACTCGGCGAAATCTTGGCGATATTAGCCCACATTCTTCGCTCACCCACCAACAGAAAGGGGGCGTTCTCTCAAACGTACGCTGGCAGGCAAGCACACAAAAGCGTTCGTCTGTCCGAACGCGTTTCATGCTTGACAAACGCGCGTCGTTTCTCTGCTCGGGGCCCCCAACCATTCAGAGCGTAGAGGTTTCTCCAAGCTACCTGCAACAGAGGGAAAAAAGAATTTGCTCCGTCTTCCTGGCCGGCCGGCCGCTCGCTATTACGTGCCATTTCCGTATAGGATGCAGGTTTGGTTGGTTGGGGACATTTCACCGGTGGGAAAAACTTTCTCCGCCGCTTGCTTGGAATCCCCCCGGCTTGGACCTCGCCTCGTTCGTGACGTGCGCTGCCAATGCCGGCCTTAGGACTCGATCTTCCATGTATGTCCTCTCCTCCTAGATGTTTATTTGCAAAACGTACACGCACGCGGCCGCCGTTGTGATGAGAAAGAGGCATTGCTGCTGTGACGACAACGACGCCGCTTCCTTTTGATATATATGCGCCTCCCCTTCTATGTCCGACGAGGCCGTTATTGTCTGTCATCTCGTTAATTAGACGACGTTTCTCAGGAGTGTGCAGCCAGGAAAGAAGAAAGACGAACGACAGCTTATCAGAGCAGCAGATGCATGGAAGGAGAGCGAACGGACGGATGAACGAACGAGGACGAATTAGCACTTCCGTCTTAACGCACGTAATCCTGCCGACGATTTCGCTAACGCCATCTAGCGGCGGCGGTAGCTTGCTTTATTGCACGCGCACTTTCTCGAAGTAAAGTGAGATTCCGAACGGGGGGATCAGGCAGCCAGCAACCACATCCCGTACGCACCAAACCAACATTTCCTCTCTGGATCGAGCGACTGAGGGCCGAACGGGCAGCAGCCAGCGGCAGCGGCGGCGCGGCGGCGGTGAAAACGAACGTCAACCACAGCCGCCGCCGCCGCCGCTGCCGACCTGCCGTTCTTTTCACCTGCCCCAACCAGCCAGCCAGGCGGCAGTGAGGCAACCACAGGCAACCAGGCTGGTGGCGATCGCGAGCGACCAAAGCACATTCGCCTTTCTCTCTGACTGGCAGGAGCGATGCGAACGCGCCGCGCCGCCATCGCATCCGCCATGGCTGGCTGCTGGCATATGTGCAGCGGCGGCGATGGTTCCATGGTCCTGGCTCCCAGCTGCCCCGCTTGGAGTTGGTGGAGGAGGCGTAGTAGGTGGAAGCATCATCCTTATGTTGTCTTCTCTAGCTGCTTAGCCGCCTGTCTTCCTTGGCTGGGCTCCTCTTCAGACAGTGCGTATACGTACATACGTCAGTCATATAACCTTCCTTCCCCAAGCTGCGTTCGACCGACCGTCCTTCGCGACACGTACAATCAAATTAGTGAGAGCGCCATGCGACGGAAGACGGAGGCCGCCGCATTCTACAATACGTGAGACTGAGGGATCGCGTCCTCCTAGTGAGTGAGACGAGCGAGTGCGCACAGCCTCCACATGTTACGAAACGGGTACACCAATAGACTGCAGCAGCTCGAGGCCAAAGTTCGGACCCACCGCCGCCGTCGACAGAGACGACGAAGCCGGTAGCGCAAGTCTCACCAAGTGAGAGAAGGAAGGAGGAGGGACTCATAGCAAGGAAGGGACGAGAGAGAGGGATAGATAGATCTGTAAGTGACTCGTTCCTGATGGGCTGCAACTTCTTGTGGTTGGTTAGTTTTAGGGAGTACACACTGCACTGCTGGCGGACGTTTAGCCCGCGCGTGGGCGAGCGTGTTTTGACAGTTCATTGCGCAATATTACAATGCGTAAATGGATAATTACTATAGCTTCGGGGCTATGGCAACGCTGATCCAGACATTCTTCGCAACCAGTTTGACCACTTTTCTCGCGAATTCGATCGATGAGCTATTCATAGTAGTACACGTAGTATATCATATGACGCATGCTAAAAACGTTCTTGATGTCTTCATTCATTTCCAGCACATGGTTCAGACCGGCATGACTTCGCCCTACCCGGCCTTCCCTCAGCAGAACGGAGGCGGCGCCGCCACCGAACCGCCCCACAAGCAGATCGCGGCCGCGGCCGCCGCTGCCGCCGCCGGGGACATGAAGGCCGCCGTCGGCGACCTCGTCAGCCCGTCGGGGGGACCGCCGGGAGGCGGACCCGGCGGCGGCGGGGGCGGAGGAGGTGGAGGAGGGCCGCAAGCGCCGCCCCAACCGCAGCAGACCAACGGGCAGCTCCCGCCGGAACAGACGCAGCAGCAGGGCGCGAATCCCGCGGTAAGTCAATCCAATTTCGGATGGACAATAGAGCGTCCGTCGGGCAAATTAGATTCTAGGGAAAGAAGAAAAAGTTTTTCTTGCTGGGACGTGGCCCATCTGGATGGGGAAGGAAACTCTGTTGCCCCCAAATTTCACCGTCTTTTGTTGCTCGCCCGTCCGCGTCCGCGCGTCCGTCCCATGTTCCCGGGGAATAAAACACCGTCCATTAGTCTGCCCGGCCGACCGACCGACCACCTGCTCGCTCGCTTGCGTGGCCGGCTCCATCTATAGTTGGAAAAGTTTCCCTGCAAACTTTGGCAATATTTCAAAAGCGAGCAACGAGGGAGCAGGGCTGACATGTCCGCAGTTTAGCCAGATCACCATAGCGCAGTACTAAGAGGCTTAAATTGCCCAAAACTTACTTCATGTGGCAACACGCCGGACGGGAAAGGGCAATAAGATCCCGCCGCGGTGGAGAATGAATTGCCCCGGAATATGAATGAACGTTGTGTTCCTCCTCGTCTCGTTTCAGTCCGGCGACGACCACGGCGTCCCCTCGTCAGTACAAGTCTCCACGCCGGCGGCGGCGGCGATCAACTCGGAGGTGCCGCCGTCGGTGCTCCCGCCGCACACGCAGCAGCCCCCGACGGCGGTGGCGCCCCCGCCCCAGGCGCAGCAGCAGCCCGCGCAGCAGCAGCAGCAGCTAGTCAAGGACAACACGCCCAAGAGACTGCACGTATCAAACATACCCTTCAGATTCAGGGACCCTGATCTCAGAAATATGTTCGGAGTAAGTCAGTGAAAATAGCATTACGTATTCTTGCGCTGTATGTACTGTAGAGAGAGATAGGCCGGGATTTCCAGGTTAGAAAGGGAAAGCAAAAAGTGCAAGGCCAACGGCGGCATCCTATCCGTTCCTTATTTGGGAATTAGCCTAGCTCCCTAAACTGTAATCCCCAATTCCTCCCTCCATCGCAGCAAAGTTTCTCCTTAACTTGTTTTTTGCCCGCTCGCTCACGCCGAGCAGACCTGCTACATCTTTTGGGCAAACAAAAGGATCCCCCTTTCTTGGCCATGCTCACGCACGCACGCCAAGAGTGCTCGCATACGTACGTATATTCGCTATAGGGGCCTGCAAATTCATGCAGCGATTGCCATATGCGTAGTAATTGACCTACGCCGCGCATAATTAAGCTTTCCTCGCTCGCTGCCTCTTCCTCGATTGCGCGCTGTCCTAGCTACAGCATCGCTATCGCCCAAGCAACAGCTAGGGCTCCGAACCTTGCTTCTGATGGAGGAAAAACATCCTACCTCCTTAAAGGCGGAGGAGGAGCTAGGTGTTTACTATGCGCACGCACTTGCTGCACTTTCCCGAGAAAAAAAGCCGATGGCCAAACATTAGCTAGGAATGTCTGTTGTCGGGAGTGTCTGGCTTCGATCCTGGCTTTATTCCGCTGTTCTTCATTGTGTCTTGCCTTTCTCTTTCAGAAATTCGGACCCATCCACGACGTGGAAATCATCTTCAACGAGCGCGGATCGAAGGTGAGCAAGAAGGCTGTAGTACATTCTTCATCTATCATCCGGCGCGCTGCCGGTTATTCGATTTTCCGCATCATTCTTCCTTCCATCTCCCTTTCTTTGGATGTTTGTGGTGTCCGTCCGTCCCTCCCTCAGTCCAGCTGAGTGTTATGGAACAAACGGACCGACCGGCCGACTGTTTGCTTAGGAGGCCGAGCGAGCGAGCGAGCGAGCGAGCTTCATTCACTCTATTTTTTCTCTTCTTCCGTAGGGATTCGGCTTCGTGACGTTCGCCAACAGCGCCGACGCGGACGCGGCCAGGGAGGCGCTGCACGCCACCGTCGTGGAGGGGAGAAAAATCGAGGTAAGTCCAGAGAGGGAAGGAAATAAACGCTTCGATCAGGCCACCATGCAACGAACGTTCCCCAACAGGTGAACAACGCCACCGCCAGAGTTCAAACAAAGAAGCCTACGAGTATGCCGAACGGTGAGTGCACGTAGCAGGAACGGTTCGCCTTGAGGCGATCTAGAATTTATACGTAGTTAGACGAATTGAAAACGCGCTAAGCGAAGGAAGCATCGAAGATACATCCGTCCGTCCGCGCCGTATGATCAAATTCGCGCCGCGTCTCTAAACTCTCTTCTACTACAACCTCCAATTCCCTTATTCCTCCAACGCAGGTCTTCCCATAGTTCAGATGTTATGTAAAAACGAGGCTCGTGTGATCGATTCGCCGGCCGGCGCAGCCGTGTAAGTAAAGAGGCTTGGATGGAAGGAATTTAGCTGGCAAAGTTTTCTGTTGACCATTTGCCGAGGGGGAGTGGGAGTGTGCAAGCACGTATTGGCATTCATTCGCATTTCACTAGCCGGCTGAGAGAGAAGAAGAAGAAAGCAACTCGATCTAGAGGGGGCTTTCCAACCATGCATTCACTACATACAGGTCCGATCCCGTTCCGTCCTCACACTGACCGACTGATTATCGCACGACGTTTCCAAAGCCGATGGAAACTCTCCATGCCCGCATCCCCGTATAGTCTCGATCCTCAAATTCCTTCATTACTTCTTCTTCCTCTTTTGCCTGCCTTGCTCTCTGTCTGTTTTTGCCTGCCCGCCGAATAGGCCGCCATGGATTTACTCCGCCGCTGGCGATCCCTTACTTCACCACACTGGCTGGACGTGACGAGAAGAGTTTAAAGCGGCGGCCGGCACGCGTCCTTAACAGCTAGGTCATAATCTAATTCATATAGGCCGCGACTCCTTTGCACTCAATCCACCATAAAGTCGTTGTCAAGACGGACGACTGGATTCTGTTTACGTGTGCGCGTATAATACTACCGCTAAATATTGCACCCAGTATAACCATCGGAACGATCCATCGATTCATCCGATCGCACTGACCAATGTCCGTTCTCTCGTCCCCCAAACAGTGCTGTCCAGTCATTCGATGAACGGAACCCTTAAACTCCTAGCACGGAAGCAGCAACAGCAGCAGCAGCAACAGCAGCAGCCTCTGTTTCGGTACACAGATGGATTAATTTAGAGTTAAACGTTTGATGATAACTTTAACCAAAGAAGCACGTTTTTGTGTAGGCGGCGAAAAGTGCACTGCTAGCTGTGTGTTGTACTTATAAGGCCTTTTTGAGGCCCAAGTTTTCGGGGAAAGCACTTTCGAGGAAAAAAGAATCATGATTCGCCATCACTGCCTGTCGCATCATTAACCCGGCACTGCTGCGATTAATCGGCCAATGCATGAGAAAAGTGAGCGTGTACCTACATATACCTACTACGTATGTACTACTAAAACGCCGTGAATGCGTACGTTGCTCTCTAGTTAGCTGAACCGAGTATGCTTTGTAAACCATTGGAGGGTGTGTTTTGGTGGCCTTGGCAGTCGTACGTTAGTGGTGTTGGTTGGAACTGGCGACGGCGGCGTGTTGCTTTCCAAGCATGAAATCGATCTTGCCTCCTTCCTCATCCTAGCTCTCCGCGTCGCCTCCGTCTTCGTCCCATTAAGGAGCCGCATGTGAAGTTGATTAATTGCTGTAGTCAATTAGCACTCCATCCACGTACGATCGAGCGAACACACGCAAAAGCACTCAACAACGGACGGTCGGCCTTATACACCGCTGTCAGCTGTCTTGTAAAGTAGCCTGTACGTGCGTCGGGCTTTCGATCGATCGAGACCACTGTACGTGTCTCTATTTTCACAACCAACCCAGCCCCTAGCTGACGAGTGTGACGTTTTACTAATGTCAGTACGCGACGCGTACGTCGATGCATGCCCGAATTGTTGATTGCCAGAGAGGGAGCTAGCTACATAAATCCGTACGTACGTCGTATTATAATGCATGCATGCCGTTTTCATATGCGAGCCGCGGTTTTTGTGCTGAGATCGCGAAACCCGCCCGCCCGGTGGTTGCGTTCGTTTATCATAGTAGCTGGCTGCGACCATTATTAACCGAGATTTGCACCTGATTGATTGATTGACTGCTGCGCCTCTAGAGCTGTCTCCTAACTATAGCCATAACTCGCTGTCTGTCTACTACTATCTCTATCTCACTTGTGATTGCCGCGTGATCGTACCATACAAACCATATACGTACGTTAATTACAACATGCTGTACCGTAGTAGTGTAAAACACCGTATCGATAACTTTTACCTTAAACATGCATTTGCAACTACAGCTATAGGAGCTTCTTCTCCAGAACACGCTGATCTTGAGTACTGATCGATATGATCGAAGATTTAGCCAGACCGATCTTTGCAGCAACATGCAGCTCTTTCTCTCTTTCCATCTCATACTACGCCACTACTACTACTACTACCTACTATTTTACAGCTCGACATCCTCTGCTTGTGATTGAATGTGTGTTTGTTTCTCTCTCTCCCGCTGCATGCATTTAGCAGACTCGCTGCGAGGCGCCTCCATCCAGCAGGCCGCCGTCGCGGCCGCCGCCCTCGCCGCCAGGCGATCGGCGGCCTACCCGCCCGCGGTAGCGGCCGCGCTCGCCGCGTCGCACCAGAGGGCTATGCTCGCTAACGCCCAGGCCATGGCCTCCATGCAGGCGGCTGCCGCGTTCCAGCAGCAGCAGAGGGCGGCGGCGATCGCAGCGGCGGCCGCCGGGGGTGCTGGCGGCACCGGGGCCGGTGCTGGGGGTGCTGCCACCCCCGCCGTGTCTGCAGCGGCAGCGGCAGCGTCGCATGCGGTGGCC
>JAAUYK010092945.1_pt1 | contig 12724 bp, 9 predicted proteins | sample 7278021 | NCBI WGS metagenome assembly JAAUYK01 (sample SAMN14350223, study PRJNA611818) | marine sediment metagenome | isolation source: surface marine sediment (1.8m) | place: French Polynesia: Moorea | collected 2018-08
ACCGAAGACAAACGCAAAGTTTCCTAATTTGGTCCTACGGGGCCGCCCGCTCGCCGTCGCCGTTTGAGATCCTACTTGGCGGCTGAATAAAGGAGTCGCTTTTGGCCGGCCGGCCGACCGGCCGCCCTCTCTTTCCCTCACTCCGTCACGAACAAGGGGTTTTCCCCGAAGGGGGAAGAAAGTAGGGATGGCCAAGGTCGATCTTTCCGAAGGGCGTCGAGTCCGCTGAGTTCTGCCGCCATAAAGGCAAGTTGTGTACGCAGCTTCCACGTACGCGTACGCGTGTCTACTTTGCGGAAACTACCTCACGTATATACTACGCGTGCCGGTCAAGGCTCAAGGTATGTACACCAAGGTCAACTTTCGCGAGGGCAGGTTGTTGTAAACGTGAAGATGGCTGGAACATTTTCATCAGCAGAAATCCAGTCGCGAGTGCGGTACGCACGTAAAATCCAATTATGTCCTAATCCCGTGGAATATATGCCTAATCAGAGCCCGAAAATCAAGAAGAGCAGATTATGACAACGCGACGCAGCTGAAAAATGTGACCTCGGCAGAAAAGACACCTCCCTTCGAAGCTTCCCTAAAGGCACTCAAGGCTGTCTACCGTAATTGAGGAGCGCGGGAAAAGAAAGCGCGCCGGAAATGCGAGAGGACGCTGACGGACAGAAAGACAGACGCCGATAAGTACCTCAGCCAGGGCTGCTACTCATACCAGACTGGCAAACATCCTGAGAGGCGCCCGGCTTCCCACAAAATTCCGCCTAATGAAGGTCTCGAGGCGACGGAGGAGAGCGAGACATTATTCATTCAATGGGGAGGGGAGGGAAGGGAGGATCATTCAGGTCACAGATTCAATAGAGATCGCATCTTAAAGGCAGCCCCTGGGGCATAGGAGGAAAGTGGAGCACGCGGGCTCTTCATAAAGTGGATTCACGCAGGTTCAAAAAAGTGCCCAAAAGAGTAGCTCCTTCTAGCTCTACCGGCCGGCTGCCGCTTTTCCAATACGTTCATTGTTGTCAGAGAGCCGTTATATTGGCAGCCACTTCAAAGGGAGATATGCGCGGAAGGAAGAAGGAGTAGGAGCCTACCACGAAATGTCGACTCGGTCGTTTTCGAGAGCGAAGGTATATGATGAAAAATGTCCGCACACTCTCACAGCAAGTTTCTCTTTCTGCTGACTGAGCCGTTTTAACAACGGCCGATCGGCTTGTCGCAGAAATGATCTCCTCTCGAGGGAATGAGTGAGTGGAAAAAAGGCAACAGCCGACAAGTCGTCACACCTCGCCGCGACTGCGTATTCTCAGGAGGCGAGCTGGATGACCTTCGGAGGCAAACTGAATATTATTGACAGGCGGTACGGACAGCAATGATGCGGAATAAGTGGAAAGCTAAATGAGATGAGAAGATAACGGATCGCTTCCCTCCTTTTTTGTCGCCCGTCTAGATCTGTTTCTGTCTGAGTTTCACCCGACCGCTGTACTGTATATCGGGAGACGAATGTCGATCTCGACAGATTGCGCTTCATCCATCATGCTCTCTGTCAAAAAAGAAACGACTTGCCTTCAGAGAGACTCACGTGATAAGCCCTACGTAGTGCAAATTGGGAGCTACTTTGTACGAGCAAGTGCCAAGAATACATGGAGCCAATAACATGTAGTCCGTAGTAGCTACAATATGAGCTGGCCACGGTCCATTCAGACCTCCATATCCGCTCTTCACGCGTGCATCCGATTCAGAAGGAGATAGAAAGCCGCCGCCACCACAGATCGGACGGACAGGAAGCAACAGAGGCAGCAGCAGCAGCAGCAGACACGCAGGATAAACAGGACAGCGCCATCAATCATAAATACCTGAGAGGGAGAGAGCGAGGGGAACGCGTGGGCGCTGGACGGCCGGACGCCAGAAAGCAGACGCCGACCTTTCTTGCGTAACAATACGCCATACGTACTGTACGTATCTCCCATGGCCCGACGAAAACAAAAGCTGCTGCGTACAAGCGTCCGCGTCCGCCGATCGGAGACGCGAAAATATACTGATATCCAGTCTTGGACAGCTATTGCGTAAGTTTGTCTCTTGACAATTCTCGTGGGTGTATTTCTGGACCGGGTGCGTCTGGGTACGCTCCTTCAGTGATATGATTCTGCTGCGTAATTTACACTCCGAGGAGCTCATCTTGAGATGACGGATGTGCGGCGGAAAAACAGCCTGGACGGAACAGGGGGAGAGTTATATCCACGACTATTTGCTCTATGAGACTGCTAAAACGTCAAACTTGGGACATCCGGCCGGCCAAAGTTTCACAGGACAGACAGACAGGCGGGCGGACATTTCGCCTCGCCGCAGGCAGGAGAGAAAAAAGGATTGGCCGCCGCACTTGAGCAGCTTCAGCTGTAAGAGCGTCTGGCCCTTACAACGACTTGTGAGATGCAGCCGGCAGTTGAAGTTTAGATTGGCCGCTCGCCGCGTCGTCCATCCATCCGCCCGTCAGGCAAATTGCATTTGACGGACGGACTGAAGGGGAAAAACGCTTTTGGCGGTCGGCCGGGGCTGTCCCATCTAATGGAAATCTCCATTTTTGCCGGCTCGCTCAATGTACTAATGCTGCGCAAAAACCCTTTCCCCCTTCCTTTTCAGTTCCGAGTGCGCGTATAACACGCGCTGATGGTTTCAGGCAGCACTCTCTGTCACGTCTGGCCGGGAGGGCAAGAGTTTCCCATGATCGATGGATGGATAAAAACGTGGATTCGTATCCAACAATTTCCGAGCTCACGCTGGCAACACAGTCAAGCATGTTTGTGCGCCGCGCGCGGATCGAGTGTACGTACAGTAGCTGTCTCCTCAAAGAGGGTCAGTGCACTGCCCGCCCGCCTTTCCTCCTCCCTCCCATCCACTTTCCATCGCCGATACGTGCTATTAGACGACGCAGAAGGAGAGAGAGCGGCGGCCACGCACTCATGTGGGCAGAGGACACAGCGGGACAATGTTTTCTTAGGCGACTGTCTAGCACGTAGCTGCCTAGCTTGCTCTTGAACTCAGAACGCGGAAGGAGAAAGAGAGACGCATTAACCAATGCAAGTGCTTGGGAGCTAGAGAGGTCGGGCCTATCCGTCCGCGTCCGCTACAAAAGGAAGCCGATGATCGTTATCGAAATTAATGCCTCCCACTGTCTGTCTGTCTGTCTGTCTATCTGTCTCCGGGGGCTATGTTCCCAGGGCTTTCTAACGTTGATAACGTTGCTCGCGCCGCGCAAAAAAGAGCTAGGCGGCGGCAAATGAAGTGAATCCGCGCGCCATTCACCACGCAGACAGCTCTTCCCACATAAATTAAGACACCGGAGACGGAAAAGTGCGCTCCCGCCCCATCCCACACTCGCTCGCTCGCTCGGAAGGCAGGCAGCCTTCATCTCTCTCTGCCTCTCATTCGCAGCTGGCGCGGCTGCCACGCCTTCGTCGCGAATAGACGATTTTTTATCTTATCCGCGCGTCTAGCTCGCTCTCTCGCTAAATGTTGGGCAACGGAGGGGTGGGAAGGAAGGAGGCCGACTTGCTGCCGCAGTGTTTATTGTGCAATTAGCAGGAGGGCAAGAAAGCAAGCGTCTTATTTTCCGTGTGCAACGAACGTACTCTGACGAGAGGACGGTACATTTTCTTTCAGTTTCTTTACTGGGAATTATTCCATTTCTGAAGCATAGCTCTGTACTTCGTCCAACCAAGGATCAAGTTGCCCATGAACATGCAGGTAAGCATAAGGTCAAGTTGAAGGCTGGAAAATGCCCTGGGCTATAGCTCACTCTGAACTGCATACGACGGATACTGCAGATTGAAGCCAGGGCTGCCTCATACTTGTTTGTAATTTGCTCAAAGCGAGAGGGTTGAGCTGCAGGTAGTGAGTGGCCCGATGTTGCCTCAGGCGTAACATGACTCTTCCCTTCCTGCGCCTTCCGACCGACCGACCGACCGACCGACGTCCGCGCCCGCCCATCTATCTCCATATTCGCAGTCAGTCAGTCAATGGAGGACGGACGGACGGACCGTACGGGAAGGTTAAGTGGAAAGCAACAAGAAGCCACGTTGGGTGTAGCTCTCGTTCGTGAGCAGTGGGCATGAGAGAGAGAAAGCGAAGCGTAGAGCCGGAGAATGAGGAAGAACCTTGCATACTGCGCATCAAGGATAATCTCTGCGGGCATAGTAGACCGCAACCTGAGATTACTGTATAGGGGGCTACAAATAAGGATGCCGGAACTAGACAATGCGCTAGGACGTACTAGTTCTGCCGAAGGAGAACGACTTTTTCGCGTAAATTAGACCCAACATGAGATCGTAAGTTTCTTCTCCTTCTCGTAGCCGAGCGGGCGTCACGCGGCCGTAGCTGTCGGCCTGTCGGCGATCAGCGGACGGACTCGGACCCGACAGACGAATGCACTACACTGGCGTCCGCACGTATTCCATGACCTGGCTCCGAAGGGAGGGCCGACGGAGAGACGAGCTAGGTGGAGTAACGTGACACTCCCTATAAGATGTACGCCGTAGTACGTTCGTATAAGAAATGGATGCAAGGTGGGTAGGAAAACAATTCCCGGCCTTGCAATTTCTGAGGCGAGGACCGCGTTTCATCCGGGGAATTTAATAAAAGACACGACGAGCGAGCGAGCGAGCGGCCCGCGGCTCCGCATGAATGAAATCAAAGCATGCACAGCTAGGTAGACGGAACGGAAGAACAGAGGGAAATTAATTTCGGGCCTACCGCCGCCGACAGCCGACCGCGCGCTCAGATTCTCATCCGTCTGCAACGCGGCCGTTAACCGTTTAGAAAGTTTGCTCCTAACCTGAAATTGAACTTTTACCTCAGCCACTGCCTGCGCTGCCCCCGCCGCTAAAATTGAATTTCAAAACGAGCAGCGGCGAAACAATAAGTCGGAGAGGGAAGTCAAACTGGGCACGCATATTTTCTCCGCTCGCTCTTGCAAACTAAGTCAACACGAGCGGAGCTGGCGGAGAGGGATGAGACGAGACGGTGGTGCGTATAAAAAAAGAAGGAGGAGGCCTGACTGGAAGAGAAGAGGCGAGCCGACGAAATTGGATTTGGGCAGGCAGCGGGATTGATAAATGCCGGCCGGCCTTTTTGCCAAATTGACGCAGCAGCGCCAATAATTCGCGAGCGTGGGAATGCAATAGATTTTCAAAAGCGTTCTCAATCTGGGATCTCGCCGCCCATGCAGTGAAGCGAACGCTCCAATGACCCGATTTTCCCAATTTAACGCTCGTTTGGCCCAGAATTGACAAGCCGGGCGGAGCTGAAGGACGTAAAAAACTGGACAGCAGCTCCAAGAGTAATGGATGGATCGAGAGAGACGCCGCCGGCGGCGCACGCTGCTGATACAGAATGATGAGCAGGAATGCAAGGGGAGAATCCGGTCAGGGAGGAAATAGAGTATACGTAGATGCATCCACTGACTTACTACTATAGGTACGTAGGTATAGCCTCAGATTCCGTTCACGTCGATCGCCGCATTAGTGTACACAGGACGTGCACTGTGTGCGTGTTTGTCTCTGCGGCCCATGACGGCAGGGGTCAGTGACCGCCTAGCGCACGTCGCACATACTACATAGACGATTGAGCGCACCGAATCCGACCTGAATTGAACATTGTGCTGCGGAAATGCTTCAACGTAGCGCGGACATGGAGCAAGCGTTTCCTCTGAACTAGCACCCGAAAAAACACCTGGTAGATTGTAACCTGCTCAGAGATGCTCGCATTCAGATGCTGTAATTTCCACTCGGGTGAAGTTGCGGCGCGTTTTAGTCGCTCTAGATGCAAAGCCAGTCCTCTCTCTCTCTCCCTTGTCCGCTCACAATCCCTCGTCGAAGTCGGCCATGCAGAAAGGGGTTACGTAAGCCAGCTCGACTCGACGCGGGCCAACACGTAATAAAAATGCCAGGAGAGTGCGTCTAACGGCCAGATAATAAACCACCTTTAAATGGGACACGTACCCGGAAAGAGAAAGACCGCAGTGGAGAAACAGCATTTAGCCGACACAGAAATATTCTGGATACCGTAATAGGAATTCCATGCGGGCAGAATCGGCGAAGCAAGCAAGCCCACGTTGATCTGCTGCCAGCCCGCCAGACGATTAGACAAAGAGCGTCCGCGTCACTTCGACCGTCCGACCGACCTACCGACCAGATACACGAACGCACGCACACGCGAGCGAGCAGGACTGCAACCAACAGAACAGCCCCACGGCGACGTCAGCAACAGCAGCAAGAGCCCATCTGATCATCGAGCTCACGTGCACGAAATGGCAAAACGACTATTCTCTAGCCTTTCGGAATAATATGGCCTCGGCGTTAATTAGACTGTTCGAGGAAAAAGTTACTCCATTGCACTATGGGGGTTAATTCAACTTTATGCTCCCACTGCGGTCTGCGGTTGCATTTAACTATCTGCTTCTGGTGCGGAGTGCAATATGCCACGGTCGGTCGGTCGGTCGGTCGGTCGGCCCCAAATGGATAGATGAGGGCGACGCGACAGGCTGGCAACTTGACAGGCCGGGTATATTGCATGAAAATGGCTGCTGGACCATACTGCCAGAAGCTTTGAACCGCGCCTACCCACGCACGCACGAAAAGGCGCTTGAACGCAACGCGACGAAAAACCGCAATGTTCATACGTAGCGTGTTTGATCGATACACTTTAGGTGGGTTACGTGGAAATGCCACAAATCCAAGAAGCCTGTCCCACCCAATGCACGCTTCCTTCGGCTTCGGCGAACTGCTAACGAGGCGAATATTGTGCGTGTACTTTGGAGAAGGAAGGTCGGAATATGAAAAGAGTCACGAGAGACTTTGGGGCCTCATTAGGATCTCCCCGGCCTTTCAGATGTTTGTGCCTAATCTGTAATGCAATAGGGTCTGGTCTGGGTCTGGCAATTAGGGATCGACCGCATCGCCGCCGAGTCGACTCGACTGGCTAGCCAAGAAATACTACTACGTACGCATCCCGTTGACCGCGAGATTGAGTCAGTCGGTCGGTCGAAAGGATCGAAGGTTCTAAAGCCCCTTGGAGACGCTGGTCCGGCTCCGATCGGCGAAAGGAAGGAAGAGGCGGGTGAGTGGATGCTATCCTGCCTGCGAAACTTATCCGATGTTTTGAGGGAGGACCAGGCCTTTCCTCACATCCTCCGTCCATCCATCCTTCATTCTCACTGTGTACACAGCTACTAGAACGCGCGAGCTGGAGAGAGGGGGGAAACTTTTTTCAGTTCTCCTCAGGGACTGAAATGGGCCCCGACGACGCGAAAGTAGCAGACGAAACGTGAGCGTGAGGAGAGAACATGAAATAAGCGTCAGCGCTCCCAGTCTCCCTGTGTACCGCGAGGCATTTGTCATATGAGTGCAGAATACATATTGTACGTACATGTATACCTGGAAGGCCGAGTAAATACCAGGAAAACACGGCCTTGGCCTTATTTGCTAACTCGTGTAAATATAATTAACGCAGTTCGGGCTTTTCCCCGCTCCGCCGTGTGTACGTCAGCCATCTGTCGCCAGCCATCTAGCTAGCATATGTGAGGGGAGGAAAAGAGAAAGAAAAAAAACTTTTTGAGTGCATACTCAAGAGGGAGGGCATCTCTCGGTCGAACTAGTAGTCGAAGTCCTTCATGGGCGATCCCATCTGGTGCAGCCGCAGCAGACGTGATTCCGGTGTGGTCGACAATTTCTTGAGAGGGCTTTTCTGTCTGTCCGTCCGACCAAAGTGGGGGCAGGGCCGGCCGGCCACCCGCATAGGAAATGGAGCGTATGAGCGGCGGAGCCAGACTTGCCATTGTGAGAAAGAACGGACGCGGACATGCCGCACGGTTGGTGGTACATGCACAACAGCAGCAGCATTTACTGACAGGCATTACATGTAAGCACCACTATTACACTAATGCCTTTCCGTAATTGTAGCGGACAGCCCGTGCCGCCGTCAAAACTTCACCATTCGGCGACCTACAAATGAATTTCCTCATATTCGATAGACGTACGTACAGCTCGATCGCCGCTTGCTGCGTACGTCGGCTCTATTATTGCGACGCACGATATCGATTTGCCATACATATAGTACTGAGTCAGCGCCACAGGCAGGCAATGGCTCCAAAACGCCTCCTTCAGACCTACGTACTAGATGTAGGAGAAAGCAATTCATGTCCATCACGGTATTGTTTACTACTCGTCAATATCTGACCCGACAGTACATGAGAGAAAGTCGTCGTAATTGGGAAGTGTTCCAAAAACCTTCTTCCTGGCCACAACTCGCCCCGCCCTCAACATGGCCGGCCGCGGCCGGCCGGAGGTCAACCCATAAAAGAGCACTCACATGCCCGGACGGACTACGTACATATGAAACTCCATGATTAATGACGCCCGCCGCCCGGGGTCACTCACTATAGCTGCGGTTGCGGCTTCAGGTGAAGTGAAGCAGCTACGGTCGAAACAAACGAGGCCTGAAATGGAAACAACTGCTACACTCTCCTCTCTCAGACTTTTCGCCGCTTTCGACAGCTCGATCTTTCGCCTTCCTTCCTCTTTCCCAGTTCGGCGGTCAATTGCACCGCAGGAGGGCCGACGTTTAATGGCCACTAGGAAGCCGCGAATGTGTGCCGCTGTATGTACGTAGTACAGTTCGTGTGTGGCGCGGCAACTGCTGCCGCGATCGAACGCAGGAATGGCCCGACCGACAGCGAGGAGTGAGCCGTCTGTCCGGCCGTTCCGCGTCTGCAGCTGGCGTTTCTCATAACTTTCCGCGATTTAGGACGCTCGTAATTATCGGACGAGATATATCGCGACTTCTGCCGACGGGAGATACGAAAGAAAGCGCAACGCGAAGCGGTTTTGCCGGCCAAGACACGAAACATACGCACATGAAAATACGCTTTCCAGGCCCCTTAAGTGAAGAAAACAGCACGAGCTGTTTAATAAGAATTTATAAGCCTTCCTCGCGTTCTGGAGCGGCGCCAAGAAAAAAATGGATGCATCTTCCTTCCTTCCTTCTGAGGCCGATACCGAGAAAGCGGTGACCGTCACTATCTCCATCGCCGCCTGGACGTGTGTATACGCTTCGCCCCTCTCGCTCCCGCCTATTTCGTCAGTGTCACCATGCACCGGTCGGGTTAAGCAGCCGATGTGTATCGAACGAGGAGCGAGGCAAATACTTAGTTGTCACCTTGTTTCCCTCGCTAGCCTAGATTCAACTTCTTTAGCTGCCTGCCTGCTCCCCTGCGGCACAAATCACTGTTATCGGAACTCGAGACGTAGACGTGAAATTGGAGATGCTAGACATAGCTGCGGGCGAGGAGAATCGCGGATGAAGAGATACGAGGTGTATGCGGCCAGAAGGATGCCTCGTTCTATCGGGTTTACATTCATATACGGGTAGGGGGTCAAGCACTTCCTGGAAAACTTGCCCCTCGATCATCCCAGGCGGCATTCATGTCTCTATATCGGTCGGGCTTTCTAGCAATAGACTGGCACGTACTCGGGGCTCTTCAGTTCCGCAAACGTGACTTACGTAGCTCTGGCGTGGCCACTATATATATTGAATGAAGCACACGCACACGTTCCGTCCAATTACCATACAAATACTAGCACGTACTGTTCGCTGGCTCTCGCTCACTTACCAATGGGAATGATGAAGGCGACGCAGAGGAACTGCCCGCGCAGCGCCCTCTTCACCTCGTAGAGAAAGTCCTGGTAGGTGGTGCCCAGGTGGCGCAGGATCAGACCGAACTCGGCCAGAGTGCGGTTGAAAGTGTCGTAGTAGCACTGCACCACCTCGTCCCATTTCTGCAGAGAGGCGAAGGTAATTTAAGGTGGGGTAAGCATGCAGGGACCATCAGCTATGGTGTCAGTCATCCAGAAGGGATAGGTTTACTTTCGGGTATCGGGGCACACGGCAACTGTAAAACACCTCTTATTTCTCCCCGTTTACGACACGCCATTCGATCTGAACTGCCCCAATTCGTTGCGGAAAATGTCGCCTTAACGAAGGGAATTAGGCCGCCGGAGCGGAAGAGACGGGATTTAAATTGCTGCTGCGAGGCTGAAACTTTGTCCCCGAACAATTTCGTGTAATCGGGGCACTCGTACCTCCTGCCTGTACTTCCGGCTGGTCGAGGTGAGCATGAGATGTGCGAGGTCCGTGGCGGGGCTGAGGAACTGCGCGCTGTGGAAGTCGATGATGGTGCACTCGCTGACGTCCGCGTTGTACATAAGGTTGCCCATCCACATGTCGCCGTGGCAGACCGTGTTGAAGCGGGTGCCGAGCGGGTCGCTCGGGCGGCGGAGCTTCACCAGCAGCTGGAAGACCTCGTTGGAGATCTTGCGCAGCTTGATCACGTGCTCCTGGATGCCTGCAAGAAAATGAGACTCGTGAGGGAAACAATTTCGCTTGCTTGCGTACCGACCGGAAAAAGTTCTGATAAATAGCCTATTGTTACGACTACGTACGAGCAAGTGCGCAGTTGCCGCCACGGAGGCCTTAAAGGCCTCGATCGCTAAGGTCTAACTAAACAATTCAGGGCGGAGCTATCTAGTAGCAGCAGCAAGCTTGCAGACGGGGCCAGGCAGGGTATCTTCTGTCCCTCCTCTCTGCTCTGGTGGGGCGCGTCTCGCGCTGCAGAGGGGATTCATCAGGGTTCATTAGCTTTTCAATGGGCCCAGGGGAGGGAGGAGGAGAGGAGAGGAGGAAGGGAGGCATTTGGGAGAACGACGCACGACATTGGTCGAAACGAGCAGCGAAAGAACGACGAGCAGAGAAGCAGACTCAATGAGAGAATTGCAACGGTTGCGGAACGAGGGAGGAGGGAGCGAGCGAGCGAGAGAGAGAGAGCGGGGCCATTTGGCCAGATTGCAGTCGGTGAATGAAAGCGATCTGGTCGACGGCGGTCGGTCGAAGCAAATATTAAAGCGTGACGAGCGGAAAAAAGGGAGAGGAGACGAGAGGGCTCACGTCACGTACGGCAAAGAGTCCGGCTATAGCATTTGGCGATGTGGACAATGCCAAAGATAAAGGGCCGAGATTGCGATTGCGAAAATAGCGAGGGGAACCGGTTATCATACACTGTGCGTGCAGTGGCCAGGCGTGAGACAAAAGTGAACTAATAATAGTTCCGCGAAGACGATCGAGCTCGATCGGCAAGAAAAACAAGATTCCGATTTCGATTCCGGCTGGCTCCCAATACGCCGCCGGCGGTCAGATGCGAGATCACATTTTTCTGTTGATTGCGTGCCCCAATCGCTCGTTCATAGCCCGCCGAGCAGAATAACTCAGTTCGTAGTTCGCAGTTACCGCTGTCTGTCTGATGACGTAACACGGGGATGACAGCTCGATCGTCGCGTTGGCGTAGGGGTTATGCATCCATCCGTACAGCCTGGTTTGCATAGAGTGTAGCAGCTCTTTGCGCGTCGTTTCGAGCCGCTTTTCGCAAGTGTGAAATTCGTCGCCCGGTGACGTTTACTTACATGGGCCAATGCAAAAAAGGCTCCCTGAGGCTTAAGTGCAGCAAAAACGTCTCAGGCGTCTAACTAACAAAATTGGGTTTGGGACATCGTGTTGGGCGAGCGCCAGCGGTGTCTTTCCCCGCCTCCTCCCCAAAAAAGTGTTTCCACTGTCCGAGCGGCGATGCACTAAAGCGGACAGAGACAAAAACTTGGCTGATCGCCGGTCGGTCGGTCGGTCGGCTTCGCACACCAGGCGACCGAACTTGTAGGGGACACAAAGGGGACGCGCGGAAAGAAGGGCGAAGTCAGGACGGATGGACGGGGGGACACCAACTGCGCAGTTGTGAGCGGTTGGTCGGAGCAAGTCAGACGCAGCAGCAGCAGCAGCAGCAGCAGCAGGCGGCGGCGCGGCGGTCTCAAACGAGGACGGCTACAAAATGCTTTACAGTCGGCGCCGCGCCGTACGCAGCTAGAAGAGAAGCCGTCTGCGATATAACGGAAGGAGGGAGGAGAAAGTTGGCCGGACTAAACCGCAACGAGCAAGGGCTTTCGCGGTCGCCGCTGCCTGTCCAGCCAGTCATCGCTGAGTTGCATCATGTGGCGAGGAAGATTTCGTCATGAATGAAGCACAATGTTCGCTTTAATGGCAATTTCTTTCATTGTGTTCGCCCCCAACTATTTAAAGCTCAGCGCTATAAAAGAGAGAAAAGAGGGGGGAATTAGGCGTGGCAGGCAGTGATTTATGCGCGATGTTTACCTCATCTGAGGCGTCGTTTCCGTTTGCGCTGTCTGGGAGAAAGCGTCGGCGTCGGCGGGAAGGTCACGGTTGATCATCATCTCGGGAAAAGAAGGGGCCCCCAGGCATCGTAAATAAAGGAAGGAAGGAAAGAAGGCAGTCACGAAACGAACTGCTAAGGAATGGCGGCTGGCTAGATGGCTGTTTGTTGCTAGCCGCCTTTTCCCCTCCGCTATACGTACTGCCGTTCCTCTTCTCTTCTCTTTCCCGCTGCTTTCTACGTGCGCGAGCGAACGAAAGACGAACGGACGGACGGAGAACGAAAAGCAGAGGCTATATGCGAAGGAGGGAACGAAAAGGAACGAGCGCGATGTTTTGCGCGCCGAAAAAACGGGAGAAGCGGAAACGGCGGCGCGCGGCGAGTTCGAGGCCGGATCCCCTTTGATCTGCCGATTTATCCCTAACCGGACCCCCTTTTCTGAAGATTAAAAGATCGGCGAAGGGG
>JAAUYK010143658.1_pt1 | contig 12724 bp, 9 predicted proteins | sample 7278021 | NCBI WGS metagenome assembly JAAUYK01 (sample SAMN14350223, study PRJNA611818) | marine sediment metagenome | isolation source: surface marine sediment (1.8m) | place: French Polynesia: Moorea | collected 2018-08
AATTCTTTATATAACCCTGCCCGTCCATAAGGGGGTACATTATGAGAGATTAACACTCCATATCCTCGACGTTTAGCTAAGATAGATTCTGAGGGGTTATTTGCAGCATAAATGTATAAATTAGGGATATCTCCTAATAAAATATCTGACCAAGAATAACCTGTATTTCCTAATGGTGAACCTGGTAACCATTCAACGGTTCCGTGCATCCCAAAATGTACTATAGCATCGGCAGAAAAATCGTTTTGTAACCACTTATAAAAGGCCGCATATTGAGGATGGGGAGTTAAATCTTTTTCAAACATTAACCTCATGGGATCACCAGAAATACCTAACGGTGGTTGCACCCCTATCCAAATATTTCCTAGTTGAATACCTCCGATTTGATATTCGTCTCCATAAGTTTTTATTCCTGTATCTGTTAATGATTTCCACTGTTTTTCAATACGAGTTTTTAATAAGTATCCTAACCATTCTTCGAGTTTTCTCACATTAACCGTTGCTTGACCCTTTTCAGCATTATTTGGTGTAATAATTGCTTCATCTGCTTCTTTAACTTGATTAATAATCATTTCTCCATCTTCGGGTAATTCTCCCACATCATAGCCTTGCTTTTCTAATTCTTGTAATAATTTTAGTAAGCTACGGGGAACATTTAATAATGCTGCGGTTCCTGTTGCTCCATAACCTGGGGGAAAGCCATACAAAATAATAGCAAGTTTACGATTTTTTACTTCAGTTTCACGCAATTTTATCCAACTTTTTAACCTTCCTGTTAAGCGTTTAACTCGCTCAGGAATAATATAAATATCATTGCCAACTAAACCACCCAAAGGGACGGTATCAATGGCACCATCTAACTCAGGAAGGGCATATAAAACCACACTTTGTAAACCACCTATTCCTTGTCTCGTCCAAGAAGAAATATCTTGAATTAACAGAGGTGCAGCAACAATATAGGGTATATTTTTCGCGGTTAAAATTCGTTTTGCAACCTCAACTTGTCGTCCAGCTTCCATTGAACCAGCAGGACCACCCACTAGAGGAAAACCGATGGTAGAGACAATAGAATCTACTTCAATGGCATCTTTTGCTAAAGAACGTATTTCTTTATTGCCTAAGTTCCTTTGTTGGGTTTCGTAAGTAGTAGTTAACCAATCTCTAACAATCACATGACCTTCAACTCCATTGATAAAAATTGGGATAGGAGTTAATCCTTGTTGTTCAAAAGAACGAATTAACTGGGGAATATAGGGTTGTTGTGTGATAACGTGCTTACGGTATAAAAGAACAGCAACCAAAGGATTATCAATAGATTTGTGTTGTTGATACCAGTTTAAATAGTCACGGGGAGAAGTAAAATAACCCTCATATTCAGGATGAAGTAATCCCATATTTGGTGTTTCTATAGGTTCGGGAATTTCTCCTACTTTGATATCTAAATATTTCTCTGCTATTGTCCAACACATAGCAGCAAAGTTTTCATTTCCTCCTGCGTTCCAATAGCCATATATAATTAACCAGTTGCGTAAATCTTGGACTTTTTTGGCAGGAATAAACTTTAATAATTTTGGTCCCGTTTTCAAGAAACTTAAATAACCAGCAAGCTTATCTTCTTCCTTCCCACTGGAAAATTTACTTAAAATAAACTTAATAGGTTTGGGCATTCCTTTAGGTTTCTTCCCAATAACAAATTTTCCTAAACGAGTCAAACTCATTAATTCTAAAGCTGATTCAAATACTAAACGAATAGGGATATTTTCTACCCGTTCCCTTAACCAAATTACTTGGTCATAATCAAAGATTAAACTAGCAAAAAAAACATCCGCATCCTTGAGGACATTCTCAATAATCTCTGGTTCTTGAGAAAGACTGCGATCGCTATATATTTGTATATCCAAGTCCGGACAACGAGATTGCGCTAACTGTGCAGCTTGTCGATACAAGTCCAGATTAAATGATTCAAACCCAGTAATAACAACGATGCGTGACATATCCCTATTCCGTAAAGTTTTGTAACAGTATTATTTCTATTATAAGCTTTATTCCTTATTTTCCAGTTTCAACCATCGCGCCGTTGGACCCAAAGAAAAGCCCTGTATAGACACAGAAATTAAGACGATGAAGAATACCACATTAAAGAGAGTTGTGGCATCAGGAATGCCCACTGCGATGGGGCTAATGGCTAAAATAATAGGGACTGCACCCCTCAACCCAACCCAGGAAATAAAAAGTTTCTCAGAATTATTATAAGGACTAATAGCTAAACCAATAATCACACTCAAAGGACGGGCAATAAACATTAAAAATAAAGCAATAATAACAGCAATGGGAGCAACTGTAATAAGTTGGGAAGGAAACACTAAAAGTCCTAATAATAAAAACATTCCTATTTGCATTAACCAAGAGATACCATCATGAAAATCAAGGATAGTTTGTTTATAAGTAAAGTTACTATTTCCTAATACAATTCCTGCTACATAAACACCCAAAAAACCGTTACCCTGCAAAAGAGTTATGACACTATAAGTTAATAATACTTGTCCGAGACTGATAACAGGATATAAACCTTGTGCATCGACTTTAATATTATTAATTATCCAATTCATCAGACGACCAAACCCATAACCACCGATAATTCCTATCAAAATTTGAGCAATTAAAGTAATCCCTAAATTAAGAAAAGAAATATCTCCAGTTTTGACTATATTAACTATAGTTGTTGTTAATAATACAGCCATAGGATCATTACTACCAGATTCTAATTCTAATAAAGGCTGTAAGTTACCTTTAAGCTTTAAATTACTAGATTTAAGAATAGAAAAAACCGCAGCAGCATCGGTTGAAGAAATAATCGCCCCTAACAGTAAACCATCTACCCAGTTAATGCCATCAAATCCCACCATTAAATAAGAAAAAGAACCCAACATAAACCAAGCAAAAGTTCCTAAAAATAACATAGTTAAAGCCACACCAACGGTAGACATGATTAACCCTTGTATCAAAACCGGACGAATACTTTTCCATTCCGTTTCTAAACCCCCAGTAAATAAAATAAAAATTAGAGCTAAATCCCCTATAGTTTTAGCAAGTTTATAATTCTCAAAATTTAAACCCCCTATTCCCTCAGAACCAGCTAACATTCCAATCAATAAGAATAAAAGCAACGCAGGAACACCAAATTTATTGGCTATTTTACTAGCAAAAGCACTAATAAGTAATAACAATCCTGCCGCAATTAAAATATATTCAAAATACAAAATAAACATAGTATAATAAACATCTCCATAATTAAAGAAAATTGAACAATCTAAAAAAAATCAACTATTACAAAGATGATTTTATCTATTTATCGGCAACTGAGCAACTGCAACTTTTCAAAGGCAAAAAACTTTCCCTGATCGAAATGCTATTCACACAGTGTATAATTACGATCAACAGGGATTTAAAGAATATGCCAATCATCGTTAACAAACATGGAACCTAACACAACACTAGACTGGATTTTAGGCGGTATTGCCATCACTATTTTAATTGTAGGAATGTTGATGTTATTAGGAGGGATATCAGAGATGAATAAAAAATAAGTAATGGTTATTAACGAAGTGAAAAGTAAGTAAGGACTAATTATCCTATAACTGGCTCTGTGGTAAGTATTAATCTACATTAGGGCTAAAAAGAGCTAAAACATATTCTCCTTGATTAACTGAATAATTAGTGGAAACATCAAAAATAAATCCATCTTTTTCTGCATGAATATTGATCACCTCTGGTAAATTACCTTGCTTATTAAAACTGAGTATTTCATAAAGTTTATCTCCTTCTTTTACTGGGTTTTGTAAAGATAATCTATTTTGAATCATGCCACCAGTTGGTGCATAATAACTTTTTATATTTTGACGAGAAACTAAAGTTATATCTTGACTTGTTAAAGCATAATTAGGTAGATGTAAAATCCCTTTTTTAACCAAATAGTTTATAATTCCCTGAACACCAGTCTTAACAGAGTTGGGATTCATCGTCATTCCTGAACCTAACTCTAATGTCCAAGATTCTCTATCTACTATTATTTTTCTTCCCGCTTCTTCAAACTTTTTTTCTAATGCTAACCAAGGTTTCATAAACGCTTCATCAAATGCGTCCCCATCATAAGTATCCATTAAAATACCATAATCTATCTGAAAATATTTTGCACTTTCTTGCTGTTGTCCAGGAAAACAAAAAAGATAATCAATACATTTATTACTAGAACTATGAATATCAATCAGATAATTAGCATCCATAGAAAGTGATTGTAATTGATAACGATACTGTTCAAATAAAGGCGCACCACTGGGTTTATTAATTTTTTCTAGTTGTTTAGCAAATGCCGTCTTTTGTTGCTGTAAAAAGTTTTCTTGAATCGTTAATAAATCAAACTTGATATTATTGTTAACCAACTCATCTAAATCTTGACAAACTTTTTCATAATTCCAAAAAATTCGATTCCAATCTTTTCCATCATAACTATTATAACGTCCCGATGAAAAGAAATGATTTCGCTGATTTGTTCCCAAAGGATTACAAATAGGAAGCAAGCAAATCTCTCCATCTATTTGATTATTTTTAAGACCAGATAAAAAATTAATTAGTTGATAAATAACAGCATTGCCAACAATTTCTGAGCCATGTAAATTAGATTGAATATAAACCTTTTTACCTCTTTTATTACCCAAAAACTTATAGAGTTGTAAAAAAAACTCATCACCAGAAGCAAGTTTAAATAAATTTAATGTTTCAATAGTTGGTTTCATAGAGATGGGGATTGTTCAAAATAAACTTTTAACAATAGCACAAAAAGTTGACAAAACTGCTAGAAAAAACTACCGTAAAAAAGTCCCTTCATTCAATAGATAAATTTAACAGGTAATCCAATATGGTACAAGCAAAACTTGGAGATACAGTCAAAGTCAACTATACAGGTAAATTGCAAGATGGGACAGTTTTTGACTCCTCTGCAAATCGTGAACCCTTACATTTTTCCCTTGGAGAAGGTCAAGTTATCGCAGGTTTTGAACAAGCAGTGGTGGGAATGACTCCAGGAGATAGTAAAAGTGTTACCATTCCTTCAGAACAAGCTTATGGTCCTTATCAAGAAGAATTAGTGATTGTAGTCGATGAAAAGCAAATACCATCAGACTTATCCGTAGAGGTGGGACAACAGTTACAAATACGTCATAAAGATGGTCAAGCGGTTCCTGTTACAATTACTAATATTACTGATGATAAAGTTACTTTAGATGCTAATCATGCTTTAGCTGGAAAAGATTTAACTTTTGAAATTGAGTTAGTAAGCATTCAGTAAATAGTTAAAAGTGAACAGTGAACAGTGAACTGTTTGCTGTTAAGAATTATCCCGTAAGAACAATGTTTAAATCTTCTCAGTTGTTTAGAACTTTAAACATAACCTAAATCAAAGATGATGGAACAGATTCAATCACACACAGAAAAAGATCAACTTATTGAAAAATTACAAGCAGAAATTACTCGCTTAAAAGCTGACAAAAAAGCCACTTTAATCATGCAAGAAAACTTGCGAGAAAGTGAGGAAAGATGGCAATTAGTATTACAGGGAACAAATGAAGGAATTTGGGATTGGAACCTAAAAACCGATGAAATGTTTTTCTCCCCTCGTTGGAAAGAAATGTTAGGTTATGGTGATCAAGAATTACCTAATCATATTGATACTTGGAAGAAATTACTTCATCCTCAAGATACAGAAAGGGTGATGAAAATTTTAGCTGATCATTTTGCTAAAAAAACCGATCATTATAGTGCAGAATTTCGTTTAAAATGTCAAGATGGTAATTATAAATGGATTCTTTCTCGCGGAAAAGCGTTATGGGATGAAACAGGAAACCCATTAAGGATGGCCGGTTCTCATACAGATATAAGCGATCGTAAAAACGAACAAATTTTATTAGCATCACTGATAGATTGTATTCCCGATCTCGTCTTTTGTAAAGACTCTAAAGGAGTCTATAAAATGTGTAATAATGCCTTTGAAAAATTTGCAGGGCGAGATAGAAAAGATATTCTTGGTAAAGATGATTTTGAACTTTTTTCAAAAGAAGAAGCGTTAGGATTTCGCAAACAAGATCGCTTCATGATGCTACAAAAACAATCCCATCGTAACGAAGAATGGATCACCTATCCTAATGGGAATTGTCGCCTAGTAGATACCTTAAAAACCCCCTTTTGTTGTCCCGAAGGTAAGTTAATGGGAACCATTGGTATTAGTCGAGATATTACTGATCGTAAACAAAAAGAAGAAGCTATCAGAAAACAAGCAGAAAGAGACGCTTTACTCAGTAATATTGCCAGACAATTAATCGATCAAGACTTAAATACAGCAGTTAATTTTATTTTAGAATCCATCGGAAAATTTACCCAATGCGATCGCAATTACATTATTCGTTATTTTCCCCAAGAAAAGGTTTGGAGTATGATCCATGAATGGTGTAATGAATATATCCCTTCAACTATCCATGATTCTCAAAATATTTCCCTAGAAGTATTCCCTTGGTTTTCTCAACAACTCATAGAAGGAAAATCTATTTGTATTAACAACTTAGAGGATTTCCCCCCGGAAGCAACGCCAGAAAGAGAAGCCTATAAAAACAGTTTAAGCCCCAACTTATTAGTAGTTCCTATGATGACAAGATGTCAAACAGTGGGCTATTTAGGAATTGATACTAATGTATATAGAAGTTGGACAAAAGATGATCTAAATCTCTTGAAACTAGTAGGAGAATTAATGGCAATTGCAGAAGCAAGAACTATTGCAGAAGAAGCTAAAAAAGAGTCACAGGCAAGGTTTGCTGGTATTTTAGATAACGCCAACGAAGCGATTATTTCCATCGATGAAAAACAAAAAGTAACCCTTTTCAATCATGCTGCTGAACAAATATTCGGCTATACTTCTAATGAAGTATTAGGCAAGCCTTTCAATCTCTTAATTCCCCCTCGTTTTACAAATAACCATTATCAACACATTAATAGCTTTAAAAATACCCAAGAAACCGCTAGAAAGATGGGTGGTCGTCGTCCTGTTTTTGGAAAAAGAAAAGATGGTACAGAATTTTTAGCAGAAGTGTCTATCTCTAAAATAAAGCCACGGGGAAAAACAATTTTTACAGCAATTATTAGAGATATTACGGAACGAAAACAAGCAGAAGAAGCTTTAAAAACAGCCAAAGAAAAAGCCGATGCTGCTAATTGTGCAAAAAGTGAATTCTTAGCCAGCATGAGTCATGAATTACGAACCCCTTTAAATGCTATTTTAGGCTTCACTCAAGTGATGCAAAGAGATACAACTTTAAACGAAGAAAATAAACAAAACTTAGAAATTATTGGTCGCAGTGGAGAACACTTATTAGAATTAATCAACGACATCTTAGAGATGACCAAAATTGAAGCAGGAAGAACTACATTTAATCAAACTCAATTCGATCTTTATCGTCTGCTTGACAACTTAGAATCTATGCTACATCTAAAAGCAGAACAAAAAAACTTACAACTTCTCTTTGAAAAAACAGAAACCCTACCTCAATATATAGAAACAGATGAAAGTAAACTGCGACAAGTATTAATTAATTTACTAGGAAACGCCATTAAATTTACACAAGAAGGTGGAGTAATTTTACGCATTAAAACTAATGAAGTTATCAGAGAAAATCAGGGAATTATCTTAACCTTTGAAGTTGAAGATACCGGGCCTGGTATTGCATCCGAAGAAGTAGATCAACTCTTTGAAGCCTTTGGACAAACAGAAACAGGCCGTAACTCCAATGAAGGCACAGGGTTAGGGTTGCCCATTAGTCAAAAATTTGTGCAATTAATGGGAGGAGAAATTAGCGTTAGTAGTATATTAGGCCGAGGTAGTTTATTCACCTTTACTATTAAAGCAAACATCGTTGATGCTAATGCTATTAAAATCAATAAAACCCCTCGTCGTATTATTGGTTTAGTTCCCGGCCAACCCAACTATCGTATTTTGGCCGTCGATGATCGCCTCGAAAGCCGTATTTTATTAGTTAAATTATTATCATCAATGGGCTTTAATGTTCGTCAGGCAAGTAATGGACAAGAAGCCTTAGAAATTTGGAAAAGTTGGCAACCCCATTTAATTTGGATGGATATGAGAATGCCCATCATGGACGGTTATAACGCCACTCAACGCATCAAAGCAAACGCCAAAGGACAAGAAACCGTTATTATTGCTTTAACAGCCAGTGCCTTTGAAGAAGAACGAAATTTAGTCTTATCGGCAGGATGTGATGATTTTATGCGTAAACCCTTCCGAGAAGAAGTTTTATGGGAAAAAATAGCTCAACATCTCGGTGTTAACTATGTTTATGAAGACTTAGACGAGCAAACATTGTCCTCCCAACTCAACCAACAAGCAACCCCACAAACCAGATATCAATTACAATCGCTTTTAGAAAAAATGCCCCCTCAATGGATTAACTCACTCCATCAAGCTGCCTTAGAATGTAGTGATGATGGCATCTTAGAATTAATTCAGGAAATACCACCCCATAGTCAACCCCTAGCGATCGCCCTTCGAGAATGGTCCGAAAATTTCCTCTTTGATCCTGTGATCGAATTAACTGAAACTATTATATGACACGGTGTAGGGGTGTAGGGGTGACGGGGTGTAGATATAGGATAATTTTTCAAGAGTCTCCCACACTCCCCACACTCCCCACACTCCCCACCCTCTCCCACCCAGTCCCCAGTATCCCAGTATCCCAGTCTCCCAGTCTCCCAGTCCCCCAGTACCCCATGACCTCCGATTCTAGTAATATCTTAGTTGTCGATGATACCCCGGATAACCTGCGCTTACTCTCAGCAATGTTATCAGAACAAGGTTATAAAGTTCGCAAAGCCCTCAATGGAAAAACTGCTTTAAATACCATTTATCAAGTTCCTCCAGATTTGATTTTATTGGATATTAATATGCCATCAATGAATGGCTATCAAATTTGTCAAAAACTAAAAGAAAATACTAACACCAAAGATATTCCCGTTATTTTTATTAGTGCTTTAGACGATGTTTTAGATAAAGTTAAAGCCTTCGATGTAGGGGGAGTCGACTATATTAGTAAACCATTTCAAGCAGAAGAAGTTATAGCGAGAATTGAAAATCAATTAACTATACAAAGACAGAAAAAAAGACTACAACAAGAAATAACAGAAAGAGAAAAAACAGAACAAACCTTAAAAGTTTATCTCCACGCCGTTTCCCATGATTTAAGAAATCCCGTTATTGGCTTTTCCTTAATTTTGAAAAATTTTTTGCAACAAGAACAAGATTCCTTAGAAATTTCCAGAAAAGTTTTAGAACAAATGGCCAAAAGTTGCGATCGCCAACTAAATTTAATTAATTCTTTAGTAGAAAGTCAACAATTCGACATAGGGGGTATTAACCTAGATACCAAACCTTTAAATATAGCACAATTAAGTCAACAATTGGCCACAGAATGGCAACCAATGTTAACAGAAAACAAAGCTAGATTGTTCCTAGAAGTACCTCAAAATTTACCAATGGTACAAGCAGATAGCGATCGCTTGTGGCGAGTTCTAGAAAATTTGATGGCCAATGCTTTAAAACATAATCAACCCGGCATCCAATTAACCCTCAAAGTAGATATAATAGTAACAGAACAACAGGACTTAAAACCTCAAAAAATTCGCTGTAGCCTAAAAGATAATGGAATAGGGATTAACTCTAAACTAGCAGAAACCTTATTTGAAAGGTACAACCGAGGAGAAAAATCCCGAAAAACTTTAGGCTTAGGATTGGGATTATATCTTTGCCGTCAAATCATTGAAGCTCATGGTGGAGAAATTGGGGTAGTCACAGAACCAGGTCAAGGGGCCAAATTTTGGTTTACCTTGCCCATTTCAGATTCCTAAAGAGATAACCTATGAAGAGAAATCTCAATGCTGAAAACCTAATCTATACCAGTGGGAACTGAAATGGAAGGGTAAAATGTCAGAGATTCATAACATATTGATCCCCGAAAAGTGGTTAATGCGTAAATTTCTGATAAATTCCTGGAGAGACCCCTTGACCATAAAGACTTATGTTTTGTTACATAAGATAAATAATTAAGTCCTTAAGACAAATCCTAAGAGCCATGAAGTCTCCCGTAAGCATTTATGGAAAGGACTCATGACCCAATGCCAGGAGCAGTTAACCGTAAAAATGATCGGAGAGTGATCTCATGGCACCAGAAAGCCACCCCCTACTAGAAGAGATGACCTTACGGCAGCTACGAAAAGTAGCCAGCGAATATAACATCTCCCGTTATAGCCGAATGCGTAAAGCGCAACTCCTAGTTGCCATTAAGCAAGCAATACAATCACAAACGCCCCAAATAATCGAAACTGAGGCGAAGATTAAGGTCGACTCCAGTATTCAAGAAGCCCAAAAAGTAGAAGCTTCTAAGTTTGAGGTAGGACAGAAAAATAACATCAGCCCCAAGAAAACCCAGATTAAACCCCAACTCCAAAACGTTTGGGAAGATTACCACAGGAATCGCATTGTCCTTTTACCCCGCGATCCTCAGTGGGCTTATGCTTACTGGAATGTTTCCCAAAAATCCAAAGAAGCTTTAAAAGCCCAAGGGGGTGAACAATTAGCCCTACGGATCTATGATGTCAGCGATATTGACCTAAACTATCAGAGTCCTCATAGTGTACAAGAATATATTTGTGACGATATCACCCAAGAATGGTATATCCCCATTCCCCTCAGCGATCGTGACTACGTTGTTGACATTGGCTACCGTAGTATTGATGGTCGTTGGTTAGTTTTGGCCCGTTCTGCTGAGATCCATATTCCAGCCCTTTATCCTTCCGACTGGATAGAAGATATTTTTACCACAGTCAATTGGGACGAGGAAATAGAAGACAATTTTGTTGAACCGTCACTACCTCCCAACCCCGTTCAAAAAAGATTTGCCGTCAGCGAACAAGTAGCAGAGGCCGCCCGAGTTGCCAGATCCAGCTTTGCCTCTCTACAACATTTAGGCGGATCGCTCACAGGTTCTTCCACAGAGTCCGTTGTCTTTGCCTCTGAGATGGGAATATGGAGTGTTTCTAGTCCATCGGGTCAAACCTTGTCTGATATTGGTTTTGGCTCACAAGAGTTGGTTCCTTCTCGGAAGTTTTGGTTAATGGCTGATGCTGAATTAATTGTTTATGGTGCCACCGAACCAGATGCCACCGTTTTGGTAGGCGGTAATCCTGTTAAACTCAATCCTGATGGAACTTTCCGCTTTCAAATGTCATTCCAAGATGGCATCATAGATTATCCCATCGTAGCGATCGCTGCAGATGGACAACAAACCCGTTCTATCCACATGAAGTTTGAAAGGGAAACCCCCTTTAGTCAGACCAATAGCAAAGAGGATGCAATGTTAGAAGCATTAGGTTGAGAAAAATCAATTCCAAATTCCCCCCTCATGTTCGCATTGAAATCCTTCCTCATACCACTGAGAAAGGTCAACCTCTTCTAAGGGAGTTACCTGGGAACAAGGAGGTTGTATAAATTGACTAACAACCGCCCACATCAAACTACGAGTAACATCTAAAAACGTTTTTAAATCCGATTCGTGATTACCAGGAACACCCTTTTCATTGGGAGTATCCACTTCAACTGCAATACCTCTGGCCCCGAGATGAATTTGTGCTAAAAGTTTAGCCCTGGGGAGATGGTTTTGTGAAGTGATGACCTTGACTTTATGAACCCGATGTTTTTGTAGCAAGGGGACGCAAAAGAAAAAATTATCAAAAGTTGAATAAGCGCATTGCTCAACCCAAACATTATCCATACGCGTTTGTTCCCGTTGGAAAATAAGCTTAATACAAGGAGGTTTTGAGCCTTGGGAAATAATAAGAGGAACATCTTGATACTCAGAAGCAATTTGAGCAGCATAGATTTCCCGTCGAATGCTCCCACCCAAAACTAAAATACCGTCCACCTTGTGATTGGCGTTAACCGGTAATCTCACCAAAACATTGAAAGCTAAACTGCCGAAGATAAAACCAATTAAGGCTAACAAAAGCAGCTTAAATCGTTTTTTCCATTTTCTTTTAGTCAAACGGGCTGTTAAATCAAATTTTGACCTGCTCACTATATTTCTCCGCTAAATAAAACGTGATGAGAATCTACTCTTGAAGAAGGCAGGGGGCAGGAGGCAGGAGGGTTTTCAATTTGTAAGCTATGCAATTTAAAAGGGGGTATGGCAAGGGAATTTGGTATTAAGATATGTAGTAATCGGGTTTTATTGTCAAGAGTTGACATAACTTACAACAGCAGAACATAAAACTTCTTGGCGAAAATAAGAACTCAAATCTTCTGGGGTTCTTAAATCAACTTTACGCTGAAAAAGATGAGACAACTCTTTGATTTCTTTAATCGGAATATTTATATTGACAATGATGGGAGAAGACATAATCATGTTTTGTATCTTAATATATTTCTTGAGAAACCTACGACAAATCTCTAAATTAATATTACTTGACTTCCGAAAAGTTTTTGGTAGGAGTTCAAGCTTCTTCTAAAAAGAATCCTCCTGCCTCCTGCCTCCTGCCTTTAAACTCCTGCCTCCTTTGAATTCTTTTGAATCCTTGGCAGTCTATGTTTGAACCCACAAAGAATTTCCCAAGAAAT
>JAAUYK010129215.1_pt1 | contig 12722 bp, 5 predicted proteins | sample 7278021 | NCBI WGS metagenome assembly JAAUYK01 (sample SAMN14350223, study PRJNA611818) | marine sediment metagenome | isolation source: surface marine sediment (1.8m) | place: French Polynesia: Moorea | collected 2018-08
GACTGCACGGCCGACTCGCTGCATGTTGGCAGCCGGGTGCAGATCATGATGCTGAGCTGGATGCAGCGCTGCGGCCACAAGCCCATCGTGCTGATGGGCGGCGGCACGACCAAGGTCGGCGACCCCTCGGGCAAGGACGAGGGCCGCAAGCTGCTGAGCGACGCCGACATCGCCCGAAACATGGCCGGGATCAAGGGCGTGTTCGCCCAGTTCCTGCGCTTCGGCGAGGGACCGAGCGACGCGCTCATGGCCAACAACGCGGACTGGCTCGACGGGTTGACCTACATCCCCTTCCTGCGCGACGTGGGACGGCACTTCACGATCAACCGCATGCTCACCTTCGACAGCGTGAAGCTGCGGCTCGATCGCGAACAGCCGATGACCTTCCTAGAGTTCAACTACATGATCCTCCAGGCCTACGACTTCCTCGAGCTCGCCCGGCGCCACGACTGTGACCTGCAGATGGGCGGCTCGGACCAGTGGGGCAACATCGTCAACGGCGTCGAGCTGGGCCGGCGGATCGACCAGCGCAGCCTCTTCGGCCTGACGACGCCGCTGATCACCACGGCCTCTGGCGAGAAGATGGGCAAGACCGCCGCCGGTGCGGTCTGGCTCAACGAGGCGCGCCTAGCGCCCTATGACTACTGGCAGTTCTGGCGCAACACGGAAGACGCCGACGTCGGCCGCTTCCTGCGGCTCTTCACCATGCTTCCGCTGGACGAGATCGCGCGCCTCGAAGCGCTGCAGGGTTCGGAGATCAACGAGGCCAAGAAGGTGCTGGCTCATGCGGCGACCGAGCTGTGCCACGGCGGCGCCGCCGCGGAGGCGGCCGCGGAGACCGCCCGCAAGACCTTCGAGCAGGGCGTGCTCGCCCAAGACCTGCCGAGCATCGAGGTGGCGCGAAGCGAGCTTGCTGGCGGTATTCCGGCTTTCGAGCTGTTCCGCCGGGCCGGGCTGGCCGAGAGCAACGGGGCCGCACGCCGGCTGATCAAGGGCGGCGGCGCGCGCCTCAACGACGCGGTGATCAAGGAGGAGACCGCCTCGGTTGCACTCGGCGACGTGACCGAGGAAGGGGTGGTCAAGCTCTCGGCCGGAAAGAAGCGCCACGTCCTGATCCGGCCCGCCTGACTTTAGAGCCGCCCCGCCTCGGCCTCGGCCGATCCGACCTGATCCGCGCTATCTCTGCGGTCCTGGGGGAAACACCGTGGGCGGGTCGCCGCCGGAGCGGCCGAAGATCCCGCGGAGAAATCCCGGGGTCAGCAGCGACAGCGGATTGACGCTGACCTCCGGATCGTTCATCGGCCCTTCGGCGCTGTAGAGCACGGCGAAGACTCCCTCTCCCTCTCCGCCGGTCAGGAGGACTCCGACCAGGGGAATCTTCTCGAGCAGCTGATTGACGCTGTAAGCCGGCACGATGGTTCCCTCGAGATCGACCGCTGCGTCGTCCAGATCGATATCGCCGCGCGCCGTGATCCCGAGGCCGGGACCGTAGACGCGCAGTAGCTCGGTCTTCGCCGTCCCGTCGACCAGAACGAAGTCACCCTTCAGGCGCTCGAAACGGATCCCGTTGCCGGTCAAGGTATCGAGCAGCCCGGTAAAGGACGCGACCGAGAGCAGGTTGGCCAGGAGGGGCGTATCGACCAGGGCGAAGTTTCGCGCGCGGATCTTGCCCGCCAGGTCGCTTTTAGGGATCGGGCCGTCGCTCTCCGCGCTGATGCTCAGGCGACCGCCCTTGACCGTGTCGTTCAGGTTGAAGGAGTACAGCAGGCCGCCGACGTCGTCGGCGTGGACCGTCAGCTCGAAATGACCGTTCTCGGCCGGACCATAGTCGAAGGTGAAGCTGCGCTCCTCTTCGTTGAGGCCTACTTCCTCGATCTCGGCCTCGGCCTCGGCCAGGGCCACAGCGTTCTCCTGACGGTTGTCCAGGTCGTCCTCGTCGAGCTTGGTGTTGCCGGCGCGCTGCATGGACATGTCGAGCTCGGGATCCTCGGTCACGTCGACTGTCCAGGAATCCTCGGGCACCCTTCCCGAGATGACGAGGCGCTGCCAGCCGCCGTCCCGGCGATCCATCAGGAGGGAAACGTCCTCGACCCTGCGTCCCTCTCCAAAGCGGACGGACTTCAGGCGAGGCGCCGAGGCGAAGAAGTCATCAAGCTCGAGCACCTGTTCCGAGGCTTTGTTGGAGGCTTCGTCGGCGGCTTCGCCCGCCGCCCGTTGTGTCACGTTCGCCATGAAGGGCTCGGCGTCCAGCTCGCCTTCACCGAGCACGACCCTGATGCCGCGCGGCTGCCATTCCAAGTTGATCGAAGACAGCCAGCTGCGTCCGAGGCGAAAGTCCTCGAGCATCACCCGGCGCAAGGTGGAGCCGGTCTCATCGAACTCACCCCGCCCGCGCACCGCCAGGGTCCCGGCTTCGAGGCGACGCAGTTCGAAATCGACGAAGCGCTCTCCGCGGACCCCGAGAGAGCCCTCGAGACGGCCCGGAACGTTGCGCGGCTTCAGCCACTTAAGGTCGTCAAGGATCAGCCTAGCGCTCAGCAAGTCGGCCTGCAGATCGATCCTGCCGCTGCGTTGAGCGTCCAGCTTGAGCTCGAGGGAACCGGCCAGCTCGCCTTCCATGTAACGCAACAGGTGGAGTCCGAAGGCATCCAGTTGTTGCTCATTGATTCTCTCGAACTCGACCTTGAACACGCTCTGGAAGGGCGCGTCCCTGCCGAAGTTTTCCCTCCAGTTCATGCGGATGGGCACGTTGCCGAAGACGATCGGGCCGCTCACGGTCATGCCGTCGTTGTCGACCATCAGGCGCACGTCGCCCTCTGTCACATCCTGATCGAGGGCGATGGACTCGAGGCGGAGGCTCCTGATCTCGGCCTCGGCCCGGACCCGTACCTGCTCGAACGTGAGGTCCTGGAGCAGCGGAAAGGAAAACCGCACCTCGGCGGTCGCGTCGCCCGCGGTCCGCGCGGGATCAACGCCGAGCTCGGACATCAAGGCCAGGGTCTCGTGGTTCAGCAGGGTCAGCGCGTCGCGCAGCGGACCACCGATCTTGACGTAGATCTCCAGGTCCTGATCCTCCTTGTCCAGGCCGAGAACCGAGATCTTGCCGGTGTCGACCTCGATCCCTTCCAGCCTTCCCGACTCGGGTAGGAAGATCATCTGCTCGACATCGAAGCTCGCCGTCCCCGCTATGCCCACGACCGGCGGCAGCGGCCTCTGGTAGTGGACCGTCAGGTCCCGATATCGCAGCGTTCCCGATAGATGCTCGACCGCCGTCGCCTCAGGGTCGTCGGCGGGTATCCAGAGGCCCGCCGTCATTTCGGCTTTCTCGACCTCGCCGCCGCCGATGTTCTTGACGGTCCAGTCCCGGGCGTTCTTGGCTACGGGCAGAGGCCAGAACAGAGCGATGTCGTCGGCCGCGACCTGCCGCACTTCCCCACCAAACTCGAGGCGCAGTCCCTCGTCGAGAAAGCGGGCCGAAGCCGAGAAGGACAGGGCCGCAGCGTTGTCTACATCGCCCTCGAAGTCCTTCGACGAAAGGGTCGCGGCCACCTCCTCCATCTCCAGAGTGCCCGCCTCCGGCTCCCACGCGCCCTGCAGCGAGAGCGCATGAACAGCGACCGGTTCCGGCAGCAACTCAGGCAGGGTCAGAAAGCCGGGAGAGGCGGTGATCTGGTAGCTCATGCTGCGCAGACGCCCGTTGGCGGCGAGCGACGCCTCGAATGATCCGCTCAGGGGAAGATCGAAGCCGGCGACCGGCGCCATGTCGGCACTGAAGAAACCGAGGGAGGGCGCCCGCAGGTTGAAGAGCCGCGCCTCGAGATCGATCGCCTCGTTATCAGCCTGGTAGAACAAGGAGAGGTCGAGCTCTCCGGTTTCCTGCACGTCGCTAAACAGCAGCTTCACCCGCGCCGCCAGGCCGTTGCTCAGGCGCTGTACGGAGATGTGCGCCGAGGGCGCGTGCCAGACCGAATTGGTGGAGCGGTCGATGACGAAGAGCGATCCGTCGACGATCCGCACCGCGCGGAGGTAGGACAGCGGGTCGGTCCGCTGCGGGTCCGCACTCAGCTGGGCAATGAACTCGGGCACGAACATGGAAATGTCCAGTGGCGCCGCGTCGCCGGCCGACTCCTTGTCCGGCACGCCATAGGACTTGAAATCGAAGCCGCCGTCCTCCTGGCGAACCAGCGACACGCTGGCACCGAAGGCTTCGATCCTGGAGGGGGCGATCCGGCCGACCAGGAGCGCCGGCAGACTGAGGTTCACGGAAAGCTCGGGTAGGCTGATCAGCGGAAGTCCCGCCTCGTCGACCAGCTTCACGTCGCGCAGGCGCACGTCGATGGCCCGGGACCAATCCGCCCAGATCAGCACGGTCTCGCCAATCCTCAGCGTCGGCTCTTCCTCCGTCCCCGACGTCAGGGCGCTCTCCAGGAAGGGGGTGAGGAAGTCCAGCTTGACCGGCCCCTGAGCAAGGCGCCACGCGCTTGCGCCGACGATCATTGCGCAGACCAACCCGAGGACGGCGACGGCCCGAATACAGATTTTCAGCGATCGTCTAATCATCGCGTCGAACGACCTGCGCCGTGGCCAGGCATCGCCGCGCCCGGATCCCGTGGCATTCCAGGGGGCGACCCAGGGGGTGACGAGGCGCGGCCATGACCATGAAGACGTCCACGATAGGGACCGCCCGACGCCCTGCCCTGGCCAAGGCCCTTGGCAGCGCCGGCGAGACCTGTTGATCTGGTGGTCGAAGGAGGCCGCATAGCACGGACGGCAGCAATGACCAACCCGAAGGTTTCGCGGCCCCGACTATCACACGCTTGATCCATGAGCCTGTCGCAAGACCTTCACTTCCTGGACGCCGCACCCGGCCTGGCGAGCAAGGCCGACGAGGGACGCATCGCAATCGGATTCCAGCGCTGGCGCGAGGGCGTCGCCAGGCTCGACGACCCGCAGAGCAGGAGCCTGGCCGGCACACTGGCGGATGATCGGCGGGGACATCGACTGCTTAACGGGATCTTTGCCAACAGCCCTTTCCTGACCGAGTGCGCTCTGGGAGATATGGGGTTCTTTACCAGCCTCTTGAAGCTGGGCGCCGATAAAGCTTTCGAGGACTTGATCGGCGCGGTGGACGGCGCCGCGCGCGATCAGCCCGAGCGGCGGGCCTTGATGGCGACGCTTCGGCGGCTGAGAAAACGGGCCGCGCTGACCGTCGCCTTGGCCGACATCTGCGAGGTCTGGCCCCTAACGCGGGTCTGCGAGGCTCTCAGCGCCTTCGCCGACGCGGTCCTGACGGCGGCCGTCACCCACCTCATGCTGACCGGCGCCGAGCGGGGCCACCTCGCGCTCCGGGACCCGGAGAAGCCCCTGGAGGGCTGCGGCTACGCGGTCCTCGGCATGGGCAAGCTCGGCGCCCGGGAACTGAACTACTCGTCCGATGTCGATCTGATCGTGATCTACGATCCGGCCATGATCGACTATCGCGGCCCCTTGAGCGTGCAGGAGGCCTTCGTGCGGCTGACGCGGGACCTCGTCACCCTTATGGAGGAACGAACCGGTGACGGCTATGTGGCGCGGGTCGACCTGCGGCTCCGTCCCGATCCCGCCGCGATGCCGCTGGCCATCGCCTTCAACACGGCCATGACCTACTACGAGAGCATGGGCCAGAACTGGGAACGCGCCGCCATGATCAAGGCGCGCCCGGTCGCCGGCGACCTCGCGCTCGGCGCGGAGTTCGTCACCGAACTGAGGCCCTTCGTCTGGCGCAAGCACCTGGATTTCTGGGCCATCCAGGACGTGCACTCGATCAAACGCCAGATCAATGCGCAGAAAGGCAGCCGGGACATCGGTCTCGCCGGCCACAACGTCAAACTCGGTCGAGGCGGAATCCGGGAGATCGAGTTCTTCGCCCAGACCCAGCAGCTGATCTACGGAGGTCGCGAGCCGGCCCTGCGCAGCGCGCGAACCGAAGAGGCCCTCGGCGCGCTGGCCGGTGCCGGCCGCATAGCACCGGAAGTCGCCACTCAACTCAGAAATTCTTATCGTTATCTGAGACGGTTGGAGCATCGTATTCAGATGATAAATGATCAGCAGACCCACAATCTCCCGAAGGACACGGCGGGCCTTGAACGACTGGCCGCCTTCATGGGTCATCCCGAACTGGCGCCCTTCGAGCGCGAGTTCCTGACCCACCTGCGCGCTGTCGAGACCGCCTACGCGGAGCTCTTCGAACAGGCGGAACCGCTGTCCGGACCCGGCAACCTGGTGTTCACCGGCGGCGAGCCGGAGGCCGCCACGCTGGAGACCCTCGCCGAGCTCGGTTTCAGCAACGGCGCACTGGTGTTCAACACCGTCAGGGCCTGGCACCACGGGCGCCACCGGGCCACCCGCTCGACCCGGGCACGCGAGATCCTGACCGAGCTCATGCCGAGACTGCTGGAGAGTTTCGGCGGGACCGTCAATCCCGACGGCGCCTTGGTCAAGTTCGACGAGTTCCTCTCCGGTCTGCCGGCCGGCGTTCAGCTGTTCTCGCTGCTGCAGGCCAATCCCTCCCTGCTCGACCTCCTGGCCCGGATCATGGGCAGCGCGCCGGCCCTGGCCGAACATTTGAGCCGCAAGTCCAGCCTGCTCGACGCGGTGCTCAGCCAAGACTTCTTCGAGCCTGTGCCACCGCTCGCCGATCTTTCGGACGAGCTCTCCCGGGCGCTGACCCAGGCACGGGATTTCCAGGACGTGCTCGACCTGACCCGCCTCTGGGCCGGCGACAGGAAGTTCCAGGTCGGCACCCAGATCCTGCGCCAGAGCATCGATGTCGAAGAAGCCGGCCGGGCGCTCAGCGACATCGCGGATGCGGTCATCGGGGCGTTGGCCGGCCCCGTGCTCGAAGAGATGGCGCGGAGCCACGGCCGCGTGCCCGGCCCCGGCCTGGCGGTACTCGCGCTCGGCAAGCTGGGCAGCCGCGAGATGACCGTGAGCTCCGATCTCGACCTAGTCTTCCTCTATCAGGCCGACCCCGACCGCGAGGCCTCCGATGGCCCGAAACCCCTGCCGGTCAGCCAGTACTTCGGCCGTCTCGCCCAGCGCTTCATCAACGCGCTCTCGGCGGCGACCGCGGAAGGCCGGCTCTACGAGATCGATATGCGGCTGCGCCCCTCGGGCAGCGCGGGCCCGATCGCCGTCTCCCTCTCGGCCTTCGAGAAGTACCACGAGAAGGATTCCTGGACCTGGGAGCAGATGGCCTTGACCCGGGCGCGCGTGGTTGCAGGAGAGGCCGGCCTCGCCGACCGGATCGAGGCGGACCGCCTGACGACACTCACCCGGCCCCGCGACCCGGAGCGCTTGCTGCGTGAGGTCGCCGAGATGCGCGACCGGATCACCCGCGAGTTTGGCGCCAAGTCGGTCTGGAACGTCAAACACCTGCGCGGCGGTTTGGTCGACCTGGAGTTCATCGCCCAGTACCTGCAGCTGCGCCACGGCACCGAGCGGCCCGACCTGCTCGATTCCTCGACGGAAGTCGTGTTCCGCAAGTTCGCCGAGGCCGGCCTGCTGGGCCGCAACCTGGCCCATCAGCTGATCGAGACCATGCAGCTGCTTCGCGAGGTGCAGTCTTTCCTGCGGCTGACCTGCCGGGAAGCCTTCGACGAGGAGACCGCCCCCGACGGCCTCAAGGTCGATCTCGCCAAGGCCGCCGGCTGCAAGGATTTTGACTCGCTCAAGAACCGGATCGTGACGGCGGCCCAGCTTGCGTCGGAAGCCTACTTCGAGATCATCGAGGGGCCGCGGCAAGACCTGCCGGCGCCGGCCGAGGGAAGCGATTGATGTTCGAGCTCTCGAAGCGACACACAGCCGCGTTCCAGGACCGGCTCAAGCAGGCCGAGATCGATCTCGCCCTGATCACCGACGAGGATTCGATCGCCTATCTCGCCGGCTTCTGGGGCTACCTCGGCGTCGAGTTCGGCCGGCCGACCTTCCTTCTGGTTCCCTCGTCCGGCGCGCCGGTCGTCATAACGCCCCTTATGGAACACGAAATGGCCTCGGCCATGACCTGGGTCGAAGACCTCCGCCCTTGGGAAGACGCCGGCCCGAACCGCTGGGAAGCCGTCCTTTCAAGGGCACTGGAAGAGGCTGCGCCGCAAACTCTCGGATGGGAGAAGGCCCAGATCCCGCCGCTGGTCGCGCCCGCTCTCGACAGCTGGGTCAGGTCCGGATCCTGCCGCGATCTAGGGCCAATCCTGGCTGACCTGCGCATGATCAAGGGCCCCGAGGAGATCGAGATCATGCGCCAGGCGGGCCAGGTCGCCCTGGCCATGGTGGAGGCGGCGAAGGCGGCCCTCGCGGTCGGCGTGCCCGAGTACGAGATCGCCCTGGCCGCGCTCCAGGGTGGGACCCGCCGGGCGGCCGGCTTTCTGACCGATCTGGGCTGGGAGGCCTTCGTCTCGCCCTTGATCCACAATCTGCAGATCATGCAGAGCGGCCCGCACACCAGCATGGTTCACCGCCGCGCCGGCACCCGGCGGCTGGAAGCGGGCGACCCGGTCTACATGTGCTTCTGCAACATGGCGCGGTTCAAGCAGTACAAGCTCGGCTTCGACCGGCAGTACTTCATAGCGGGCTGCAGCGACGAACAGGCGCGCACCTACGAGACGACCATCGCGGCGCAAGCCGCCGCTCTGGCGGCGATCCGGCCCGGCGTGCCGGCCGAGGAGGTGCACGACGCGGCCGAGGCCGTCTATCGCTCCGCGGGCTTCAGCGCCGGCTATCGGACCGGCCGCGCGATCGGCATCTCCTACCTGGAGGCGCCCGAATTGAAATCTGGCGACAAGACCGTCCTGCGGCCAGGCATGACCTTCGCGGTCGACGGCGGCATCTCGCTGCCCGGCTTGTTCGGCACACGGGTCGGCGATTCCATTGTCGTCACGGAAGACGGCTACGAGTATCTGACGCCCTACCCCAAGACCCTCTGCGTGATCGAGGGCGCCTGATCCGGGAAGCTGTCGTTCGAACCGAATAGCTCAGGGCAAATGGCGGATTCAGGGCGGTTTTGACGGTTCCAGGCTAGCGGGACCGGATGCCGATCTCTACACGACGGTCACCCTTTTGCACACGGGAATCGCACTATGAAGGCCGCCGTCTGCCACGAATTCGGAAAGCCACTCGTAATCGAGGAGCTGGACCTGGCCCTGCCCCGAAGCGGCGAGATCAAGGTCAAGCTCGCCGCCTGCGCGATCTGCCATAGCGACATCCACTATATGGACGGCGCCTGGGGCGGCGACCTTCCGGCCGTCTTCGGCCACGAGGCCGCCGGTGTGGTCGAGGCGACCGGTCCGAACGTCGCCGACGTGGAGCCCGGCGACCACGTCCTGGTGACCTTGTTGCGCGCCTGCGGCCAGTGCTTCTTCTGCGACCAGGGCGACCCCAACATGTGCGAGGGCTCGGTGCCGCTCGATGAAAAGGGGCCGATCCACCGCAGCGACGGGACCGAGATCAAGCAGGGGCTGCGGACCGGCGCCTTCGCGGAGTACGTGGTCGTCGACGAATCCCAGATTGCCGTTATCCCCAAGGAGATCCCTCTCGATGCCGCCTCTCTCCTGTCCTGCGGCGTGATCACCGGGCTCGGCGCCGTGGTGAACACGGCCAAGGTACCCTCGGGCAGCAGTGTGGTGGTGATCGGTACCGGCGGCGTCGGCCTGAACAGCGTGCAGGGCGCGGCGCTCTGCGGCGCACAGCGCATCATCGCGCTCGATATCTCGGACGCCAAGCTCGAGGCCGCCAAGGGTTTCGGCGCGACCCACACGATCAACCCGGCAAAGGAGGATCCTCGGGAGGCGGTGCGCGCGCTGACCAACGGCCGGGGCGCGGACTATGTCTTCGTCACGGTCGGCAGCACCAAGGCGATCGAGCAAGCCTTCGGCCTGCTGCGCAAGATCGGCACCCTGGTCATCGTCGGCATGCCGCCGGAGGGCGCCATGGCCGCCTTCGAGGTGCTCGAGTTCGCCGACCAGAGCCAGCGCATCCTGGGCAGCAAGATGGGCAACACGCGCCTGCGCGTCGACATTCCCAAGCTGGTCGACCTCTACGGTCAAGGCCGGCTCAAGCTGGACGAACTGATCTCCAACCGCTACCCGCTGGAGGAGATCAACGAGGCCATAGCCTCGGTCAAGGAAACCGAGGCCCTGCGAAACGTTATCGTCTTCGACCAAGAGGCCTGATATGGACCGGCGGAAGGCCGGATCCGCTTTCGTGACGTAGAAAGGCTGAGCGTCACGACAACGAGCGGGGCCGATGGCCGAAGGCGACCTGATCCTTGTGCTGGGCGACCAGCTCTCCCATTCCCTCCCCTCCCTGGCGGCGGCCGATCCCGGGCGCGACCGGATCCTCATGGTCGAAGTGCGGGAAGAGGCAACCTATGTACGCCATCACAAGAAGAAGTTGGCCTTCGTCTTCGCGGCCATGCGCCACTTCGCCGCCGAACTTCGCGCGAACGGCTGGACGGTCGACTATGTCGCGCTCGATGCCGCCGACAACAGCGGCAGCTTCACGAGCGAGGTCGTCCGCGCCATCGAGCGGGAGAGGCCGCGGCGACTGGTTGTGACCGAGGCGGGCGAATGGCGCGTGCGGGAGGCCATGGCGGGCTGGTCAGAGGCTTTCGGTGTACCGGTGGAAATCCTCCAGGACCGTCGTTTCATCTGTTCACGCGACGAGTTCGAAGGCTGGGCCGAGGGGCGCAAGCAGCTTCGCATGGAGTTCTTCTACCGCGAGATGCGACGCAAGACGGGCCTGTTGATGGACGGTGAGGAGCCCGAGGGTAGTCGTTGGAACTTCGACACGGAGAACCGCAAGCCGGCCGGCGCGGACCTCGTCATGCCAGGCCCCGCGCGCCACGAGCCCGACGCGGTCACCCGAGACGTCCTGGCGCTCGTCGCCGAACGCTTTCCCGACCACTTCGGCGAACTGGAACCTTTCTGGTTCGCGGTAACGGCGGCCCAGGCCGAGGCTGCGCTCGACCACTTCATCGAAACCGCCCTGCCCACCTTCGGCGACTATCAGGACGCCATGCTCCGGGACGAGCGCTTTCTCTACCACTCCATCCTGGGGCTCTACATCAACGCCGGCCTGCTGGACCCCCTGGCGGTCTGCCGGCGGGTCGAGCAGGCCTATCGGGCCGGCCGGGCCCCGCTCAACGCCGCCGAGGGCTTCATCCGCCAGATCATCGGCTGGCGCGAATACGTGCGCGGGATCTATTGGCTGAAGATGCCGGAGTACCGCGAGCGGAACTTCTTCGCCGCCGCGCGCGACCTGCCCGCGTTCTACTGGACCGGCGAGACCGACATGGCCTGCCTCGAGGCCGCAATCACCCAGACCAGGGAAGAAGCCTACGCGCACCATATCCAGCGGCTCATGGTGACCGGCAACTTCGCGATGCTGGCGGGCGTCGACCCCAAGCAGGTGCACGAATGGTACCTCGCGGTCTACGCCGACGCCTACGAATGGGTCGAGCTGCCCAACACCCTGGGCATGAGCCAGTTCGCCGACGGCGGCCTGCTCGGCTCCAAGCCCTATGCGGCCAGCGGCAATTACATCAGCAAGATGTCGGACTACTGCAGCGGTTGCCGCTACGACGTGAAGCAGAAGACCGGCGAGAAGGCCTGCCCCTTCAACCCGCTCTACTGGGACTTCCTGGTGCGGAACGAAGACAAGCTGCGCGGCAACCCCCGCCTCGCCCAAGTTTTCCGGACCTGGGACCGCATGGCCGACGAGAAGAAGTCGGCCTACCGGGAGAGCGCCGCCGAGGTACTGGAACGGCTCTCTTAAGGCACGACAGGAGTCTGCTGCATCTCCAGGTGCAGCCGGTCGCCGTCGTAGGGGTGCTTCAAGGCAACTTCCTCGTCGAGGTCGATGCCGAGGCCGGGCTCGGTCGGCGGGATGATGTAGCCGTCCTCCCAGCGCAGCGGCTTCGTCAGGATCTCAGCGTGAAATCCGCCCCAGTCCTGGATGCTCTCCTGGATCAGGAAGTTCGGCGTCGCGGTGCAGAGCTGGACGTTGGCCGCGCCCTCGACCGGGCCGCAGTAGAGGTGCGGCGCGATCTGGGCATAGTGGGCCTCGGCCATGCCGGCGATCTTCTTGGCCTCGAGGATCCCGCCGACCCGGCCGAGCGCCATCTGCAGGATCGAGGCAGCCTGTTCCTCCAGAACCCGGGCGAACTCGTACTTGGTGGTCAGACGCTCACCGGTGGCCACGGGGATCGTCGTCTGGCGGGCGACCCGCGCCATCTCCTTCGGGTTTTCGGGCGGTGTCGGCTCCTCGAACCAGAGCGGATCGAAGGGCTCGAGGCGGCGGGCGAGACGGATCGCCCCGGCGGGGGTGAGCTGGCCGTGGGTCCCGAACAGCAGGTCGCAGGAGCTCCCGACCGCCTCGCGCAGGGTCTTCACGAAACGCTCTGAGTGCTCCAGCATCTCCATGGAGAGCTGGCGCGGGTCGAACACCGTGTAGGGGCCCACGGGATCGAACTTGACCGCGGTGAAGCCCTTGGCGGCGTAGGCGGCGGCGCGTTCGCCGGCCAGGTCCGGGTCGCTGTAGACGTCGCTCTTATCGCCCTCTTCCGGGTAGATGTAGGTGTAGGAGCGAAGCTTCTCGTGCACCCGCCCGCCCAGCAGGGCGTAGACCGGCTTGTCCAGCTCCTTGCCCATGATGTCCCAGCAGGCGGTCTCGATCCCGCTGAGCACACC
>JAAUYK010081931.1_pt1 | contig 12720 bp, 16 predicted proteins | sample 7278021 | NCBI WGS metagenome assembly JAAUYK01 (sample SAMN14350223, study PRJNA611818) | marine sediment metagenome | isolation source: surface marine sediment (1.8m) | place: French Polynesia: Moorea | collected 2018-08
ACAACTTCCATGTAAGTCAACTCACCCTTAATATATATCACTGTAGTTAAATATAGTCGATAAACTTACATGAATACAATTTCAGGCTCTCTGCAAAGATCTTTACCGCGAGGAGGTTAAGAAATGGCTGAAGGAGATGTTAGACATCTTAATGGCTGAAAGGTCCAAAGAAGAAAGGGGAGAGCAGATTGAGAAACTGGATGCACTCATCAAGAGGCACGAGGACCTTGTCCCCAATGTTAATGCTACCCAAATCAAGGTTGATCTCTATTGGAAGTGCTATGCTTACGGCGATGAGTTGGCACCTCACATTGAATTCTTGGATGGAATCATGTTAAGTTCAACTCGAGACATAGCTCCAAGCTGTGTTGAGAATGTTGACGAGCTGATTGAGAGGCAGGAGAAGTCTCTCACTCAGTTGGAGACCAAGAGGAATGTTGTCAAGGAGCTCATTGCCAAAGGCAAGGACCTCCTGGAGAACCCTGAGTAAGTTTTGCAGAAGTTTTTTTGTTGCTGGTTGTATTCCCTAAATTTCAAATATTTATTTACTTTCAGCAAGCCAAAGTTCCTTGACAACCATGTCAAGAGGATTGAAGATGGCTGGGAAGTTACAAAGGAGAAGGCCACGAGCCGTCTTCAGTTCCTCCAGAGGACCAAGGAGGCCTGGGTTGGCTATGCTGAGGGCCTTGAGCAAATTGAGGTCATGTTTGAGAAGGCCGATGAGGAGATGAAGAAGGTCAAGAAGCGCTTCAACCTCAGCTCTGCAATCGAGGACCTGGAAAAGAGGCAGGCAATCTTCAATGGAAGCAAGAATGACATTGAGAGTCTCTACAAGAGCATCCAGGAGAACTACGATGTCATGACCATGACTCTTCCTGATGACAAGAAGGACATTGTCAAGAAGGAGGTGAAGGCCATCACTGAGAAGCTTGAGGTAGTTGGCAAGTTCCAGGACAAGGTCAAGAAGATTGAGGACTTTGTCACTAACTTGTCTGACTTTGACAAGAGCTTGAAGGGCATGTCTAAGTGGATGGATGCTGCCGCTGATAACCTCAAGAACATCAAGGCTGGATCTGATGCAATGACTCCTGAAGACAGGGTCTCCTTCACTATGGAGCTCCAGGAAGACATTGCTGAGAAGGTCAAGATCATCCAGGAAGAGATCAAGCGTGAGGAGGGCCTCCTTCCCCAAGGTATATTCTAGTAGTCTTAATTTATACTTGTTTCTATACCAGCATTCTCTTACAGGAGAGAAGGTTCCTCAGGATGCTCAAGACTTCAAGGATGAGCTGCACAGAATTGAAAAGTTTGTGCTGAACCTTCAGAAGGAAGTTGTCGAAGAGTGCCAGAAGTTCTCTGAAGACATCAAGCACTGGGCCGAGTACAAGACTGGAATCAAGGAGTACAAGCCCTGGCTTGAGAGTGCTGAGAAGAAGTCCACTGAGGGTCTTGCCAAGCCTCAAACCCTTGATGAAGCCAATGCCATGTTTGCCTCCGTCAAGGACTTTGTTGGAGCCTGCGAGAAGAATATGAAGATCCTGAATGATGCCAACGCTGCTGCCCAGAAGATGACCAGCCACAAGGATGCCGATTCTGAAGTTGCTGCTCTGAAGGAGAGGTATGGCAAGGTCAAGGGTGTTGCTGATGAATGGCACAAGAAGGTTGAGACCCTGGTCAAGGAATGGATGCTTCTGGACAACACTGTCTGTGAGCTGAACACCTGGGTCTCTGAGGATCGCAAGGAGGGTGAGCAGCAGTTCTCTCTGGAGAAGATGGAGTCCACCCTTGGAGAGCTCAAGAACATCTTCAAGGAGAAGGAGAAGCTCGTTGAGAACCTGTAAGGCTTTTCCGTCCCACACTAGTTTTCCATCTCATATCGTAATCGCGACTGGACTTTTTACCCCCCACATTTTCTGCCCCCATGAAACCAAACTTGTCAAGTATACCGAAGTCCCGAGAAGCAGACACCCTGACAGGTGGCCCGACTCCACGCCGGAGTCATCCCGGGAGGGCTGCTGGGGCGCCAGACTGACCTGGATCCAGGATGCCAACAGTGGAGCCTCGTAAAAGGCCCTTTTGATCGACAATTAGCACGCGCACATTTCACCCACTCAATCTGCCCCGAAAGGGCCCGGTCTGGTATTCAACTGATGAGTCAGGGACGTCTCTCCTTCTCGGAGACTTCGACAATTAGCATAGTATTTTTGTCTCCCGAAATTAATCGTGTCGACATAAATTGCATACGTTATTTATCGCTCATTACTTTAGTACTGTTATGCTTAGTTCTGATAGTTTATGTAATTAAATTCGGCTAAATTGCCGCGAGGACAAATTGATATGTGTAGTACGTATGTATCAGCTAGCAACGTCCAAATTAGAATAAAATGACGGCTTCTTACAAAAACAGATGTACGTATATTTCAGTTGCCAACGAAAACGTTTAATTTATTAAAGGAGTCATCGATCGACAGAGTGAGCTGCTTTTAACACCTTAAACCTAAGTACATTTTTGCACCATGCACATTTTATAAATGCTGCTTGATTGCGCTGAATGTTCATCGCCATTATGCCCTTAAGACTAACCTTCCTATATCCTCCCTCTTACTCGGCCGCCTTCTCCTCCGCAAGCGAAGCATCATCGTCCACCTTGGCCTCCTCGGCGGCGGCCTCCGCGGGTGCGTCGCCGGCTGGCGGAGCAGGAGCTTCCGCATCGGAGGAGGCAGCCTCCTCCCCGGGCGGCGGCGCCGGCATGACCTCGCCCGACTTCAACATTTTGTCGTACTCCACCAACTCGTTGACCAGCTTCTGCTTCTCTGCAAACTGTCCCTTGAGCAGGTTGAGCTGGCCCTCCAACTGCTCCAGCGGAATGGCCACGCCGTCTTGCGCTTGCTGAAATAAATATACATATGTACGTATAGTGCATAATTTAGATAGGAGAAGTTTGTAAAGTACTATACCAGATCTCCGGTCTCCGTATTGGACACCCATGAGCTGAGCTCCCCGACGTTCCCCTCCAGCTTGTTCCAGCACTCGACGAGCGTGTTCATGCGCGCCACCCACTCCTTGGTCGTGTTGTGCACGTCCGCCCAGCGGGTCGTCAGCGCGTCCACCTTGACGTCGGCCTCTGCGTGGACGGTCATCTTTTGCGCGGAGGACGCGGCCTCGTCCAAGATCTTTAGCTTGTTCTCGCAGTCCCCTTGGAAATTCTGGACAACGGTTTCGTCGGAGTTAGTTTGGTTAAGACCTAACGTTTTGGTGTAGTTTACCTTGGAATCCTCCAAGATGGCTTGAGCCTCCTGCAGGGATTCCGGCTTGGCCAGTCCCATGGCCTTCCTGCTCTCGGCCGTCGTCAGCCAGGGATCGAACTCCTTGATGCCCGTCTGGAACTCGGCCCAGAATTTGATGTCCTGCGAGAACTTGCAGCACTCGCTCTTGATCTCCTCCTTCAGGGCGTCGATCGTAGATCTGGCCTTGGTCAGGCGGTCGAGGAACCTCTGCGCGTCGCTGCTCACCTTCTCGTCGCCCTTCGGAAAGATCTGCTCGCGCTCCTCCTCCTGTGTGTGACCTAAAGCGTTTAAAATCCGTCGAATATAGACACCGGAACTACGTACCTGCTTCGTCAAAAAGTCCGACTTCTTCATGATGTCCTCCTGAATCTCCATGGCCTTGGTGACCCTGTCCTCGGGAGAGAATGTACCGCCCAGCTGCGGCTTAATGATCTCGTCAATCTTGTTCCTGGCGTCGGTCAGCCACTGCTCCGACTCGCTGACAGCGTCGTCGAAAACGAGCAGGCGCTCGTTGAAGTTCTCGATCATGGCCAGCTTCTCGTCGGTGGTCTTGAGGACGTCCATTCTCTTCTGGATTTCTTTAACCTAGAATTGGGTGGTTAAGTATTAAGTGGTGAATGTACAGGCGTGCGTCCGTGCTCTAATTAACCTGTTCAATCATGTCGTTCCTCTTATCGATGGGGAGCATCTGCTGGATGCAGTCGTTGCACCTGGAGATTGACTCGTAGATCTCCTCGATCTGCTTACGCGCGGCGGTGGCGTTCGCCTTGCGGTTCCTGAAGTCGTTGGGGCCGCGGGACAAGTCGAAGATCTTCCTGATCGAGGCAAAGTCCTTGTCGGCCGTGTCCAGCATGCGGTGACATTCGACCTTCTGCTGCTCGAACAGCTCCCAGGAGCTGAAATTGTCTGCAGGAAATAGTCAAATAAGGCATTCTGTGACGTCGAGAGCTTAAGCCATAATTATACCCGTAAGAGCGTTCTTCCTCGCCTGAGCCTTCTGCGTGGTGTCCTCCCAGGCCTCCTTCAGTTTCTTAGCGTGGCCCTCTAGGAATTTGGGACAGTTCGGGTCCTGCATTAGCTTCTCGCCCTTGGCGAGGAACTCGAGAACCATCTTTTTCTTGTTCTCCAGTTGGTTCAGAATCTTCTCTTGCTTCTCCATGTGCTCCTCTGTCTGCTCGTGATTGGCGCTGAGAACCTGATGGTCAATAAGTCACCGTATTAGAGAATGAAAGCTAGGCTGAGTCCTTATCTTAAACCTCTTTCACGGAGCTGTTACGGAGAACGTCGATGAACTCGAAGATTGGGATGAGGTCGTCGCCGTAGGAGTAGCATTTCCAGTAGCACTCTGTCTTCACGAGAGTCTCCTGAATCTTGGGGATCAGTGCCTTATGCCTTTCCATGATCGTCTCCAGCTTCTTGAACTCCTCCTTCTTCTCCTCTCCCAGACGCTCTTTCATCAGGGTCTCAAGGGTTTCGGTCAGCCATCGCTTGGTTTCGGCACGCTCAAGATTCTTGCAGAGACTCTGTAATCAGAAGAGGATAATCCAACTAGTCAATATTTTCTACGAAGGGCGAATACTTACATGGAAGTTGTCCTTCTCCCTCTTGAACTCGGCGGAGGTGTACACTCTGGAAGCGCAGACCTTCTGAATGGCCATCTCCACGTTGTCCATCCACTCCACCATCTTGGCATAGCGGGTGTCGTAGACCTCCTTTATGAAGGAGTAGTTTTCCTGCCAGAAGGTCATGGTGAGGCAGGTTATGGAGGGAGGCGAGTCGCGTTCGGTTCTCTCCCTCCGATCAAACCGAAGCGACTGGCCAGGGAAATGAAGGATGCGAATGTCATATCACGCGCCCATATTGATGACGGCCACTGAATCTTGGCAGGTCATTCAGAAGAGGTCTTATTTCTCGCTAATAAAATGATATCAGCAACCAAAGACTGTGAAAGAGTAGTATTGACACATGCATATTTCATCCGATAAGTACATAATATGCTACACGGCACATACTTTACCGAAGGCACCGCTGCAACGCAAGGCTGTGCTCCCGTCTAAAAATCGCGTGGTCAGCACTTTTCCCAACCTCGTCAGTTAGCGTTTCAGGTTAGTTTTCGAATTCTCAAATAGATGCGATGAGAGACAAGTAGGGCAGGACACCGGTGCATGGTGCACACGTACCAGTGCGGACAAACTTTATTTCAACAACGAAATGCATATACGTATAGTTAATAGCTTTAATTCGGCCAATTAGGAAATTGTTGGAACGGGAACTTTACCTTTCCTGAATGAAATCCCCATCATGACAGTGTCCGGTGCGCACAATAATGTCAGGAGGAGGCCGTTGTCCGACACCTTATCCCAGAACTTGGATGCCAGCGACGCCGCTCTCTCCCATCTCTCGTCGCCGCCGTCCCCGCCCTCCATGTCGACGTGACAGAGCACGAGGTCGTTCTTGCCGGCGCTTTCACAGCCCGATTCCGAGGCTTCGGACCAATCGCCCTTTACCCGCGTTAGATCGCCCTCCCCGTATCCCGGCAAGATGAGGTACTGATCGGCCACGCTCTCTTGACACACCAGCTGAAGCGACTTTTCGCTCTTCGTTTGGAGTTCGTCCGCTACGGAGAGGACGACGTTCTCTGGCACTAGGGGCTCTTCGGAAGCACCCCCATCCAGTATGGCGTCTCCGTATTCGTAGCCTTTCTCCAGCTTTAGCTTCACCAGTTTCCTATAAAGAGTGCGATTCTGTAAGTAGACATGTTCGTAGTTATCAAAGTAACATTTGCTCACATTGCTGCAATAGCGTCTTCCTTGGGGTCGTGGCCGCTCCTCCCCATGAACTGTATCCGCTCTCCGAGAAACCTCTCAGACAGCACCGACAGCTTCGTCTTCCTGCCCCTCGCCCCTGTCAGATTGTAGATGACGCTCGTGTCGATCACGTAGGGATGCATCATCTCCATGGCGTGGAGGTCGGAGTTCAGCGACTGTCCAATCAGGATGGCGTCGGCGGGCAGCAGCCGGCGCATCTCTGCCTGCACCTCGGCCAGCGTCACCTCCACGTCCTCCAGAAGGGCCTTGGTGATGCCGGAGAAGCGGGTCAGGTAGTTGGTCACGGGGTTGCTCGGCTTGACGAAGCTGTGGTAGACGACGGCAAGAGTCTCGTCGATGACACAGATCCGGGCCAGCTCCATCTTCCCCGCCGTCGTCATCACCATCTCGCAGTCGACGCTGAACATGGGCGAGTCGCCGCTGACCTCCTCGTACAGCTCCTGGGTGAAGACGTAGTCGGAGAGCTTCTCCTGCTGGACGCCGGGCAGCCTGAACGGGTAGCCCTCGTCGACCATCTGGCGGGCGGAGAGGAGAAGGCGCATGCGGAGAGGGTGATCCGTCGTCGTCAGGATCGGCTCCTTGGAAGGAGATGTCCCCACCCCCACATCTTTCTTCATAGGAAACACCGACCTGTGAAAGTTGAATGCTGCGCCTTTGTCAAGCGCGTCGCTCAAGCTACCGTACGCAGATTCAAGCATCCTCTTTCTCTTATTCGACGCCGCAACCATCATTAAATCTTGCGCGAATGTCGAGTCGTACGAGGCGGGCGACACGACGGCCAATTTGTGCTTCAGGAGACCGTCCAACCTTCTCGCCGGGCCCTCGACATCTCTGGCCGTCAGGAGCTCCTCTCCGGTGAATCCGCAGTTCTCTGCGACGACGCACACGACGTTGGCGAACTTGTTCCATTTGTCCACTCTGCACCACTTTGTGGTCGCCCAGGGCATCTTGTCGCCCACCATGAGGTACATGAGCAGCCTCTGGACGTCGGCGGCGAATAACGGAGTTCTTAAGTTAGCCGGGATCTCGACGGAGGCGTTCTCGCCCCCGGTCTTGAGCCCGAAGTCTGGTAGCGACTTGAGCAGTTTCTTCCTCTCCCTGAGCTTCGCTCGCAGCTCCTCGTAGCTCTCTCCGGAGAGCAACGGCTTCGACGTCAACCGAGGAGGGGTCTGCTGGTCCGGCTTCGGCCTCTTGGCCTCCGTCTCCACTTTCTTCGCGATTCTGTCTTCGTCGTTGAGTTTGGCGATCTGCAGGAACGCCTCCGCCTTCCGCTTCTTCGCCTCCATCCTCCTAATTTTCTTCGACATGCTGTAGTAGTGCCTGTCCCTGTAGACCTGTACCCTGTAGCTGTAGTGTAGCACTGTACGTACTGGGAAGTTTAGTTGGGAACTGAACTGAGGTGGGGAGTGCAGCAAGTGCACGTCGATGCGGCCCACGCAGCCTTTATAATAGACTGCAATTCTGCTTAATTCGAATTTCAAGCTGTAATTTTGTTTTGTTTGGCTCATGCATGCAATGAACAAGGCCAAACAACCATTCCACATGCTATGCTACTTACTTGTTGTCAGGGAGTACTACGGCGCGAAATTCAAATCAAATAGCACATGTTTTACTTATCAAGAACAAGAAGCAAGGTGGAGGTGTCCGCCGTGGGACGGCGGGAGAGCACTAATTAACACCAAAATCGCATTACTCAATTGCTCATTATCATTTATCAATCACTCCTCACGAAAATCGCACGTAATAAAATGCTCATTGTGGATCACTGCTTGCGCTTGTGTTAAGCTTCACGCCGAACTCCTCCGCCAGCTGCGCGGTGGTTGTGCCGTGCTTGTCGATGGAAGCGATCACCGTCTGGTTCTCCGCGTTGTCGTCGCACAGGTTCCGCATCGCGAACACCACCCACTGCATCATGATCGGGTTGTTGGCGTCGATGGGCGAGCAGTCGAGCAGCAGCGGGATGGCGTCAGTCTCTCGGGCCGTGTCCTGGTTCTTTGTATGCTTCCAGCACATGTTGCCGATCAGCCTTACGAGGTCCCTCTTGAAGCCGAACACGGGGTTGGCCTCAACGTCGGCGGCGTCCAGCTCGGACAGCTTCTTGACTGGCGTGAACAGGTTCTTATTGGCGCTGTCGGCGCCCAGCTGATGCACCATCTGGAGCAGGTAGACAGCGTCGATCAGCAGGCTGGTGTCGTCCTGGAGAGTTCGGCGTCGCTCCGCCTCCAAGGAAGACGATTCGTCGGCCGAGGTCCAATCGCAGAGGAGGTCCAGCTGTCTCATGGTGAGAAGGGGCGAGGCCGCGTCGGACGTTTCCGAATTGAACGTCGTGAGCAGCATCGTCGACTGTTCTCTGAACCACCGAGGAACGAGCTTGACGGCAGACATTGGCAGTTCTTCTCGTTCTGGCCACTCATGCATGACATCGAGAATGGCGCACTTTTCCGCATCGAGCAAATGATTGAAGCAGCCACCCACCTCGATCGTGTTCTTCGACACTGCCTGCCGAATAGCTGCCAATGCCTCCGACTGGCACACACTGTTCAAGTTCTCCGACATGAAAGTCGCCAGCAAGGCAGAAAGGATCTTTGGAGTGGGAGCAAGGCTGCCCTGTTCCAGCTGGAGCTTCACCAACATTGTCGAGAACTGGCGCAGCTTTGGATCCGCTGAATCGAGGTGTCCTAAAACGGCCTTCATCGTCGAATTATGCTCGCCAAGGGCGCTCTGGAATGCTGCACTCCCCGCGCTCGCGCTGATCAATACCTGCAGGCAGCACCTGGCGCACACCAGATTGTCTTCGCCACCATCACACTTTGCGTTTCCGAGTATCAGCTCGGACTGACGCAGGACGGCGTTGGTGTGGCGTTTCGCAAATGCATCTCTGATCTCTCCCCTCGCGTCGAAGGCCAACGCGGCACGAAGGCACCTCAGAGCTGCCGTCACTAAAGTCACGTCGCTAGCACTTTCAGTCCACGTCCTTACGACGGCGTCTATTGTGTCCAGCTCGATAGTCTTGGCGTCGGCTTCCGCCGCCCGAAACTCCTCCAATGTTAACGTCATGCTGACTAGTCTTAAGCACTGTCTTTAGAAGCACTTCAGGGCGTACGTCTCCAATCTCCTGTCCGCGTGGCTCGCTGACGAACTTGGACTCCGGATCGACCACGTTCCTAATGTCGTCCTCGTCGGGAGTGACGCAGAGACCGAGGCTGGGGTAGACCACGGTGACGAAAAGGAAGAAGGTGACCCCGAGGTAGATTGGGAGGGCGACAGCCCAATACTTCTGCGGAAACACGTCTAGGATTCCGGCCGCCTCGAGCAGGTGGTCCGGCACGATCGCCCACAGGAGGTAGACGGCGAGAGCGGAGTATCCGAGCAGGTAGAAGACGAACCCGTAGACGGCCCTGACCGGCGTCGGAGCCGGACTGTGCTCCGACGGCGAGGCAGCAGCCGGCGGAGGGGGCGACGACGGCACGGGCATTAGTCAGTTTAGCCGGTGAGGAACTTTCTGCCATAGAGCTGCGCCTTCCTCTCGAACGCCTGCGACTTGATCGGGGTGTTCAGGTCGTAGAAGGGGTTCATCAGCCACTTGATGTAGGTCTCGTACATCTCCGCGAAGAAGCTCTTGATACCGTCCTCGTTCTTGACGTCGTGCAGCATGACGAGTCGCTGCCTGGAGGCGGTGACGAAGGCGGACACGTACCACTCGTTGAACTTGTCCACTACCTTGAGGTACATGTTCTGCGTGCGCATCATGTGCTCGTCGACGAGGTCGAGGGCGGCGTGAGCGATGAACTGGTTCAGGTGGCGGTGGTCGTCCTTCCGGATGTCCCGGCCCGGCGGGCTGAACTCCATCTCGAACAGGGGGTTGTCGGAGTGGCCGACGATCACGAAGTAGTAGTTGCCGGACATGGCAGCGGCGATAAAGTCGAAATACTTAAACCATACCTTTGGGTTGGGACTTGGGAGTTTCTTCAACTACGTAGAGATGTCATTTCACTCCAATTTCCAAAGCAAACTTAACTTACTACGTCAGCTCGCAGCTGACGGTCGGATAGAGCGCTCTTTTCAAACGTGCTAGAGTATCGCTTTCCCATCACGAGCAAATTGTCAGGTTGGACGGATAACGCTAATAAGCAAAGGTATAATACTATATGCAGGTAACTGTCTGGTCATGTTTAGGTCAATATAATGTACAAATACTGTACAGTGTAGACGGCCTCCGGCAGAGCAAAGGCTCGCTCAATCTAGAAAAGACACTTTCATTGAAATGCCACTGAATACGCATGATTCAGGAGAACCATGATGAAGCCCGACGGCGACGATTGCCGTGACTGTGGTAACGAGAGTCACACTCTCTAATGTTATAAGTTGTCTCTCTCTCTCTCTCTCTCTTCGCGCACCGCCAACATACGTAATTCATTCCTCTTTGTACTTGAGGGAGGGAGTGGTGAGCTGCTGCATGTTGCGGCGGGAAGAGAAGCAAATGAAGCACTTCCGTTAATTGTGTCCGTATTAGTTTTGAGCTAGCCCAATTGAGGCTGCTCCAAGTCCAACTGGTGATCAAGGGACTGCTGGTCAAGAGACGGCTGCTCTTGGGGATCTTGAAGCTGTTGCTGCTGCTGCGGCTGCTGCTCGTCGTACACCCTGGTGATGACCGAGGACCGGCCTCCGGGCCGCTCGATTCTGTAGTGCAGCGATTTGAGCGACTGGTTTTCCTTCATCATCTGGATGAAGGTGTCGTCCATGGAGAGGATGAGCAGCTGGAACTTTCCCTTCTTGCTCTCGCTCTCGACGAGCTTGCAGAGCGCCTCGGCCAGCGTGCGGACGTTCTTCCGGTCGAGGTTGGCCGTCGGAGAGTCGAGGACGAAGACGCCGGCGTCGGCGCACAACACCTTGGCCACCGCCATGCGCATGATCAGGGAGGCGAGCACCTTCTCGCCCGCCGACGCCCGGCCGCGCATCTCCACGCGGCGGCCGTCCTTAACCATCATGAGCTGAAACGCGTTGACCGTGTTATTTTCCATGCCATATAGGATTAATTGATAAACTCACGTACCTTGTAGAGGCACTTTCTCGACTCTCCCAACTCCAGGTTGAGCGCGTCGTCGTCCTGAATGCAGATCGAGTCGATGTGTCGGTCCGTGGTGTCCTTGAAGATGTTGTTCCACATCTCCTCCATGATCCGGTTCATCTGCTCGAGCTGTCCGTCGTGCGCCTCCGTCAGCTCCTTCTCGCGCTCCTCGTACTTCTCGTCCAGCTCCTTCACCTTCTTCGTCAGCCGCTCGATCTCCTCGGCGGCGGCGTCGCGCTTCGCCTGCATGTTGATCTTGTCCTTCTTGTAGCGCTTCATCAGACTCTTCCACTTCTCTAGCTCCCTCTCAGACCGGCCTATCGTCCGGTGCAGCTCCATCTGTTCCTCGATCAACGCCTCGCGCTTCCGGAGCTCCGCCAGCCGATTCTTCTCCCACTCGTCGTACGCCTCTTTGGCCTTGCGGACCTCCTCCTCTTTCTGTCTGCGAGCCTCCTCCTCCTCGGGCGTGGGCTGTCGAGGCTGTTCCTCCTCCATCTTCTCCTCTGCGGCCGCGGGCTGCTCCTGTTGCTCGCCTTGCGCCTGTTCTTGCTGTTGCTGCTGTGGCGGCTTCTCGTCCTGCTGCGTGGCCGTCTCCTCTTTGGGCTCCTCCTTCATCTCTGCGTCTCCGTCTTCGTGAGCGGGCGCAGACTCGTTAATGATGTTCTCGATCTGCTCGATGAGGGGGTCCAGCTTCTCCGAGCTGTAGAGCGGGAGTTGCACCTGAATCTTCTTGATCTCGGATATGACAAAGTTGCCCATTTTCATCAGGCCGGCGTGCCAGCCGTTCTGGTAGGTCGGCTCACCGCCATTCATAGCTGAAATAGAACACAGCATTCCCCTCCTATTACACCCTGTATCTACTACAATACTGGTAAACTCGACCTACCAGGGATCATTTCAGGCTTTGTGACCTTAGGCGCGGTGACAGGTGCAGGTACGGTTGAGGCTGTCGACTTGGGCGCAGCAGCGGCAGGCGTGGAAGCGGGCGTGGTTGCAAAGGAGACAGACTTCGCCGGGGCAGAATTGCTCGTCGCCGACTTCGGCTCCGGCTCCGGCTCGATCAACCTGGGCTTCTTGGCCGGATTGTCGTACTCCGCGATGACGGTGGCCACCTCGGCAGTCTGAGTCTCTAGTTTCTCCTTTTCTTGTTCCAACTCCTTGAGGCGCTCCTGCACCTTCTCCGCGTAGAGCGTGTACTTCGCCAGTTCCTCATCGATCTCCTCGATGTTGGCGCCGGCGCCGAGCGCGAACGTTTCTTTGACGCTGCATCGCTGGCTCACGATCTTCCTCTCTCGGTAGATGTTGATCAGCTCCTTCTTCTCGTCCCTGAAGTTGAACAGGTACTCGAACACCTCTTTGAAGACCTTGTCGATGGCTGCCAGCGGCCAGGTTGAGTCCTCCTGGGGACAGAAGACCACGTTTCTGAGGACCTCCTTGGAGACGCCGAAGTCGTTGGCGCACTGGTTTCCCGGCCCGCCGTGGAACTTGACGACGCCCTCCTCGTAGAGCCTCGCGGACGGCGACATTGTGACGCGCA
>JAAUYK010070192.1_pt1 | contig 12709 bp, 12 predicted proteins | sample 7278021 | NCBI WGS metagenome assembly JAAUYK01 (sample SAMN14350223, study PRJNA611818) | marine sediment metagenome | isolation source: surface marine sediment (1.8m) | place: French Polynesia: Moorea | collected 2018-08
AAAAACTCCCCAGGTAGGATTCGAACCTACGACCAATCGGTTAACAGCCGACCGCTCTACCACTGAGCTACTGAGGATTGCTCACACAAGTATTCAATATAGCAACAACTTATATAGTTTGGCAAGCCTTTCTTTACATTTCGTAATAAAAATCACTAATCTAGGCGTTGTTAATTTTCACGTTTGGGCTTTATGTTATAAATATGCTCCTCAGATGGAACTCAGAGATGCCTATAAAATATCATCATCCTGTGTCATTGTCTTTAATGTCCACAGACTTACCCCTTGACTGTACCCTAGAAACCTCTGGAACCCTTTATCAAAAAGATCGTTTTCGGTTTGATTTATTGGTCAATCAACCAGAGATTCCCCAGTCAGTGGCTCAAGAGGAAACTACTTCAACTGTGGAAACCGCTAGACATACCTTGTGGCTAGAAATCTCTCCGGCCAGGGTAATTATGAGTTTACAAGGCAGTGGCAGGTTTTGCTATCGTCATTTTTGGGAACCAGGGATTTATGGTTTGAGCCGTTACTGGTTAAACGATAGCGGTGGAGAGATAGATAATGCCTTCCGCCTTCGTAATTATACTCGTCGCTTACAGCTAGAGGGAGAGACATTACCAGAATATTTGAGGATTGAATATGAGTTATGGTCGGGTCAAGTTCAATTGGGTAATTATATCCTTAATTTAGAAGTTTATCGGTGAACTATTCTTCAGAAAAGCCATCAATCTCACTACAAACCTCATAAAAATCTGTTTTGGGAGGTTTAACGAATAAGGGTGTCATTTTTTCTATAATTTCTTGATAAATCTCGTTTTGGTTGGCTTCCATATCCTCAATTTTTTCCCACATAATGACGGCTATTCCTTCATCTGTTCCGGGTTTTTGTAATAAAAATGCTCCTTTAAATCCATCTTTATAGGTAGAAACGGCTTTTTCGTACAGTCTTTGGGCTTCAGAAAACTGTCCTGGTTTAAATTCTCCTACAGCAACATAGGCATATTTATGCTTAAGAAAATCTAGAAATTCTTTCGACATTATTAAACTCCAAAATTTTGAGGTTTTGTGCTAGAAAACTGGGTAAATTTGAAGAAACCTTATCTATAAATTCCCCTAATTACTGTATAGCTTATTTCCTCCCCTTTGATGATATCTTTTAACCCTTTCTTAAGTAAAGAAAATTTGCCTAATAGCAATTTTCATTTGCATAGATTACAGACTCAAAGAAAAATATAGCAGGGGGCAGGAGGCAGGAGGCAGGAGGTAAAAACCTTGCTGGTATTAGGTTTGAGTTTGAAAAAATTTCCTAATTGCCTTGGCGGTTGCAATACTCCCCACACTCCCCACCCTCACTAAACCGAGATTTTGATACACCCAATTAAAAACTGCTATAAGATTAGGGACAATGACGAAAGCCTGCATTACCATAACGGGTATACCAATAACTCCATTTTCCCCCTTCTGCACTTTTCCAGTCATTTAAATTAAACTGACCACGCCCTTTTGAAGTTCCTTGAATGGTATAAACTTTCACTGCTTTACCATCATGATCCCAGACTAAAGGTTTATCTCTTCTAATCTTTTCTGGCTGGGTTTTTGCCTGTAAAAAATAAGCATCTTCTCCTCGATTTTTTCCATTACCAAATACTGTGGCAATGCCATCTTCATTAATAGCAATAAATGCTCCTTCCTCTGCACCAATAGCATAAGAAGGCAAACCATTATCCTCTACAACCCTAGCCAAAAATCCTAAAATTCGACCATATCTTGTCTCTTTATATCCATCATCAGGACGTAAACGATCTAAATGAGTATCGGTAATGGTATTTCTGAGGATAGGAATATCGATAAAATCCCGTTCATTAATATCATCTGTATTCAAGTGAAAAGGATCGTCTAAAATTTCTGAACTGAGGACTCCATCGTACTCAGGAGCATAATAATATTCCCCTAAAATTGCCATTCCTGCTGAAGTTCCAGCAATAGGAACTTTTTTATCATTAATCAAATAATTAATTGCATCTTCTGTATAAGTTCCTTCCCAAGTATCTTGATATTTCTTCTGATCTCCTCCGGCAATAAATAATGCTTCTGCATCTCTAATATAATTTTCTACTTCTTCACTATTAGCTCCTTTTCTCGTATTAATACTCAATTCTGCTGCTGAATGAATAGCATCAGGAAAGTTATCACAAATCCAGTCAGCTTGACCTCCTTGATCTCGATAACGAATAACCAAATAGTCCCCCTCATCTGCTCGATCTAAAAACCATTGAGTTGCTGCTTTTTCCCCGTCTGCTCTAGTTTCGGAACCTCCAATTAACATCACCACAGGGGTAGGATTAGAATTGCTAGTATTACCCTTATCACAATCATGGGCGGGGTAATAGTTATAATCGTCTAGAGCGATCGCCATCTCGCTCTGCATGAATATCAACGCAAATAACCACAATAAAGTCAAGCTAAAAATCCTTAATTTTTTGCTAAAAATTCTTAAACTGTCCATAAAATTTAAGCTCTCCATTAAGTCTGCTATTACTCATATCATGATTAGGATTAATTGCCCTACTCTTTAACAGAAATTCACGATCTTAAAAAAAATAAATATTAATTTTTGAAAAAAATACCTCCCAAATCAATAACAATGTTTCACCCTAAAAATAAAGGCAAAATAAAAAACGGAGAATTATAAGATGGTCACAGCAACACGACCAGAAAACAAAGTTAAAATTGGTCCAACCCAACTATTAATCAATAACCAATGGGTCGAAAGTGCATCAGGAAAACGCTTTGAAACCATCAACCCCACCACAGGGGAAGTGATCTGTGATGTGGCAGAAGCAGATGCAGCCGACGTAGATAAAGCTGTCATCGCTGCCAGAAAGGCCTTTAACCAGGGGGACTGGCCTAAACTATCAGCCACTCAACGGGGACAACTGTTATACAAGTTAGCTGATTTAATCGAAGCTAACATGGAAGAATTAGCCCGTCTAGAAACCTTAGATAATGGAAAACCCTATCAAGACTCCTTAAAGGCAGATTTACAGCTTGTTATTGCCTGTTACCGTTACTATGCAGGGTGGGCTGACAAAATTCAAGGCAAAACTATTCCCATCAACGGACCCTATTTTTGTTACACTCGTCACGAACCAGTGGGAGTGGTGGGCCAAATCATTCCCTGGAACTTTCCCCTACTAATGCAAGCATGGAAACTCGCCCCCGCTTTGGCTGCCGGGAACACTGTTGTCATGAAAACTGCCGAACAAACCCCCCTATCCGCTTTAAGGTTAGGAGAGTTGATCCTAGAAGCAGGTTTCCCTCCAGGGGTAGTTAACTTACTGTCTGGTTACGGACCTACTGCGGGACAAGCGATCGCCCGTCATCACCATATCGATAAAGTGGCCTTTACGGGATCGACAGAGGTGGGCCATTTAATCATGGAGGCGGCCGCCCAAACTAACTTAAAGCGCGTTACCTTAGAATTGGGTGGTAAAAGCCCCAATATTGTCTTTGCCGATGCTAACCTAGAACAAGCTATCGAAGGGGCGCATTTCGGCTTATTCTTTAACCAGGGTCAATGTTGTTGCGCAGGATCTCGTCTCTTTGTAGAAGAGAAGTGTTATGACGAATTTGTGGCTAAAAGCGTTGAACAGGCAAAACAACGCATAGTCGGTAATCCTTTTGATGATAGTACCAGCCAAGGACCCCAAGTGGACAAGACTCAGTTTGATAAGGTGATGGAGTATATTGAGTCGGGACAAAGGGAAGGGGCAAAACTTCTTTGTGGTGGAGGCCGTGTGGGCGATCGGGGTTACTTTATCGAACCCACTGTCTTTGCTGATGTACAGGACAATATGAAAATTGCCCAAGAAGAGATTTTTGGACCGGTGATGAGTATTATCAAGTTCAAAGATATGGATGAGGTGATCCAACGAGCCAATGATACTCTGTATGGTTTAGCGGCCGCTGTTTGGACCCAGGATATTAGTAAAGGTCATGCGATCGCTAATGCTTTACGTGCAGGGACTGTTTGGGTTAACTGTTACGATGTCTTTGATGCTGCTGCCCCGTTTGGTGGCTTTAAACAGTCTGGTATGGGTCGAGAATTAGGAGAATATGGCCTACAACAATACACGGAAATTAAAACAGTAACCGTCAAACTTTAACGATTTTTTGAACCTTTGTGGGAGTGTTAATAACTCCCACATTTAAAACTTTTTCCCTATTGAATATCTCGCTTAGGTGTGCCATGAATATAATGATCGTGTTGATAGGATAAGTCCTTTATTCCTGTGTTTATTTTACAGTCTTCTATCACTTCGTCTAACTCATCCCAAAAATCTTTTTTTAATGATTCTATTTGTTCAGCTTCAGAAAGTTTCTCAGACTGAGTGACTTCTCCCATTGTGAGAGTGCCAGACCCTATAATGGTAGCTCTATTAGGAGAAAAAAACTTGACTTCGGTTTTAATAAGTATCCAAATGTTTTGACAATTATTATTGCTTATTTGTCTATTTATCTCTTCCAACTGGTTAGGCTTAGTTATTATTCGAGCAGCAGCCTCGACACCGTACATATTAGCCCCAGCTAAAATAATTAGCTCTCTACTCTCAAAATCACTTGGGTTTTTAGTTTTGATAATTAGAGCATAATCAGTTCCAGAGCCATCTTTATCAATTTGTGGAACATATATTTCCTCTGGATTTGTGATATGACGAATCTCAATTATATTTGTTTCTTGATTTTCTCTAACTTCATAGGGGATAATTGCGCCTTCTCTTCTTAAATCTTCTATCTTTTCTCTGGCAACTTGATTACTGATCTCAGAACCTAAAAGAATTAAATTGGAGCCGGTGAAATATGGACTTGCTTCTCTACTTTCACTACCTTGAACATTAGGTGTGAAATTAAATCTCCTATCCTTTGAGAAAAAGCTTAATAAACTTGCCATAGCTTTTGCATTACCCATTGAGACAGAATGTCTATTAATTGCTGTTCTAATTGCTTCTGTAGACCCAAGTTCCGTAGTGGGACTGGACTCATACTCGCTAAGAATAATAGTCACCTTTTCTTTCTCAGCAAATTTTTGCCAAAATCTTCCAACTGGTTTTTTTCTGCCTGGAAGTATCGGCAATTCCTTTATTATTTCACCTATTTTATTTGTATTGTCTAATATTGTACCCACGGACTCTATTAATCTTGGAATTATACCCAAAACCCACTGAAAAGGAAAAAGGATGATACACATAACTGTACTCTGAGAAATATTAGACAATCATATTATAGTAAATTTATGCTCAAAATCCCAGATTTTTCATAGATTTGGTGACACTAACTAACTAGAACTAACGAGCTATTTTCTATTCTTTAATAATTCTCTCAACCATTTTACTAGCAGCATTTCCATCACCAAACAATTCTACATCATAATTTAATGGAGGATAATTAATAAGATTTTGTGCTAAATTGTAGCAGCTAAAAAGTTCATCAAGCTTAGGATTTATTTTAACACTCCATCCCAATTTTTCTAATACATGATGTTCTGTTTTTTCTCTTAAAATAATACTGGGTTTTTGACATAGGTAAGCTTCAACCTGAATGCCCACAGAATCCGTCATAACTATAGCACAATTATTTTGCATCCACCTCATCTCTAAATAGCTCAAGGGTTCTATCATCCAAAAATTCTTTTTCTGTTCTAACTCTTTTAATAAAGCAAGTTCTTGAAGTCTTTTTTTTGTGCCAGGATGCACACAAAAAACGGTTGGTAAATCCCATGAATTAGTTAACATACCAATAATTTTTTGTAGTTTAACAACATCAGATAAATTACTTTGACGATGTAATGTTAGCAAGCAGAAATTATTTGTTTCTAGCTGATCGATAAATTTTAATTGTGGTTGTTTTTGAGAAGATTGGTATTTTTTCCAGCAATCATAAAGTAAGTCTCCGGTTAATATTGGTTTTGTTTTTATATTTTCTAACCTAAGATTATCCAAACATTCTTGAGTTGGACAAAATAATTGGTGTGCGTAGGAATCAATAAAAACACGATTTTTTTCTTCTGGTTCATGTCGATCATTGCTTCTTAAACCTGCTTCACAATGGACAAGATGAATGTTTTTCTGATAAGCTGTTCTTGCTCCCACTAAGGCAGGGTTACTATCTCCTATTGTGACTATTCGATCTGGTTTTTCTAATTCCAAAATTTCGCTTAAATGTTCAATTCCTGTTTGTATTTGATAGGAATAGCTTCCAGAACCAATCTGAAGGTTATAGTCTGGTATTTCTAGATTTAATTCTCGGAAGAAAATATCTGAAAGGTTTTTACTATAATGCTGTCCTGTATACACTAATATATTTTTGTGATTTGTTTTTTTCAACTCCTTTAATAAAATACTGGCTTTTATGATTTGTGGACGAGTTCCGATGACTGTGACTATTTTCATATATTTTTTAGCTATAGTTATGTAGCTAATTTATGATCCCTTAATTATCAATGAATAATTTATGGAGGTCTAAAACCTCTCTTTTGACAGGAAAATAACCCTATTGACTATCTATAAATCCCTCTATCTTTTATTATTTATAGGCTACTATCTATTATAGATTATTTACGTTGAAGGCGTTGCAATGAAACCGTGTCCATTTTGAGAACTGGAGTTTTTTTTTCCAGCAGCTACAAACGAAAAACTTTGTTAGATAAGCATTTTATTTGATTATTCAAAACTACGGTTTTTAACCTGGGCGCGGTTTAATTAAAAAGTCTTGGAATCTATAATTGTGGCTCGATGAGGAGAGAAAAATTTAACCTCTGTTTTAATAATTATCCAAATATTTTCAGTCTCATTGCGGCTTATTGTTTCATTTATCTCTCTCAACTGGTCAGCTTCAGTTATTATTCGAGCAGCAGCTTCGACACCGTACATATTGGCCCCGGCCAAAATAATTAGCTCTTTACCTCTATCGAAATCACTTGGGTTTTTAGTTTTGATAATTAGAGCATAATCAGTTCCAGACCCATCTTCATCAATTTGTGGAACATATATTGCCTCTGGATTTGTGATATGGCGAATCTCAATCATATTTGTTGCTTGATTTTCTCTAACTTCATAGGGAATAATGGCGCTTTTTCTTCTTAAATCTTCTATCTTTTCTCTGGTAACTTGATTACTGATCTCAGAACCTAAAAGGATTAAATTTGAGCCTGTGAAACATTCACTTGCTTCTCTACTTTCACTACCTTGAACATTAGGTGTGAAATTAAATCTGCTATCCTTTAAGAAAAAGCTGAATAAAGTTGCCATAGCTTTTGCATTACCCATTGAGACAGAATGTCTATTAATTGCTGTTCTAATGGCTTCTTTAGACCCAAGTTCTGTAGTGGGACTGGACTCATACTCGCTAAGAATAATAGTCACCTTGTCTTTTTCAGCAAATTTTTGCCAAAATCTCCGAACTGGTTTGTTCTCTGGTGTTGGAATTGGAGATGGTGGTAGTTCTGGGTTAGGCTTCGGCTCTGGGTCTGGTGGAAACAGCCGCCGTAACATCTCCCCAATAACACCTATCTTAGTTACACTCTCAGCGATATTATAGATAACTTCGAATGCTTTTTGAATTCCAAAGATGATATACATAACCATACTCCTCTAAACATTAGACAATCGAACTAATACTCAGTGCATCTCAATATCTTAACGCTCAAAAATCAGATTCTAATCTGCCCTAATCTTTTATTTATTTTTCTAATTCTTATTTTTTGTCTACTTCTGCTTAAATTTCAGTTAATAACTTCTACTTTTTAAGTAAAAATCCCTTTAGATGTAACGAGGAATAAACCTCTGATAGTGATAATTTCCTTTGATATGAGAGTTAAGATATTGTCCTATATTATGAGTGGTAAGCATGGTCTTAAAAATTTGAGCAGGAACCTGAAAATAAGTATAAATAGAACCAGATTTATAATTAACTTTAAGAATTTTGGTTGGGACATCATAACCAATTGCTTGAATGTGAGAAAAACTGGAACAGGGAAGATTTTCAATGAGAATCATATCAATCTTATCTAAGTGTTTTCTCTGATCAAAACGCAGAAAATTTCGACTTAAAGTTTCTAGAGCCATGACTTAAAATTTGAGTGATGTTTAGACAAGCTACATTCGACCACGATTTTCTCTCTAATATCGGTTTAAGACATCGTTATTTCTTAGTAATTTATTTTTTGATTGATTTTTATTTTAAGTTAATTTACTTAATGAATAGAAAAAAATTCATCTTATGCTGACATCTTGCACCTTCAAATAAAATCCTAATACCAAATCCGCTTATTATCGTAGAATAATATTCTATCTCCTCCCTGCCTCTTCCAAAAGATAAGACGGGTTTGATCAGGGGATTTAGTATTAAGTGTACTATGACTAAGTTAATCTTTTTTGTGCTTCTGCATTCAAAAATAGACATAAATAAGCATTAATTAATATAGGGTATAAAACAATAAAAATAATTTGGCTAAATAAGGACAAACCAAAGGGATAACTAGAAGAATTATTAATTGTTGAAGAACCATCCATCACAGATGAAAAAAATACATTAATGAATAAAGCAAAAACCATATATATTATGAAGGGATATAAAAATAAAGAAAATACTCTTCCAGTATTGCCCTTCATAATAATACTATTATAAGTAAAAGCGTGTTCGATTTTTTCTTGTCGAAAAATAAAAGCAAAAGGGACTGAGAAATTATTGATTAAATAGATTATTCCTGGTACGATTAACAATAAACTCCTTAGAAAATAATTTATAGCAATTCTCAACATTAACAACCATAAAGAAAAGAAATTATCAAAAACTTCCCTTAATAAAGAGCCATTGATCAAAGGTCTTTGATGAATATAGTTATAAGTCACAAGTACAATGGTTTTATAGTAGAAAGTATTAATGGTAAATACAATTAGTACAAACATCAAGACAAAACTGAAATAAAGGATTAAAGTTGAACTAGAAAAATTGATTTGTAACTGTTCAAGTAACTGATTAGTAACATAATATTGAATCCAAGAAATACTTAAAACTAGAGGCAAGTAAATTAATCCAATAAGTAAAAACATCTGACTGAATGTTTTTTTGTACACATAAAATCCCATGGAGAGTAATTGTCGAGATGTTAGTTTTTTAGTCTTCAGTTGAGCAATTATATTCATGATTACTTAAGGACAAACAATTTCCAAGTTAATTTAACTAATATTCTTTCTATTGACAACCGAAGTTTGGGGTTTTAAGAACCGAAGTTTAGAAAACATTCATCTCTGTTTTCCGTTGAGCAAACCTTAATTTTGCCGAACGAGATCGAGGATTTTGTTTTTGTTCTTCTCGTTGGGGAATAATCGGTTTCTTAGTAACAATATCCAATAATAAAGAGTCTCGAAAACTATATTTTACCCGACGATCCTCTAAACTATGAAAACTAATAATTCCGATACGTCCCCCAGGTTTTAACCAATGAGGGGCCTTTTCTAAGAACCTTTCTAAAGATCCTAGCTCATCATTAACCGCAATACGTAACGCTTGAAAAACACGGGTAGCAGGGTGAATACGTCCATAACGTTGTTTGGGAGGAAAACATAAAGCAATCGCCTCTGCTAAAGCTGTTGTGGTCTCAAAGGGACGTTTTTGTACAAGACGACGGGCAATTACACGCGATCGCCGTTCTTCTCCATATTGATAAAATAGATCAGCAAGACTCGTCTGATCCCAATGATTAATTATTTCTGCTGCGGTGAGAGACTGTTGACGGTTCATCCGCATATCTAAAGGTGCCTGATGACGAAAACTAAAGCCTCTCTCTGGAACATCAAACTGGGGAGAACTTACACCTAAGTCTGCAATAATCCCGTTAAACTCTCCCATTTTACCTGGGTAATCTGCAAAATTTCCCTGCCAAACCTGTAAGCGATCGCCGAATAGGTCTAATAAATTAGCTTGAGTAGTAGCGATCGCCTCGTCATCAAGATCAATTGCTGTTACTCTAACATCAGGAAAGCTCGCCAAAATGAGACGACTATGGCCGCCCCGTCCCAAGGTGGCATCTAAATAATGACCGTTAGGGTCAATATCTAAACCATCAAGCAAAGCTTGAGGTAAAACGGGGGTGTGAAGGGTTGAAGGTGTTGGCAAGTTAGGATGATCCTTGTTAACAAAAAAGACATTGGCCGTATAGAAGATGTAGTAACAATGGATACTCATCACTCAAATCCAGTCTGACCCTTAATTGTATCGTAATTTTTTAAATTGGGAATCTCTCTTGTGTGGGAATTGTCAGGAACTTATAATGCTTAAAAGAATTCAAAAAAAAAGAAACCCAGGCGGGGATTCAGTTATTATTATGAGTTTGGCGGTTCAACGCATGGTGTTTGTCCACTGTTCCCTTTTTAATTTGAACAGAATCTTCACTCGTTCCATTATGTCTAGTTTAGTCGTATTTTTTAGTATTCTTCATGGATGTACTGTCTTTCAAGGCCCTCCACCTACTCCACTGCCGCCCCCTTCTAATTTTAGTGATGAAGAAGTCACTAATTATGCTCAGACGGTATTAAAAATTGAAGATCAACGACAAATAGCCTATAAAGAAATTGAAGCTATTATGGACACTCAACCTCCGGAAATTGCCTGTGATCAACCAGAAAGTATCAAAAAACTACCCGATGAAGCTCAAGAAATAGCCGTTGAATTTTGTAATCAATCCAAAAAAATAGCTGAAGATAGTGGTTTATCTTCTGACGAGTTTAATGCTATAACTGAAAATGCACAAAAGGATGCAGTTTTCAAAAAAAGAATCCAAAATGCTATGATTCGTATTAGAAGACCTTAATGTGATCGGGTATAATTTAACTGTAGAGATTAATCAATATCATTAAAGACTATGTTCCAGTTTATCCTAACTTGGGTGATCACTGCCTTATCATTACTGATCACCGCTTATTTAATTCCAGGTATTACCATTAATGGATTTACAGTGGCAGCGATCGCTACAGCCGTCATGGGTTTGATAAATGCGATCGTTAAACCTATATTGCTTTTATTCACCTTACCTTTAACTATTCTTAGCCTTGGTTTATTTCTCTTCGTTGTTAACGCTATTTCTTTTTCTCTAGTTTCTTATTTTACCCCGGGATTTACGGTTAATAGTTTCTTAGATGCTCTATTTGGTTCCATTATTTTGTCCATTGTTTCTGGTTTTTTAGGCAAAATTTTTGAAGCAGAATAAAACTTAAGATTATGGAATTATATATAAAGTAAAAAATGGAAAGTTTTCTGTAGAGATAGATAAAATGTATATTATAGAATCGAACAAGAATAGTCTCAAATAAGTTAAATAAAGTTGATTTAGTCATAATTATTGAATTAAGCTAAAGAGTCTAGTAAAAAAGAATGAAAAAATAAAGTGTCGATTATGAGCATTTTTAGAAAATAGCAATTCCGAGAATGATTTAAGCGATAACTGACAACTGCTAACTGCTAACTGCTAACTGATACTAAAATAGATAAAGACGCATCAAAGTATCAGGAGAGAAGTAGTGGTCAGAATTCTTAAACTTGCCCAAATGACAGCCAAGGATCTCGCCACAGTAAAGCGACGGGCTGAGTTAGATATAGATCAAGTGATTCCTATTGCCCAAGAAGTGATAACTGCGATCGCCCAAACTGGAGATAAGGGACTGATTAAATATGCCCAAAAATTTGACTATGCAGGGGCAACCCCAGAAAATATAAAAGTAACTCCCGAAGAATTTGAGCAAGCGCAACATTTAGTGGAACCCGAGGTTAAAAAAGCCGTAGATCAAGCCTTTCGTAACATCAAAGAAGTCCATCAACGGCAACTCCCCGAAGAAATGAATCTGGCCGAAATCGATAGCGGTATCTTTGCTGGAGAAAAAATCACCCCTATTCCTAGTGTGGGCTTATATGTTCCCCGAGGGAAAGGGGCTTTCCCTTCCATGATGCTCATGTTAACTATTCCAGCGATGGTGGCCGGGGTTGAACAAATAGTGGTTTGTACTCCTCCCGATAAACAGGGTCAGGTCGAACCAGTTTCCCTCTATGTGGCACAAATGGCCGGGGTAAGCAATGTCTATAAATTAGGGGGTATTCAAGCCTTAGCTGCCATGGCCTTAGGCACAACGAAAGTACCCAAAGTGGATAAATTAACCGGCCCTTGTAGTATCTATGGGGCAGCAGCCAAACGGGTGTTATTCGGTACGGTGGATGTGGGTTTACCTGCTGGACCGAGTGAGTCCATTGTCTTAGCTGATGAAACAACCGACCCCCAACTGGCCGCCCTCGACTTATTGATAGAAGCCGAACACGGTCCGGACTCGGCAGCTTTATTAGTCACCCACAGCGAAACTGTTGCCGAAAAAGTCAGTTATTTTGCCGATCAATACCTAGAAAAATTACCCCAATGGCGACGGGAGTTTTGTCAGACGGGGTTGGATGCTTATGGTGGTATTATTCTCACCTCTAGCTTAGAAGAATCTCTGCAATTTGTTAACGACTACGCCCCGGAACATCTAGAAGTGTTGGTGGATGACCCTTTGCGGTTAGTGGGAGAGATTAAGAATGCAGGGGAAATTTTACTGGGAAAATATACCCCTTCTTCTGCTGCTACTTATGCCATCGGGGTTAACGCTGTTTTACCCACCGGAGG
>JAAUYK010207529.1_pt1 | contig 12696 bp, 5 predicted proteins | sample 7278021 | NCBI WGS metagenome assembly JAAUYK01 (sample SAMN14350223, study PRJNA611818) | marine sediment metagenome | isolation source: surface marine sediment (1.8m) | place: French Polynesia: Moorea | collected 2018-08
ATTCGTGGTTGCTTTAAAGAAGACTTTATGCATATGGTCGCATTCACCAGATGACGGCGCTTCCCCTCTTCTCTATATTCATGCAACACAGTTACTTCATTCGGTGTGCTCGTTCCAAAAAGGACCCGTTACTACAACAAGCCTCGAACGGAAGGAAAAGGCTGCTGCAACCAAGCACAAATGGGTTGCCAGTGTGTGCGCACAGCAAACTTACTCACTCTTTCTTTCTTTCTTCCCTCCCTCCTTCCTTTCCCGTTTTCAAGAGTCGGTCGGTCGGCCAGCCAGTCGCGGCCCTTTCCTTAATGGACTGACCGACCGAGCGGCCGGCCGTAGCGGTTTCGGCAAACGGGACCTGCGATAGAGAGATCGAGAGAGAAGCAAGCTAGGAGAAAACCATGCAATTCCGAAATCGAAGGGAAAAGGAAGAGAAGAGTATGTTTTAGCGAATAGACAGCTAGTTCTCGTAGTTACGCTTTCCAAACAATGCTTCATTAGCTGGCCCCGCGAGTGCAATTGCGGCATTCATGAAATCCCCGGCCGCATCGCATCGGGCGGGCTCTTTCCCCCAGGCAGGCAATACAAACGAAAGTATGATGACGCCGTAGATTGCCCGGCCGTGCCAGCCCAACCAGCTTGCTTGCTGCATATAAACTTGCCCCTCTCAAGTCCTTGCGCACGTTCGACTCGTTCGCTCGTTCGGCAAGCATGATGACTCTGCAATACGCAGCTAGACAGTCTGCGTCGTCATGGGCATGGGCTTTAGCTAGGTAGGGGATGTTCGTACGCATTGACGCGCAGCTGAAACGAACGAGCGATCGAGCGTTGGAATCACCATCCGGCAGACCCCGCCCGAGTATTTCGGAGCAAGCGGCAGAAAATCTATCTCCTATAGCTGCGACCTAGAGCTCTCTGTTTCACGCACCGGCGCCACTACGTACGCGCTGTCTGCTTGCATTGTACGTGGTGTAATATCCCAATGACGGCGCGTAGTATAGCGCAGGCCGGGCTTGTACGACAGGGGCGAGGCGAAAAATAAGGCCTGCCACCGTCCTCTAGGGTTAGAACTTAGTTTCGCGTCGGTCGGTCTGGCGCGTGTGTTTCTGCCAGGCGCAAGTCGGAGTCGACCGAGTGTGACAAGTACGCACAAGGGGGGCGTGATCCAAACGTGCAGCTAGTCCAGCGTGGAGCGTCGCTTCGGAAAGTAGTTGGTAACACGAGCAAGTACTATACTAAACTGATCGGAAGGGGAGATTGAGCACGGAACGAACGAGGGCGGCGACAACAAGAGGATCGATCGAAGAGAGCAAGTGTCGGTATAAGCAGGCGGCGACCAGAATCATCAAAGGCGGAGGCCGGAGGCGCAGCGAAACTTGACAAGTGAGGGTGAGGAAGAAGCGATCGACAGGCCGACCGAAGACTGGAGAGGCGAGAGTGCAGCACATCGTGGAGGAAGAGTTCGTGATTTGATTTGGAAGATCGAGCTAGACGCAACCTGTGAGAAGGGAAAATTGCTAAGGCCACACAAAGGACAACACGCTGTACGGTAGGGCTGGCGGTTTGCCATTAAGTTTGACATCTCGGTACGTGTGTATATACTATGTGTGATCATATTTCCTCACTTCTTTACGTACACATCTTCTTTCCTTGCTCATTCATTCCTCATCTACTAAATTAACCTACCTCATCCTATTTCCACGTAGTATCACTGCAACACCAACGCGAAGTGCATCCCCTTCCTGACCCCTCGCCGTAACTCTTGGCAACTTGGCAACTCCATAGCATATTTTACCTTAAGTTCAATGTTGGAATTTTGACATATCTTGCTTTATGACCGGATATTTAAGCCTCAAAATCAATCGATCTTGTTGCAACTGCGGTATAGTAGTTATACATACAGTCGCCGCACACTATACCTCCTTGGCCCTACGTCTTCGGCCGCGTCAAGCTAGCTGCCTTCGCCGCCGTTGCTGCCTTCGCCGCCGCCTCGAGTCACTCACTCACTTTCACTCCAATACTTTTTACGAGCTGGGCGCGGACAGGGCAGGGAGGGACGCTTGCTTGAGAAACAGGCGCCGCCGCCGCCGCCGCCGCCAGGCTGGCTAGCTAGGCAAAGAAGGAAACAGGTAAAAGAAGGCGACGCACAGGCAGGCAGGCAGACAGGCAGGGAAAACCTCGCGCCAGGCATGGGAGCGAGAGAGAGCGAGAGGAGCTGAGCTTCGACAGAAACGTCGGTATTTTATCTCAAATCCAGCTGTTGTTTTCTCCAGCGGAATTTCCTTGCCCGGCCGATCGACTAGCTGTCCGCGACGCGTCCGTCCGTCCGTCCGTCCGGCCGGCCAATCGCCCCAGAAAAGAAGCACATTAGCGGGCTGGGAGTTGGGCGGCCGGCCGGCCGTTGCCATCTCTCTTGGAATCTAGGGCCTTCCTTCCAAAGCCGGGTCCGCCCTACTCTCGCTCACTGACTGACCGCGGCCCAATTATGCCCCAGGATCCATGTAGGGTAGGGCCGTGTCCACTGCCCGGCTACTTTGAGAATGTATATCTAAGGGCGACAAGACGATTTGTCTTGGCCGGTTTGCAAACGCCGTTCTAATAATGAATGCAAGCTTCGATGTACGTATGCAGCCTTGCACTCTATAAATATTATCCCGCTGTGCCTGCCACTCGAGGCAGACCTTGGCCGGCCAGTCCAGTGGTCAGTTGCCCTAGAAGCGCGAAGGAAAGGAAGGCAGGAGCTTGTCCTAGTAGTGCCCTGCCTTCTCCCTTGTCGCCGCAGCCGGCGCCGTAGTCGTAGCGGCGCCGTCCGACCGACCGAACGTCTATCTGCCTGTTTTTGGTCAGCTGCCGCCGCCGCCACCGCCGTCGAGAGCTAGACCACAGTCTTAATGCGAGCAGCGGACAAAAGTCCCGTTAGGAAGGGATTTTCTCGTGGAGGGAAGGGAGGAAGGCATGGAGCTAACCGAACTGCCTCCCAGGCAACAGTGGCCGCTGCTGCTGCTGCTGCCGTTCGTCCGTTCAGAAGTTTAATTAGGACAGGGGCGAGGGCGACGGCGACGCCGCCGCTGACCAAGATAGCGGGAGAGGGGAGTAGACAAACCGAGTGGAGGAGGTTTTTTACCATGCTCTTGCGGCGTGCTTTCCTTCAGCATTTACGCAATGACATTCCAATTTTAGAGGTCACTCCCTCGCTCCGAATTTAAGGGCGCGGCCATCGACTTGCTTGCTTCTTGGGATCAGGCCGGCAAACTTGAAATTCCAACCAATCCGATTTGCGGTTCGGACAATTGCCAAAGCCGAGCCGGTGTCCTTGGTAGCTGGATCTTTCGTCCGTTCCGTCCCTCCCTCCCTTTTCCTGCCAACGTTTGGTCGTTTGCAGGCTGGCTAAATCGCCATGCACGATTGGCTGTACGTACGTATAGCCGGCCATTCATGACGCACGTCTTTCGCTCGTCGGTACAGGTCGGCTTTTTGTTCGACTCATCCTTACCGTTACCCGTGAAGGTCTCCTTTCCGTACGTCCGCCAACTAACTGCGCCAATGTCGATAGATCATACGCAGATTGATACATCGGTCGATACCTTGGCGGTCGCCACGATAAACCGTAAAAATGCGGAGACATGCATTTAAGCAGTTACCGTTCTTGCTATCTATCTCGAATACGCACACTGTTCTGTACGCCACATTCCATTATGACGCAACGCCCCGCCTGCTATATGCATGTGCGTATAGTGCCAGCCGCTGAGATACTTTTTACGCCAGCTGCGTCCGCGGCGCCGTCTGCCAGCCAGCCAGCCAGACACCACGCCTCGACGGCTGCGAGTGAGAGAGAGGAAAAATCAGATGGCAATTTTGCCGGAGCTGCATTACGCAACGGGAAAGACGCGTTTTCGCCACCTTGACTCCACTGAACGGAACAATTGCGGAATTGGGCGCGAAATTGAACCGGAAAGGGGCCGCCCAAAATCACGAAACTCCTCCTCACAAAGGTGAAAATTATTTCCCGCCTCTTCAATAGGTAACCTACTAGGCAGGCTTGCACACCCTCCTGCCTCCTCTTCTTCTGTGACTCTAGCAAAAGAATGGTTCACATTCCTCGCAATGCCAAGAATTAAATCCTAGTGCAAGAAAAAGTGCATTGGTGATAACGTCCTTTCATTGACGTATCGCTCGTTAAAGTCACTGCCGCGCCGTTTCGCTGCAATGCATTAACGACCTGCTCAGCAGTATAAGATCCAAGGCCAAATGTAGGCTATTAACTGCATTCTAGGAATATAGTACGAGTAGTAGATGACAAGTCCATTTTCTGGCAACACAGGCGGCCTCCAGTTCATGTCAATTTGCACACATAGTCGTCACCTTGGGGCCTCTTTCGAGAGAAAATCCAACACTAGCTCCCACGCAGACCACTGGTGCGAATTCAGGGCTATGGCCCTCGACGCGGGTGGTCAGTCACAGCGAGTGCAAAAATTGGCATTGTCGCGATCGACAGGCAGGAATTGCCCCCTTCAATCGCTCGACACTCGAGCTGTCTGTCACCGCGATCGTCCTTTCTTTCCTTCGTTCCTAGCTCTCCTCCTCTCGAATGTAGGTCACGAGTGGGCGGACTTGCCTAGTAGTCCTGGATGGACGCATGACCTGCTTAGATTGGGGGAGAAGATCGAAAGCGACGGTGGGCTTTTACGCGTAGTTGCGGGCCACAGCCATAGAGAAATCACAGCATGCAAATTTCGATTATATCAATCAACGATAGCATTCAAGCAAACGCTGCAACGTGCGAACAAACGGTGTTTACAAAGCAGCTAGCTAGCTAGCGCGTCACGTCATTTTCCCCAGAGCCATGTCCGTTCGTTCGTTCGTTCGCTTCGCTTCGTTCGATCCGTCCGTCCGTGTGTCTGACGCCGCCGCCGCCGCCGCCGCCGCCCTTGTGGCCCTTGCTTGGCTCCTTCAGGATTATTCCTCCAGCCCCCCAGACTAGCTGCAGCCAGCATGCAGTGGCGCAACGCGAATGGCCCACGGCTGCGGCGGCGGTCGGTCGAACGGACGAACGGACGGGCAGATGTATTGTGTTACGCGCGCCCTCTTTCCCTCCCCCTCCTCCTCCTCCCTCACCTCGTTCCGATCCTCTCTGGCCCGTCCGTCCGCCCGTCCGTTTAGGTGGGTTGGTGGTAGTATTTGCAATCAGGAAGCTGCTACGTAATGCTGGTCGGTCGGTTCGTCTCCAGCTAGCTCCCCGGCCGCACGCTCGTTCGTTCCTTGAGAGGCCGTGAGGGCGACGACGACGCTGTTAGGGAAACGACCGCACCAAGTACGTACGGCACGAGGAGGGAGCAGGCAGTAGAAAGGAAACTCGCGAGGTGTTAGGATCTGCATAGTTTTGAGCGGAGAGAGAAATTGGGCGCCGATAAAGCGACGCAAGCCATCCAGTCAGATAACAGAGGTAAGCAATTAACTTACGTGGGTGCGCCCGGTCCCTGCAGTGTTTGTCAGCCAGCCAGCCAGCTAGCCGTCGAAGGAGGTGCAGTTTGGTGCAATAAAGCAATGATTAGTGCAAACAGGACTGACTTGCCCGAAGATCCAGTCACGCTTTCCGTGTCCAATTTTAAGGCGCCATAAACGCCAAGCGAATGGGATCAATTTTCCCAACAGAGAAATTGACGGCGGCCTTCGACTCGAACACGGTCGTTATGAGCGATGAGGAAGCAAGCGAGCATCGAATTTGGCAGATGTGCCATGTCGGTAGCGACCAATGGCCTCCCACTTCGGCCTCCGCGACAAGTCATCCGTCTCGGGAGGCAGTTCAGTTTTTTCCTCCGGCCGGCCATTACCCGAAGCATGCAAGTTGCCATTACGAGCGATGACGCAGCCATGCATCCGTCCATCCAGACGAGACGCTGCCACGCGTCGCCAGGCACGCCTGCCCCCAGCCCACCAAGGCAGTTATAGTAGCTGTAAATGCATGAATAACATCCGGGGTCAAGGTCGATTGCGGAGCCCGAGAATAGGAGGAGTTGGCTCGGCAATTTCACTTCGATCGCAAAGAGAAGGCTACGTTGTTGACAGAGATTCTTAATTTCCTATTAGGAAGGGCACGTCGTGAGCAAAGGGTAATGGTCCAATAAAAACTGGCTATCGTCGGCACTTGCAATCTCATTCTTTATTTACCACCCGGGTTAACAGGAGGCGGATCTAGGCAGGGACGAAAGTCGGGCATGTCCTCTTGAGACGGGCGGGCGCGCTCGAATCGCGGGCCGGCCGGCCGGCCGGCAATCGCGACGTCCGCGTAGTACGCATGTAGTTGTACGTAGTACACACCTCACTTCGCGATTGTGGCTCGCTCGCTGACTGACGCCAACTTGAACGCCACTTTCACTTGACTCCTTCTTACGTAGCAGAACAGCTAGCTAGCAATGAAGTATTGCCGTTGCTTATGTCCTGAGATGTTTGCGCATGGGATGCAAAATTAGACACGGGGGAAAGCAGCAACGCAAATCGTGATCATGCATTCATAACTCCGCGAAAGACCTGACGTAGCGCGCTGACAGACAATCTCGTATGACTGTGACAAATGAAAGTAAAACGGGGAAGCTTTCGTTCTCGCTTTTGATTGCGGTATTGCGGTGTTTAGCCTCCAAGATCCTTAGCTCCCTCCTTATATGCGAGCGAGCCACAGCTTGGCTAGCTGGCTAGCGGACAAATATGCCTGCAGTCTGCGAACCGCAGCGGAGATCGAGGCTAGCGAAGAGAGAGAAAGAGGCGCTTTCATGTCGCCGTTAAGTCGCGGTCTGTCCGCTACTACGTACTACACGACGCACACTAGATGCTTTTGCAGTGCCAGCCTGCAACAACTATGGCTGGCATGCATTGTCGAAACACCCGTCCGGACGACGGCCTGCTCGTATCCCGTATCCACAAGATACCATCACCACCACCACCACCACGACCAAAACCGCCAACGTCGAGGAACGCGACCAGCAGGAGTCCTCAATCCCCTACCTGAACCTCCTCTTTCCCTCTATTCCCCAAACCAACTAACACATATTCTTCATCTATTTTGTGCTCGTGCCCGCATGACCTCTTAACGTTGCTCTTTCTTAGCTTTTACTTCGGTGTGGGTCTACTTCCTTCCTGTACGTCGAGATACACGATCACACGAAACATATATATACGTATACCGTACCATTTCGAGATGTCAAACGGCAGACGCTTTACGCCAGCCACCTTTTATATTTTCGCGTTTCATTGCCCTCGAAAGTGAATATTTTGCAGCGACCAATAACGCGACTGACCACACGACTAGCTAGCTGGCTGGCCAACTGTCAGTTTCGCAGCCTTCGCTTTGGGCGGCAAAAAAGTTGTCCAATGCACACGTACCGGTCGCCGCCGCCGCCGTATGTACACATTCAGATTCTCTTTCTTGCGGTTCTTCATAGCTATAGGCTATAGCCACTCGAGCTGGGCTCGCCAATAGAATAGGCCGCGTGGAGACGGACGGACTGCTGACAAGAGTGGTAGACACGGCGACGGACGGACGACGATCACTGCGACGGCGGATGAACGGACGGACGGACGTGCAGCTAGTGACCAGTCCATCCGTCCGTCCGCCGTTTGAAGTTTCACCATATGGCCGTCGCTGATAAAAGAGGAGGGAGGGAAGGCGGGAGGGAGGAAGGAAGGACGACTGAGCTAGTGAGCTGGGAGTTACGGCAGCAGTAGGTTAGCTAGTGAGAAGGTAGGAGTGGACGTACGAACGCACAAGCCGGGAAACTAAAGAAAGAAAGCGAGAGTTAAGAGGTAGCCGGCCGCGCGTCCGTCCGTCCGTCCGTTCCTCAGTCGCTGCACGCATGGTATAGGGAAGAATTTCACTCGGCCGCCGCCACGCCAGTTAGATACCAGCCAGCGGTGGGAAGAAGGGAAAGAAAAGAAGTGCCACTTAGCCGCACGAACGAAAGAAAAGAAACGGCACGTGATTTCAGACGGCAATCTGTCTGATTGTAGGATCGAGCAGCACTGGGAGTACGTAGCGTACTGTTAATTAGGTACGGTACGCTATACTATCATCTCAGCTAGCTAGCTCATGATCTCAAAGAGCGTTAGCAAGATCCGGATATGAGGTGGCGTCAGCTAGGCAATATATTTACGATACCCTGCCAGCAATCCGGGTTGCGTCATTCCAACTTGGCAATCAGATCACGAACTCGTACTAGTGTAGGAAGGACAATCTCGACTAGCTATCCCATCTATTATTTCCTGGCCTTTTCTTCATCTTCTCCCGTTATTCTCTTCCAGCCGATTAAAACTCGCTAACGCGACCAACCCTTCCATATACCCAACCCCAACCAACCCCACACACAGACACCATGATGAAGTGGATTTACACCGTGGCCGCCGTCGCCCTACTTTTCTCCGCGCACGTGCGGGCCTTCGATGTGGAGGAGGAGGAGGTTGAGGACGCTGGGGAGGCTCGGCTGGGCTACATCACTGTCGCCTCCGACGGCTCCACCTCGCTCACCTTCAACGCCACCTCGATCCAGAACGCCGTCATCCTCGGCCTCTTCATCCTCGTGCTCGGCGCCCTCCTGCTGCCGCTCTTCGGCATCTTCGGAGAGGAGGAGAGCTCGGGTTACGGATACGGATACGAGCAGACCGGATACCAGACGGGATACGACGCGCCAAGCTCGGGCTACTCCACGTTCTCCAAGAGGTCAGTCACTAATCGGAATTCCTTGCATTTACAGGCGATTGAAACGGCACGATGACGGCGACATTGACGCGAAAGTCGCTCCTGGTGCTGCTCACGATTATCGTGGCAGTGGCCTCGGCAGCCACGACGGAACAGAAGCAGAGGGGTCGGACGTTCGGCACCGTAGCCCTGACCGGCACGTCGACCACGTCGTCGTCGACGAGCAGTACCAACACTCTGACGTACAGCCTCCTGCTGATCGTGCCCCTCATTATCGGCATAATCATCCTGGACTTTGCCATCTTCGGCGCGTTTGCCACCCGCTCCGATGACCTGAATCCCCTGTCCAAGTTCTTCTACCACGCGAAGCAAGGCATGGACATCATCCGCGAGCGGAACCACCGGCTGCGCTACCGGCCGGCGAAGCGGAGGCGCAGCAAGAAGAAGGGCGGCAAGCGGAACAAGTCGAGGGGATCGCAGCAGGCGGCCGCGGCCTCCGAGGCCATCGACGACTACTACTATGACTCGGACGATTATTATTCAGCGTCTCCCGAGCAAAATCGGGTGGCGAGGTCTGTCTAAGTAGCGAAGACCGATAGCGATTCTCTTCCCTCTCTCTCCTCTCGCTTTTACCTCCAAATTCAGGGCAATTGTCTGTCTCCAATCTGACACGCTTACAGCAAGGCAGCAGCAGTATCCGGATGCCTAATAAGGAATCTGGATTCTGTAGAAAGTGACGGCGGCGGCGGCGACGCAGCATTCCCGCTCGTCCGTCCGTTCGCCCCGATTCTTCCTTTCTTCGTTTCCATGGGCGCTGCCGCCGAATGGACACACGGGCGAATGAAGGCTAGCTGGCCGTTCGGACGGGCCGACGACGGACGAACGGACAGCGGCTTAAGTGCCTCCCCCTCACTCCGCCCCGTTCGTTCGTTCGATTGACGGCGGCCCATTTCCTTTTCGGGTCCAAGTCCACAGAGCCAAGGGGCTGCCTGCTAACGCGAGTAGAAATATAACATTCCAATGCCGACGGACGCACTCGTGCTCGTTTGGCTACTTTAGAAATGGGCAAGGGCATTGCATTGCACGGCGTCCGTCCGCCGGCGACTCTAAAAAATTCGCCCTTCGGAAAAAATCGCCCGGGCTTACTCAAGTGTTTGGGTAGAATTTTTTCAGCCACCGATATCTTCGGTTCTCTATGCGGCGGCGGACGCGGGCGGCCTCTTGAAATATCTGTGCCGTATGTGAGTCGAAATGGAAAGTGGTGGCAGCAGACAGCCGGACGGACGGACACAAAAGGCAGACAGTTACTTGAGTTACGCTACTCTCGGTCCGTCCGTCGGTCGCTTCGTTAGTTCCGCACGTGAGAACGAACGGTTCAAATCTGGCACTGCCAAAATGCCATATGCTAAACATTTCCCAATCACTAGCCGCCTTGTTGCAAGAGCGAGAGAGAGCGTTATACACCAGCAGCTAGCATCGTCGTCATTCTCGCCGACCGAATGACGCCACACACGAGGCAGCTCCGCTCTTTCTTCGCGCCTGCCTAGCTGTCGTAAGCGGTTGGTTGGCGGCTTTTTTCAGCCAAACGTCGTAGACCGCAGAAAGGAATTCGCTCCACTGGAGCGGCGCATTAGCCAGCAACCGGAGAAAGTCGGAGAGGAATTAAGCTCTTAGGGAGGGTGGGAAGAGAGAGAGAGAGAGAGAGAGAGAGAGAGAAAAAGAGAGAGAGAGAGAGAAGAGGATCTAGTAGCTAGCTAATAGATGCCGCGGACGCTTTCATGCTGACTGACGCAATTTCTTCGTTCGATCGAAGTATCGGGAGACCACACGGTTCCTTTCTTGTTCCAGGTCCGTCGAGATGCTCGGCCCCGTCATGGACGCGCTCTCGTCCGCGTACAAAAAGTACGACGAGTAATGCGCGTCCGTCCAGCGCCGCCTGAACTGCGATCGACGTGATCGCGGCGGCGGCGGCGCCTCGGACCCCACTGCGGCGTGACCGCCGGCGGGCGACGACGACAGCGACGACGACGACGACAACGCCGCCGCCGGCGTCTCGGTCGCCTTCGCCTCGGTGGGCGCGCAGCAACCCAAATACTGTACTTTACTACTACTACGCCGACAATTAAGCGTCCCTACAGAAGCGAAGGCGGCGGGACAGCAGAGACAATATAACTTAACAAAGTTGTGACTACAAGAGGAAGAAAGGAAGGAAAAAAAGTAAGAAGAAGAAGCACGAAAGAACAGAAGAACGATCCAACGAACGAACCACGAATCAACCGCCATGCTCAAAACTAGCTACACACAGACGACGACGAAGAAGGAAGAAGAAGAATTAGCTGGAGCATATCTCCGCGCAATGACGACGCCGACGCCAACGACGACGCGATGACCAAATAAGAGGGAGGCCGTCGGAGGCCGGCGGCGATCGAGCGCTCGTCCGTTTTCGAGGCGGCGCCGACGCCGACCGACCGACCGACCGGCACTCATCCCGTGATCTTCACACCGACGACGAGAATTCTAAAACAAAGAAAGGGTGGAGGGGAAACAGCCAAATTAGCCACGCTATCATCTATATTCCGACGAGAAGACCGCGAAGAGACGCAGGACAATTACGCTACCTACCCTACTACTACTAATCAAGCTCAAGGATAAGAAAATGATTGAACCGGAACCCAGGAACAACAGTTTAGCTATACTCCTTTCCGCCTACAACTACTCCACACACACACACACTCCAAAATCAATCACCTCACGTTTCGCCTTCAATTTACCGCTGTGAACCAATTTGCAACCTGTCGTCGATGCCTCAACACCAGCTAGCTATCAGCGCCGAGAGGCCGTTGCTGCTCATTCCAACACTCTCTTGCTTCGACATCAAACCATCGATACATTCCATCCGTTCAACTCAACAATCTCTGTCCTGGTCAGGTGACGGCGTTTAACGGAGGCGACTGGGGAGAGTCAGAGCTGAACGACCGCGAGAGTGGACGTGCGAGGATGAGGCAGGCATGCAGGGAGCGACGTTTGATCGACACCGACGGACGGACGGCGGACGGGTCCACGGAGGACGCGAGCGAGCTGGTCCGGCTGCAGCTAGGCAGGGCCGCCGGCCAGACGAGAAGAAGGACAGGATGATTCCAATCGATAGAACAACAACAGCAGGGGCGGACAGACAGACAGACAGAAAGAAGACCGGCCCCGATATAATATCTGCAAGCATTATGGACAGACAGTCTTTGCGACTCAATCCCCCAGCTAGCTGTCTGATTCTTTCACTCTTTCCAGCGCCAAGCGAACTCCCAACTTTTTCAACTTTAGCTCCCGGCCGGCCATGCATTCCAGCCAAACCACCGAGCTCCCTAGCTCCCCTCTTAGTTCCACTCTCGATCCTGACCCATCTGTCGAGTCGAGTCACTTAATTCGCTTGCTTCTCATGCAGCCCTGCCCTCCCTCCACTCACACTCGATCAGCTCCGTTTTCACAGCTAGCTCGCTCTCCTCGATCTCTTTAAAAGTTGCTTCCTTTCGCCGCCCCGATCCGCGCTTTTTCCGGCCGGGCGTCGCCTTCCCCCCGCACCAGCCATAGCCATTCCGGCACCAGCGGACGGGCGGGAGGCGCTCGGACGGACGGGCGATCGATCGATCGAGGCTGCCCGCTTCACCTGCTAAGGACCATGCAACTCTCTGTGATCAACTCTGGCTTCCGCCGACAGGTAGTAGAGAACGCGTCGCCCCCCAAAAGCCAGCCGCCGACCATGCATCCCGATGCGACCGAGGCCGAGAGCCGGCCGTCCAAGGATCCATCGCGCCCTCGGGCCGCCACATTCTCGGCCGAGCGGGTCCGCGCCCGGGGCATTCCGTTTCGCCGCCGCGACGCCCGATTGCGGGGCTCGGCCTTTTGCAACTGTTTTGCCGTTTGTTGCAAAAACGCCGAGCAGGGAAGACGTAGGGAGAGCAGGACACAGCCCACCAGTCGCGATAAAGAACGTACATATATTATTTGTCACTCCCACCGAC
>JAAUYK010032688.1_pt1 | contig 12689 bp, 8 predicted proteins | sample 7278021 | NCBI WGS metagenome assembly JAAUYK01 (sample SAMN14350223, study PRJNA611818) | marine sediment metagenome | isolation source: surface marine sediment (1.8m) | place: French Polynesia: Moorea | collected 2018-08
ACCAGTTCATTGTCACCTACGGTCAACGCGTTAATGATGTCTTTGACGGATCCTACTCGGACCTCCTTGACGAGGGCATCCTGACCATCCTTCGCATCGTCGACCTCGTCGTCCTCGTGGGGCCTCCGGAGACGACACAAATCTTCCGTCCGCTGCTCCTGCGCACCGTGAACGCCGTCTGCGAGGGAGAGAACTACCCCATGCTGATGACGCTGCACCTCTCGATCGTGTCGCGCCTCCTTCTCACCTACCCGAGTCGCTTCAACGAGCTCACCCTGGAGCTGGCCAACGAGATATCGAAGCAGCAGACCGAGGTCGCCGCCAGACTGCTAGACGTGTGGTTCGACAAGATGCCATGCGTGACGCAGCCGGAGAAGAAGAAGCTGCTCTCGCTCGCCCTCACATCGCTTCTCGGCAGCGGCTCGCCGGTCGTCTACGACGGAAATAGGATATACTCCATCCTCTTGAACGTCGTGGAAACGCTGAACGACGTGGCGAGCGAGGACACGGAGTCGGGCAACTGGACCGACTCGCTGCTGGCCACGGAGCACGACCTTGCGGAGGAGGGCGACGACGTGGCCTACGAGACGGAGCACGACGCGCGCAAGAGGAAGGCCTGGGCACAGGACCCAATTCGGACTGTCAACCTGAGGGACTTCTTCCAGAACCACCTCGTGCAGTTGCAGGGTCAGCTGGGCGCGACGCGATACTCCGAAGTGATGGCCAACGTGGATGCCGAAACCATGAACAACATGAAGCAGTTTGTGACGGTGGCGTAGCTAGCCGAGCTGGGCCTTCAGATAAATTGATTGCGCTTGCTATCGTGATCATGAGATTCAATACAATCAAGATATATCGTCCCTAGTCGACCCGATGCTAATTATTTACGTGTTCGGCAGGTCGCACTTTCCGCGTTTTAATGTTAACTTGCTCATAATGTTAATCTACGTACGTATTAATTTACAGATCCCCATTGGATGCAAGGAGATCCACCATGAAATCGAACTCGGGGTGGTGGTGGGCAAGGGCGGCCGCGGCATTTCCGAGGCAGATAGCATGAGCCACGTGGCCGGCTACGTCCTCGCTCTCGACATGACCGCCAGGGACTTCCAGAACGAGGCAAAGAGCAAGGGCCACCCCTGGACGATGGCCAAGTGCTTCGACACGTCCTGTCCCATCGGCGAGTTCATCCCCAAGTCGCGTCTGGCCGACCCGCACGCCGTCCGATTGGTGTGCGCGGTGAACGGAGAGCAGAGGCAGGACGGGAGCACGGCGGACATGATCTTCTCGGTGCCGCACCTCGTCAGCTACATCTCGGACTACTTCACCCTAGAGGAGGGCGACCTCATCCTTACCGGCACGCCGGCCGGAGTCGGACCCGTCAAGGCCGGAGACTCCCTCGTCGGAGAGATCCCCGGAGTGGCCAAAATCAACTTCAGCGTTGTCCAGAGATCAGGATAAATGTCAATCGCTGGACAATAAAGAACGCGCCCGTTGCAGATATACTTATGCTGGCAAAGTTTTGTATGGAGGGCGGCTACTCTTATTGCCATGCACGTGTAGTTTGCGGCTCGTAGGAATCGCATCGAGAGCGACACAAAAGAATTCCAGGTTGAGATGACCGCATGTGAACGAGTGCCGATCAAACCACAATTTGCCGTGGGGTAGTCGCGCGCACTTCTAAGTTCAAAGCGTGTGCTTCACAAACCTCCTTCAATCTGGCGCGATCGAGCTGACAAAGAAAAATTTACATTCAATTAGGCTACAAAGATATGCCCCATTTCATATTGTTAGCCACTAGCATTAAGTAGCTGTAGGAATGGAATTGCTAGCTAAACGCGAGTGCTCGAATGTTATAGTATACGCATTCCCCAGCTAATCGCATGCCCAAACTACGTACATGCTGACCTTACATGTTACACTGAATCGAATATGCGATTGCGAGCGCTACGTAAATATCATTCATAGGTGTGGAAGCGTCGCGTCGGAAGCAAGTCTGGCTGGCCGTTTAGCGTAGTAGCGCAGGCGGCGCGGCGGCGGCGTCAGACTCAACTCAACTCGCCTCTGCAGTCTGCACATTCTGCGAGCGCTATACACGCACGGAGACGGACGGACGGAGACAGGCAGACAGCTAGCGAGTAGCGATCGCATTGGAGCCAAGCAGGAGCATTGCTTTGCTTCGCTCGCTTCGGCTTGGCCACATCGCGCAAAGCCAGCTAGCTCCCCTCTCGCATCGCCGTCTCAGTTCAGTTCAGTTCTGGTCCACTACACTACCAGAGGCAGCATCGTTCGTGTCGTGTTCGACGAACGAAGCTGACTGACGTAACCACCAGAGAGCGAGGAGAGAAAAGCGTAAAAATCGTTTTCGAGGGGAGGGAGCAGCGCAGCCAAGATGTGTGGTACGTGACCGCGACGCCGCCGACGCTGCGACGCCGACGCCACCGCCCTTGCAGTCATGTTTTGCCTGCCGTGATCGATATAGCCAGCTTGGGATCAGGATTCAGGGACAGATAACACGCATTGGGGTTGGTTGCACGGTGGAACGATGTGGCGCGGACAGTCCTCCCATTAGACATCTCCGTACGTTGTACGCGTATCCATCCTCACTGACCGCGCCCATTTCCCCACCCTGATTGCACTACGTTCTCTCGATCTCTTGGGCCTCCCTTCCTTCCCTCTCCGCTTGCAAATTGCTTTTGAATCGACGGTCCGACTGAGGGATATCCAGTACAAGTGCATCTATCTATCGGACGGACGGACGGACGGACGGACATCATGGGGAATCTCTGCTCTTGTATCTGTGGGAACGGAGACGCAGACGAGAAAACGGGTATGTAGCGGGGAGTTATTGCATTTGACTGATTGATCGATCGAATGAGCCAGCCGCAGCCTTCCTGCCGTTCAGCCAGCCAGTTTTATGTATACCCGAAGCCAACCATGATTGCATGCCGCTTTCGCTGTTATCGACGAGGGCTGACGCGTCCGGCCCCCGCTGAGCTGATCCGTACGCACCGCAGCAACTACGAGACTTCCGGCACATTGATCAAACAATTTGGCTATCGCTCGCGTTTCGTCTCTCAACAGCCTTTCTTTCTCACATTACACAAACAGACGTGCTATACTACGGCCTCACTCGATGAGTTCATTCCAAAAGTAACTAACTGCATGTTGCTTTGTCCTCCGCTTTGCCCCGATCGATGGGCTGCACTGCGAGCTATCCAGGTCGCGCATACCGGAATATTGTTCGCTATGCTTCGTTGCTCTTCTAATCTAAATTGCTTGCTTCGCCCTTATATTTCTTGGCTTCCTATCCTAGCTAGCTGCGTACATCTCGATCATACTAATTTTTTTTTCTGTGCACCAATCCTCAGACGATGTCGACCACAGCGGCCACACCCTGCTTCACGGACGCCTCTACATCAAGGTCATCCAGGCGGAGAACCTGCCCGACACGGACACCGCCTTCTTCAACATCGACGGCGACGACGTGACCGACCCGTACGTGTGCGGCTCGCTCGGCACCGCGCGCCTCTTCAAGACGCGCTACATCCACAACGACCTGAACCCCGTGTGGAACGAGCCGTTCGACGTCTACGTCTGCCACTGCGCCAGCAGCCTCAAAATCGACGTCAGGGACAAGGAGCACATCGGGGACACGCACGTGGCCACATGTATGATCGGCACCGAGAGGATCGCCTCCGGAGAGACCATCGACGAGTACTTTGACCTGATCAAGGGCGACAACGAAGACGTGGGCAAGCTTCGCCTCGAGCTGAAGTACACGCCCAAGGAGGAGCTGTCCGAGGATGGCATGGACCTGGAGAAGGGCGCGTACTTTCCTGCCAGGTCGGGGAACCGCGTCGTGCTCTACCAAGACGCCGACACGCCGCCGCTGCCGCAGCTGGAGAGTGTACTCCATCCGGACGGGTCGCCGTATGTCCCCACCACGGCCTGGAAAGACTTGTTCGCCACCCTGAAGGCCGCCGAAACGTTCATCTACGTAACCGGCTGGTCCGTCTTCACTGAGATCAACTTGGTTCGCGGCGACGACGACCCCGACGGCGAGTCTAACGTGGGCGAGCTGCTCAAGAAGAAGGCAGACGACGGCGTCAAGGTGATGCTGCTCGTGTGGAATGAGAAGCTCTCGACGGACGACAACCCCGGTCTGATGGGGACACACGACGAGGATACGAGGAAGTTCTTTGCAGACACCCGCGTCGAGTGCATGCTCGTCGGAAGGGCAAAGAGGGAGGGCGTGTTGGCCAGCGAGTTTGTCGGCTCGTGCTACACCCACCACCAGAAGACGGTGATCTGCGACGCGCCGATGGAGGACGGGAGCGGCATGAAGCGGGTGGTGGCCTTCGTCGGAGGACTGGACATCACCGACGGCCGGTACGACAACCCCACGTTCCCGCTGTGGAGCACCATCCAGACTCCGCTCCACTCGTCCGACTTCTACAACAACTGTGTGCCCGGCGTCACCCAGGAGACGGGACCGAGGGAGCCTTGGCACGACTGCCACGCCAAGGTGGAGGGTCCCATCGCGCTCGATCTCAAGAAGAACTTTGAGGAGAGGTGCCGGCGACAGGCGGAGGACCACGAGACCAGTCTGCTCCGTCTCAGCGAAGACGAGTTCGCCCTGGAGGCGGCCGCCGTGGTGCCGGAGCACGAGGGCGGCGAGTGGACGGCGCAGCTCTTCCGATCCATCACTGACGATTCGGCCCTGTTCGACTTTGACCGGGAGGCGCATTTGTTCAGAAAGTACGGCAAGTACGTCGAGCGGAGCATCATGAATCTCATGGTGCAGAAGATCCGGCACGCGAAGAACTTCATCTACATGGAAAACCAGTACTTCTTAGGCAGCGCCTTCTGCTGGAGCAAGGACATCGACACGCTGTCCATGCACCTCATCCCCACTGAACTCGCCTGCAGAGTGGTGGAGAAGATCAGGGCCGAGGAGGACTTCAAGATCTACGTGGTGATTCCCATGTTCCCCGAGGGTGACCCCTCCTCCGCCGCCATCCAGGAGATCCTGTACTGGCAGTACCGCACCATGGAGGCCATGTATCGGCGAATCGCGGAGGCCATCAACGAGGCTGGCAACGGGCGCCACCCCACGGACTACCTGTCCTTCTACTGCCTGGGAAAGCGGGAGTCTCCGGACGAGATGCCGGAGGGATTCGCCGACCCCGACCCCGGCTCGCTGGCTGAGACCGTGCGGAACTCTCGCCGCCATCCGGTCTATGTCCACTCCAAGATGTCCATCTTCGACGACGAGTACGTGCTGGTGGGGAGCGCGAACATCAACCAGCGCTCCCTCGGCGGCAACAGGGACACCGAGATCGCCATTGGCGCCTACCAGCCCGGTCACACGACTGCGGAGGAGGGCGATCCCCGGGGCGGCGTGCACACCTACCGCATGGCGCTCTGGGCGGCGCACCTGGGCGGCGCAGACGACGCCTACTTGAACCCTGCCAGCGACGACTGCCTGGCCAAGGTGAGGGAGGTCTCCAACGACTTTTGGTCTCTGTACACGGCCGACGAGCCGGCGCACAGCGACGTCCACCTACTGCCCTACCCCGTCCAGGTCGACGAGAAGGGGAACGTGCACCCGCTGACGGAGCCCTTCAACTGCTTCCCCGACACGTCGGCAAAGGTGCTCGGAACAAAAAGCGGATACCTTCCGGTCAAACTGACGACCTAAAAGGAAGAAGCTGGATATTTGACATGTATACGTACTATGGCTTTTCAGAAGCGAATTTTTTGCTTATATTGTTATACTGCGGATCTGTATCGTATTTGTCGAATCTCTCCACACGCCGGAACAGACAGAAATCAAAGCTGAAATTACAACTACGTCCTTTGTGTGATAGGTGAAGAAGCAAGGAAACCTGATTTTTTTTATCTGCTTATGGAAGAACATGGCATGCGCTTCAACTTTCGATCGATCGGAACTCCGTTATATTCGCTGTGTGGCCTTACTCAAGCCTCCGATATATTCATCTCGTCCCTAGCTGCTAAGAAAGTTTTAATAAAATTATCCAGAAGCGAGTATAGCCTATTGGAAACGGACCTGCGCTATGCAAAGGGAGAGACGTACACGTAAGGGCTGGGGGGTCTCAGTTCACGTCTTGTAAATCATATCTCTAAAGCTCTCCGTACGTATAGCCTCCCAGTCGACCAACAGACCTGCGAGTGTCAAGTTCGCGTATATACGCGCGCCCGTCTAGCTCTTGTCCGTAACTTCAAGGAAATTCAGCTTTTGAGTGGACAACCAGCCAGCTACGGGAAGGCGGGGAATCCCGGCCGCGAGCTAGAGAGCCAGAGAAGATCGAGTCATATCTACGTACCACATTCGCTCGCGACGCGACGTCGGTTGTTGAAGTGTATCCATCCATCCATCCATCCATCCATCCATTGCATTGCCTTTGTTCGTTGGAGTTGCCGGACTTGAATTGAACCCGTCCTACCGCAACGTAGTGTACGCCCATTTTCGTGAACGCGTTCAGTCGGCCAGTCTGCCGGCGACGCGGATCAGCGCATATATTATTCGATCGGCCAGCTATACGTGCATACGTACTAGTGGCGGTCAGAAAAAAGACTCACCGTCCGAAACCAGTTCCATTGATTGGCAACCACAGTCGGTGTAGCGGCTCGCGGAAAAGAACTCGAACCCCCTCCAGCTGCTTCATCAAAATGCGGCCAGAGAGCTTCCTCCTCCTCCTCCTCACCGTGACTGCCCAAGGAGACGACGGCATTTTCTTTCCCGACTCCGGTGTCGTCAAATCAGAGAAGAGCAGTAGTCCGCCGCAGGCGAGGCTTGACGAGTGTGAAAATGGTAATCTAAAATCATGCAGTCTATCTACGTGCATATATCTCTCCATATGGCCTATAAATTCCAGATTGTCACGAAGACCCCGACTGCAGAACATTGTCCGGAGTCCCGTGTGTCTTCCCGTTCAAGCACCGCGGCGTCGTCTATCACGGGTGCACCTCGTCCGACGATCCGGACAAGAAGTTGTGGTGCTCGACCAACGTGACAGCCGCCGGAGAGCACATCGTCGGCTCGGGCTACTGGGGCCACTGCAACATGGACGGCGGGTATTGTCCCTACGTGGAGACCTTCTCCCAGTGCACGACCCGGCCCGGCGCGTCGGGCGAGTGCAAGCCGGTCGCGCTATGCGTCGGGATCAGCTCCGCCGAGGAGGAGGAGAACGAGTGCGAGATATCACAGGGCCGCATTGGGGTCTGCTGCGCGGACAGACTCGACTCCGGCGTCACAATCGAGATTCCCGGATTCAAGTTTGAGAATGTTCCGGTGAAGGACGTCACGGATGAAGACGTGAACAAATTCATTGGGAGCAGGTGAGCACGTCTTTGATTTTCCGTAGATACAGTAGTCGTGATTTTTTTTTGCGTAATTGACAGAATATTCGTTGATGCGCCAGCCGCCGCAGCATCCAAGCCCTCTGACGTCGATAACGAAGAAGAGGGTGATCCTGAGTCTCTCCACCTTCGTTTCAACATCCCCGTCGGCAACTCGTTGTCTATCGACCGGACGGCCAACGACCTTCAGAAGACCGCCGAGGGCATCAAGGAGCAGAAGAAGCTCTCGGACAAGGAGGCCGGAATCGGTCTGCGAATGTTCGACAGCGACAGCTCTCAGAGCATCAACCGCCTGTGCCCGTGGACGAAACTAACAAGGTGTGTGAGGAACGCCAAGTACCGCACCATGGACGGCACCTGTAACAACCTCAAGAACATCACCTATGGCCAGGCGGGGACGCCGTACCAGAGAATATTGACACCGCAATACGCACGTAAGGACATAACTACTCTTCGTATGCAGTTGTACTCATCCCCACAAACGTACGCTATGGTGTCATCCTATTTAGCCGGTTCTATTAGCCTTCCTCGGAGGTCGGTGACGGGCGCGGAGCTTCCTTCTGCCCGCCTCCTCAGCGTTGGAATGACGGCCGAGTCCAACGTTGCGGACAACATTCACACTCTGATGGTCATGCAGATGGGTCAGTTTGTCGACCACGACCTGACCAGCACCCCGACGGCGGTGGGGGAGAGCTGCTGCGGTAGGGGCGGGAGGGGATTCGCCAGCCCCCTAGACCCCGACAAGTGCTTCCCCATTGAGATTCCCCGCGAAGACCCTTTCTGGCAGGGGAGGAAGACATGCATGAGCTTCTTGCGCTCGCTCTCATCGCCGGGACTCAAGTGCGAAATCGAGTTTAGGCAACAGGTGAATTCAGTGCATCAAATACGTATATTGTGAGTGAAAGAGGCCTATACATAATAGTACTTATAATTTATGCTATAGCAAAATCAAATTACCCACTGGCTGGACGGATCCAACATTTACGGTTCGTCGGCTGATCAGAGCGGCCAGCTCCGCGAGTTTCGTCGCGGCCTGCTCAAGATGACCCCCCAATCCCGTCTGTCGGGCAACGCCTTGCCTTCCTGCTCCAAGCAGGAAGATTCCAGCGGGATTGGGGCCTGCGGAAACTGCGGCGGGGGATGCTATTTTGCAGGTACGTACGCAGGTACTACTACTACTCGTTCAAACTCAATGTTCGAAAGTGCAATAGCGAGCGACGTAACATTTTGTGTCGTGTCAACAGGCGATGCCCGCGTGAACGAGCACGCCCTGCTCGTGGTCATGCACACGATCTGGATGCGCGAGCACAACCGGGTGGCGAGACTGCTCCGCAAGCTGAACACCCACTGGGACGACGAGAGGCTGTTCCAGGAGTCGAGGCGGATCGTGGTGGCACAGTACCAGCACATCGTCTACAAGGAGTGGATGCCGCTCATCATCGGCACCAGCTACATGAACTCCTTCGAGCTGTGGCCGCTCTCCAAGGGATACTCAAACTCCTACATGGACTCGTTCGACCCGCGCATCACCAACGAATTCGCCGGCGCCGGGTTCCGCTTCGGACACTCGCTCGTGCCGGAGACGCTGCGGCGGACGCCAGGCCGTCGCGGCGTCAGGCAGGGGAGGACGACGAGCGTCGGGCTGGCGGAGAACTTTTTTAACACGGGCCTCCTTCGCAACAGCAGCGGCGCCTTCGACGACCTGGTACGCGGCATGGCCGACCAGGAGGGCATGCCATGGGACAACTCCTTTGTGCCTGCCATCCAGGACCACCTCTTCGACACGCGGAAGGTCGGCGGATTGGATCTGGTCGCGTTGAACATTCAAAGAGGAAGAGACCACGGACTGCCAGGTATGCAGTTTAAGTAGTGACGATGTTCCGCCATAAATCTGTTACATACGAGTATAATGTGCAGGCTACAACGCGTTCCGCAAGGTTTGCCAGTCGGGTTCCGGCGAGGCAAAGACCTGGTCCGACCTCGAGGACATCATCCCCCGCCAGCACGTGCTGAAGCTGAAGCGCTTCTACTCCAGCGTGGACGACGTCGACCTGTACGTGGCGGGCTTCCTTGAGCGCGCTCACGGGGACTCCATCCTCGGCCCGACCTTCAAGTGCATCGTGGGCGACCAGTTCGCCCGGCTGAAGATGGGCGACCGCTTCTTCTACGACCTCGGTCGCGACCCTGACACACGCTTCACGCCCGACCAGCTGCAGTAGATCAGGAAGACGTCGATGGCGAGGATCCTGTGCGACAACACGCGCTCCCTCGTCCAGATCCAGCCGCAGGTGTTCAGGCTGGCAGGGAGCTCGTCGACAAACCAGATGCAGAACTGTAGGTCGAGGAACATTCCAGCCATGAACTTGGGCGTGTTCAGTGAACGCCCATTTAGTGCTGGTAGTAATTCCGGCTAGATTTAATTAAACATTCTTAATCTGCAGAACCTAAACTAGCTATTATGGCTGCACGTATGGCATTGATAGTTTTAGTTTGAGCAAATGTATTATTAGGTATATGTCCATACTCCCTGTATTAGAACTTTCCGTATATATTTTGTCTGACGATAAAAAATACTGCAGCCAGCAAATTCTCTTTACCCGTTGTAATGTAAAAGTTACGTAATGTGGAGCCAGACCGACCGACCGAGCAGATGCCGCTGGCTAGCCGGGTTCTCCGAATCTTCGAGGTGTCGGCGCTCCCTCGCTGATAGCGGCCGGCGATCGCCTTGCTCGCCGCCGGTTCGACTCCTCCCTTTCTTTGTTACGTCACGAGAACCACCGCAAAAGAAGGCGCAATTAGGTACGTCCGCTCGCCTAGATTATGAATACCGTCTGCGTTATTCCTCCCCTTGAGTAAATGATAGCATCGATAATGGTTTCGTCTTTTTCTATTTTTTTGTCAACTAGAATACACAATGAGTTTAGCAATTAATTAACGTCTGCCTGTTGCGTGTCTCCAAATGACATAGGAGTAAAAAAAAAGGAGTATCGTCTTAACGTCACATTGGGGCGCGGTGGACGCCTCAAAGTTGTATCACAAGTCACTCTGAACAGTTGTACACAGAATCAATCGTAGTAACAATCCCTACTACGAGTAGCCGCTTAGTATTGGCCGACGGCGGCGACGGCGGGGGCGGCGACGGCACCGTGGTGGGTGTGGGTGCGGGACACGGTGTGCTTGTTGATGACGGGGGTGTGGACGACATCCCTGACGGTGTCGACGCGGTAGGGAGCGGCGACGGGGACGGCGCGGGGAACCTCAACCGGGTAGGGCCTGTCCACCTGCTTGGTCACGATCACGTCCCTCTGGACGGGGACGGGCACCTGAACGGGCACGTCATAGGGGACGCGGTTCACGTGCACCTCGGGGATGATCTGGGTCTTCCTGGGGGTAACCACGGTGTGGGTGCGCACGGGGGCGAGGATCTTCTCCTGGGTGACGGTGTCCAGGGGAGCGGGGCCCAGGTTCCTGGGAGCGGGGGGGATGACGGGGGCAGGGGCGGCGGCGTAGGGAAGGGCCGGCTCCGGGATGGGCACGGTGTTCTGGTAGGCCTTGGCGGGCTCGGCGACGTAGCTGTAGGGGGCGGGCTGGTGGACGGACTGGCCGGCGATGTAGCTCTGGACGCCGACCTGGACGGGCCTGGAGCCCACCTGGACGGTGCGGCTGCCGACGACGCCGTGCTGGATCTTGGTGTGCGCGATCGCGGGGCCCTTGTGGTAGGTCTCAGCCACGTGGGCCACGGCGGGCCTCTGGTGCACGATCGTCTCGGCCGGCTTCACCAGGTGGGAGGTGTGGGCCACGCCGTGCACGTAGTCGGCGGGGGCGGCAGAGGCCGCGGCCACGAAGAGGGCGGTCTGTAAAATAACAGGACTTAAGTACTACGTATAATCGATCGCTGGTATACTATATCTTCAGGCACTTAAGTCATGGTGTGGATTGAGGGTAACACACTTCACTTCATATACTATATTATTAGTTAGCACTGTACTCTTAAGCTCTTACCACGAAGAGACAATTCATCTTGAATCTATTCTGTGTAACTGTTCAGAGTGAACTGTGCCATGGACGCGGCGCCCGCGCGCTTTTATACTTCGCCAGCCGCTCGGGCCAGACATCGCGAACTGTTGGATAGCTAGCGGCGCACAGCCAGCAAGATGTGTGGTGGCGTACGCGCCTCACCGGCCGCGCATCGCTCCTCCACCTCACCTCACCCTCGTACTTCGCTCGGGTATATACGTATAGTGCTAGTGTCGGTTACGTCAGAGTCTCTCTCTCGATATCGCTCGCCGCCGCCATCGGCTCCAGGGCTCTCCACGAGCGCGTCTTGCCACTCACGTAATGCGGTTGGAAGAGGCGAGAGAGAGAGAGAGAGAGAGAGAGAGAGAGAGAGAGAGAGATCCAAGCACTATAGTAGCGAGCAAGCACAAACAGGACAACCCAATATATGGACGCGGCGCGTGTAAACCGTCTTTTACGCTCTCTCCATCGATCCATTTTCTCAACGTTTCGTACCTAGCTGCATGGTTTGCGAATACTTAAGAACTTATTACGAGTAACCATGTACGTAGAGACGTCCGCTACGTTTTCGCACATCGCGACCAACTGCTTTCAAGTTTTCCAGGACCACTACTTTGGGCCTGACGACCAAGCTAGCAACCGGTTGGTTCGACCGAGGAATGAGAATGGCCGGCCGGGAAGGGAATGTGGCGTCTTCGTGCTTTCGAGACTTCGAATTGTCGGAGAACAAATACGTAGTAGTACTACTAAAATATGCTCTCAACACGTTTCCTTTATAATTTACCCTACCTAGCTGCGCGATGCTCACAATGATGAATTTATCCCCGTATGAAAGTAACTAGCAACGTGCAGATTATGAAGTCAGCGTGAAAAAAGTGCGACGTACAGCTAGATGGAGTAACTCTCCGCCTAGCTATCTTCCCCTCGAGCGCGATCGAGCTTACGCAATTGCCGGGATGACCCAGATGGCCCGGTCGGCCACGCCGCGCCACGCACGATCCACTGATTGTGATCACTATAGTATCACTCAGGGTCTCAAACTTGGCATTGACATGATCGAAATTAAGTTTCCTCCTCGGAGAAAATATATGCCTAGCAAAGTCCTGCCTGCACTCAGTGCTTGTTAATTCTGTGAGGACATTGAATGGCAAGAATTGTTTTCAATATAACGAAGTTAATTAAAAAGTTGAAATACAAAATAACATTTCTGCCTGTAAATAAGGATTAGAAAATTTAAATTTAAAATTTTAAATTTAAATTTTCTAATCCTTATTTACAGGCAGAAA
>JAAUYK010204686.1_pt1 | contig 12685 bp, 7 predicted proteins | sample 7278021 | NCBI WGS metagenome assembly JAAUYK01 (sample SAMN14350223, study PRJNA611818) | marine sediment metagenome | isolation source: surface marine sediment (1.8m) | place: French Polynesia: Moorea | collected 2018-08
AGTCCATCTAATCCTGTGTATTTATTCCAGAATGGGGTTACGCCCGCCTCGATAGATATTCTTTTTCGACAACTGTCAGGTAGAACCGACTGCTTGTACTTTTCATCCTGCCGATCAAAGACATCAGTTGATGGCATCGACACTACGCGTACAGACTTGCCTTCTGCGTTTAATGCTGCGGCAGCTTCCAGTGCCATGGCGACTTCTGAGCCTGTTGCTAAAATAATCAGGTCCGGTTTGTCCGACCCGGCTACCAATACATAACCACCACGTTCTATCGCCGCAATCTGCTCATTGTCCCGTTCAACGTGGGGCAGCCCCTGTCTGGAAAACAAGAGGCTTGTCGGACCATCTTTTCGTTCGATTGCCGCCTTCCAGGCGACGGCAGATTCTACCGCATCACATGGGCGCCACAAAGACATATTAGGTATTAAACGCAGTGTTGCTGCCTGTTCTACGGCCTGGTGCGTAGGACCATCCTCACCGAGGCCAATAGAGTCATGGGTAAAAACGAAGATGGTTTGTTGTTTCATCAACGCTGCCATGCGCAGGGCGTTGCGTGCATATTCAGAGAAAATCAGAAACGTGCCCGAGTAGGGAATGAAACCACCGTGTAGCGCGATACCGTTATTGATCGCAGCCATGGCAAATTCCCTGACACCATAGGAAATGTAGTTGGCGTCGCGTTGCTGTCGATTTAGCGTGACCGAACCTGACCAGTTCGTCAGGTTCGACCCGGTAAGATCCGCCGAGCCGCCGATCATCTCGGGCAAATGCGTAGCAAAGGCTTCGATCGCGTTTTGCGATGCCTTACGCGAGGCAATGGTTTCGGCTTTTGTCGCAGTTTGCTGAATATAATCAGCAACGATTTTATCCCAATCAGCAACCAGTTCGCCTGCCATGCGCCGCTGGTATTCGGCTGCCAACTCGGGGTGGGCGCTGGCGTAACTGTTGAATAATGATTGCCAGGCCTGCTCCAGGTTGGCACCACGCTCGCGTGCATCCCAGGCGCTGTAGTATTCCTCTGGTATTTCGAATGGTGGATGTTGCCAACCGATTTTTTCACGTGTGAGCGCCACTTCGTCTTCGCCAAGTGGTGCTCCATGACTGGACTCTTTTCCCGCCTTGTTGGGTGATCCCCAACCTATAACGGTATTACAACAAATTAGTGTTGGTTTATCGGTGTTTGCCTGCGCGGCAGTAATCGCAGTTTTCACCTGTTCTGAATCATGGCCGTCGACGTCTCGAATAACGTGCCAGCCATAAGCCTCAAAACGGGCAGCGACGTCCTCGGTGTACCAGCCGGAGATATCGCCATCAATGGAAATCTGGTTGCTATCGTACAGCGCGATAAGTTTGTCTAATCCCAGGGTGCCTGCCAACGAACAGGCCTCGTGCGAAATTCCTTCCATCAGGCAGCCGTCACCAACGGTGACGTAGGTATAGTGATCAACTATTTTAAAGTCGTCACGATTGAAGCGCCCGGCCAAAACAGTCTCGGCAATGGCCATGCCGACGGCATTTGCCAGGCCCTGACCAAGTGGGCCGGTGGTTGTTTCTACGCCCGGCGTGTAGCCGTATTCCGGATGCCCAGGTGTCTTGGAGTGAAGCTGGCGAAAATTTTCTAATTCTTCTATAGGCAGATCGTAGCCAGAAAGATGCAGTAAGGAATAGACCAGCATCGAGCCATGCCCGTTACTCATGACAAAACGATCCCGGTTGTCCCAATTCGGATTGGCCGGATTATGTTTAAGAAAGTCATTCCACAGGACCTCGGCTATCTCCGCCATACCCATGGGCGCTCCGGGATGCCCTGATTTTGCGCGTTGAACGGCATCCATACTTAATGCACGGATTGCGTTGGCAAGTTCATGCCTGGATAACATGCTGTTCTCCCCAATCAGCCTGATGGCTGAAGTATCTAAGTTATTAATTTTGATATCCGGTTGCGCCAGCACGGCACGACAGAAATGCTGTGTGCCGACGTTGTTGTCTATCGGGACTGGATGAGACTGACAGGAAACACCGGAAATTACGCGCGGTATTGTCGCTTACCTGCTGGTTTCGGGCAAGCCGGAAGATGCAATCGGCACGGCTAAACGTGTTGGAAATACTACAGTTAGTTCTCGTTACGCCATTTGATTGAGCAGCCCATGCTCGGGATCTGTGCCGCGGGCCCTTGACCGGTCTTTGCAATCATCTGCATCGCCTCAACCAGGTCGCGAGGGGCATCTTCATCGACGCTGTCTTTGCCACTGGCATCAAGGCGGCCGCGGTATTGAAGTTTCAGGTCGCTGTTGTAGCCAAAAAAATCCGGCGTGCAAATTGCCCCGTATGCCTTTGCAATTGCCTGTGACTCGTCAAATAGATAAGGGAACGGAAAGCCGAACTTCTCTGCGACTTTTTTCATGTTGTCGACCGAGTCTTCCGGGTAGTCGGCAGGGTCATTAGACATAATCGCAACGGCCTTGATGCCACTTGGCATTAAGTTGTTGATATCTGCTACCAGTCTTCGCTGTATGGATTTGACGTATGGGCAGTGGTTGCAGATAAACATAACCAGCGTGCCGTTTTCGCCCTTGCAGTCGTTTAGGGACCAGTGCTTGCCATCATAGTCAGGCAGGTCGAAATCAATGGCGTCACGATCAAAATCACAAACGGGAGTGTGCATTAATACCATGGTTAGTCGTTACTCTGCGTTCATTAAATCAGGAGCTAAATAGTAAAATAATTTCCGGTAAAAGGTGCGAGAAAGTTCATTAGCAGGTATTATCCTGCGCCGTTTTCAAGCAATCCTGTGGATTATTGTATGAATAATAACTTTCTCTTTACCTCTGAGTCCGTTTCAGAAGGCCATCCTGACAAGGTCGCCGACCAGGTCTCCGATGCTGTTGTCGATACCATTTTTAGCCAGGACAAGGCGGCACGCATTGCCTGCGAGACCATGGTCAATACAGGTATGGTCGTATTATCAGGTGAAATTACGACCAGCGCGCAACTCGATTATCCAACCATCGTCAGGGATACGGTCCGCGAAATTGGCTATACCTCTTCAGACATGGGATTCGACGCGGACAGCTGTGCGGTACTGGTCTCCATGGATGAGCAGTCTGTGGACATTGCCCAGGGTGTAAACGAGGGAGAAGGACTCGACCTGGACCAGGGCGCTGGCGATCAGGGTCTGATGTTTGGCTACGCCTGTGATGAAACAGACGTGTTAATGCCGTTACCCATCACCTATGCCCACAGATTGGTGAAGAAGCAATCCGAGGTCAGGAAAAACGGTGAACTTGGTTGGCTGCGACCGGATGCAAAATCCCAGGTAACCGTTGTATACGAGGACGGCAGACCGAAATCGGTGGAAACGGTGGTGTTATCTACCCAGCACGATCCGGATGTATCCCACAAGGAGATTGAAGAGGCCATCATCGAGTCAGTCATCAAGCCAACGTTGCCTGCTGACCTGATTTCAGACAAGACCCGCTATCTTGTTAACCCGACCGGTCGTTTTGTTATTGGTGGGCCTGTTGGTGATTGCGGTCTTACCGGCAGAAAGATTATTGTTGATACCTACGGTGGTATGGCGCGCCACGGTGGCGGTGCCTTTTCCGGAAAAGACCCTTCCAAGGTGGATCGCTCAGCTGCCTATGCCGCACGCTATGTAGCCAAGAATATTGTGGCTGCTGGCCTTGCCAGTAAATGTGAGATCCAGGTGTCTTACGCGATCGGCGTGGCGGAACCGACGTCGATCAGCGTTGATACGTTTGGCACTGGCAAGGTCGATGAAAACAAGCTGATTGATGCCATCCGGGAGGTATTTGACCTGCGGCCGAAAGGGATCATTCTGATGTTGGACCTGCTGCAGCCGCGCTACAAGAAGACTGCCGCTTATGGTCATTTCGGCCGTGATGACCTTGATTTGCCATGGGAAAAGACCGACAAGGCCGACGCACTCAAGGCCGCGCTAGGCTAGGAACTTATCCGCATAGCAATACACTAATTTTGTAAATTGGCGTTGTGAGGTCTATACTTCACGGCCCTGCAGTTGTGAGGAGCGTTGCAACGGGTATTCCCGCTAGGCTCACAACTGTCAACATTTCAAACGGCGCTCGCTTAAATTGTTTACTTTAGGAGAAACAAGATGAGCGTAGCAGCATCTGACGTTAAACAAGATTTTCATGTCGCCGACATGTCACTGGCCGAATGGGGCCATAAGGAAATTCGTATTGCCGAATCAGAAATGCCAGGACTGGTACAGATTCGGGAAGAACTGGCGAAGGAACAGCCATTAAAGGGCGCTCGCATTGCTGGCTCCCTGCACATGACAATTCAAACCGCGGTCCTTATTGAGACTTTGCGCGCCCTGGGCGCCGAGGTTCGCTGGGTATCTTGCAACATTTACTCTACTCAGGATCATGCAGCCGCGGCTATTGCCGATCAGGGCGTGCCTGTTTTTGCTTACAAAGGCGAAACACTGGAAGAATACTGGGACTTCACGCATCGTCTGTTTACCTGGTCTGACGGTGGCACACCGAACATGATTCTCGATGATGGTGGTGATGCCACCATGTTATTGATGCTTGGAAGCAAGGCTGAAAAAGATATTTCAGTACTTGATAACCCGGGTTCCGCTGAAGAAAAGTTTCTGTTTGCTGCAATTAAGGAAAAGCTGAAAACAGACAAGGACTTCTACTCCCGTGCATTGAAAAATATCCAGGGTGTGACCGAGGAAACTACCACCGGTGTGCAGCGTTTATACCAGATGGTAAAACGCGGTGAGTTGCCGTTTCCCGCCATCAACGTGAACGATTCAGTAACCAAGTCCAAGTTCGATAACCTCTATGGCTGTCGCGAATCATTGGTTGATGGTATCAAGCGCGCTACTGATGTCATGGTAGCTGGCAAGATCGCACTGGTATTGGGTTACGGTGATGTTGGCAAGGGCAGTGCCCAGTCACTGCGTGGTCTCGGCGCGACTGTCTGGATTACCGAAGTCGATCCAATTTGTGCGCTGCAGGCAGCAATGGAAGGTTATCGTGTTGTGACGCTTGAAGACGTCGTTGACCAGGTTGACATCTTTGTCACCGCAACCGGTAACTTCAATATCATACGTCACGAACACCTCGTTAAAATGAAGAACGAAGCCATCGTTTGTAACATTGGTCACTTTGATAATGAAATCGATGTGGCAAGTCTGGAGCAGTACGAGTGGGATGAAATCAAACCGCAGGTCGATCACGTTATTTTTCCAGATGGCAAACGCATCATACTGTTGGCCAAGGGCCGCCTGATAAACCTGGGTTGCGCTACCGGTCACCCAAGCTTCGTCATGTCTAACTCGTTTACCAACCAGGTCATGGCACAGATCGAGCTATTTACCAAGGGCGACGAATACAACAATGAAGTGTATGTGTTACCCAAGCACCTCGATGAAAAAGTTGCTCGTCTGCATCTTGAGCGTATCGGCGCCAAGCTGACTACGCTGACACAAGAGCAGGCTGACTATATTAACGTGGCTGTGGAAGGGCCCTATAAACCCGATCACTATCGTTACTGATTATAAATGTACTTTTTCCGCGAGAGCTTCGTTAGCTCCGTGCTCGAATCCTCATGTATGTGACTATACACTGCGGTTCTTCACGCGGGGCTGCCTCGCTCTCACGAAAAAATTCCTATTTATAATGCTGCCTTCGCATGGCAGCTACATTTCTATGTTGGTGCAATTAGAAGATGGAATCACAAAACAAATACACTCCTGGCTATAGCTTTGAGTTCTTTCCACCGCGCACGCCTGAGGCGGCCGGTAAATTACAAACCACGCAGGGCGAGCTGGCCAAGCTGAAACCGGACTACTATTCGGTAACATTTGGTGCCGGTGGCAGTACCCGCGACCGTACATTTGAGACAGTCATGGATATCAGGGAGAAAACCGGTATTGAAGCGGCTCCTCACCTGTCGTGCATGGGCGCGTTAATCGATGAGATAAGAGATATTCTGACTACTTACAAGGATAACGGTATTAAACGCATCGTTGCGTTGCGCGGTGATTTGCCATCCGGATCAGTGGGTTATGGACAACTTAGGTACGCAAATGAACTGGTTGAATTCATCCGTAATGAAACTGGCGACCACTTTCATATAGAAGTTGCCGCCTATCCTGAATTTCACCCGCAAGCACCAAGTCCGTCTGTGGATCTCGAACACTTCAGGCAGAAAGTTGCTGCCGGTGCTAACGGTGCCATTACCCAGTATTTCTACAATCCGTATGCGTATTACCGTTTTGTAGACAGCTGCGAGAAGCTCGGTATTGATATACCCATCGTGGCGGGTGTAATGCCCATCATCAACTGCACCCAGCTGCGACGTTTCTCGGAGGCCTGTGGAGCGGAAATACCGCGCTGGATACTGCACCGTTTGCAGGAATTTGGTGATGACAGGGTATCGATACGCAAGTTTGGTATTGACGTGACGACGGAGCTTTGCTCAGAGCTGCTTGAACAAGGCGCACCCGGACTGCATTTCTACACGATGAACCAGTCTGAGGCCAGCGTGCAGATCTGGAAAAATCTTGGTATAGATCAAAGAGATAGCTAATCAAACTGGCCTGCTGGCCAGGATATTTCTGCGTCAACCTGACTTTCTTCTGCTAGATTAAAGTATAAATAGCCTAAATCGCTTGCTGTAGACCATTTATGGTTGTATGTTTGCAAGTGAAAGTTATTAGGAATCAATACTTTGTCAAGCAAAGCTCAGAACGTAAGCACGATAGAGAGCTGCGAGAAGCCGCTGCTCCTGTTTGTCGATGACGATCCTATCATTGTCGAGTCGCTTTCTGCTGTGCTGGAAAATGATTTCGACCTGGTTACCGCTGATTCCCGCAAGCAAACAAAGCGGCTGTTACGTAGCGTTGCGACCAAGCCATCACTTGCCTTGATTGACCTTGGCTTGCCACCTAAACCACATTCGCCGGAAGAAGGCTTCAAGCTTGTTGAGGAACTGATGGCGCTCAACGACGCGTTCAAGATCCTTATCCTGTCCGGGCAAAACGACGAAAAGAACATTCACCACGCGTTAACCCTTGGCGCAGTCGACTTTATTCCCAAGCCTTGCGACATGTCTTTGTTGAAGGCACGACTGCAACATCAAATGATGATGCTGCATGCAGAAAACAGGGAAAAAAATGAGCAACAGAGCGATGATAGTCATCTGATCGGTGAAAGCGCAGTGGTGAATACCCTGCGTGATCTGATTAACCAATTTGCTGACACACCGTTCCCGGTCCTCGTTGAGGGCGAATCTGGTACCGGTAAAGAGCTGGTAGCAGAGGAATTACACAAAACCGGTAGCCGCGCCAGCGAGGCTTTCGTAACGATTAACTGCGCTGCCTTTTCCTCCGAACTACTGGAAGCACAGCTGTTTGGTCACGCGCGAGGTGCTTATACCGGTGCCAACTCAGATCGTGCCGGTTTTTTCGAGGCCACCGATAAAGGCACCCTGTTCCTTGATGAAATAGGTGAATTACCACTAGACCTGCAATCGAAGCTGTTACGCGTGCTTGAGAATGGAGAGTTTTACCGGCTTGGAGAAACCAGGCCGCGTCAGTCACAGGCACGCGTCATCGCGGCAACCAACCGTGATCTTAAAGAAGCCGTGCGCGAGGGTAGTTTCCGTAAGGATCTTTATCATCGTCTTTCTGTTTTGACGATCTCTGTACCTCCGCTGCGCGAACGCGAGCAGGATGTGTTGCTGCTGCTCGATAGCTTTAGCAAGATCTATACAGAAGGCACGCCAGGCTTTGACATCGATGATTCGGCACGGGAATTGCTCCTTGAATATACGTTTCCCGGCAACATACGTGAATTGCGGAATATCGTCATTCGACTTTCTGCCAAATACATTGGCAAAACAATAAGCCGCGATGATTTATTGTCGGAGCTGGAAACGGATGATGGTTATGAAGACGGGGATATCACACTAACTGATGACCAGTTGCACCATGAGCTTGAGGCCCACGGCTTTGACCTGGATGACAAACTGACCGAGTGGGAAAGTCGCTATGTCAGCCAGGCCTTGAAAATGAGTGGCGGTAACCTGAGCAAAGCAGCCAAGCTGCTAGGTATCAATCGCACAACGTTGTACAGTCGATTGGAACGGCTCAATATTAAAAATGATGCAGGAACGGGGTAGAGATTAATGTACTACGAATATTTTGGCCTTGAGCAACCGCCGTTCAAGATAACGCCGGATACCAGCCTGTTTTTTCCCGGTGGCGATCGCGGCGCGATACTTGATGCGCTGATTTATGCCATTGTAAGTGGTGAAGGCATTGTAAAGCTTGTCGGTGAAGTAGGTAGTGGCAAGACAACGCTGTGCCGAATGCTGGAAAAAGAACTTCCGGAAAATATAGAAATTGTCTATCTCGCGAACCCCAGCCTGTCACCAGATAATATATTGCATGCTATTGCATTTGAGCTTGGCTTAAAGGTTGAGACCAACGAGAGCCGACTGGAAGTAATGAACCAGCTTCAGAATTACCTGCTGGAAAGGCATGCGGAAAACAAACAGGTCGTTGTATTTGTAGAAGAGGCGCAAAGCATGCCTATCGCAACGCTGGAAGAGATTCGTTTGCTGAGTAACCTGGAAACGGCGAATAGCAAGTTGTTGCAGATAGTTATTTTCGGCCAGCCAGAGCTTGATGTGATGATCGCTCGCCAGGAGATTCGTCAACTGAAAGAACGGATTACTTACAGTTTTTACCTGAACCCGCTTAAACCTCATGAGATTCGTGAGTATATCAATAGTCGCCTGCGCGCCTGTGGTTATCGTTCTGTAGACCTGTTTAATGACAGGGCAATCAAGGCGATTGCCAGGTATTCAAAAGGGCTATTGCGACGTATCAATATTCTGGCTGATAAATCGTTGCTCGCTGCCTATGCCGCAAATCTGAATAGCGTTTCTGCAAAACAGGTGGAGCTTGCTGCCGGTGAAACAGAGTTTCACTCCTCGACCGGGAAGAGTCAGTTCAACTGGCGGATGGCTTTTGGCAGCCTGTTGATACTTATTGCTGTGGTTATGGCATTGCCATATGCACTCGAATCCTATCGAAGTGTCGTGGCCCGACCTGCTCCTGAAGTAAAGAGCACGATGCCTGATGTCACTGAAACGGACACCGTTAGCAACATCGAAACGGCTGAGCCAGTGAGCGACAACAGTGTCGGCATGGATATCGAGATGAACCCGGACACGGCAGATCAACAAATACTACAGGCCGAGTGGCAAGACCTCGAACAACCTGTTTATACCTATGCGCAATCCGAAGTTAGCGATGAACTGGAACAAGAAACCAAACAAACGCAGACAGCGGAAAAGATAAACGTCGTGGTTGAAAATAAATGGGATGATACAGAACTACTTGAACAATTTGCCGAGCTTCCGCCTGAAGGCATGATTAATGATGCGACAGCGGCGGCAGATACAACCTGTAAACTTTGTAGCACCATCATATACCGACCACTGAAGCAAGATAGAAAACTGTAGGAGGCCCGATTAGCGGGTTAGAGGATGATTCAACGAAGACTGGTTAAGACTGGAGTCACAAGAATGAAGAAAACGATTACATTGTTTGCGTTAACCGCGCTCGTTGCTGCGTGTTCGCAGATAGAACCCAAACCATTCGAACCTTCTTCTGGACATGTCAACTCGAAAGTTCAGCCGACGGCTACTACCACCATTCCTGAACTGGTTGAGACAGTGCCTGTGTTACCTGAACCAGGTGATGCGCAACCACAGGAACGTTACACGGTTGTTGTGAATGAAGTGCCAGTTAAGGAGCTGTTATTTGCTCTGGCCCGGGATGCGCGCATTAATGTTGACATTCATCCGGCCATAGACGGTGACGTCACCATTAATGCCGTTGATCAAACGTTGCCACAAATACTGAAACGCATTAGCAAGCAGGTAGACATGCGCTACGAGTACGACGGCGACAACCTGTTTATCAGCCAGGATGTCCCGTTTATTCGCACATACAGTGTTGATTACGTAAATATGTCCAGAGACACGACGAGCTCTACGGCTGTGACAACGCAGATTTCATCTACAAGCTCGGGCCAGGTTGATACCGGTGGTGGTCAAGGTGGTGGCCAGGGCGGCGGCGGTGGTGGCGGTGGCCAGGGCGGCGCTGGCGCACTTAACACCTCTTTGACGAATATCACTTCAACTTCCAACAATAATTTTTGGTCCAGGTTAGTAGCCAACATATCTGCCGTCCTCGGAGAAGATAATGTCGCTATTTCTTCAGCCCAAATCACTGGCACGGAAAATGTGATACCTAACCCGGAAGCGGGCCTGATTACCGTTAGAGCGAACTCTACTCAACATGAACAGATACAGCAGCTGCTTGATAAAGTATTAGTCAATGCGAAAAAGCAGGTGCTGGTTCAAACTACTATCGTAGAAGTCAGATTAAGTGAAGACTATCAGGCTGGTATTGATTGGAATTATTTCAATGAGAACGGGCTTAGTGTCATATCTCAAACTTTGGCTGGCGCCCCTGTTACATCTGCGGCGTCCTCTTTTGTGCTCGATCTCGACAACCGGGATCCGCAAGTAGACAACACGATTAATGCCACTGTTTCGTTACTGGATGAATTTGGTGATACAAGAATATTGTCCAGCCCTCAACTGATGGTGCTCAATAACCAGACCGCTTTACTAAAAGTCGTTGAGAATATTGTTTATTTTGAACTGAATGCCGAGTCGCTTACCAGTGGTCAAGGTAACGTACAAAACTTTATTAGCACTGAAGCGAGAACTGTGCCTGTTGGAATAGTCATGAGCGTAACGCCGTATGTCGATAACTATGGCAACATTACACTGAATATAAGACCGACGATTTCCAGGCAGGTTGGGCCAGGCGTTGCCGACCCTAACCCGCAAATTCCAGCGGGTGTAGAAAACCTGGTTCCTGAAATTGCAGTGAGGGAGATCGAGTCCATGTTAAGGATGCAGGATGGTCAGATCGGTGTACTAGGCGGTTTGATGACGGATACGCAACAAGATAACGATGCCGGCTTGCCAGGTATCAAGGATGCCGGCTTTTTTGGAAATTTATTTAAAACGACATCAAAGCAATATTCGAAAACGGAACTTGTAATTTTTATACGGCCTTTAATTATTAATAACCCAAGTCTCGACGGTGATTTGAACGAGTATCGAAAATACCTGTCCCGAGACTACAACCCGGAAACAGTTTCTTCAAATTAAGAGGGTGTTAACGTGAGTCTCCTTATGGATGCCTTGAAAAAGGCAGAAGAAGAAAAGAAACGCGCTGCCAAGCAACTGGATGAAGTTGAAGGTTCAGCTCGCACTGAAGAAACCGGCGGCAAAGACGACACCGGAGAGCTGCTTACGCAGGGAACGGAACATCAGCCAGACCTGGAGAAAAAGCCGGCTTCAGATCATCTTGAATTAACACTCGCGCCACTAGAGTCAAAAGCCCTCGAAAGCAGTGAACAGCGACTGACCGAGGAAGAAGACAAGTTGCTCTCTTCAACACACGAGGAACTGAATGTTTCGCGGGAACTGATCGATGAGGCAAAGAAGAAGCAGGATGAACTGGACGCGACTTTTTCAGAAGATCGCACTGAAGAGCACTTTGCAGTAAACAAGGAAACGGAAGCGTCACTGGATAAAACGCAAAACACTTATAGCCTGGAGGCAACCCAGGAAGCCCTTGATCTGGATGACAGTGTCATTATTGAAGGGCTGAGTTCAGCAGAAGAGCCTGCAGGACCTTCATTCGACGATACTTTCCACGGTGTTGTGTTCGATGATGATGATGGTAGTAATTACGAGGAAACGCTACCGGGCGTATCTGCAGAACAGCTTTCACGCGATCTTGGCGGTGGTGCCTATCAGCCGACACCGGTGGCGGCAAAAACCGTTTTTAATGCCGGTCGAACAACAAAAGACAAGAGTTCGTTCAAGTGGGGAATGTTTAGTCTGCTTGTATTGCTGGCGCTTGGATCGTTTGCCATTTTTTATTATTTCTCTATCACGCCAGTGGCAAGACAAATGCCACCCCCTGATGTTGCTCGTGGAATCGAATCAACGCCGGCAGCGATCCCAAGGATTCCGCCAGTAGACAATCAAAGTGTCAGCGGCACACTTATCGCAGCTGAAGATGAACAGGTTATGGTCGCGGAGGCTGTTGAAGAGAGCGTTGTTGCTGAAACGACAACTACAGACACGGCAGTCAGTGAAGCTACAGAAGAAGTAACGCAGGTGGCCGTTGCCACACAAGATGCAAGTGCGCCAGAACAAGCACCCGTAGCTGAAAAGCAGGAAGACATGATTGCAGAAGAAACTGTTGCTGATGACAGCGCAATAGCGGCAACTGATATATCACCGACAGAGATGGACAGCAGCGCGAAACAGGTAAGTAACGCGGCTGCGGGTTTGCCAGAATATATTGCACTCGATCAGAAACCGATACAGATCAGCAAGCAGTCAACAGCTGATACGGATGCCGTTTTGGTAAGGCAGGCGTTTAATGCCTACCAGCGCGGTGAGCTTGCAACAGCACGCTCGCTGTATACGGATGCGCTGGCCATTGCGCCAGATAATCGTGATGCGCATCTTGGTCTTGCTGCAATAGCTATGAAAGAAGACGATGTGCGCGGGG
>JAAUYK010107041.1_pt1 | contig 12676 bp, 10 predicted proteins | sample 7278021 | NCBI WGS metagenome assembly JAAUYK01 (sample SAMN14350223, study PRJNA611818) | marine sediment metagenome | isolation source: surface marine sediment (1.8m) | place: French Polynesia: Moorea | collected 2018-08
GCAGGTCGTCGAAGATCTGCTGGGCGTCGAAGTCGCCCCAGATGGGCGTGCCGTCCTCGAAGGGCGCGTCGGCGTGCTTGCGCCCGATCACCAGGTCGCTGAAGCCGTAGTTCTGCCGGTAGATGGCGTGCATGACGGCCTCGCTGGGACCTCCGTAGAACATCTTGATGTCGAGCCCGATCAGCTCGAACACCTCCGAGAGGTCGTAGCCGACGGACTCCCACAGGGACTCGTCCTTGTCTCCCTGCCCGAGGAGCCGATCGTCGTGGAGCCGGCGGTAGCAGAGCATGCGCGTCGAGGCGTGGACGTCGTCGCCCTTGAGCTCTCCCACCAGCGGGTTGAGGACCACGCCCGCGTAGTGGCCGTCCCGGGTCAGGCGCTCGGCGCCGGCGACCAGCGCGTACTCGTGGGCGCGGTGCAGCGGGTTGCGGGTCTGGAAGGCCAGGGCCCGCTCCCACTTGCGGTCCCGGATCAGCGAGCGGGTCATGCGGGGCGACAGCATGTACTCGCCGTACTCGGGATGGACGGGCTGGGGCAGCGTGCGGATCTCACCGCCGACGAGCTTCGTACGCGGGTCCTGCTCCACCTGGCGCCCGCCGGGATGATCGAAGCGCTCGGTGTAGTAGACGCGCTCGACGTAGTGCTGCTTGTCCCAGTCGAACACCTCGACGTCGTCCAGGATGCCGATCACCTGGCCCGCCTCGTCCCGCACCGCCGCCGATCCGCCGCGGGAGAGCGCCCCCGCCTCGTCGTCGGTGACCGGCAGGGAGAGCGGGATGGTCCACGCGTAGGCACGGCCGTCCACCTCGATGCGCCGCTCGTCGAGCACCCGGTGGTAGACCTCGGCCCGCATGGGCCCGGTGAGGGGAGAGAGCCCCCCGTCCGAGAGCCGGTAGACCGTGGAGAGGTCGGCGCGCGTCACCCGCACCGAGGGCATGCGCCCGGCCTCGGACAGCAGCTCGGCACGCTGGTTGAGGGGGACGATGCGATCGACCGGCTCGTCGAGACCGCCGTGAACCGGAACCAGATCGGATCCCGTGCCTGCGCGGCCCTGCTCGTTCTTCGACTTCGCATGCTTCGACGTCACGATTGCTCCATGGGGTTCGAGGGATTCACCAGTTCGTGGGATTCACATGTTCGTGGGATTCACCAGACGGGAAACTCGCCGTCTCCCGACGCGAAGAGGATGCGATCGCCGCTGCCGTCGAGGCGGCGAACGTACAGGTGGCTGCGGTGGTCCGCCTCGGAGGCTACGTACACCACGAGACGGCCATCGGGAGAGAAGCTCGGGCGGCTCTCGTCTCGCATGCCTCGCCCCACCGGCGCGCGTCCGCTGCCGTCGGCGCGCACGCGCCACAGACGCCACACCTGGCTCCGCCCGCGGCCCGACGGCGCGCTGAACACGATCCACTCGCTGTCCGAGGCGAAGGCCGGCTGCTGTCCCGGCGACAAGCGCTTGGGCACGCCGGTCAGCACGGGAGCGCGCACCATCAGGCTCGGGCGGGCGAGGCGATCCTGTCTCACGTACGCCACCGCGCTGCCGTCGGGGGCGCAGCTGGGGCTGTGGTCGAAGGGACCGGAAGTGAGGGGCCGATAGGGGGACCGACCTCCGGGCTGGGAGATCGCGACGTGGGCTCTCGGAGGCGTCTCGCGCATGTCGAACGCCGTCACGACGATCCGTCCCTCGGGTCCGTAGCAGCCCTGGGAGTAGGTCATGGGACCGCGGGTGACCCGACGGACGGTGCCGTCCTCCAGATTCAGCTCGCTCAGCTGGAAGCCCCCTCCCGCGGCCTGGGAGAAGAGCAGTCGCTTGCGATCGGCGGACCAGGCCTGGGGCACCGCCCCGCGGAGCGCTGCCTCCACCAGCTCGATCTCCCCGGACCGGGGATCGAGCAGCGCGAGTCGGCCGTCGATCTCGGTTTCGTTGCGCTCGCGCGGTCCCAGCACCTGACCCAGGATGGTGGTCATGTCGTCGACGTGGGGCACGATCTCCCGACGCGACGCGTCGTTGTCGCGCGCCGCGGTCTCCGGACGCGCATCCCTGGGCTCCGCCTGGTCGGCCAGCGCCTCGGCGCGGCGCCGCGCCTCCTCGGGGGTGCGGTAGCGGATCGCGATCGGCGAGCCGGCGATCTCGTCCGACGGGACACCGCCGAGCTGGCAGCCTGACGCCCAGGCCCACGCCAGCGCCAGGGCGGCGGGCGCGACGATCCGCGCGAGGGGCCTCATCCGCGCGAGGGGCCTCACCCTCAAGGGCCTCAAGGTCAAGGGCCTCAAGGGTGCTCCCGCTCGATCCGGTGGCCGACGAAGTCCCCAGGAGACCCGTTCTCCCCGGCCGATCGCCGAAACAGGCCCGACGGACCGACCTTGCGATCGAACACGGACAGCACGATCTGGTCTGCGTCCGGAAACGGAAACAGGACGTGCTCGGCGTAGTCGAGATCCATCTCCGACAGATATGCGCCGTAGCCCACATGGGAGTGGTAGATGGCCGTGACGCGCTGCCCGGCCGCCTCGGCCTCGTCGCGCACGCGCAGGTACTCCACCTCGTTCATGTAGAAGGCGTTGCGTCCGTCGCGCGGGTAGGTCTGGGGATCCTGGGCGTGGAGGCGCGTCATGTCGTTCTTGCACTTCACCGAGCGCTGGTAGCGCTGCCGATCATCGCCGACGACGAGTCCACAGCACTCCTCGGGTAGGCACTCGATGGCGTGCTGGCACAGCTCGTGCCACACGTCGGTCGGGAGCTCTGCCGCCACGCGCACCGGCGGCAGCGTCTCGTCGACGTCGACGCGTCGGCCCAATGCACACCTCCCGAGCGGACCTCCCCAACGCAGGCCCTGGCCCCCGAGGGGCAGCGCTCACGGAGACGCAGTCTAACGCAGGTCCCCGGACCGGTACCGCTCGGACCCGAGTGTGTAGATCAGCCCATCCGGTGCCCTCCCTGTTATGGTCGTCGGTGCGCTCGTCGGTGCGCTGGTTGGTGCTCTCGTCGGTGCGCTCGTCGGTGCGCTCGTTGGTGCTCTCGTTGGTGCTCCTCCCGGTGCTCTCGCCGGTGGTCTCCCAGGTGCTCTCGCCGGTGGCCTCCCCGGTGCTCTGTCATCGGTCGCGAACTCGATCCTGATGGCGATGCGACCCTCGTGCACCCCACGCTGGTGGTGGCTGGCGCACAGCGTGGTGCGATTCCAGGGGACGTCCGGGCCCCCCGCGGAGCGGAAGCGGATGTGGTGGCTCTGCAGGTTGCGCCGGGCCGTGCAGCCCGGCACGGTGCAGCGCCAGCCATCGCGCTCGAAGTCCGCGTAGTCGCGGAAGGCGCGGCCCGCCTCCAGCCAGGTGGCGATGGCGTGGTCGAGCAGGGCCTCCAGGCCCCCCGCCCGGGCCACCATGGCGAGAAACAGCTCTGCCACCTCGCGAGGTGCCGTGAACGCAATGGCCGTCCTCGGGGTGGCCCCGGCGTCGTCCTCGAGTCGCCGCAGCGTCACCCGCGCGGCGTGCGCGACCCAGCGGGACTGCGCCTCCGCCGTGGGCTCGCGCTCGGTGGCGCGCAGCAGCACCTGGCCCTGGAACGCGTGGACCCGTCCCTCGCGGAACGCACTGGCCACCGCGGGCGCCCGATGCTCGGCGCGTGCCAGCGCCACCATGCGCCGCGCCGTGCGACCCGAGAGATCCAGGCGCTCCGAGACGTAGCGCTCGAAGGACGTGAACCCGAGCTCGAGATGGAGCCGTCGCTCGAGGACCTGGCGCAGCAGGCGACCGAGCTCGAAGTCCACCTCCTGGAGGGACGCCACGACGCGGCGAAAGCGAGCATCGAGCTGCTGCGCGTCGCAATGCTGCAGGCCTTCGCCGATCTCATCGAGGAACCCATTGGCCACTGGCGCCGGCGACCTCCAGCGCAGATGCGGCCACGCCACCTCCCGCAGCCCGTTCTCCTCGGGATGTCCCGCCACGGGCGTACGAACGGGGCGCCCTCTGACGTTGGCCGTCTCTTTCGCGTTGGCCGTCTCTTGCGCATGGGCCGTCTCCGCGAGCTCCCCAACCCCCCAGGCACTGGCCCCTTCCGCGGCAATCGCCTCGGCGCAGCCCCAGACGGGAAGCGCTTCTCCCGCCCACCGCCGCGCCAGCTCCAGCGCCTCGGCCCACTTAGCCGCGCTTCGCGGAGAAGCGCCGAGACGCACGACCACGCGATCGCCTTCCGTCGGCTCGATGAAGGCGTCGGACGCGACCTCCTCCGCTTCGTTCGCCGCTTCGTTCGCCGCCTCGTAGGCGGCGAGGATGGCTTCGGCGGCCCGCACCGTCCTACCGCGCAGCGTCTCGACGCATTCCGCCTCGTTCTCCCGCGTGACGTGTCGGAGCGCGCGCCGCGCGACCGTCCAGCTCACCTCCCCCGCGAGCACGGCGGCGCGCATCCGCGGCAGCTCGGCGAGCCCCCGCCACACGCGGGCCCATTCGCGCAGCGTGCGCGCCCCCACGCCGATGCGCTCGCGGCTCCAATCCCCGACACAGCGATAGCCGAGCGCCTCGAAGTGACGCCCATCCAGGAACGCCACCGCGAGCGCACCCAGCACCGGCCGGGCCGCCGCACGCCGCGCTTCCAGGCCTCGCAGACGCGCGTCGGCGTCGGCCCCCCGCATCGCGACGATCGCCGCGATCTTCGCCGGGCCCGGATCTACGCTCTCGCCGGCCAGCGGTGCCGCACACCCGCCTACGGCACGTCGCGACCCCGAAGGACTGGCTCGTCGCGCGAGGGCCTCCGGCGTTGAGCCTGCTACCCACGTCCCACGCACGCGCATGGGCGACTCCGGATCCGTGGGGTGACACAAGCAGCATACACGAACAAAAAACGAAAGTCAACCCAACACGCGATGGAGTGCGGTCAGCGCGACCACGCCAGCCACGAGTCCCATCGCGACGCCGGCTCGGCGAGCGGCGTCGCCTCGATGGCCACGTCGTCGATCATCGGGAAGTCGCCCGTCAGGCGGATGCGCACCGCCGGTCCGATCGACGCGGACTTCAGCGCCTAGATGAAGTACATCGGCGCTTCCGAGCCCGCGCAGGGAACCTGCTCGCGGGCCGCGTCGCGGCAGACCTCCTCGAGGGTGGTGGAGGCGAGGGCCAGGCCGAGGCGTTCGGCGAGGTCGGCCCACAGGAAGTCCGGGCGGAAGCCTTCGCCGCGTATGGGGGGCGGGGCCGCCATCTTGAGCGCGTCGCCGAGGGGGCCTTCCACGGCCTCGACGATCTCGCGCAGCGTGATCTCGGCGGGGCTACGCGCCAGGCTGTAGCCGCCTCCAGGGCCGCGCTTGCTCGTCACGATCTGGGCCCGGCGCAGGCGCTGGAAGATCTGCTCCAGGTAGCGGGCCGGGATGCCCTGCCGCTCGCTGATGACGCGGATCTGGACCGGGTCGTCCTGTCCGTTGTAGGCCAGGTCGAAGGCGCCGCAGATCGCGTACTGGACCTGAAGTGACAACCGCATTTCCGGATCGAGAATGACGGATGAATTCCCGACTCTCAAGCCGAAGTGCCGCGGCTCTTGATCGGGCCGGCCGCGGCGGGATACCCTGATCCGCGCCCCCCGCGACCCCTCATCCCCCGTGCGGCTCCTCCCCGCCACGGGCCCTGCCCGCGCGCTGCCCGCGCAGCGCGCTCGGATCGGTGCTGCGTGGCCCGCGTCTCGGATCTGCTGGACGCCATCGAGGCCGACGAAGGCCTGCGGGAGTCGCTCCGCCACCAGGAGTGGCTGCCAGCCCGCGCTCCGGAACGCGAGCCGGGACTGCCGAGCGGCCACGACGCGTTGGCGCCCCTGCTCACGAACCGGGGAATCGAGGGGCTATACACCCACCAGCACCGGGCCCTGGAGGAGATCGCGGCCGGACGCGACGTCGTCCTCGCCACGGGGACGGCCAGCGGCAAGACCCTCGTCTACAACCTGCCGGTGCTGCGGCGCGCCCTGGACGATCCGGAGTCCCGCGCCCTGTACCTGTTCCCGCTGAAGGCCCTGGAGCGCGACCAGCGCCGCCGTCTCGAGGAGGACCTGGCCACGCTCGGGCGCAACGACCTGCGCGCCGCCATCTACGACGGCGACACGTCCGCCGCCGAGCGCCGCAAGCTGCGGGACCGGCCGCCGAACGTGCTGATCACCACGCCCGACATGCTCCACGCCGGCATCCTGCCGCACCACGCCACCTGGAAGGCCTTCTTCTCGGGGCTCGGGACGGTGGTGATCGACGAGCTCCACACCTATCGCGGGATCTTCGGCTCCCACGTGGCCCAGGTGCTGCGCCGCCTCGAGCGCATCGCGCGCTTCCATGGTGCGGCCCCTCGCTTCGTGGCGGCGTCGGCCACCGTCGCGAACCCGGGCGAGCTGGCCGCGGCCCTCACCGGTCGGGACTTCCGCGTGATCGAGCGCGACGGCTCTCCGCGCGCACCGCGACATATGCTGCTGTTCCGGCCCTCGGTCTCGCCCTACACGCTGGCCGCGCGCCTGTTCCGCACCGCGATCGGGCTCGGGCTGCGCACGATCGCCTTCACCAAGGCGCGCGTCATCACCGAGCTGATCCACACCTGGGTGGTGGAGGCCGATCCGCGCCTCGCGGAGCGCGTCAGCTCCTACCGGGCGGGCTTCCTGCCCTCGGAGCGGCGCGAGATCGAGCGGCGCCTGTTCTCGGGAGATCTCTCCGGGGTGATCTCCACCTCGGCGCTCGAGCTCGGGATCGACGTCGGCGGCCTCGACGTGTGCCTGCTGGTCGGGTACCCGGGCAGCCAGGTCGCCACCTGGCAGCGCAGCGGCCGCGTCGGGCGCGGCGGGGAGGCGGCGGTGGCGCTGATCGCCCAGCCCGACGCCCTCGACCAGTACCTGGTGACCCACCCGCGTGTCTTTCTCGAGCGCCGCTTCGAGCACGCCGTGCTCGATCCCTACAACGCGGACATCGCCGCGGCGCACCTGCCCTGCGCGGCCGCCGAGGTGCCGCTGCGCGCCGACGAGGCGTGGCTCGAGGCGTCGCAGACACGGACGAACGTCGAGTCGCTCGAGCGCGAGGGCCTCTTGCTTCGCAGCGAGACGGGCGGCGAGTGGTTCGCGGCGCGCCGGCGCCCGCACCGGGACGTGAGCCTGCGCCAGATCGGCGCGAGCTTCGGGATCGCGCTCGCGGGTGCGCCGGGCGCGAAGCCCGAGCCGATCGGCTCGATCGGCGCCGCGAACGTCTTCTCCGAGTGCCACGAGGGCGCGATCTACCTGCACCGCGGCCGCTCGTTCCTCGTCACCGAGCTCGATCTCGACCAGCGCAGCGTCACGGTGCGGGCGGTCGAGGCGCCCTACTACACGCGCGCGCTGTCGGAGAAGGAGACCGAGATCCTCACCCGCGACCGGGCGCGCCCGGCCGGCAACTTCCGGATCGTGCAGGGACGGGTCCGCGTCACGACCCGCATCACCGGCTTCGAGCGCCGGCGCGTGCGCGGACAGGACCTGCTCTCCACCGAGCCTCTCGACCTGCCCCCCACCTCCTTCGAGACCGTGGGGATCTGGCTCGAGATCCCGGACGAGATCCCCGCGGCCCTCGAGGACGCGGAGCGCCACGTGATGGGCGGCATCCACGCGGTGGAGCACGCCTCGCTGTCGCTGTTCCCGCTCTTCGCCCTGTGCGATCGCCACGACGTCGCCGGCATCTCCTACGTGCGCCAGCCCCAGCTCGGCCGCGCCGCCATCTTCTTCTACGACGGCCAGCCCGGCGGCGTCGGGATCGCGGCCGGGATGTTCGAGCGCATCGAGCCGCTGCTCGAGGCCTCGCTCGAGATGGTCGAGGACTGCGAGTGCGAGGAGGGCTGCCCGGGCTGCGTCCACTCTCCCAAGTGCGGCAGCGGCAACCGTCCCATCGACAAGACGGCCGCGATCCGGGCCCTGCGGCTGCTGCTGGCCCGGGAGGCGCTGCCGGAGGCGAACCCGCGCCGCGCCGTGAAGGAGGCCGCGCCACAACCGGAGACGTCCGCCGACGCGGCGCGCGCGCCGCGCCTCGTGTTCGTCGACGTCGAGACCCAGCGCAGTGCCAAGGAGGTGGGCGGCTGGCACAACGCCCACCTGATGCGCGTCGCCCTGGCGGTGACCTGGGACTCGAGCACCGAGCGCTTCGAGAGCTTCGGCGAGGCGGACGTGCCCGCCCTGATCGAGCGCCTCGACGCAGCGGACCTGGTGGTGGGCTTCAACATCTGCCGCTTCGACTACGCGGTGCTGCGCGGCTACACGGAGCGCGACCTCGGCGAGCTCCCGACCTTCGACATGCTGGAGGCGATCCACCGGCGCCTCGGCTTCCGCCTGCCCCTGTCGCACCTCGCCGAGGAGACGCTCGGCGCCTCGAAGAGTGCCGACGGCCTGCAGTCGCTGTCCTGGTGGAAGGAGGGCCGCGTCGACCTGATCGAGGCCTACTGCCGCAAGGACGTGGAGCTGCTGCGCGACCTGCTGCGCTTCGCAGAGCGCGAGGGGCACCTGTTGTTCCGCACCCGCGAAGGCCGTCGCGTGCGCCTGCCCGCGCCGTGGCGCACGGTCGAGCTAGTGGAGCAGGCCCGCGCCAGCGGGCGCAGTGCGGCGGCGAAGCGCTCCCCCCGCGCGGGCGGTGGCGCCGGGCGCGCGGCCGTGCCCGGGAGCGCGCCCTCGTGAGCCCCGCGCCCGGCCCTTCCGGACCTTCCCAACGCGCCCTCGACGCGCTGAACCACTCGCTGCGACGCGTGCACCGCAGCGTGCTCGGGATGCTCGCCGTGGCCGCGCTGGTGGTGGTCGGGATGGACGCCGTCGGGGCGACGGCGGCGCCCTCGGAGATCGACAGCGCCTATCCGCTGGCCGCCCTGCTGCTCGCCGGCGGGTCCATCCTCACGCGACGCAGGGCGGTGTCGCCGCTGGGGAATCCGCGCCGCTTCGTGAACCAGTGCCTGGTGAGCCTGGCGCTGGCGGCCGGGCTCGGCGTCGTGGCCGTCGTGCTCGCGGCCCGCGAGGGCCAGATCCAGGTCGCGCTCCTCTACGTGCTGGGGGGCGCGCTGCTGGCGCTGCGCCCCCCGCCCCGTCTGCTTCCGCGAGGCGGCGACGGGCGCAGCGCGGGACCGGACGAGCGCTGAATGATCCCCTGGGAGCGCACGCGCAGCTTCTTTCCCGTCAGCAGCGAGATCGTCTACCTCGACCACGCCGGGGTGGCGCCCATCTCGACGCGCGTCGACGAGGCGCTGCGACGCTACGCAGGCGAAGCGACCCGCCACGGCGCGCTGCGCTACGCGTTCTACGACGAGGAGGTCGAGCGCGTTCGCGGTCGCGCGGCGCGGCTGCTGGGAGCGCAGCCCGAAGAGATCGCCTTCGTGAAGAACACCACCGAGGGGCTCGGCATCGTGGCCGCCGGCCTCGACTGGAGCCCGGGGGACGTGGTGGTCTCGTGCGACCTCGAGTATCCCTCGAACGTGTACCCCTGGTGGAGCCTGCGGCGGCGCGGCGTGGAGACCCTGCTGCTGCCCGGCCGGGACGGCCGGCTCCCGCTCGAGCGGGTCGAGGAGGCGCTGCGTCGCCCCCGCGTGCGACTGCTGGCGCTCTCCTCGGTGGAGTTCGGCAGCGGCGCGCGCAACGACCTGGAGGCGCTCGGCCACCTGTGTCGCGAGCGGGGCGTGCTCTTCTGCGTGGACGCGATCCAGAGCCTCGGATGCCTCGCGCTCGACGTGGAGCGCTGCGGCGTCGACTTCCTGTCGGCCGACGGTCACAAGTGGCTGCTCTCCGTCGAGGGCTGCGGGATCTTCTTCTGCGCCCGGCGGCTGCTGGACCGCCTGACCCCGCGCATCGTGGGCTGGCGCAACGTGGCCGGCCACGCCGACTTCGACCGCTACGACGACGCGCTGCGCGGGGATGCGCACCGCTTCGAGGAGGGGACGACCAATACGCCGGGAATCTTCGCATTGGGCGCGGCCCTCGACCTGCTCCTCGAGCTGGAGGTCCCGCGCATCGAGCAGCGCGTGCTCGCCCTGGCGGCGCATCTCGCCCGGGGTCTCCAGGAGCGCGGCGTGCGGGTCCTGAGCCCGACGGACGCAGCGGCGTCCGGGATCGTCTCGTTCCGGCTCGACCGCGAGCCGCCGGAGACGACGGCGCAGCGGCTGCGCGCACGGGGCATCCACACTGCGGCGCGACGCGGAGGTGTCCGGGCCTCGCCCCACTTCTACAACACCGAGGCGGAGCTCGAGGCCCTGATCGAGGCCCTGTGAGGCGGACGCCGCGCGCGGCTGGGTTACCCTCCGCCGTCACGCCATGAAGATCGAGACCGCCACGATCCTGCAGCTGCGAGACCGCCTCCTCGAGCAGGTGGAGGTGCCCGCAGGGCCCTCCTCGGGCGACGGCAGCGCGCCGACGCCCGAGCAGATCGCCGCGCTCGAGCGCGTGGGGCCGATGGCGGAGACGATGTTCCTGATGATGATGGCCGACAGCGAGTGCACCGAGGAGGAGCGTCACATCATCGGCCAGGCCATCCACCTGATGACGGACGGCGCGCTCGGACCGGACAGCGTCGACGCGATGCTCGCGCGCTTCGAGGACGCGCTGCGCCTCCACGGGCGGGAGGCGCGGCTCGCGCAGGTCGGCGCCCTGCTCTCCGCGGACCGGGCCGACGCCGAGGCCGCGTTCCAGCTCGCCGCGGTGGTCGCGGTGGCGGACGACGAGGTGGCGGCCGAGGAGCGACGCCTGGTGGAGAAGCTCGCCGAGTGGCTGGGCCTGCCGTCGCAGCGCGCCGCCGCGATCCTGGACGCGGCGCGGGCATAGGAGCGCCACCCAGAGGACGGGCGGGGCTCACGCGTACTCCGGGACCTGCACCTCCTGCACGTCCACGCCCGACGGCCGGATCTCGAGCGAGACGTGATGGCGGTAGACGTCGTCCTTGCCGGGGGCGATCCGCGGGACGCGGGCCGCGTTGACGTAGAGCACCCCGTCCTTCTCCAGCAGCCAGGTGCGCTCCCCGCCGCCCCGCACGCGGTGGTGCATGTGGCCCGCCACCACGGCCAGCACCCGTTTGCCGATGGCCCGCGCATGGTCGATGGCACGGCGCAGGTCCGGGTCGCCCCAGTCGCCGCCGCCCTTCTTGAAGTCGCAGCCCCAGATGTCGCTGGGTGCGTCGCCGAGACCCGTGGGGCCGTTGTGGGAGAAGAAGAGCAGCGCATCGGTCTCGCTCGAATCGACGAGTCCCATCAGGCGCTGCGACGAATCCTCCATCGAGCGGATCCCGTAGGCGCTCTCGAGGCTGGGCGCGAAGGCCAGCTCCGGGCCGCCCATGGAGTGGGGGCGGCCGGCGATCAGCGTCAGGTCCACCTCGCCGATCTCGAAGCGGTGCGCGCTGTAGCCACACAGGTTCACGTCACCCAGCGCATCCGCGAGCGCCCGGCTGCGCCGGCCGTGGCCGAGCGACAGAAGCCGCACCAGCCCCTTCTGGTGGGCGAACTCCGCCGCGAGCTGGGCCATGTGGGTGGAGTCGTTGTTGCCCGGCATCACCAGCGTGGGCCGGTCCAGCTTGGCGATCGAGCGCGCGATGCGCAGCCCGCTGCGCACCGTGCCGTCGCCGAGGTCTCCCGTGTGGAGGAGCAGCGCGTACTCGGACTGGTTGAACCACGCGGCGTCGAAGTCGTCCCACGCCGTGTGGAGGTCGCCGATCACGCCGATGCGGCCGCCGCGCTCCGATTCGATCTGGGCCATGACTGGACTCTAGCTCTCCAGCGGGTCGCTCAGGGCACCGAGAAGGGACGGACGCTGCGTCCGGGCGGAACGCGCCAGACGCTGTAGTGGTCGGGGAGGACCCTTCCGAACACGAAGGGGAGCGAGGCCAGGCTGCTCGCGTAGAACCCCGCCCCCGTCAGGCGGCCCACGGTCCGGACCCAGCTCGGCGCGGGACGGGGCCTCACCTCGACCAGGATGGCGCCCCGCGGCCGCTCGACGAACACGTTGTTGTCGGGCACCACGAGGAGGTCGCCCGCCCGGGCGACGCTGCGCTCCGCCTCGACCGCCACGCCGCCGGCCTGCTCCATGTAGTACTGGAAGCCCCAGTGCCCGTAGAAGTAGAGCGTGTGCTCGTCGCTCGCGTAGCGGCGGGCGAGATCCCGGGCCGTCTCCCGCACGTCCCCGGCCCAGCGCCAATCCGCCCAGGCCACGCACAGGGCCAGCGCCACGGCCGGAAGCGCCGCGGCGAGAACCCGCGGCGAGGCGGCGAGGGGACGGCCCCGGGCCTCGAGATGGCGCGCGATCGCGATGCCGAGCGCCGGCGCCATGGGGAGATTCGAGCGGCCGTTGTTCACCCAGTTGAACGCGCTGGCGAAGACCAGGGTGCCGAGGATCCAGGCCGCCAGCAGCCAGCTCTCCGGGTCGCGCCGACGCAGCGGCGCCGCGACCGCCAGCGCCACCACGCTGGCACCGCCGAGCGCCAGCACCAGGAGCTGCACCACGAGCCACACCTCCGGCCACTGGTAGTGCGCGTACTCCTGGCCGACGAGAGGCCGCATGCGACCCTCCACGAGCGTCCCGATCGCCAGGGCGGCGAAGGCCGCGGCCCCCACGGCGGCGCGCGGCCACAGCAGCGGCGCGAAGAAGAGCGCGGGGAGCAGGCAGCCGCCCGCGTAGGCGAGGCCCTCCAGGACCAGCACTCCGATGCCCGGGCGTGAGGGCTGCTCGAAGCCCGCGGCGTAGACGACC
>JAAUYK010034176.1_pt1 | contig 12675 bp, 10 predicted proteins | sample 7278021 | NCBI WGS metagenome assembly JAAUYK01 (sample SAMN14350223, study PRJNA611818) | marine sediment metagenome | isolation source: surface marine sediment (1.8m) | place: French Polynesia: Moorea | collected 2018-08
CATCTTCCAGTTCGCTGGAACCTCTGAAGCGGGCCAATTCTGTGACAATCGTTTTCTGAATATCATCCGCTGAAGCAGCAGCCATTTCGCCTACAATGTTTTTAAGTTCTTCTTTGCCAAACATTGCCCCGGCCGTATTGTGCATTTCCCAAATGCCGTCAGTCCCAATCAAGATAATTTGTCCGGGCTCTATATGGCGACTCGATTGTTCATATTTGAACGTGTCATCAACACCTAAGGTTAGGCCGTTGCCTTTGAGTTCATCAAACTGATCGGTTTTTTGATCATAAATAATGGCAGGTTCATGGCCGGCGCGCACCCAATGAATTTGTCGGGCAGAGATGTTAAATTCGCTATAAAAAAGGGTCATAAAATGGGATGTCAGGCTGGTATCCATTGATAATCGACGATTGACATCGGTCACAATTTCACTGGGTTTTCCAGGCATTGCGGCCCGCTGGCGGAGCAAAGCCCTTGCCGTCGTCATCAATAAAGCGGATGGTACGCCATGGCCGGAAACATCTCCCACGATAACCGCCAAACGTTTTTCGATCGCATCGCCAACCTTAAAAAAATCATAATAGTCGCCACCGGTCTGTTCGCAATATTCGGTCGCGCCGGCAATATCCAATTCCTTGATTTTAGGCGGCTTAACAGGCAACAGATTCTGTTGGACTTCACGGGCAAGTTCCAAGGTGTTGCGGATACGATAATGATCCTCCAGTTTTGGCACCATTTCATTGAACGCACGAATAACCTGATCGCGCTCGTCACCGGTGCGAAGATTTAAGCGGACACTGAAGTCTCCCCGGGCAAGCTTTTTGGCGGCCGCTGCTATTTTCAGCAGTGATCGGGTGACGGCCCGGGAACTTAGCAGGGCTGCCACTGTCAAGACGATGAATACAGCCACGGCAGCGATGCCCGTGGTTAAAAGCTGTTTATCCACATACGATAGAAAGGTTTGATTGATATTGTCCATCCGGGACTTAATGACCGCCAACGGTACAATAATGATAAACTGGGTATTTTCATCAACAGGTGCAAACGCCCAGATGGATTCGATGCCCGCATAGGGCAGAATCGCATGGCCTGCTTGTTGTTTGGACAGTTGTTTGGTAATGAAGGCCAGCGAAGCTTTGTCCGAAGACCGCAACCATTCATATTCGATGACACTCTGCCAGGAGTTTGCTTGCTGCTGATAATCTTTTTGTGCCAGAATCAGCAAGCCAGGTTCGCCATCAGGGGGGCGGGTTTCAATGGTGGTCATAAACGAGCGCATGGCGGATGACCACAATGATACCAACTCATTTTCTTGAATGACCCGCGTGATCAACACGTCCAACGCCGCCACACCGGCTAGGCTGCCATCCGGATAGTTGATGCGCCGGGAGGCGGTAAAGGTAACCAAACCGCTGGTGGCATCCACGTTCGGCGGTGTCCACAAAACGCGACCATGGACCGGTTTAGTGTAGACGGCGGCCTGATACCAAGGGCGGCGGCGGCCGTCATATCCAGGCGGATAGCCGCCATGGCCCGGATAACTCATATGAACGCCTTTTTCCAGACTCACATACATCCAATGCACAAAATCGCCAAATTCCACGATGGCACTTTTAAAATCCGGCAAAATACGGGTAAGCTGGCTGATCTCACGCTGAACGGATGCTGCATCGGTGCCCGGGGCGATTAAAAACACAGGGTGCTCAAAGCTTACCGGAGGGGCTTCGGCATCCCCATAGTTTGGTTGCCGAATCTGACCGCTGCCTTTTTTAAGGTCTGGAGGGGCTTTTTGTGGATCATCATAGTCGGATGCAAAATAAATAGGACCGGTTGCGGGCGGAGCTTGGGCCAAAGCCCTTTCAGCCGAATTAGCGATAACCACTAAACCCAGTTCAACGGCATTGCCAATATTGCGTAAAATCTTGGCATAATTGCTAACCGTCAGCTCCAGAGCCTTGCTGGCAATATCCAAAAGATTCTGTCGGGAATCGTTAATGATTGATTGTCCGAGCTTTTCGGTTCCCTCTTGGCTGATGTGGGTGACCGATACCAGCGGCACGAGACTGAAAGCAAAAAGAATCAGAAAAAATTTCCAACGAATTTTCATGAATTTTATTTTCGCAGGATCATATTGGCGGCAGACGGAAAAATTAAACTTAAACGTCGGCCTGCTTTAAAATCGTTACGGAAGTTAGTATGAAACCATATCGGATGTGTTCGCTGATGTCCAGCAAGACATAGGCGCACAAAAAATTACCAACGATTCATTATTTGGCAACAGGTCACCACAATGGCAGGTAATACGTATCGCTTCGAAGTGATTACCGCTCAAAATTTACAGAGCTTTGCCGAAAAACGCATTGATCCAACGCAGTGGCAGGGCCTGATACCGATTTCCCGGAAGCGATCGCTCGCCCAAGCACGAAATCCACATGCCGCTCCTGCCGATCCGGTGCTCTTACTGGCCTTTGAAGGTAGGCGCTGTATCGGTTATCATGGTTTGCTACCCGGCCTGTTGAAAAATAAAGCGCGCTTTTTTAAAGTTTTTTGGGCGACGACCTTTTTTGTGGACGATGCTTATCGAGGCCGGGGCTTAGGACGGCACATAATCGAGAGAATAAAATCTTTGAAAATTGATTTCATGGTAACAGGTATGACGCGAGCAGCCGAGAGGGCCTACCTGGCTGCCGGCGTCAATCAGGCTGGCAGCGTCGTATTTTATCAATTGAATGCAGATCAAAACAAACCAGACCGATCCTCTGGGTCGCATTTTGTTACCCGAGAGTCTTTGCGCAATGAACCACCTTTACAGGCAGTGCTTGGCAAATTCTTGGATCAGTTTGGCCTTGACTGCAAATTGGTTGACCGGTTGAGTCATAACAAGAAGTTACAGAATTTTAAATCTTCCGATAGAGTTGAATTTTTTCGCGACATTGAGTTTATCAACTGGATGATCACTTTCCCCTGGATTTACAGTGGCGATACCTCCCAGGCAAATAATCAAAGCTATTACTTTTCAAGCCAACGCGATCGGTTCGAGTACATTGTGATAGAATTTTATGCGCCTAACACCAATGCTTGGATGGGTTTTATGGTGTTTTCGCTTTCCCATCATAAACAACGAACGGTACTCAAAGCCTTGGACCATTGCCTAATCCCTTCAGTCAATCCTGCCGTATTTTTGGAAACGACCCTTTTTATGGCCAAACAGATCGGTGTGGATCGCATGGAGCATCCGGCTGATTGGCATACGGATTCCGCACTTGTATCGGCCCCCGATTTTACGGTTAAAAAGAAAAAACGATCTTACTGTTACTACGCTGGAAACCCGCAAGGAATGCTGCATGATACGATACCTGCCATTTACCTGAACTATTGTGACGGCGATGCGCCCTTCACCTAAGCGGTTAATCATAAAACGGCCGTCTCACTCTCAATTGAAACGGTCGTTAATGTTCAATGGACAGATATCTATATGAAAATAATCAGCTCGGTAAGTTTTTACCAATTCTCCCCGAATAGTTCAAAATGGGCCTGCGGGTGTACACATGCCGGGCATACGTCTGGTCATGCATACCCGCAAAAGAATAAAAGCCGGTTTCCAGGCCATCACTTTTGTGGTAGGTAGCCTTATTTTATTAACACGGCGCATTTTAACCTCAGGAGAATAACTTCATGACATTTCCCATCGATTTGAGCCAATATGAGCCGCTTGTTCTGAATTATTCCCAAACCAGCCTTAAAAGCGATCAACGCGAGCGTTTGGTGGCCAACATCAATCTTGCGCGTGACAGCATTGTATTTTTTACAGCCCTTGCCAATCTCAAAGGGCTGGGTGGCCATACCGGTGGCGCTTACGATATTGTACCGGAACTGCTGATCACGGATGGTTTTATGAAAGGCTCCGATCAGATTTATCCGGTTTTCTTTGATGAAGCCGGCCATCGGGTGGCCATCCAATATTTAATGGCGGTATTAAACAATTACCAGACGCCGGAGGTCCTTTTGAAATACCGCGAAGTCAATGCGGGCCTCTACGGCCATCCCGAACGCAATGATCAGAAGGGAATATTTTTTAGCTCCGGTCGACTTGGCCATCTGTGGAGTTATGTCAACGGTGTGGCAAGTGCTTATCCTGATAAGACGATCGTGATGTTTGGCAGTGATGGTTCCCAGCAAGAAGGCGGCGACGCGGAGGCGGCACGTTATGCAGTGGCGCACAAACTTAACGTGAAGCTGTTCATCGATGACAATGATGTCACCATTGCCGGGCATCCCAGCCAGTACATGTCGGGGTTTGATGTCGGCCAAACCCTGCAAGGACACAGCCTTACCGTAGACAGTGGCGATGGCGAGGATATTGATAGCTTATATGCGCGTATCCGAAAAGCGATCACGTCCCCGGGACCGGTCGCCCTGGTGAACAAACGTCCCATGGCCGTGGGTATTGCCGGTATTGAGGGATCTCCTAAAGCCCATGATGTCATTGCCGTCGATCTGGCGATCGACTATTTGGAGACTCGCGGCCAAACGGCGGCGGTCGAGATGCTGAAAACTTCGACACCCAAAGCCAACCAGAAAATTTATCAGGGCAGTACGCCCGAGAAATCAAAATGTCGCGATAAATTTGGCCAGATCGTGTGTCGTATCATCGGTGAAATGCCGGATTATAAATCCAAGTTATTGGTAATCGATTCAGATTTGGAAGGCTCCTGCGGTTTGCATCACATCCGCAAAAAATATCCGGAAATTTATGTCAACGGCGGTATTATGGAAAGAAATAACTTTTCAGCGGCCGCGGGATTCGGCAGCAGCCAAGGCCGCCAGGGTATATTTGGCACTTTTGCGGCATTTTTAGAAATGGTTGTTTCCGAAATCAGCATGGCGCGGCTCAATCAGGCCAATGTGCTAGCCCATTTCTCGCACTCAGGCGTGGATGATATGGCCGATAATACCTGCCATTTTGGCATTAATAATTTTTTTGCCGATAGCGGTCTGGCGGAAAACGATCAAACCCATCTGTATTTTCCCGCCGATGCCAACCAGATGCAAGCAATCGTTGAGACCATTTTTTACGACCCAGGACTGCGCTTTATCTTCTCCACACGCTCAGCGACGCCTTTGATTCTGGATGAGGCCGGACAGCCGTTTTATGGCAACCATTACCGTTTCATGACCGGTCGTGATGAAATCATTCGTGAAGGCATCGATGGCTATGTATTAAGCTATGGTGAAATGCTATATCGCTGTTTGGATGTAATTGAGCAGCTGCGCGCCGAAGGGATTCAAGTGGGTCTTATCAACAAGCCGACCCTCAACGTTGTCGATAATGAAATGCTCGCCAAGCTGGGTGCCAGTAAATTTGTGTTGGTGGTGGAAACCCAGAATACCAAGACGGGCCTGGGTATCCGCTACGGGACCTGGTTGTTGGAAAAAGGCTACACCCCCGTTTATGCCCATATGGGATCGCACAAAGAGGGCCGCGGTGGATTAGGTGAGCAAATTCCCAACCAGGGCATCGGCCGGGAAAAGATTCACGCAAAGATCTTAGAATTACGCGAACAAACGCAGTAACCAAAGGCATTTTGCACAGCGCACTTAATACTCTAACGGCCAAACCGTCCGATCAAGTGGCAACGGCAATGGTATGGCCGCAAGCGTTTTAAGCCCGGCAAAGATAATGCAGGTTAAAGGGATCGTGGTCCATTTCACAGACCGTTACTTGGCTAAAGCCGGCTCTCTGTAACATTTGAAGCGCTTGTTGCCGTCCCCACATCATACCCAGCCCCATACCGCCATCCACCAAACCCACCGGCATGCAGTGCATCAGGCTAACGGTATACAGAAAGGGCCCCATGGGGTGATCTAAATTGTCGGCTGGAGCACTTTCGGCGGCAATGTCCACCATGGAAAATAGGCCCCCGGATGCCAGCATGTGCTTGATCCCTTGCAAGGCTTCCTGGGGTGCTGTTTGATCATGAATGGCATCAAACGCCGTGATGTAGTCAAAGTTTGCCCGGAGGTCGGGTTCATGTACAATGTGAGCAGCATCACATGTGATAAATTCGGCATTGGCAAGTTGCGATTTCACACGAGCCTTCTCGGCAATCTCAATAACATCGGCCGCAATATCGATTCCGACAAAAGTGCTTTCTGGAAACGCAGCCGCCATTAGTAGAACTGCAACACCCTCGCCGCAACCAAGGTCACATACGCGAATGCCGGAGCGCAACTTTTCAACCAGCCGGCCCCCATCCACCGATGGTAAAAATTGTTGAACCAACACATTGTGGTGTTTGGCGTTGGCCAGTTCCGTCATAAAGGCTTGAAAGCGGGGATAATTTTCGTATCCGATGCCGTTTCCGGTTTGGAAGCTATCAATCACCGCCTCCATGGAACAGGTCGTCAATAACGGCATTTCTTGGGCATATACGGCCAGGTTGGCGTTTCCGGAGCGCCGGGTTAGGATATCGGCATGTGCTTTGGGAAGAAAAAAGAGACTTTCCTGTCCCGGTATGTTGCTGATCTCCACTATTTTGCCGGTGCACATTATGCCGAGCCATTCATGGATATAGCGCGAATTTAAATTGGCTTCTTGGGCAATCGTATCAAGCGACTGGGGGGTGTCGAAGCTGTCCAAAACATCAAATAAACCGGTTCGATAGCCAATGGCGATCGCCAGATTTAAAGCGCCGTGGTTAAGTATGTTCACCATTCGTTGGGCGAAGGTGTCTTTTTCTGATGTTGTCGGGTTGTCTGACATGCTGTTTTCCTCTCGCGTTAAAACGGTGTTTATCTTGATTAACAAACAATATCTGATAAGGTGCCATGCAAAAAAAATCAACCTTGGCAGATGGGAATCAAATCTAATTCGGCAAAAAATTATTTTGTGTCGGCGCAAATCAGCCTCATTGTTCACCGATGGATTCAATGATCAACATCTTAAAATTCTTCTACCTTTCCACTTGTAAAGCCAAATTCAACTATGCTGCGTTTGATTCTAATCGGATTGTTATCCGGTTTCTTTTTTAGTTCAACCTTTGTGCTAAACCGAATGATGAGTTTACAAGGTGGGCATTGGGTCTGGACCGCCAGCCTGCGCTATGGTTACATGATTATTTTTCTCATGCTCTGGGTCGGCTTGTTTAGAGGATTTGATGTTTTCAAAAAAGCTTTGCGTCACTTTTATGATCATTGGTTGTTTTGGACATTGACCGGCAGCGTCGGGTTTGGCGGGTTTTATGCGCTAATTTGCTATAGTGCCGATTATGCACCCGGTTGGGTAATCGCCACGACCTGGCAATTTACCATTATTGCCACCCTGATCGTTTTGATCTGTTTCGGCCGAAGCTTTCCCAAGCGCATTTGGTTATTTTCATGTTTGGTTTTTGCCGGCGTGCTGATGGTCAATCTGAGTCGAGCCGATGCTGTAAACGTTGCAGATTTAGTAAAGAGCATTATTCCGGTCCTCATCGCGGCGTTCTGTTATCCTATCGGTAATCAGTTGGTGTGGGAGGCAACCAATGGCAATCAACGACTTCCAGATATTAATACGCCCGTAATCCACGATCCCTTCATTAAGGTCTTGTTGATGTCTCTGGGAAGTGCGCCGCTCTGGCTATTTTTAGTGATTGTAAACGCGCCGCCGCTGCCATCCAAGGGCCAGCTTGTCAGTACGGCGCTGGTAGCGCTGTCTTCAGGTGTTGTGGCGACAAGTATATTTTTGTACGCTCGAAATTTGTCTCAAAATGCCGCTGAACTGGCGGCCGTGGATTCAACCCAATCCAGTGAAGTGATATTTGCTTTGGTCGGTGAAATGGTCATTCTTGGCGCAGCGTTTCCCAATATTTATGGTGTAATGGGAATTTTAATAACAGGCGTTGGACTTGTCGCTTTTGTTCGCCATCAAGGGGCAGTTGTGGATGGATAGCGCCTCTAGAGTGAATTTCTCAGAATAGGTTTTTTTAGCAGTATAAAAAGCTGCAGATACTATGGTGTCCAAAGAAAGTATATTTTTATCCATTGATCAGGCGCTTGAAGCGGTTAGCGCTGATTTTCAGCAATATGAGCCTCAAATTTTGCTGTTTGCTGAAATTATTCGACTAATTTCAGGTGGAAACATTTTTTTAAAAAAGGAAACCCAAAAAAACGGTGCATGGATCGGCAAAGTTGGTCAACGGAAAATGCAGTGGCTGGATGGTCCTGATCTGGTGACCTACATGTGCAATATGATTGTAGCTACCGATTGGAACCCTGAATTAATGGCATCGATTTGTAGCCGGGTATTTCGAACACACGCTTTTCCGGATGTGGATTCTGCATCCGGTCAAGCGGGAGTTCGAATCGAAACCGGAATGGAGACCTACTGCTGTTGTCAATGCGGCCAATGCTGCCAAGCACTTGAATACCATGACCAGGTAACCGTGAAAGATGTTGAGCGATGGCAGCGTTTGGGGCGCACCGATATTTTAAAATGGGTTGGTACACACAAAAAAGGAAACGGTCGCACTGCTTACCGGATATGGATAAGGCCCGATACCAAAGAACTTGCCGAAACTTGTCCCTTTTTGCAAAAAAATTCTTCCAAGAATATCTGGGTCTGTAACATCCACGATGTAAAGCCGGCGATCTGTCGCCAGTATCCGGTCAGTCGCAAGCACGGCCTAATGACCGGTTGCCCGGGTTTTAACGCACAATGCCGGAAATCTAGAAAAAAATAAGGAAGTATTCGTTCTTGTGCCCTGCAAATTAAGAATCGACAAACAGTGCATCTGGAAAAGAAGTAAAAGCCAAAATTTAATGGACCCCCACGGATGATAGAGGGAGAAAATGCATCAATTCGATCGCGATATTGCACTTCAAAAGCAAGACCAAACACAATTCAGAGGCGAGGTTTCCAACAATTGGTCCATCAATAATATTCCCAATGGCGGATATCTGATGGCTATTTTGGCCAATGCCATGTCCCAGTGCAGCGATAAACAGGCAACGCCGGTGTTAACGGTAAATTATCTTTCCCGCTGCGATGCCGATGAAGTCCGATTATCAGTGGAACAATTGTCGCAATCAAAGCAATTTAATCGGTTGCAAATCAGGTTGATTCAGGAAGGCAGGGAAAAAGCCTGGGCGTTTGGTACCTTTGCGGTTGAAACCGATGCCTGCATGATCGATCGTATGGAGACCTCACCACCTGCTATCGTTGAACCGGAAAAATGTGTCGCATTTCCGGCGATGCCGACCTACACGCTTTTTGACCAGTTAGATGTGCGTCTGGATCCAAGCTGTGCCGGCTGGATGCAGGGCAACCTGGCGGAACAATCCGAGCTCAGGGGGTGGGTTAAATTTAAACAAGATCGCGCTTTTGATATATTTGCGTTAATGCTTATGGCAGATGCATTTCCCCCTGCGGTGTTTGCTTCACAGGGCATGGTCGCCTGGGTTCCGACTCTGGAGTTTTCGGTAAACGTTCGCAAAGTTTCGCAAACGCAATGGTTACAGTGTGTTTTTCGCACCCGTTTTATTACCTGCGGTCTATTAGAAGAAGATGGGCAGATGTGGGATCAAAGCGGGGAACTCGTAGCGATTTCACGGCAAATTGCGCAATTTCGTAAAACTTTATAGAGGGCTGTCAATCATAACCGGTTGTCGTTTAGTTGGGACCGATGCCCCCGTAACTTTGGCAGCGAAATCTTCGGCATTCGGATCGGTTTTAAATGCTAAATCTAAGAAAATATGGACCTGCCCCGTATTGTGTGGCCGTTGTCCATGGTGGGCCAGGCGTTGCCGGCGAGATGGCGCCCGTTGCCCGGAAATTGGCAAAGGATAGCGGCGTGTTGGAACCGCTGCAGACCGTTGCGTCTTTGGCAGGCCAGGTGAAAGAGTTACAAACCGTCATCGAAGCCAACGCTGATTTGCCCATCACCCTCATTGGATACTCATGGGGTGCCTGGATTTCTTATATGCTGGCCGCCTCCTGCCCGGCACTTATTAAAAAATTGATTCTGATTGCAAGTGCGCCATTTGATGAAAAATATGCTGCCGAGATACAAAGAAACCGTTTCCAGCGTCTGAGCGTGAAGGATCGCATGAATGTCGCTGAGATTATTGAAACATTGCAAGGCCCATTGAGAAAAGACAACAATCGGGCTCTTGAACGTTTGGGCGCGATTCTATCTAAGGCTGATGCTTATAACCCTTGCAAACAGCCATCCGAGAATCCAGACGAACTTATTTTCCGGGCGGATATTTATCGCAAGGTCTGGGCAGAGGGACGGCAGTATCGGAAAAGCGGTAAACTATGGAATTTGGGCAAACATATCACATGTCCGGTGGTTGCGGTTCATGGAGATTTTGATCCCCATCCGGCCGCAGGGGTTGCAAAACCGTTAGGATCCACCTTAAAGCAATTTCGATTTATTCTGCTTAAAAATTGCGGACATAAACCCTGGTTGGAACACGAAGCCAAAGAAGAATTTTTTAGAATTCTAAAAGCAGAATTATCCGAAACATTTTCGTCATGATCCTTAAAGCCATTTTATGGCAAAAAATGTCTTTTGGTGAAATCTTGATGAGGATTTGATTTCTACACCGAGATAGCTTTTTATTCCGACAATCAAAACGAATATTGTTCGGCAAAAATATCAAAAAAAGCAGAGCCTGCGAGAGGCTCTGCCTTTTTTATGGTGGCTACGCCGAGTTTCTTTTCTGATAGTATTTACAATAAGTGGCCCGGTCCAATTCAGCGTTCAAATCATTGCATGTAGCCTAATCTTAAATCGTGATCGAATTCAAGTTGCATCATTTGCCGTTAATTAATCATGAGGCTCTGCCATGTTCCGTTTTCATCACTAACCGGGTACATCGATCCCCATATCACAACCGAGGTTTTTGTCCGGAGCTTCACATTCAAAATTACTGCTGCGTGTATCCACATGACCTTCTTCGCGCTCTTCGTCAGTTTCGAAATAATCTTCAGTTCTCGCCATGATTGACCTCCGTATTTTAGCAATATTTGTTCGTTTAATTGCTGCCGAAATTTTGCTTTCCAACTCAACAACATTTATTGTTAGCATGAGTTTGAAAAAATCAATACGAGGATAATGGCTGTTTAGTGATAGCTAAAAACTACTATATGAAAAATTTTGGAATGGCTCAAGCATCCAATCAAGAGGTTTTTAAGTCATAAATTTGCTAATTTTTCTGGAAATAGCATGCATTTAAATACGTTGCATAGAACATTCATTTTATCAATTTTCGTTGTATGGCCGACTCCCACTCTTTTAGAAGCTTTTTGCGATGCTGAATGATCCATTTTTCGCCATTTATCCGTGCCAATTCACTCAGGCGGATGCAGAGCTTTTGCAGTTGTTGATCGGTACCAGGCACTTCGTGCGTACCTAGCAGGGCATACATTTTTTCAAGAGAAAAGCCCGGCATAATTTCCTTCGGCTTGAGACGACCAAATTTGTTATAATCCAATCGGTCCAGTAAGAAATATCAATAGCGGAATGGCTCTAATCTTTTCATTATGCAAAGAGATAAACAAGATCATGACCAAGCAAAATGTCTTTAAAAAGATAGCACTTTTTTATTTCTAAGCGCATGGATTATAAGAAATGTATGCCACTCCCGCTGGCTTTTGCCCCAAGAACCATCAGAATTTTGCGTCTTTTCTAAAAAATGAAATGTTTTTTCCAATTGGGCGTCTGCGGATGCCAGTTTGAGATGCGCCAATGCATTGACTATTTGGTAGAAGGGCAGCGGGGCGTTCCACCGGCCGTCAGGTTTTTGGGATTCTGCCAGTGCTTGGACAATTATGGTAGTGGCTGCTTCAGTGGCATAAGTGGGATGCACCACCAATGCCCTTAGTAAATTGCTCTTAGCGGCCCAATCATCTGCCCTAGCATTCCAATGATTGTGACTTTCCAGTATGGGCCTTGTGGTGTCTTCGTAAAGGGCCACAACAGACTCATCCATCGCCCTACCAAAAATACTGGCTAAGAAAAGGAATGCCGGCGTAACCAGTGCATCCCTTTGCGATGCAACAAATGGAAGTCCATCCAGTTGTGGTCTATCTGTGATCGGCTTTGAATCATCATGAAAGTCCGTATTGCCGTTCGGCAATCCGATTGAAGTTTGCAGCCAATTAAGGGCACGTTGGGTGTCATTGTCGGGGTGGCGTACCGTTAAGTGCAGCCCGAAAAGACGTCTAATTGTTTCGATGGCAGAATTTCCCCAAGATCCGTTGGAACGTTGGCCGGCTTTGAGGATGGCCACCGCAGCATCAAAGTCGTGCTGCCACTTCTTTTGATTAATTTCACCCATCCATTTTTGGCGAACATACAGACCCGCAGCGGTTTTACTAGCTTTAAAAATATTCAGTGGATCGTAGCGCAGATTCATTGTTATTTAAACCCTCTCGTTGAAACAGCTTGCCTTCGATTGGTGGGTAAATGAAAAGCTATTGCGAGCCAGGTATTTGGCTAAAGGTGAAATAAAAAGAGTCAATTGCCAAAATAGTGTTAGCACCGATTATATTTTTTATGACAATCGTAACAATTACTTAATGAAGCGCAAGCTGACTTTAGATTTGTTTTGTGAAACCAGCGCGAAGGTGTGTTCATATAGACGAAAATTCTTGCGGGCGGATTTGATCGGAATTTTATAGGCATACCC
>JAAUYK010063965.1_pt1 | contig 12674 bp, 11 predicted proteins | sample 7278021 | NCBI WGS metagenome assembly JAAUYK01 (sample SAMN14350223, study PRJNA611818) | marine sediment metagenome | isolation source: surface marine sediment (1.8m) | place: French Polynesia: Moorea | collected 2018-08
CAAAATGCCGGGCCGTGCGCGGGGTCAGGAATATATTCCCGAGGGGGAGCTGATCCCCAAAGACCTCTGCTATCGCCTCGTGCGTTTGTTCGATGGCCTGCTTGAGCCGGATCATGGGTTCGTCCTCGGTGGCCGGCAGGGTCCAGCTGCGCAAAAATTGCAGCCGGTGGTTGCCAACCACAAAGAGCGTGCTGTGGTCGCTGTCGCCTTCGATCAAAAGGGTGGGCTGTTCGCCGAGCGGTCCCGCCGCCAGGAGCATGGCGGCCGGCAGACCGGAAAACGTCATCAGCATCGGGTCCAGACCGGCTTCGCGCAATAATTGCAGATAAAAGTCGATCTGCGTTTTGGTCATCGCCGCGCTCAATACCTTGGGGGCACCGCCGTTGCCGGCCATCTGGAAGTCCATGGCAAGCGCATCGATCGCAACCGGCAGGGTGGCTTCCAACTCGAGAGGCAGGATCTGGCGCACCTTGCGCCGATCGCGGAAGGGAACGTTCAGGCAACGCGCGAACAGGCCGCGGCCCTCAATGGCCGCAATACACTTCAATCCCGGGGACGCGATGGCATCGCGCAAACCCTTCAGGGCAGCAACGGCACCGGGTTTTTCGGCATCTTCAAGGCGACAGACGAGTTGGCCGGATTTTTCAATCGTCACCTTGCGAAGTCCGGCGCGAAGCAGAACCCAATCTATACCGTGCGCCTTGATATCGAGTGCCAGGGTATGTTTGGCCATCAATCCCTCACGTTGCCGCAGCGAGCGCATTTTCGCCGGTAATACGCCTTAAACCTGCCGTTAATCAGAATGCCTTGCCGATGTGACGGTAATCTATCATAAATTATTGATTTTATGAATAGCTTCCCATTTTTTTACGCCTCATGACATTTCCCATGAGAGAATACGGCAGACCCATCCTTTACCATCGGTCGCCTGGAGGCGTTCGACAACGGCGCTCACCGCGCGTTGAAAACCATTCCAAGTGGCGGTTGCCTGGATACGGAAGATATTCGAGGAAAGGGTCGTGATGTCTTCACTCAAATCCAGGTCGGCTGCGCCGGGAACGTCCTGGTACCAGTTGCTGCTCTCCAGCACGAGGGCCTCGGCTTCGTCGCGATATTGGACGAAGGCCTCGGCCAGGTCGCTGGATTCGGGCGGCATCAGGGCTGCCAGGACCGCCTGGGGGGCGGTGTTCAGGTTGACCTCGCCTTTAAACGTGAAACTGCCCTCATCCGTCGACGATGCGCCATAGACGGTCATCAGGTCGCGGAGCCCGGTGGCGTCCTCGCTACCCTGGAAAAGCTCGGGCGAAATGCCCTTGACACGGGCCAGCTCGCCGATGTGGATCATCGGACCATTGCGGGCCGCGTAAGGCGGGTCCAGGTCCTGGTAATAGTCGGATTCGGCGCCGTTCAGACCGGTGATGGCCTCGTCGTCGCCGGTGTCTAGCCAATCCTTGATGGCATTCACCATATCGGTCGCACTGAGGTCGCCCTGCACTTCGAGCGCGCTGCGCACCTGATCGATCGCCCGTTCCATGATCTGTTGCTGATCGGGACTGAAGTTTTGGCTCTGGGGAAAGTCGACCAGGGCATTGATCTGGATGCGGGCCATTTCATCCGCGATATGCACCTCCAGACGGCCGTCTTCGAAGCTGACATCCTCGAGGGCTTCCTGGAGTTTTTCCGGATCGGCCCAGGTCTCCTTGAGATGATCGGTTTCGGACGCATAGCGATCCTGAATCAGAATGGCCATGGCGCCATGGATGCCGGCGGTCGCCATCTGCCCCGCCACCAATCGGGCACGGGCGGCATCGGTCGATTCGATGGATAGGCGTGCCTGGCGGTTGGTTTCCACGGCGATGCTGATGGCCAGCGTGATGAAAGCCAGGGTCATGAGCAGCGCGATACCGCGCTCGTTTTTTATTCGGGTGGCGGCCATGGGTTTAGACCTTCCCGCTCGCCGGCCGCCAGAGGGGCAGCGAAACCACAGTTTGGAAAACCGTCGGGCCTGCCGGAGAGGCCAGTTCGAGGCGAATACGAACGGCCCTTGGGGTGGCATACTGATAGTCGGCGGAAGACGAATCCCACACCTCCGAGGACTCGCCCTCGGCATTGAGGTATGTCATTTTGAGCGAGCGGATGTTTTCGCACAGGATCGGGTCGTTGGCGAGTTCCGGCAGTGGGCCGGCGTCCGAGAGCCAATCCGCGCGCCGCAGCCGCCAGAGCGGATCGATCCCCTCGTCCATGGCCTCGAGATAATAGCGAATGATCGCGATGCCCTGCCGCTTGGCGGCACTGAGATCCACATGGGCGAGGCTGGCAAACTGCAGGCGGACGGCCTCCGCGGCGCTGTTCGACCGATCGGTGGCCACAAAGCGATAGCGCGGAGGGTCCTGCATGGTTTCGGGTTCTTTGAAAAATGGCGGTTTTTCCACGTAGGCGTTGTTCAGGTCCGTGGCCATGCGCAGCAGGCAGCTGCGCGCCATGGCGTTGTTGACCCGCTCGATGGCCAGCTCTTCGGTGTGGGAAAAGACCCCGCTGAACGAGCCCATGACAATCGAAACCAGCAGGGCGAAAATGGCGATCGCAATCAGAATCTCCGCCAGCGTAAAGCCGCAAATGTGCTTCCCTCGCTGAGGGTTAGGATTCGATACGGTCAAGGCGATAGGTCCTTAACGTGAAAAGGTCTTCGTCGCGGTTCAGATGCACCCGGAGGTCGATCTGCTTGAGCAGTGACCGCCCCTCGGGATCGGTGAAATTTTCAACGTCGGTTGTTTGCAGGGTCCATGTATAACCAGGAAAATCGTCCCCAAAGTCGCCGCTGTCGGTGTCCGGCAGGTCCGCGCCCTGAAATTCGATTTCAGCCACCAGCTGTTGGGCCAAAAGGGGCGCCTGGGTGTGAAACTGGGCGATGCGTTCCATGCTAATGGACTGCATCTGCAGGCGGTAGACCGCCACGAGCACGATGGCGACGATGCCCAAAGCCACCATCACCTCGAGGAGGGTGACGCCCCGCTGGCGCTCCCCCCGTAAAACCACCCGGGCCCGGACGCTTTCCGGCCAACCTCGTTTGTCGAAATCCGGCATTGAGCACTTTGAGGGTGTTGTTTCCATCATGGTTTCCAACAGCATCAAGGGCCAACATCAAACCTAATCTTAAAATTGAGATAGGTTTTAGAAGACCGCTGCGCCCTCCTCTTCAGCAATCAGGGCCATTGGCAGAAATGCCTCGACGATCAGGTCGATGGTCATGTCCGCATCATCAGTCAAGCGGATGACCGCGCGGTCCGAATAGCCCTGGGGGTAGAACGCGATTTCCACCGTTCCCGAGCGAACTTCGCGATTATCGGCAAAGCGCACCTGCGCGATCCGGATGTCACCCGGCAGGATTCGCTCCGATTGCCGGGGCGGTGCCGCCTCGTCATCTGGGGCGGCCTTTTCTTCGTGCGTCACCCAAATGCGGTTTTGATTTAGGTCCAAATGAAGCCTGTGGATGCTTTGACGGTTGAGGGCGGCAATTTTAAGTTTTTTGACAGCGTGGGCCAGCTCGCGGGCCACGCTGTCAGGCGATTCGCCGACATTGCCGGCCTGGAAGGCGGGGATCGCAAAACCCAGGAGAATGCTCAGCAGCAGGATCACGACGATGAGCTCAAGGAGGGTAAAGCCAGCCGTCGGAAGCACGCGCCGGCTTTCCTCGGCGCGCGCGGCGCGATTCGGGCGCCGTTTCTTCCCCAGGCCGGCGGTATCGTGTTGGTCCAGGACCGCAAGACCGGCGCCGGATTGTCCTGCGACGCAGGAGGCGACGCGACGCGGGGGCGCCTTGGCCGACCGGTGGACGGCAAGCGGCATTATTCGATTTCCCAGTTGTTGATATCGCTGTTTTTCGCTTCCCCGCCGCTGACGCCGTCCGCACCGTAGGAGGCGATGTCATATTCGCCGTGCACCCCGGGGCTGAGATACACAAAGCTGTTGCCCCAGGGATCTTTGGGCACCCGGCCTTTCTCCAAATAACCGCCGTCGCGCCATTTACGGGGCACCGGCGGGGTATCCGGCCTGGCGACCAGTGCTTCCAGGCCCTGATCGGTGCTCGGGTAACTGCCGTTGTCGAGCTTGTAGAGCTTGAGCGCGGTTTCGATGCTTTCGATCTGCATTTTGGCCTTGAGCTGTTTGGCCTCGTCCGGCCGCCCCATGATGCGGGGCACGATGAGACCGGCCAGAATGCCGAGAATCACGATGACGACCATCAGTTCGATCAGGGTAAACCCGCTGGATCGATTTAGACAATAGGGTTTCAGGCGTTTCATACTTCCTCCGGGCGATGGGTTACATTGGCTATTTAAATGATCAGCTGGTTCATTTCAAAAATGGGCAGGCAGATGGAAAGCACGATAAAGCCGATGATCAGCCCCATCACAACGATCATCAGGGGCTCCATCAGGGAAGTCAGCCCCAGGAGTTGGTCTTCAAGCTGACGTTCGTAAAAGTCGGCGACTTTGGCCAGCATCTTCTCCAACTCCCCGCTTTGTTCGCCCACTTCGATCATTTGAACGGCGAGGGGCGGGATCAGTTCAACACCCCTCAGGGTTTGCGCCAGGCCCTGGCCCTTGCTGACGTCGTCGGCGGCCTTGTCGATGGCGTCGCCAAACAACCGGTTGTCGGTGATACCGCGCACGACCTGCAAGGCGTTCAGCATGGGGATGCCATTCTCGATCAGCGAGCCAAGCATCTGGGCAAAGCGCGCGGCCGAGAGTTTTTTCAGGATCCCGCTGATGACGGGCAGTTTGAAAAGCGCCTGGTCGAAGACCCGCCGTCCTTTTTCGGTTTTGTGCAGTTGTCGGAGCCCGATGGCCAGGACCGGCAGAACCAGAATAATGATAACCAAATAGTTCTGCAGGAAATTGCTGATATCGATCAGGATGCGCGTCGGGGTTGGCAGACTGCGCTGCATCTCGGTAAAGATCCCGGTGATGTTGGGTACCACATGGGTCATTAGGAAAAACAAGATCGCCGAGCCGAGCAGCAGCATGAGGATGGGGTAGGTCATTGCCGCCCGGATGCGGCTTTTCATGGCTTCCTGCTTTTCGCTGATATCCGCCAGGCGCTCCATGACCAGCTCGAGGGTCCCGGAGGCCTCGCCGGCCCTGATCATATTGATGTAGACCGCAGAAAAAACACCGGGGTAGGCCTGCAGGGCCTCCGCCAGGCTCTGGCCCTCGACGATCTTCTCCCGCAGTTGGGCCAATACGGTTTTTAGGCGTGCGCTTTCGGTCTGCGAAATAACGGCCTCCAGGGCCGATACCAGCGGAAAACCGGCCCCCATCAATGTGGCCAACTGGCGGGTCATCATCCCGAGTTCGGCCGGCCGGATACGCCTCAGGGGGTTGAATACCTTGAATCGGCGCATGTTCTGCGGCGTATGGATTTCACGGGATTCCTCGATCGTGACGGGAAAGAGCCCTTGGCCCTGCAGTTTCTGACGGGCGCCCAGTCGGCTGTCGGCATCGACAATCCCGGCGATGGTCTTGGCCTGGCCGTCTAACGCTTTGTAATCGTAAACCGGCATGGGGTATCCATCCCTTGAAAAGGTCGCCTGGCGGAATCCAGTTCCGGCGCGGAAAGCTTTCTAATGCGCTTCAGTTGGGGTTGAATGACCGGCATTTTACGCTTTCCCAGCGGGATAGGCAAGGGGTTGGCCTTCGAATACGGCATTGTTCCAAATCAAATTTGACCTCTCCAACAAGTTCGGCGCATAGCCAAGGCAGGATTGATAGGCACTGCGGGTTTGGTTGGCGGCCTCGAGAGGATTATGAGGGTGATGGAGTTTTATTTTATGAATTATTTCAGCGGGGTTCCAACAGCAACATGCCCTCGCCGGTGTTGACGTCCATACGAAAGTTCCCCAAATAGTTCATCCCCAGCAGGCCTACCTCGGGTTGGCCCGGTAAATCCACCACCAGGGCTCGTACGTTCTCGACCACCCAGCCGTCCAGTTCGATATAGGGGAGGGTGACCTCGACGGCATTTTGGACCCCGGTGGCCGAGTAGAACAACCGCCGGGGAAGATTGTTGGTGATATCGATGCCCAACCGGCGCACCGCAGTCGTGGGCACGGTAACGAGGGAGGCCCCGGTGTCGACAATAAAACGCTGGTTCAGGTTGCGATCCAGCCGGGCCACGACGGGAATCGTTCGTGATCCGGGCTGAAAACGGACGACAATCCTGCCTTCCTCGGATTTCAGTCCGGAAATCTCCTGCTGCAGGCGGCTTACCGCGTCCCTCCACTCGAGGGGATAGTCACGGGACCTTAATCGTCTTTCGGCCAGCGCCCAGTCCTGTTCCTGCAAGGCCAGTTTGACGCCGGCCAGGTGAATTCCGGGGTCTTGGGGAAAACGGTCGCTGGCTTCCTGATAAATTTCCAGGGCCGTGTATTGATCGCCTTCAGCGAGGAGACGGCCCAGCCAGCCCTGGTATAGCGAGACCTGCAGCGCCTGAAGCTTCTCAGGTTGTCCCGGCAGCTCGGCGTTGATCTCCTGAAACGCTGCGACTACCTCGAGGGCATAAGGGTAGGCCCCCGTGTCCATGGCGATCTTGACCAGGTCGAAGGCCAGAGACGGGTTGTCGACGGCCAAAACCATGGACACATCGAACAATTCCAGAACGTCTACCGCCCTGTCCTGATTTCCCAGGCGGGCGATCAGATCGCGCATGTCCGCGTGGATGGCCGCGGGGAGGATATGGGCGGGTGTTTCGGATGGTGTCAAGCGCGGTTCCAGCCGATGGGCCGCGGCCAAGGCTTCCAGCCGCCGGAAAGCGGTGAGGTTTTCATTGGCGAGCGCCAGGAGAAAGGCCTCTTCGCGGCCGCCGGCAAATGTCAGGCGGTAATAATCATCGGTATAAAATTCGGCCGTGAGGTCGTTGCCGGGGGTGCCGGTCCAGAGATAGCCACCCGGAAGCAATGCGCCGAAACTCCAACCCACCACCCGGCCGTTTTGCACAAAAACACCGGGGCCCTCTTCATCGATTTGAAAAGGGATACGGACAAAGTCGATTTGGTTTTCGGTATTGCGTACCTGGACACGCAGGCCCCCCTCCCCGCCGTCGAGGGGTTGCCAGGTCAGCGGCCGTTCCGGTGACCACGGCATCAGCTCGATTCGATCGGAGGAACCCGCTGCCGGCAGCTGCCACAATCCAACCGGGTCGGCGTTGTGAAGAATCCCGCCGCGGACCTCCAGCCGACGGCCGGAGGGTAGTTCGACCTGCCAGGTATAGGCCCCGATGCCGTGACGGGCCGGAAACGCGAACCAGCCCGGCGCCAGCAGCACGATCGGGGCGCTGAGTATCCGGCGGCCGTTTATGTCGGCCAGGATCAGTTCCGCTTGATCGATATTCAATGGTTGCGTCTCGAAGGTCGGCCCAATCTCCGGTGGGCGGTCATCAAGGCGCCGGTCCATGGCAAAACCTTGGGATTGATCGGCCGATGGCTGGCGGATGATCCCACGCCCGCGACCATACTGGAGTTGGACGTAGCCATAGGCACCCACAATCAATGCCAGCACCATGATTGCCGTGACTGTGAGGACCTTTCCCCCGCCACGATTGAGACTGGCACCGCAGTGGGGGCAGAAATTGGCCGGCACATCAAAAACAGCATGGCATTTGGAGCAAATCATGGTCTAAACGAGGGTGAATCGGTTTGAAAAGTGCTTTGAAGACCCCATCCAACGCCCGATGGCAGCGTTCCAGCTTTCTTCAAAATGCTCACATATTGTAATACGCTGCGCTTTTTCATCAAGCTGCGCCTATCCCTCGTGCGCGATCTGAGATCTTGAAACCGCTTTTTTCTTAATGGGCTGCCTTTGCTTTAAACACGTTGAGCATCGGCATAGATGGTTGTCGACCCATTCAAAGGGTTGGCAACGCGGCCCCAGATCATCATATGGGTCTATGTTTAGTGGCTTGATCGCGAAAGTTCAAGGAAATGGTGCGATGGCGACGCAACTTTTTATTGTCCAAAAAAACAAATACCTGTAATGAAATCTATATGGATGCCGACCTGAACAAGCGGGAACCCTTGCGGCGGATCCTGAGCCGCCGGGGAGCAATCCTGGCGGCGGCGAGCATCCAGGCGCTGGGCCGCAAGAAGTCGGGCAAGTACTACCGCCAGGAAGATATCAACCTGCTCAATACCCTGGCCAACCAGGGGGCCATTGCGATTGAAAATGCCCGCATGCTCAAACAGGTGATCGAAAAGGAGCGCATGGAGGAGGCACTCTCGATCGCCCATGACCTGCAGATGAGCATGCTGCCGGAGAAATGCCCCGAAATCGAGGGGGTCGACATGGCGGCCTTTTCCCAGCCGGCGCGTGAAGTGGGCGGCGATTTTTTCATAAACAGGAACTGATACTGCAATACATTAATGGGGATACCTTTCTCGATCCTAAGCTGAATGAGGGTTTTCATTCTAAAACGCGTTCGAGACCAGAAGGTCCTCAAATGTCATCAACTCCTCGTCACTCAGATTTATTGCCATCGAATGGATCTCTCCATAAAACGGAAGGAGCCGTGATTTATGAGAGACTTTTCCCCGCTTAATGACCTCCCGATGGTTCCAGCTGTATATGCACTCTGTAGCGGCACTAAACGCTCCAAACAGATAGCCTATATCGGCATAGCAAGTGTTCTTAGGAGAAGGGTTCGTCAACATCTCCTTCAACGCAGCAGTGGCGTTTCGACGGGAACATCGGCTGTGTCCCTGATGCCTGAGCACGTCACCGAACTATGGTGGTGGGAACACAAGGCTTTCTCAGTTGACGCAGTCCTGAAAGCTGCGGAACAGATCGCCGCCGAGGTGCTCAATCCAACATTGTATAGCCGTGGCAAGCTCGAGAAGGCATCGGAAAAAATGTTGCGGAACAAACGATTCATAAAAGGGATGGAGTTTCTATTTTCTGGGGAACCTACCGCCACGATCCAGTTTCCAACGCTGTCAGATGCGATGGACCGGATCCGTAGCCTGGAATCAAAAGTGGCGGATCTTCAGCGCCAGATCCAGGAACTGAAATGCATGAAGGAGGAACAATGAACGATCGGGCTGGTTGGGGTGGCGCATTGAGGTAGGTCAAATCCGATACACTTTTAAATTTTGAAGCAGGGTGGCGAGGTTTGGAACGAAGGGAAGGGGGGCCGTTATGATATCAAGCCAAATTGAGGTGATGAGGATTTCGCCAATCGAGATCTCAGCGGCATAAATTCAAATCAAACATGTTTAAGTAGGGCACAACTTTTTAGAATGAAGAAGCACCCCCAGATAGCCGTTGAGGCTGATGACAAAGTATGCTAAGTAGTCAAATTAACGGCATAATTTAAGGGGAATCGGACATGTACAATCGGTTTTGGGGGTTTAGGCAAAAGCCATTCAAGCTGGTGCCCAATCCCGATTTCTTATTCTTGAGCTCTACCCACGAGGAAGCCCTCGCCCATCTCAAATTCACCCTGAGCGAGGGAGAGGGTTTTCTCATGATTACGGGCGAAGTCGGCACCGGCAAAAGCACCTTGTGCCGTGCATTTCTTCAAGAGCTCGATTCCGCCGTTGCCTGTGCCTACATCTTCAACCCCAAACTGAATCCCCTCCAATTGCTCAAAAATATCAACACCGAGTTCGGGATTCCGGCCGATGCCGACACCGCCCAAGAGCTCGTCGAAGTACTGAATGCCTTCCTGATCGAGAAAAAAGCCGAAGATCAGAAGGTGGTGATCATCATCGACGAGGCCCAGAACCTGCCGGTGGAATCCCTCGAGCAGGTGCGGCTCTTGTCCAACCTGGAAACCACGCGCGACAAACTGCTGCAAATCGTGCTGGTGGGCCAGCCCGAGCTGGCTAAGATGATCGATTCCTTCGAACTCCGCCAGCTGGGGCAGCGCATCAGCCTGGCCTGCCAGCTCAAGCCGCTCTCCTATGACGAGACCGTGCAGTATATCCAGCATCGCCTCAACGTGGCTTCCGTGAAGCCTCAAATGCCCTTTGAAAAAGTTGCGTTAAACATCATCTACCGCTTTTCCGAGGGCATTCCACGCTTGATCAATACGGCCTGTGATCGCATGCTCCTGGCGGCCTGCCTCAAGGAACAAAACACGATTCGGTCGGGTTTGGCGAATGAAATCGTGGATGAGCTATCCCGTCAGGCCCCCCCGCAATCGTCCGGCTCGCCCTGGCTCAAATTCGGTCTGGCGACGAGTGCCGTGCTGCTACTGGTCATTTTAGCAGTTGGGTTATATTTTTTTCGCGCGCCCTTAAAAGATCTTTTCGACAATCGCCTATCAGCGGCCAACAGTCCGTCGCCGGAGGTCCGCGTCAAAATCGAGCCCGCCGATGCCGGGGCGGCAGACAACGTGAAACCCGTCCCCGACAACGTTCTGGAAGAACCGGAGGCGCCAGCCGCGACGGATGTGATGGCCGGTCTGACGGCATTGCCGGAAACCGATATCCCGCTGGAAGAATTGGTGGCCGCGTTTCGTGAAACCGATACCCGGCGGCAGGCCGTTGCGGCGGTGCTGCAGCAATGGGGCCTGGAACCCCAGGGGGATATGGATTTGGCCGGTGTTGAGGATCAAACCTATTTTGAGCTTATCGCCGAGCGTCACGGTCTTTTGATCCACACCGTCAAAGATGACCTGGATGAACTGGCGCGCCTCGACCTGCCGGCCATTATTCAACTGGATTTGCCGCAAATCGACGGCATTTACTATGCCGGACTCATCGGCATTCGGGAAGGCCGTTATCTGCTGGCATCCTACGATATCGGTGTCTATGCTCAGGTGGAAACCGACGAGCTTGAGCGGTTCTGGGGAGGCATCGCCATGGTGCCCTGGAAAAACTATCTGGGCTACCGGGGGGTCATTCCGGACGGCGCCCCGCGCGCATCGGTCGTCGTGCTCAAACAATTGTTGTGGGAGCTCGGCCATTCGCACCTGATCATCAATGACGACTATGATGCGCCGACACGCAATGCCGTAAGAGAAATCCAGGCGAAACACGGCCTCGTCGTTGACGGCTTGGTGGGGGATTTGACCAAGATCGTATTGTACAAGGAGAAACAGGGGCTGCCCATACCCCATTTGCGACGATGACGGCCTGCGGGTCGTATGGCCTATAACGGACTGTTGCAAAACGTCATGAACGCGCAGGTCAGACAGGGCATCATCCGACGAGAATGCGCAGTTTTATGGGCAATGCGCATTTGGGGAAGGCTTTGAACGCCGAATGGCCAAACGCAATCGTTTGGCAACAGTCTGCTGACACGAGGCGGATCTACCGGTGAGCACGATTCTGAATGCGCTGAAGCGGCTGGAGGACGAACGCCGCGCCGAAGCAGGGAAACAAATCCCTGCGTCGATGGCGGGGCGGACGAGCGTTTCGAGGAGAAATCGTCGATGGCGTCTCGTGTTCGTCCTGGCCGGTTTAGCCATGCTCGCGGGCGCCGCAGTTTTCTGGGTATACACGGATCGGTCGTCCAGCAAGAGTGCTCCCCTCGAGGCCGCCCAACCGGAACCACGAACGGAAACGGCCTCCCGCGAAAGCACCCGCGCCGCGCCAAGCGCCGCCCCAATTCCGTCAGGCCGACGCCCGGAAGTCATCCCGAAAACCACGGGCCGCCGTGGCCGGCGCGCATCGAAATCAACAACCCAAGCGCTGGTAAACGCCAAAGCCGACTTGACCGCCCCCACCTATGTACCCCCGGATCCCGAAGGGAAAAGCATTCAAGGGCGTTCACCGAAACCCACGCCGGAAGGGCCGGCTGTGATGGCGCGCCCAGGTCCCGCCGCACCGCCATCGCCCCAAGAGGATCTCTACGCCAACGCCGAAGTGCTTCCCAAGGATACCTTGCAGCTTCAAGCCATATCGTGGTCTGATATTCCCGGTGACCGTATCACGATCATTACCGGACAGATATTGCGGGAGGGCCAAGCCATCGAGGGTTACGGCGTGATCGCCATCCGGCCCGATGACGTCATTCTGGAAAAGGACGGTAAGCGGTGGAAGCTGGTCTACGGCAGCCACTAGTTAGTGCCCATCCCTGGCGTTCTGCCCTTAGCTTTCCCGGACAACCACTCCGATCGGCAAATGATCGCTATAGCCCGCCGGGCTTGCGGATGGGTCCTTGTCAAAGCGTATGGGGGCGCCCTTGGTATCCATCATCCCGGGAAACGCCACCACTTCGACGCTCGCCGGCAATACCCGCATGCCGGAGTTGCCGGTGACCAGCCCCTTGGAGACCAGGAATTGATCCAGGAAGTTGCGTTTGCCGCTGTAATAATACGTATAGCGGCCCTCGCCCATCTTGTCCCACATCAAATTGAGAAATTTGGGGATCTTCGCGCGGGTGACCTGTGGCCGGGCCTGCATGGCCTGGGCATACTCCATTAGCGACCGATTGAACGGTTCGTCGTTGAAATCCCCCAGGGCGACGATGGCCGCGTCCTTCCCCCGCAATTCTAAGATCCGCTGATGCCAGTAAGCCAGGGTTTCACCGGCGATGATGCGGTAGGGTTCCGACCCGTACTGCCCGCCGCTGCGGGAAGGCCAGTGATTGCCGATCAAGATCAGAAGCCTTCCGCCGGTCGTGCGGAAATTGACTTGAAACAGATCGCGGGTGGCGTAGCGTTTGACGATGAAATGG
>JAAUYK010015215.1_pt1 | contig 12671 bp, 7 predicted proteins | sample 7278021 | NCBI WGS metagenome assembly JAAUYK01 (sample SAMN14350223, study PRJNA611818) | marine sediment metagenome | isolation source: surface marine sediment (1.8m) | place: French Polynesia: Moorea | collected 2018-08
CCGTTTCAAGTCCGCCGTTCTCCTTTGAGGGCTGGTGTGAAGTGCGTCATGTTTGTACAACGAGGAGGGCCCCCCTCTTCGTACATTCCCGTTTTTTGTACGTAGTAGTATATGTGCTCAATGTGATGATGATATGAAGATCGCGACGCTATTTATACCGCTTTGCACACGCACTTCGATACGAAAAATCAGTATTCAACTAAGCATGATGTAGGACGTCGTTGCTATACTAACTCAGTTTTCTATTATGCGTCTTATAAAATACACATTCTATACGGTACGTACATTCATTGAGGTAACATCTATAGTATACGTAGACAGGCCCGCGTTTGAGTTCCACCTGCCGCTACATGCAGTAATATTGCCACTAGAACGTTATATCAGGCCGCGGTCATCTTGATGCCCGGCCGGCCGACAGACGTCCAGAAGAACGAACTCCTTGCACGTGTGCGCGCATGTTCTTTAACCCGTAACACCTGTGCTAAGTAGTTTTGTGCATGTGTCCGCTTTCTCCCCTCGCTCTGTCGCTGCGGGCCCGGCGGACGCAGAAGTGATGGCGCCAACCCCATCCATCGCAGGATGGGATCTTGATCTGAAGCCGTACGCGCCCGGATAGCAACAACGCCGGCGGCATGAAGTTATTGAGCAACCAGGCCGATGCAAAAGCCACCTCGGCCAACATCAATCACGCACAGCCAGGCACTTAATATGGCTGGCTAGCCCGATCGATCGATCTTTTGTCGCTCGAGTAGTTGTTCATCTCTGTATGAATGCGTCGACGAACTCCCGATGCGCGTCCGCCCGCCTGTCCTGAAGGTGGAGCCTCTTCCGCAGGAAGTAGACGGCGCCGGCTATGCCGGAGAACATCATGACGGCGACGACGGCGAGCAGGGCGAGGGTGCCGCCGGCCATCTGGAAGGTCCTCAGGCACGAGCAGGTGAACTGGTAGTCGAAGGTGAACCCGGTGGAGCAGGCGCGCCACGTGTGCTGCGGGCACGCGCACGTGCACGTGTTGGCGTTCCAGGTGCGGCCCGACCGGTGGCACTGCTCCTTGGCCGCCTGGTCGTTGCAGCGGCACTTGCACGACGACTCGTCGTAGCGCTGGTTGCCCGAGCAGTCCTCCGGCCGGACGAGGCACGCGCAGCCGCACTCGACGTCCTTGCGCACGTCGATCGTCGTGCAGAGCGTGTTCCAGGCGCCGGTGCTGTACGTCGTCTGCACGGCCATGACGTCCACGCTGACGTTGACGGAGCGGAGCGCGGTGCAGGAGTGCGCCGGGGAGTGGCACGACCCCGAGCACCGGTCCACCATCACGTGGCCGGGTATGAGCTGCACGATGGAGCCCGATCCGACGACGGCCTCGTCGGGGAACTCCACCTCGACGAGGGTTGGCCGCGGCTGGCAGCCGACGACGCTCTGCCAGACGGCGACCTGGTGCTCCGTCGAGCACGTGTCGGACGGCAGGTAGGTGCTGCCGCCGGCCAGTTTCGTGACCAAGGTCAGGGTCAGGAGGAAGGGGAGGAGTTGGGGAGATATCCGATATCTAGCGTTGGTGTTCATTGTTGCCGTGTGCACTCGATCTTATCTTCGGCTCTTTTGTGAACTAGTTACTGGCGAGGAAAAACTGCCGAGTATTCGAGCGCGACCGACCGTGACCGTGGTGGTCTGACTCAGGCGAGCTCTCGACGTTAAATGAAATGAATCGTTGCTTCTTTCGCGCTCCGTCCGTCGTCCGTCCGACCCCCGCCGACGGTCGTCCGCATGATGCAACCCCGGCGTGCCCTTCGCCGTCCCGCGGCTGCTGAGGCAATCTATACATTCTTTGCGCTTCTGCCGGCCGGCCGACGATCGACGGACGCGCGCTTGCCCCGCAGCTATAAGAGTTTCTGGCAAGTACCTTTCCGCTCTCGGCAGGCCGATCGCCGACGTCAAGCGGCGCGCGCTGTCGGTGGACGTCACGAGCTATAACGCCATTGGCGTTTGCTGTGTAGCAACGTTGAAGTAGCCGTCGGCACGCGGTCAATGCCTAGCTAGGTAGTAGGCGGACGTTGGACTTATTTGGTCCGATCTATGGCCCGAGTAATGCAGTTAGACCTCGCAGGGGCTATTTCCTCCTCCTCCTCCTCCTCCTCCAATGCAGGATCGTCTGTTGGCGAAGGCACCAACGCCAACGGTCGGCCAGCCAGCCGTTCTAGCTCCTTCTCGCGCTTTCTTAACGGCCACTGCCGCATTCCTGGACCTGGCTATTGACTCTCTCTGGAGCGTACGTACAGCACGTCAAGCAAGTCGAGACTTTCTTCCCATCGCGCGGAAAGAAATGTGTTTGCGCTGCACGCTCGCGTGTCCCGCTTAAGGTCTTGCTTGAAGGGTGCACGCACGTTTTACGAGAGCACATAACCCTCTCGGATTTCATGCATCTTTTCCCTCCCCGGAAAAAGTGTATGACGAACGCCCGGCTGCGGGGCGCCTTGACGGAAAGCCCGATTGCCAGGAACGGTTTTTCCCGCGGCGCCGAGCATAAAGCAGTTCCGAGTAAAGCCCCCTCTCGGCCGGTCGATCGCTCCCTTCCTATACTATTCTTTCTCTATCGGCCGGCCGCACTAGTAGTATATCGAGCAACTAACCACAGAATGTCCGATAAGCCTTCTGCTTTCTCTCACGTACGGACTAACCCAGATAGTCCTCGAGTCGAGAGAATGAAGGGAAAAAGCTCCGTTCGGCGTCCATCCAGTCTGGCGCTGATCAAATATACTCAGGATAGTATCGCGTACGTCAGCGCCCAAGAACGCTCGGCATTCTAAACAGCGTCAAAAACTATTAAATCGACGTGTGGAGCGGTAAACAAGACCTTCATGCATTCGATCGGCTCAGATCAGAACGGGGAATTTGCGACCTGTATAAGATAAACAGATCAATGCTTGCATCACGAATGACGCTTCACTGGACTATTTGCATCTGGATAACGCCTTGTCGGCGTACGCGTATGTCCACGCCCAATCGATCGCGATCGCATTCCTGTCTTGTCTGTCCACCTGTTTTAACACTATTTGACAAGTGTCTTGACGCTGATGTGCGCGTGTGTATACGTAACATGACTGTCTTGATTAACTCGATCGAGCCGGAGAACGAGGCCGCGCGTTCGCTGATAAAACGAGGGTCACGTGCGGCAAATCCGCATATATCGCCGCAGTGTTGATATTTGTCCTCTAATTTAAGGCCACTGCGCAAAACGAAAGATACGCGACGTACTGGCCGGGAAAAGTACCCATCAGCGTATGACTTTACGATCTCTAGAGCGCATGTCCAAGTCGCCGAATTCGACTCAAACGAAGTTGAACTAAGGGGCATTCCCACGCGCAAATCAGGTTTTCCTACACGTAGCTAGCCGAAGTGAGTTATTAGTTTGTCGCGCAAGTACGCATGACAGGCTGGTGAAAAAACGTTGGCAACAGGACAGAATATTTGAAAAGTCAGGTCTCCAATCGGACGAGACGAAATTGAATATCAATAATGAGTACTGTATATTAATCACAAAGAGGCGCGTACGTAGTATATCATTTTCCAATGCAAAAGTCCGCGAATATCACGTCTAGAATCTGCTCCGAGCTGACCTTGCCCGACAGTTGTCCGACCTCCCTGATGGCTCCCCGTAAGAACTGCCCCGCGACGGCGTAGTCGGCCTCGTCCTCGCCCCCGACGGCCTCGAGGTACTCCCTCAGGTTCGCAAGCGCCCTCTCGACGTGCAGCCTGTGTCTCTGTCGCGTGAGCAGCGGGCTCTCCCCCAGCGAGGTGGAGCATAACTCGGCCACGGCGGTCTTCATTTTGGCAAGGGCGGACTCTACGCCTGCATTGGTCTTGCACGAAATAAATGACATGTCGGGCGGGCAGTTGTCTCCATTCGGCGGCGACAGTCTTTCGCCTTCGTCACCACTCGCGAAGAGGTCAATTTTGTTCACAAAGATCAGTCTCTTTCCGGCTTGGTTCTCTAGTCCGAATTCAGTGAGGGTATCTCGCGCTCTCTCGCCAATAGTTTTTACGTCGCACTTATCGTCCGTGCCCACTCTTTCTGCGTCCATGACAAGCACTACTAGATCTGCGTTTCTGGCGTTCTCCGCTGCGCGGGCAATCCCCTCTCTCTCGATGGGGTCGTCCGTCTCCGCCCTCAGGCCGGCCGTGTCCACCACGACCACCGGGTAGCCGCCGACGTCGAGACACGTCTCTATGACGTCCCTGGTGGTCCCCGCGATCGGCGACACGATGGCGGCCGGCCTCTGGGCCAGCAGGTTCAGCAGCGTGCTCTTTCCAACGTTGGGCTCGCCGACGATGGCGACGCGGACGCCGCTCCGGAGCCGCTCGCCCGCCCTAGCGTCTGCCAGGTGCGACTCCATCTCGTCGGCAAGCGTCGCGACCGCCCCAGCCACCTCCTCCGGCACGCCGTCCTCGATCTCCTCGGACTCGGAGAAGTCGATAAAGGCCTCGATGTTGGCCACCTGCTTGATTAATCGACGACGCCACTCGCTGTACGTTTGGAACAGGCTTCCGCCCAGCTGTCTCATCGCCTGGCTTCGCTGCGCCTCCGTCTCCGCGTGGATCAGGTCTCCGAGGCCCTCCACCTGAGTCAGGTCCAGCTTTCCGGCGTGAAACGCCCTCCGGGTGAACTCCCCAGGCTCGGCCGGCCTCAGGTCGTCGAGGGATCCGAGCGCGGAAAGGACGGCGTTGACCACGGCGAGGCCTCCGTGAACCTGCAGCTCGGCCGAGTCCTCGCCGGTGAAACTCTTCGGTCCGGGAAACCAGAGGGTGAGGGCGTGATCGAGGGGAAGCCTGGTCTTCGGGTGTCGCAGAGTTCTCACGGCGGCCAAGCGCGGAGACGGCAGCTTCGACGGCTCGGTGAGGGCGGCGAGGGCCTTGGACGAGGAGGGGCCGGTGACGCGGATGACGGCAACGCCGCACTTGCCGTGTCCGGAAGACAGGGCGAAGATAGTGGAGCTGGCTCGCGTCCACTGTCCAAGGCTTGAAAACGAGGGGGCTACTACACATTTCACAGCAGGTACTTTGGTCCAAATCATGTCGACTGTCTACGTATTGTGTTTCGTCAGTTTATGCGAACATCTTCTGGTACATCTGTTTGTTCCTCTTCTCCGAAGCCTCCACGTGCTTCTCGCTCGCGGCGATGGCCGCCTTCAGGTACTCCTCGCACTTGCCCCCCTGCAGCGCCTTCACCTTCCTGAAGGCCTCGAGCGCGTCGTCGTGGTCGCCGACCTTGGCGAGCGCCTGTCCCCGCCTGTAGTTGGCCTTCACGTTGTCCGGATTGGCCTCCAGCACGACGGACAGGTGCTCCAGGACGCGCTGGTAGTTGGGATTCTCGACCAGCATCAGGCAGGCGGACAGGTTGTTGTAGATGGCCACCTTGGCCTCGGTCAGCTTGGCCTTCGTCTCTTCGGAGATCTCCTTCTTCGGCTTCTTGGGGATCTTGAGACCGGGGAAGGCGCCGACGATGTCCGGGTTCTCCAGCGCCTTCACGTACATGATGGCCCTGTGGTACTGTCCGACGGCCTTGCGGTAGTTCTTCTCCTTGTGGAACGCGTTGCCGGAAGCCTTGTACTTCAGGATCTCGTCCACCTGCTCCTCCGGGGACATCTGCAAAAGGGAAAGGTCAAATCTTGTTCCTCTAAAATACCCTTGATTATTTTGCCAACCTTTCATCCCGTTTCTTACCTCGCCGTCGCTCTTCTGTTTCTCCGGGCTCTTTTCGACCCCGGTGGCGTTCTTCCACTCCTGGACCTCGCTGTTGTCCACCTCCATGGCGGCGTCGGTGGGGTTCCCGTTGGCGGACATGGTGGGCATGGGGGAGGTGAGGACCGACTTAAAACTGACCGAGGGGGAGTTAGTTAATTGAGAGGGTTAGTTCGATTCAAGTCAACTGAGGTGGGAAATCTTGATAGAGCGCTTAGATACCGCAATCGAAGGAAATGGAAGAAATTGGATTTCGAAACCGGTCGGAATTCGGATCCGGAAACATCAGACATTATATAAACACAAACAGCTGATAATTTAATAACATACGTAGATTAGTTTTAATTCAGGGGAGATAGATATATATGGCACCTGCTAGTCGAAATTATACAGTGTGACCCAATTGGAGTGATCGCCAGAAAAGAGGAGGATAACTCAGTAAGCATAGGTTTAATTGGTTTGTTGGCTATTCAATCACATAAATTGGACCATTTTACACACATTGCATTACATTTTCTTATCTGAGCAACAATAAACTTTGTCAATAATTAGCTAAAACTCCACTAAGTGCTCAAAGAGAGATATGGGATTATATTTCACAATTAAACCTTTCAATATCAACAAAACTAATGTTACTCTACACATTAGAGCTGTGGCGACCAGATGAGGTGCAATGTCTATATAATTTTGATCTAATTATATAAGAAATCGAAGTTTCAAATAGATAGTGTCATTGGCTGGCTTGCCATTGTCCCCCCTGCCTCCAGTCAGCGAGAGCAAATTCGGGAAAACAAAACAATGGCGGACAGGGCCGGACGAGTCTCTCCCATAGAGGGCGCTAGCGATCACTCCAATTGGGTCAGACTGTATGGCCTCCACTACAATTCGGTACAAGGAAGGCTGATCGTAATTGGCATGACATGGTGTCCGCCACTCCGCCTTCGTCCAGAACCAGTACTGATATGTCATGAGCTGAGCTGACCAAGTGACCAGACCAATCTGGCTACCGGAGTCTGTGGATATGTGTCGCACCGGGGAAGGGGAGCGTCAAGTGCGCATCGTGAACAGAACATATTATTAAAACAATCCAGGTCAGCTCGAGGAGCGGCGGCGGCATGAGGAAAAGGTCTGTCAGAACGTGGGCACTGCACGGGATCGAAAATATCTAATGATAAGCTTTTCTCTTAGGTCGCGGACCTTGGTCCCCGGACGGCGATTTCCGGCCGCGTCCATCGCCCTCTGCGCCTTCCTTTTGTGCTTCCTCGTGGTGTCGTCGTCGTCGGCCTTGACGCTGATGGACAGCGAACAGAACTACGTGGCGCCCACGAAGGCCGACGCCGCTGAGACGACGAAAGCCCCCCCGTCGCCCGCAAAGACATCCGGCCGCGCCGTCTCTGAAGAGAAACACGTGGCCTATGGAGACCCCCAATTCTACCGAAGGGAAACATGGTAAGCACTCGAATCTCGATCCGATCCTTGTGGTAGTGACGGTGAGTATGCAGCCTGCATTTTGGTACGTAAAAATGCCCAACTTATCAGCCTTGGAACACGCACTTTTCTCACCTCCCTCGGCAGACCCTCGCCTCATGATGAGTAGCTAGGTAGTACGGTACTTGCAATTGGTCATATGTCGTAAGGATATTTGCCAAATTAATATTTCTCTGACCCTATGTACATCAGAATAACCATTATTCGCGCTCAGCGTACTATAAGTCGAGTACGGAGCTGCGGCCTTCGGGCAAATTTTCCTCTTGGGCTTTCTCATTTACACAACAAAGAGACTGGCGGGGATCCATGCGGATCCGGCAGCTCATCGTGTCTTATTCACCGTTACACTTTGAAGCCACTTACGCACTTCCGTCGAAGAATCGTCAAGGCATAAAGTCGGTAAATTTAGTAGGAACTCCATTAATCTGCACTTGGAACAGGTACGGCTTTCATAATCGAACATTAGCTTGGTATTGTAATGCAAGCAATATCTTTCGAGTCGCTTTTACTCCCCTGAGGATCTCGAAAATCGCATGTCTTTCTTTCACTTGTATGTACAGAGAGCCGGTTTCGATCCCCATTGCAGACTTTTTCTTTGCTTGCAGTCGCCTAGCTTCTCAATATGCGAGGGCAAGGCGCTCAGCGCACACTTTCCCTCCCCGGACGATTGAGTTTGAGCGCATGCTTGACGCCGGCCGAGACCATGGCAAGGCGGAAAACATGGCTCGCTGCTATACAGGGTGTAGTTAAAAACAGTACGATATCCGTTCCGTTCCGTTCTTCTTAGGTACTATGTACTAGTGGTTCGTACGCCCTGTCCTCAACTTTGGCCGTACGCGTACGTCTATCCATAGCTCGCTCGTGTAATACCCAAGTACAACGCGACTGCTAAATTACCCGTGAATTTCATCATTTCTTCCTCGTCACTGTACTACGTATACGCACAGACCGGCTACCATACCCTGACAGAAGCTATGGCCAGGGGGTGCCTTTTTATGCACATCCGAGCATGCTGTACTAGTATTACGTCCATGGAGCAAACAGGCGTATACGTAACTCAACGGTGTTGCGGCATCGGACTGCGCCCTCCAAAGTTGGATCGACGCTGTCCATCAACATCTACGACCAGTAGGTCGATCATCCATCCGTTCGTTCGTATTATATGCGCTCAGCGGGAGAGAGACTGCTCTCTCATAATGTTAATGCTTTTTTCAACGTCACGTACGCACTCCCTTTTCTGGGCGGAGTTCGACTGTATCGTAGACCCATTAAGTCTAGCGCGGCCACGTCGACGGTACATCGGCGTCGCTGTCGAAAAGTGGCCAAAATTAGTATCGCATCCAGTGGCTATATTTAACAACATGCGCGTCGCGTTGTTGAAGAGAAATAACAAAACCCATCCAAGATATACTAATCTTTTTTTAAAGCAGTCGGCTTATGGGAAGTAGCTACGTAGAGTAAAGATGTACGTACCAACGGTACCATGTAAGATCAGTTGGCTCGAGCACGAGCGAGCTAGTCCGTCAATGGGCATGAGTGCTTTACATACCGGAGCCAGTTAGACGAGGAGGAGAAGTAGGGGCACGGTAAATGGCAGGCGGGTGTCGAGCTCGAGAAGTAGGCTTCTGAACCGTCGCTTTGATCATATATCATCCTGTGTATCAAGCAGCGTTGCCAGGACATAGAGTGAAAGACCTCAATGCATGTCTTCGTCACCCCATTAGGTTCGTTTTAATTTGGTGTTCAACTGGCTTTAAAAGGTTTCCTGCGGATTTGCTTCGCTTCGTTACTGCGCATCTCACACATACGTCTAGCCGGGCTTCTTTTCCTCCTCCAACGTTTCGACAGCCTCACGCCTTTTGCCGTTGCCGCCCTCTGCTCGGACGGTACGTAAAAGGCAGAAGGAGAATCTTATGGGTGAACTGGCTCCTCTCTCGAACTTCTTTTGCTGCATCCAGCATGGTGCTTTTAAGTACGTGGAACATGAGGAGGCCTCTTGCAGTTGTACTACCTCTACATACATATGTGTAGGCCATTGGAAGGAAGCAGGCTGTCCCTAAAATGTGTCCTGCGACAGATCGCCGCGTTCCTCCTCCTCGATCCTCCTGCTCTTTCATTCTGATAAAGACAGACGCCATCGTTTCTGCATCGCTGTGCGTCCCTTCCAGTCCGCCCGTTATCCACCAGGGCAGCGTCTCCTCTATCCTTTCCTTGCCATACTGCAGCACTGGCGCGTACGTCCAATCAGGTCCGGCTCAATCTGTGTGTGATCTTGATTGATTGAAATCCAGATCGACTGACTGATTGATTCGTTAATCGTCCACATACAGTAGTTGCTGCATTTACATTGAACTTGCAACCCGCTCTATGTTTGGCTCGAAGTACCCTACTCTGCATAGTACCTATATGCTATCCATTTCATGGAACATGAAAATATCATTCCGGAGAGCAGCAATGACAAAGGCCCTAAGCCTAATGTGGGGGCTGCAAATCAGCAATGTCGTACGTGCGGACGCTGTACGCCTCTTTGTCAGTTCGTCGGAACGAATACGTAGCTATGGGGGGTAGTAAAGATATGTGGCGTCGGCACACCTGCACAGCAAGGAGTCAGCCGACCGTGGTCTGTCTGTCCGTCGGCGGCCTCAGATCGAACCGTCATTGCTTGTTGCCTGAGAACAGCCACACCATGCATGCACGTGTCGACGGCCTCCGCTCTAGCTGCGTGTGGCGTGTTTGGCGTCAGTAAGGCGATAGGCAGAAGCTACCCAGTTGCCCACCGACTGGGAACACGGTGCAATCAGATCCTAGACACCTGTTCGGGGTTGGGCTGGATGATGGAAGACCGCTTTTGCCCCGGCTTGCTTTCTAGTACGCGTACGTGTACCTACATAATCAAGAGAGTGGAGATCCTAGTTTGTTCATAGGCGAACACGTATTTTGGCAAATGTAAACTGCAACGTGGGGCTCTTTATTTAATTACGCCACGCCAGTCGATACTTCGCACTGCTGTACGTACGTGCAGTAGGGCTGTGTTGCCGACCTTCGCCGGGAAAAATGTGTGTGTGCGTGTGTGCGCGCGCGCGTCCGTGTTCGTCCGTACGCGTCCGGTCCTCGACCGGCTTGAGTTCTCGACGAAGGCCGCCGGCCGCATCGAGTGCATGGGAGAGAAGCGAGCGTCAGTGCTACTAGCCTTTATCGGGCGGGCGATGAGCTGAGTGAGCGAGCGTACGACGACGCTGCGCCAACGGCGTGTGAACGCGAGTCCGCTGGAGGCCTCCTAGCGAAGGTGCTCGTGTACGACACGTAGGGCTTGTCGGACCCTCTTGCCGGACAGAGAACGTTGTTTGTCACATTTCGTTCGGTTGGAGACTCAATGTTGGGCGACCGGAGCCAACGGAGGACTACACTATACTACAGCAGCTACCTGCCGCCCTTCCGCTCGTTCACCGCGAGGCCGCAACGCGCTCGCTCTCTCGCTCACTCGCGCTTAAAGCGGTCTTAAATATTTAGAAGTCCACATACAGCGACAGTTTCTCGGCCGGGGAAGCCAACGAAGCACCAACTTATCGTCCGCCTGCCCGCCTGCCTCCAGCAGTGTTTTGAACCTCGATATGAACTTTGCCGAGGTTCATACTGAGGTCTCGGAAATAAAGATGCCGCTCCCAACGTCGACTTCGACGGGGGAGGACGCCGAGAGGAGGGACAGTGACGGCGACTGCGACGAGGAAACGTTGAAAGAGGGTGCAGCAGAAGAGCTTTCCAATAGTAGTAGGTGTTCTGTGCCGTCGCCCACTTCCGGAGGCGGAGGACACATCCTCATCCGGTCGGCGAGCAGTTTGTGTAGCATTCCGGAGGACGGGCAAATTTCCTTTTCCCGCGACCTCCACCGCCGCCCCCGACGGCAGAGGCCGCCAGACTCGCTCAACCTGTCCGCGGGCAGGAGGGCTAAAAAGGCCGCGGAGGACGACACCGAGTGCGAGGTGTTCCACAGGTCGCCAGTGTCGCTCGACAATGGCTACCGCCCAGTGATGGCTCAAACCTTCTCCGAGGAAGATTGTGGCAACGACGTCCATCAAAGCAGCGACAGCAGTGCCACAAACTCGCCAATTGCCGACGGCGACGAACTGCGCCAAAGTGCCAAATTAAATTTCTCACTCCGACAGCTCTTCGTGCTGACGATACGCATCGTCGCCGTGGCCGCCGTCACACTCGTCCTTCCGATGACTGTACTCATTGTCTGCGTACTGCTCAGGGCTGGCTTCAACTGGCTCTAGAATCTACTACTAGTTGCGTACTTGTGTGAGTTTCGAGGCGTTTTCTTAAAGGCCGGCTTAAACCGGCGTTCTCGGCCGCATTGCTCGATGCGGCGGGGAATTAATTGCCTTTTTTCTATTTTCAGCTCCATCCGTCATGGACCGCCAATGACAGCCAGGAGGGATGCCGCAATGTCGTCGACGCCGACGTTGGTGAAAGTTGGCAAGACCCCGAGCGAAAAAGTGGCGTCTGGACTCAACCGGGAGGAGACAAAAAAGGATGACGACGACGGCCGTTACGTTGTGAAAGCAACGCCGATGGAAAAGTTGAAATCGGAGTCGGTGGCGGCGCCGGTGGTAGTGGCATTGGATAGAGCGAAGGACGGCAGTGGCGGTCATCAGTCTGGCGAGACTGATTCACCGAGAGCAGCTGAGACGGAGCAAGTCCTTGACGGTGGCGACGGGGACACAGATTCCGACTCGGGAAAGTCCTTTCAGGTGGAGCGAAGTGGATTGCACGAAGAAGGCCTCGACGAGGAGGATGTTCCCGCGTTAATAGAGACAGCGGAGGAAAAGGACGGGACGGCCACAGCAGCAGCTACGGCGGTCGCGAACAAGACCGAGCAAGACCCGATCCCATCGTTTAGGTACGTACGCGTACGGAGGGAAACTTTGACTCGCCGCGATAATTGTCAACTTGGTTTCTGTGCGTAAATTGCACGCTTTGTCCGCCGTCGCCGGAGGCGATCTACCCGCTAACTACGTCGCTGTTCGCACGTTGTTCTGGGTTCGTTGTTTCTTTCCTGCTTTCCTTTATTCACAAGCTTTCTCCTTTTCTTTCACTTCCTTGCAACCACTTGTAGTCTGTCTCAAGAGGGAGAACAAGAGCACATGTCTGACTGACTGAGGCGCCGGCCGAGCTAGTTAGGTCGCTCGGTCGGTCGGTCGGCCGGACGCTCACCGCTCTTAAAGACCCGAAACTGCGACGGAAAGAGAGTGTGTCTCTTTCCTTCTAAGATTAGAAACGGGGTGTACTACTGTATGAGGTCGTGCGCCCGTGCCCGTGCCTACGTATATACGGAACTCAAAGTTTCTTGATGTAGGAGTTCAGCCCTTCCTTGATATGTAAAAACTCGTCTTCCTCCAATTTCAGAGAATGGAGTCAAAAAGCTTTGGAAGAGGAACAAAAGCGGAAGG
>JAAUYK010148242.1_pt1 | contig 12661 bp, 11 predicted proteins | sample 7278021 | NCBI WGS metagenome assembly JAAUYK01 (sample SAMN14350223, study PRJNA611818) | marine sediment metagenome | isolation source: surface marine sediment (1.8m) | place: French Polynesia: Moorea | collected 2018-08
ACACTGTATGTAAAATAAAAGCGTAGACTAGGAGGGGAAAGCCCAATTTGATGTTCAGTGCATCTCTACTTGGCAAAAATTAGCAACAACCCACGGGAAAATTTTCTGCGGCATCTGCCTTCGTTGCTTGCTTTCTCGTAATATAATCTCGTTTCTCTTACGTATACCGCTTGTCCATAACCTGTAACTAACCTTCGTGAAGTTGTTGTTCTACCCGGGTCAGAACTCAGAAGCGACTCCAAGTGCAAGATGACTGCCGACACCGCGGAGGAGGACCCAGTCCGCAAGGAAGAGGAAGAGGTCCAAGACCAAGAGGAGATTGAGGATGAGTCCGACTCGTCGGTGTGCAGCCTCAAGATCCTTCCTGTGACGCACGAGCTGCACCAGAAGCACGGCCTCAGACACTCGGACTTCCAGCGGTACCGCGGCTACTGCGCCAGGAGGATTGCAAGGGTGAGGAAGACCACAAAGATGGTGCAGGGCGAGAAGAAGAAGTTCATCAAGAAGGAGGTGGATGCGGCAGCGGCAGAGAAGGACTCCAACACGCTGCAGATCCCGCTGATGACTGCGGAGCGGGCGTGGGCCTACGCCATGCAGCTCAAGTTTGAAATGAACACGGAGCCGAGGAAGAAGTTCCACATGGTGAGCAGGCTGAAGAAGGCGTCGAAGGAGGCGCAGAGGCTTTGCGCGCTCGTTGCCGACGAGGAGAGGTGCGACGCGAGGACCAAGCTGGAGACGAGGGCCTACGCCGCCTGGATGACGGGCACAATGCTGTTCGAGTTGCAGAGGTGGACTGAGGCGGCGGCGGAGCTCACCGACGCCAGGAACATCTACGAGAAGCTCGCGGCGGCACTCAGTAAGTCCGTACTCACGTTCATTCAATAGAGTTTGGACAAGTTCATCGCGCTTCTGTTCCAGGCGAAGACGAGGCCGCGATCTACAAGGCCCGCATGGCCGAGATCGTGCCCAGCCTCCGTTTCTGCGCCTACAACTCTGGCGACGAGGCGGCCAAGCAGGAGCTGATGAGCATGCGCGGAGTAGGAAACGTGGATGATCTGATCAACCAGGCAAAGCAGGACCAGGCCGCAACATTGCAGGAGGTGGAGTGGCGCGGCAGGAAGATGGCAGTCAAGCAGGAGCAGGTCAGGCTCTTCATGATTCGCGAGCAGGAGTTTGAGGCCAACGAGCTGGACAAGACCGACGTCGATGAGGACGGCGGATACGAGGCTGGGATTGAGGCCTATGAGTCGCTGCTAATGGACTGCAAGGATGCCGTCCAGGTGAGAAAAGGCTCTGTGGCGGTTTGTAATGATTGCAATGCTACATAAACATCTTGTTGTCCAGGTCCTTAAGAACGACCTCGCCGAAGACCCGTCGTTCCGCAATCGCCAGCAGGTCAGTGAGGGGTCCGTGTCTGCCACGCACTTCCTGCACACCTACCTCTGCTTCATCAAGTGCAAGAGGACCGTGGAGAGAAATCTGGCCATGATCGAGCACCTGGCTAAAGCTTTGGACACCCAACAGCAAGCGCCCAACAAAAAGCCGGTCAAGGCACAGGACCTGGTCCGACTGTACGAGGCGGTTATTCAAAACCTGAGCGAGATGCCACAGCTGGCCGGGCTGGAGGAGGATCTCGGCTTCAGGCAGGAGACTGAGGCCAAGGTCATGTTCTACAAGGCGTGGAGGTGTCACTACATCGCACGCTCGTTCATGGCGGCGCTGAAGTGGCCCGAGGCGATGGCGCTCTTCCAACGCGCCACCGTCTACGCGTCCAAGTCGAAGGCGGACAAGGCGTTGAGCGGTGAGATGTGTGCCGACGCCGCCAAGTTGGTCGACGAGATCGAGGGGAGGCAGTTCATGGCCCACGCCAACTCCATTCTGGATACTGAGAGAGGAAAGGAGACGGGTGGAAAGGGCAAGAAAGACATCACCGGCAAAGAAGACGCCAAGGCGCTCGTCGACAGACTCGACGTCTATTATGAAGATCCGAAACTCGTTAAAGGTACGTGAATTCGATACAGAGTGTCATGGTTTATGTTATCTTCATCGACGTTGAATTCCTTCCAGGTAAACCCAACCTAGCCGACTTCCCTCCGTCATTCACTCCGATTCCATGCAAGCCGCTCTTCTTCGACCTGGCGCGCGAGCACCTGACGTTCCCGAGCGACGTGGAGGACAAGTTGAAGGCGGCGGTCTCGCCGGATGGAAAGGGCAAGGAGGCGGCAGGAGGGGCCAGTGGAGGATGGCTTGGATGGATGGGAGGATGGGGAGGAGGAAAGAAGTAACTTATTTGGAATACGTACCAAACCAATGCCTAAAACCATGCTAACCAAATGCCAATTAACTGCTAATATGAAGCTCTGAGTCAAATACACTGTACTCAATCATATTCATATTTATTAGTCTTATACATGGCAAGGTTATCACAATGTTTGGCGGTTTTGGCGGAGCTAGTTCATTCACTGCAGCTGCGTTGGCGCCTCTAGCATCTCCCTGAGCTCTGCGATCCTCTGCCTGGCCATCTGCAGCGCCTCCATCTTGGACAGAGGCCGGTCCCTGTTGCAGCCGAGGACGACGCGCAGCCGCGAGAACGCCTCGTTCAGTCCTGTCATCCGCTTGCGCTCCCTCGCGTTCGCGTCAAGGCGGCGCTTCCGACGGACCGCCTCCGTCAGGGGCTTCTTCTTCGGACCCTTATCCGTCTTCTTCGTCGCGTCATTCTCGGGGACGGTCTGATGGTAGAAGTCGAAGTTGAACTGCGGCGCCGGCGACGAACACATGGAGGAGGAGGATGACGTCGGCGACGGCGACGAGTCGGTGGCGTAGCTGATCTGGTTGTAGTTTGTGGTGGTGTCGGCCGAGGCCATGTCGGCCTGTTGGGGGTAGTCGTAGTAGTCGAAGTAATAGTCTGCCTGCGAAGGCGTCGTCGACGTGTAAGCGTCCCACTGATCCATGGCTTAATAAGGACGTTTCTCTGGAGAGGGTATGTAATGGAATAAATTCCGGCGGCGGGAGAGCGGACTATTTATTGACGCGCGGAACGTTGAACATTTCTCCCGGCCGGCGCTCGCTCGCTTCCTCGTCTAGCTAGCGGTCAGCGAGCTGGCTGGTTGGCTACCTGGTGGGAATAAAGTTGAACGCGCGCTCCGTAGTCCGTCGAAGGAAGAGAAAGAGAAATCCCGTATATATCCCATCCCATTGGCTTTTTGTACCACTAAAGATGCACTAGTAGTTGAAATATATGCTTTGTTTATTGCTTTTAATGCTTTAAGTTGGTCTTACATCACAATGGGAATCGGTGCCATACCTGTTCCGAAGCCTAATGGAGCTCTCTCCTGGCTAGCTCGCTGACCGGCGGCGGCGGCCGGTCGGTCGGTCGCTCGGTCTGTCGGCTGTCGGCTCCGAGTGCCCTCATATTGAGTGGATAATTGCAGTGCGCCCCACAGACAATGAGAGAGTTGGGCTCCTGACTGCGAACAGAATTACAGACTTCGACGCCTACGGAGAGGGAGAGAAAGCTGCTACGGACGGACGGCGATATCAATGAGCTTCTCCTCCGTCTATTTCGGGACCAGCTAGATCGAGCTGACTTTGTTCTGACACCTTCCCCGTAATTTGGCGTGAGCCTGTCTGGAACTAAGAATCGAGAGGGTTGCCTGCTTGCAAGCGAATATAATGGCTAGGTTAGTTTGTTCAGTGCCATCTTTACGTACACGTGAATGGCAAGAATTATCACAAGGGCTGGTGTCACAGAGCTTTGACGTGATCACGCTGCAATCCAAGACAAGCTGATCTGACGCCAGCTCGATCGATCTATGAGCTGCAAAAACGGCGGCTGGCCATGCGAACGTCGCGTGAACCCGATTCAGTCTTCGATCGACCGGGATCGAGTATTGTCAAATTAGGGGTTAGTAATTGGGCTACAGCCCCAGTCGGGAGTTTAGCGGCGACTCATCGTCTGGGCGATGACAGTTCTGCCTCCGCCCACTCCGTCCGTCCGTCCATCGGCCTCGATACCTTTGATTTTAGCCGTCATCGATGAATTTGACCGTTGGACTCGAAGCGATGAGGTTATACGTAATTGTGTCGCGTGGGCGCCCTAGGGAAAATGCAGTACGAATTGGCTACGCCTTTTTCATTAGACTTTGTTCCAATATACAGCTAGCTTCGACGCAAGGAGAGTTTTATCCTTTTCGTGGAATAATCACTCTTCCAACTCTTCACTTCAAGTCCCACCTAGTCATCCTTTGTTCGAAGCTCTCCAAGGAGAGAACGCGGAAGGCCGTCGGCGTCGAACTAGCCGGTCTCGAGATCTTCCACAGACCCTCCTCTTAAACCACGAGCGAGATTCCCAAAATACGTAGTATACCCACCGCAGCCGGCCGGTCGGCGCCGGCTGCCACCAAAGATGTTTGTTCAACACCGTAATCGCCATGGCAGCCGGCCGGACGGACGCGGACGGACGGACCCTCCCTGTCTGAACTACAAATCGGACCCGATGTCTGCCAATTAGACGCGCCCCTCTGTCTGTCTGTCCAGCATAGCCAAACAACAGGGCATTGTGTACAGTTAATTGCCGTTTGAATGGCACGCTGCCATCGCAATCGGTCGGTGTTGGTTTTTGTCTTTTGCCGAAGTCTGGGTGGTCTCCAGCTCGATCTCCAATCGACCGATCGGCTCTTCCGTCTTTCCAAGACAGAAGAGTCGGGTGTTAATGAATTCCTAGACAATACCGTTACTCGATCGCTGTCACCACCTTGGGTGTCGAAAATTGAGAGTACACTTCGCCGACAAAGGAAATGGCCGATCGGATCGACCGAATGCGCAAAAACGTACGCTAGTGAAAAGTCCGGGGTCGGTGAGCTAGCTCCTCCTAAACGTGCCACGAATTTTAGGAGAGCCTCTTAATTCATCGCTTTTTAGGAGCGATTAATGTCCTTATCGGACACAGAAATGCATGCATCATTCGAATGTTTTTGCGACGCACGATTTCTTGTGCGAAATCCAAGCATTCGTAGCTTCCCCCCACGGACATTGGAAAATCCCCGTACGGATCCATTTTATAGGTCAAGGAAGCCGCGATTAGAAGAAGCCCATTGTTCGATTATTAATCGCTTGGCAACAGACCTGCGAACGTAATTGCCTTATCTTGGGCATTTATTGCGTGGCGTTTTGGCCTATAAAATGAGCCGGCATGAACACGCGCGCGTCATGTACATCGGAGCTAGAGAATCATGGGGCAGGATACGGAGACGAAGAAGCAGATTGAGGCCGAGGCCAAAAGGCCGGCCCCATCATCGACGACGAAGCCGTCGTCGGTGGGGTTTTGGTACTCTACGTACACTTTCACGCTGATGGGCTTCCTCGGCAACATGCTCATCATGTCCACCCGAGTGGACCTCTCCGTCGCCATCGTGGCCATGGTGAACACGAGCGGCAGCAACACGAGTCTGGGCGTGGAGTGCCTGGAGGAGGAGGGCTCCGACCCCGGCGACGCCGGCAGCAACGACATCGACGGCGGCGAGTTCAACTGGGACGAGCAGACGCAGGGACTCATCCTGAGCGCCTACTTGTTCGGCTTCATCTCGACGACCCTCGTGGGGGGCATGCTGACTGAAAAGTACGGCGGCAAGTGGATCTACGGCTTGAGCGTGTTCTGCAGCGGAGCGTTGGGGTTCGCGTTGCCGTCGGCCGCGCGACTCGGTCACGTCGCGCTCGTCGCCGTCCGCGTGATGCAGGGCGCGTTCCAGGGGCCGATCTTTCCCTGCATCTACGCAATGGGAGTCAAGTGGATGCCGCTTCAGGAGAAGAACAGGCTTATGACGGCAGTCAATGCGGGTATACGTTTTATGTAGACGTTTTGCCCTTTCTCAGATAGTGACGGAACATTTTCTCGTATATAGGCGGCCAGGTTGGCCTGATGCTTGGCTTTCCTCTCACGGGAGTGCTGACATCACGGTTCGGCTGGCCAACCATGTTCTACACGACTGCCGTCATAAGCACATTCTGGTTCGTTGCCTGGATCTTTCTCTGCTTTGACGAGCCGGCAAAGCATCCGAGGATTTCAGAGGCATAGACTTCAATTCACAATTCCAAACTACAACTAACTTTCTCCGTTGATATATATTAATTCTAGGAGGAGAAACGCTACATCATCGAGAACGCCGCCCAGACCTCCGGCCCCGTTCCGTTCCCTCCTTTGCGCAAGATCTTTACCTCCAAGGTCTACTGGGGCATGCAGCTGGCGCAGATGGGCAACAATTGGGGCGTGTTCACGCTCAGCACCGCAACGCCAACGTTCTTGAACAACATACAGCACGTCACATTGGAGGAGGTACGTAGCTGAAAAATTTAACGACAACTCCAGTAAGCATATTTCGTTCAGCGTTTGAATAATTCCCATATATAGAATGGCATCTACTCCGCGCTGCCCTACGCCATGGTCTTCGTGCTGAGCTTCCCCCTCGGCTGGCTGGCCGAGAAGATGATCAACTCCGGCCGCTTCTCCGTCACATTCGTGCGCAAGGTGTTCAACAGCATCGGCATGTTCGGCCCCGCCGCTGGGCTCCTTGTCCTGGGCCTGTCTCGGTGCGACACTGCGCTGGCCGTCACCGCGCTCACCCTCGGCGTCGGCTGCAACGCCGGCGTATTCACCGGGTTCGTCATCACGCCGACGGACATCGCGCCCAGGTTCACCGGCTCCATCTGCGGCATCGCGCTCACCGTCGCCAACGTCATGGGGTTCACCACGCCCCTCGTCACGGGATTCATTACCGATGGAAACGTAAAAGGAATCAAACCGATCTTCATTAGCTTATTTCTAAAGTAAAAATTCCCTTAGCAAACGATCGCGGCGTGGCAGACGGTCTTTTTCCTGGCCGCCGGCATCTTCGCCGCGGGCAACATTTTCTACCTCCTGCTGCACGACTCTGAAGTCCAGCCGTGGAACTTTGTCGGCATGGAGGACGAGGTGGCGGCCGAGGCGGCCAAATCCTCCTCAGCTCTGACGGCGGCGCAGGTGAAGGCCAAGATGGCGGCGAGGACGCGGCAGCGGACGAGGACGCGGACGACCAGCGATCACTTCAAGATCGTCTAATCTCAGCAAGTGCATTAACTATGTAGAACGTATTAGGAAGAAATTGATGATCCTCCGTTTAACCATGACGTTCTGAACGCGATCTCGTAGCCCCCTTCTCGTCCTCTCCCCCTCCGAATCCGGGATGTCTTCTGCCATTTCTTCTTTGCTTGCGTATGCGAACGCCGCGCCCGCCGCCGAGACGGACGCGGCGACGAAACTAAGGCCTGTAGGATGTAGCACGTTTGAAAGCGCTCTCACCACCACCGCCATGAGAGGGGCAGTTATGCAGAAGCTGCAGAAACAATTGGAGCTATGGATTTCCAATTACACACTAATTTTGCCTACCTGGCGAATAGCAAAGAGCTGAGCAAATGCGCGTCGTCTGGATGTCTGACCCGCTTTGCCGTATCCGACACAGCGAGGACAAAATTGGCTGAGGTGAAGAAGGACGTGGCCAGGCGAAATAGAGTAACGCTCAGATAGGTCGACGACCTCGGTAAGAAGAGGCTATAAAACAATTCCTTTGGGTCAGTGCCCTTGCGTATAATGCTCTCTTACCAAAGTAAGGCCTGCGCGGCGCTCGACACTGTCATGCTCTTCCACAGCGCGTCCGTGTTGTCCCTGATGACGCCCCAGAGGATCCCCGCGGCGGCGTGGACGACGGAGCAGAGGGCGTCGATTGTCACCCGGAAGGAGTCGTCGTGCACGACATCAGACGTGACGTCGGACTCGGTGGAGAGGTAGTAGGTCTGCACCAACGCGTTGCATGAGAACGCGCACCTTGATTCACATGTACGTACGTCATTATAAATGGTTTGAAAAAGTTTGCTTTCTTTCTTCAAATAATCTACTTACCATAGCATTGAGAAACTTCTGGCGCTGACAAAATCCTTGATATGTTCCCTCTCCGAACCCATTATGTGCGCCGGCTGACAGCGTTTTAAACCGACGACGATTAAAAAGGCACCTATAATCTATATAGGGAACAAATCCTTCACAAGGATTCTCGTTGCATTTACGTTGCTTACGTACTTGAACTGCGAAGCATGCGGTGGCGAAATCTTCAAGAAACGACGAAGGAATCATGCTGGGCTCCCGTACCATCCTCGCCACCGCCGTCATGATCACGACAGATCCGCCGTCGAAGGAAGCCATGAGTGTGCCGAATGCCAGTCCTGCGTCCTCTTTGCAGCGCCGCATGATGAATTCAAGCGCGAAGGAGAATCCCAGACCGATGGCGGCGCCGTTTAAGATAAAACTTGGAACATGCATGGCTGTTATACTTGGACGTTAGAGTTCGTAGCTGGCTTTCCAACCTAATGACTGTCATTGCGTAGCTCTTCCTCAAGGCCATGCTGGCCAGCAACAGGGAGACCAAGTTGAGGAAGGCGGCGACCATGAACATCGCGCTGGACCTTCCGACGCTTGTTCCCTGCCGACGGCGGAGGATTAACCGGGTGAAGAGGGCGCCGAGGCCAGCAAACAGTCCGAAGGCGGACCACTGAGACACCGTCAGCCAGACCACGTCCAGCGGGGAATTGACGGCGACGTTGAATTGCGAGAAACATATGGACACAAGAACCTACGTATAAGTAGGTTCTTGAATACGAGCAATTCTCTTCATAAAAGAGCATACCTCAAGAATGTCAAATGAGAATATCAATCCGAAGGGCAAGCAATATATCAGGATACCGACAGCGAGCAGCCATTCGCGGGACTCCATAATTTATTTTGACACTGTTCGCCGATCGCCGGAAGTCTTATCTGCTGTCCAGCTGCTCTGCAAACATTGCAGCATCATAAAAGTCGGTCGGCTATAGCTGGAATATCCGTGGGTGGCACGGCGGCATTTAAATATTTTGGCAACGGCGGTATATCTCTCCGGTCAAAAGGCGCGATTGACTAGGTGACATTCCAACGCTCGCTATAATCTCTGTCGGCCGCCGCTCTGATATCTCTATGAATTGGCACCGACCGAAATAGCCGTACGTAAACATTTTGTCATCCTCTGCTTTGTTCGCGTATGTCCAGGCGAAATAGCCGAACGTCGCAAAAAGAGGCAAATTGGCTTTTCATTCTTTCGCTATATCTGTCTGTCTGTCTGTCTGTCTGTCGGACCGAGATTGGTGTCTGTATGGAGCGACCTCCCATCGAGCGCTGACCGCTAATGGCGCCGCGATGAACGGTTGGCTGTTCGCCCGATTGACTACTGCGCGGGGCGATTAATTCCGACGGGGGACTTAAAGGGGAGAGCTCACCTGTGCGTATAAGTCGTTACCGCAAAAAGCCGCTAGCTAGCCGCGGGAGACAAACAAGTCTGAGCGAATGTTCAGCCGCTATTTTGAGCTGATACGCAGTGAAGTTTGCGCACGCAGAAAGTTTTCAGTACTGCACTGCTAAATTATTTTTTTCCGGAGAGTATCTAAAGGCCATGCATAGCAATGTGTCGAAAGCGAAATTGGACAAAGGTTCCAGTATTGCTCATCCAACCTGAAGTCATATATTGCAAATCAATACGTACGCGTACGTATGTACGTACAGGAGGCTCGGACCGATGCCCGGACATTAAAGAGCAAAATCAATGAATGGTAGAGGTCCGTAGAAGAATATGGCCATAAAATGACGATTGTACCCCCGTTTGTACTCGGATAATTGGACGGAGGTTTCACGAAACCTCGAATAATATTTTGTTCCCTGTTGGGAGCTTAACGGCGAGAAGGCTGTACCTCCTCTCAGTATGTCCTCGAGCAAACATGTTACAATTCTAATTACTCCCACCGCACCATGCACGTCACTTTAGAATCATTTTTCTTCGCCCAATATTGCGCCTCGTGTTTGATCAGCGGGGAGTCTGACCGACCGTGCATGCCTCTCTTGATCCCTCCTCCTCCCGCTCCTTCCAGCAATCTCCATTTCCCTGCATCAAGATTTTAATCAGCCCATTATGTGATGCCACCCAAATTGACCCCGGCCGCTGTTGCCCATCATCTCGAGAACCATCTTTCTCTTTCGTGTTGCCGCCGCCGCCGCCGCAACGTGAATTTACCTAATTTCCTTCCAAAAGGGCGAGCAAGCGTGGAATGTGTGCGCTCAAAGGAGCTTCTGCACAATGGACTCCAATCAAGGGCTAGCTGAGTGAACACGCGAGAAATTGTCCGGTCTGTCAGCTAGAGGTTACGTCAAGGGTCAGTTCGTTAGTGTCTTCAAAAGAGAGGGAGGGCCGGCCGGGAAGGCATCCCGATAAAGTAGCATTCCCCACATGTTGATCCCCAACTTCGAACGTCGTCGTGATGTAATCCAGATTGAGACGCTCGCACTCTCACGACCTGTGCTCGTCTTCTTCAACAAACAAATTGCACGATTATGGAGAAAGGTAGGTAGCTGGAAGAGCGGAGCGAAGTCACGAGGCCGGCCGGGCGGGCGGTGAAATCGGAAATTGATTCGGATTCTGTTCCCTCCCCGCTCTGCCTGCCTCCTCGATCGATCAAGATGGGCGGTCGGACAGCAGGGTCTGCTCGCTCCCGGATGGGAAAATAATGCAGCTTCCAGTTATCTCAAAAATGTCTCTTCTAGCGGTGGTGGAATCAATCGGGGGTCGTCTGGGGGGTCAGGTTAAAAGACAAGTCCGCGTTTCGGTCGCAGTTTCTCCGAAGGGGAAAATCCTCTCAGGTCCGTCTCCCCATAATCGAATAGGCGAGGATACGTCAATCACCCAATATCTTTCCTTCGTGCCTTCGCTCTACTGATTAATTTAGCGGTCTAGCTTCTCTTCGCTCCGAGCCTCGTCCCATTTGTCCGACCTGGGCATCGAAGCCTCCTCTTCCCCCTTCCCCTTCCTTCCAAATCGGGCGCGTTTTATGGCTCAATACACACGCGACTTGGTAATTGCCGCCTAGCTGCTCCTTATACGAAGAACTTTGCGTGCATGGAAAGCTGATCGCGTTCGCGCCACCGTTAGGACGGATGCATATCAACGCCGCCCGTGACACTTTTTTGCCCACTGCTCAATCAACGCCCCCTTAGGTGCTGGCCTCCCTGCCTGCCTAATGCGAACTGACGACCAAGTTTCTCTGGGTCGTGACAAATGCGACCAATACTTTGCTGTGTGCGTGCGGCCGAACGGCCGGCAACCTTAGCCATAATTTGCCGCCTCCAATTTTTCACGACTCTGCTGCTCGGGTACTACACACGTATTCATGGGCTGCTGCCTCGCTAACGAGTGCATGGTAAGGAACGCATGCAGACAAGGAGAGAGAGAGGAAAGAGAGAATAGGCGCCGCCGTCACTTTCACATGCACCCAGTTCCTTCCTTCCTCTTTCGCTCTGACGCGCTCACTCGCTCGCTCGCTCGTTCCCGATTTGGAATGAGATCTGTCTTCCCAGTCGGCTTCTTGTTCGCAGCAGCTTGCAGCAAGCCTTTCCTTGTACAACCGTTAAAGAATTGATGGCTTTGTCTCGTCCGCCCGTCCGAGGCCTATTTAAATTCCCCCTCAAACGAGTTGGTTGTGCAGATTCGCCGCGATGGGAACTCCGAACGAAGTTCTGAGCCCCCTCCTTTCCTTCCTAGCTTCTCGGTCCCGTGGTTTTCTGGGTCATCCAATTACTCCTGTGCTACCGCTGCGCCGCCGCTTTCGTTGTCGTGCTTGCTGGGAGATACGTCATCGGGCGTAGGAAGCTGGCGGCTTGAGGAGAAAAGTGGGTAAAGTGGCTCAAAGTTAGTTTAGTTTTCTGTAGTTTGCTTTATAGTTAGAGACTCTATGCCAGCCAGCCTGCATCTTGTAATCCTTCTTGTTGACATGTCTCGAAGCCGTACGTCGCTGCCAGGCCCAATTAAGCTACCTGTCAGACCCATGCCTTCCATGCTGGCTGGCTGGGAGCAAGCTTAGACCTGGTTACAGGCCGATTACGCTGATGTCATGCGCAGATGAGGAGGACGCAAGTCTAGTAAGCAACACATGTGCAGGAAAAAGAGGTAGATATAGGTATAATTAAGGGCTATAAAAAGTTTCAATTCATTCTAACATTCTGTCACTTTGACGCCCCTGCTCATTTTTCCTTGTTCCTTTGTCTCTCCAAATCTCGAAACCGTTCCTACATGTATCCGGCCCCCGAGCGAGGAAGCTCTGATAACGAAATCATTTCTGCCTAGCTGACGAAAGCCCCGATGAAAGTTCGCCCGGCCTCCTACGTACGTCAATCCTAATCGAAGAATAATCGCTTACTCCCCTCTGTTTATCCTCCTCCCTCCCACTCCGGCGAGTGAAATCTGAAGGAAAGGATGGATGCGCATTTCATACATTCCCCTCGCGGCGTCGGCGCTCGATCGGCCGGCTCAGCTCAGCTCAATTTGTCATACATCATCTCTCGATCGATCGACAGCGGCGGCGGCGCGGCGGCAGGAGTTCGACCTCGGGCGGAAGGAAGGAAGGAAGAAAGGCGCCCTCTCTGCCCATTGTTTATGCAGCCAGGCTGCCGTGTCATTACAGATCGAGGAGAGACGCTTTCTTCGGATTCAGTCGGTCGGTTGGTTGTTGCGACCGCTGATGTCACTGCCGGGAGCGAGTGAGCGAGCGGACGGAATACAAT